>Ga0079992_129006_pt1 | contig 86330 bp, 89 predicted proteins | sample FaiFalFF_MnMetaG_3_FD_69197 | JGI IMG/M metagenome (GOLD analysis project Ga0079992, IMG submission 69197) | Freshwater microbial communities from Yellowstone National Park, Wyoming, USA - Fairy Falls B (FF_Mn_B) MetaG (SPADES assembly) (version 2) | ecosystem: Environmental > Aquatic >...
GGGTTACCCCGCCCAGCCGTTAGCTGGCACCCTGCCCTATGGTGCCCGGACTTTCCTCACCCAGGGGGGAAGTCCCCCGGGCGCGACCGCACCCCTATCCTGGGGCACTCATCATTCTAGCAGAGCTTGGGTCTAAGGTGAAGGGGTGAGGCTTCCCTGGTACGCGCCTTTGGCCCTCTTGCTCCTGTCCCTCTTGGGGCTTGCGGCTTTGGGCCTCCTCTGGCTTCTTTTCGCCTTGGGCCTGGTTTCCGCCTTGGCCTACCTGGCCTGGAGGCGGCTTTCCTGGAGGCTCTTTGGCCGCAGATGGCGCCGCCTTCCCCCGCCCCGCTAGGGGCCCTTGCGCCAAAGGGGCTTCCCCGGTAGACTAAAAGGCGGTTTTCGCACGGCCAAGACCGTGCGGGAGGAGGCGAGCGTGAAAGAAGGCATTCACCCCAAACTGGTCCCCGCCCGCATCATCTGCGGTTGCGGCAACGTCATCCACACCTACTCCACCAAGCCCGAGATCCACGTGGAGGTCTGCAGCAAGTGCCACCCCTTCTACACGGGGCAGCAGCGTTTCGTGGACACCGAGGGCCGGGTGGAGCGCTTCCAGCGGCGCTACGGGGACGCCTACCGCAAGGGGCGGTAAGGAGGCCCTTGGGGCCGGGGGGCTTGGCGCCCCCCGGTTTCCTTATAGAATCCCCCTCTGGAGGACGCCTATGCCCCCCGTTATGCACCGCCAGGGTTGGATTGAGGTGATCGCCGGGCCCATGTTTTCCGGGAAGAGCGAGGAGCTGATCCGCCGGGTCAGGCGGGCCCTCATTGCCCGGCAGAGGGTTCTGGTCTTCAAGCCCAGGCTGGACAACCGTTACCACGAAAGCCACGTGGTGAGCCACGACGGCAAGCAGGTGGCCGCCATTCCCGTGGAGAGCGCCGCCGAGATGGAGGCCCACCTGGACCCCCTGCCCCAGGTGGTGGCCGTGGACGAGGTCCAGTTCCTGGACCGGGGCCTCCTCTCCCTGGTGGAGCGGCTTGCGGCCCAGGGGGTGCGGGTCATCCTGGCGGGGCTGGACCTGGACTTCCGGGGGGAGCCCTTTGGCCTCATGCCGGAGCTTCTGGCCCGGGCGGAGTTCGTGGAGAAGCTTTCCGCCATCTGCCCGAGGTGCGGGGCCCCGGCCACCCGCACCCAGCGCCTGGTGAACGGCAAGCCCGCCCGCTACAGCGACCCCGTCATCCTGGTGGGGGCCGAGGAGCACTACGAGCCCAGGTGCCGGGCCTGCCACGAGGTCTGGCCTTAGAGGGGAAGGGCGCCTCCTCGTTTCTTCCTGAAGCGGACCTCGAGGACCCCCTGGCGCAGCGTGGCCTGGGCCGTGCCCTCCTCAATGGGTCCCGGGAGGTCCAGGGTGCGGCGGAAGGTGCCCATGGGCCGTTCTTCCAGGAGGTAGGTGCCGGGCGGGGGGTGGCGCACCCCGGCCAGGGTGACGCGGCTTCCCTCCTCCAAAAGCTCCAGGTCCTCGGGGCGCACCCCGGGCAGGTCCACGAGAAGGACGTAGTGCTCCGCTTCCTCCAGGAGGTCTACCCTGGGCGCCCAGGCGGCGGGCTCCTCCCCCGTGAGCTGGTAGGCCAGCTCGGCGATGCGCTCCTGTAGCTCCTTCAGCTTTCTCAGGGTCTCCAGGCGGTCCAGAGGCTCCAGCATGCCTTTAGCATAAGGGATGTGGAGGCCATACCCGTCCTGGCCGGGCCCACGGGGAGCGGCAAGACCGCCCTCGCCCTTCGCTTGGGCCAGGAGCTCCCCCTGGAGGTCATCTCCGCCGACGCCACCATGGTCTACCGGGGCCTGGACATCGGCACCGACAAGCCCACCCAGGAGGAGCGGGCCCTGGTTCCCCACCACCTGGTGGACGTCCTGGACCCCAGCGAGGCCATGAGCGTGGCCCGCTTCCTGGAGATGGCCGAAGGGGCCATCGCCCACGTCCTGGCCAGGGGAAGGGTGCCCCTGGTGGTGGGGGGGACGGGGTACTACATCCGCGCCCTTTCCGAGGGGATCCACGACCTGCCGCCCCCCGACGAGGCCCTGCAGGCCGCCCTCTGGGAGGAGCTTTCACAAAGGGGCTTTGAGGCCCTCCTGGAGGAGCTGGCCCAGGCCAGCCCGGAGGACGCCAGCCGGGTGGGGAAAAACCCCAGGCGGCTTGTCCGGGCCCTCGAGGTCCTCCGCCGCACCGGCCTCCCTCCGGCCCGGCACAGGAGAAGGCCCCCCCGCTTCCGCTACAAAAAGCTGGTCCTCTGGCCGGAGCGGACCTGGCTTTTCCCCAGGCTGGAGGAGCGGGCCAGGCGGCAGTTCGCCCGGGGCCTGGTGGAGGAGGTGCGGGGGCTCCTGGAGCGCTACCCCAGGATGCCCACGGCCCTCCAGGCCATCGGCTACAAGGAGGTGGTGGGCTACCTAAGGGGGGAGTACGGCCTGGAGGAGGCCTTGAGGCGGGACATCCAGGCGGTCAAGGCCTACGCCAGGAGGCAGTACACCTGGTTCCGCCACGAGCCCAAGGACGTGACCTACCTGCCCCGGGGCGGGGAAGAGGCCTTTTTAGGCTTTCGGGACTGGCTTCGCCTCCACTTCCGGCTATAGTGGGGGCATGCTGGCCCACGAGATCCGCGCCCGGGTGGCCCGGGGGGAGCTTAGTCCCCTGGAGGTGGCCGAGGCCTACCTCAGGCGGGTTCGCGAGCTGGACCCAGGGCTAAAGGCCTTCCTCACCCTGAACGAGCGCCTTCTGGAAGAGGCCAGGAGGGTGGAAAGGGGCCTGCCCCTTGCGGGCCTACTTCTGGCGGTCAAGGACAACATCGCCACCAAGGGCCTGCGCACCACGGCGGGAAGCCGCCTCCTGGAGAACTTCGTTCCCCCCTACGACGCCACGGCCGTGGCCCGGCTCAAGGCCCAAGGCGCCCTCGTCCTGGGCAAGACCAACCTGGACGAGTTCGGCATGGGCTCCAGTACCGAGCACTCCGCCTTCTTCCCCAGCAAAAACCCCTTTGACCCCTCCCGGGTGCCCGGGGGGAGCAGCGGGGGAAGCGCGGCGGCGGTGGCCGCCGACCTGGCCCCCCTGGCCCTGGGGTCGGACACCGGGGGGAGCGTGCGCCAGCCCGCGAGCTTTTGCGGCGTCTATGGCCTCAAGCCCACCTACGGGCGGGTGAGCCGCTTTGGCCTCGTGGCCTACGCTTCCAGCCTGGAAGGGATCGGCCCCATGGCCCGATCGGTGAGGGACCTGGCCCTCCTCATGGACGCCATGGCGGGCCTGGACCCCATGGACGCCACCAGCCTGGACCTTCCCCCAAGGTTCCAGGAGGCCTTAGAGGAGCCCCTTCCTCCCTTGCGCCTCGGCGTGGTGCGGGAGGGGCTTTCCGGCAACAGCCCCGGGGTGGAGCGGGCCCTGGAGGAGGCCCTTGGGGTCTTCCAGGGGCTTGGCCTCAGGGTGAAGGAGGTGTCCTGGCCCTCTTTGCCCCTGGCCCTGGCCGCCTACTACATCCTGGCCCCGGCGGAGGCCAGCTCCAACCTGGCCCGCTACGACGGGACCCTCTTTGGGACTCGGGCGGAGGGGGAGGAGGTGTGGCAGGTGGTGGAGGCCACCCGGGCCCGGTTTGGCCTCGAGGTCAAGCGCCGGGTCCTGGTGGGCACCTTCGTCCTCTCCAGCGGCTACTACGAGGCCTACTACGAAAGGGCCCAGGCCTTCCGCGCCCGCCTCAAGGCCGAGGCCAGGGCCCTCTTCCAGGAGGTGGACCTCCTGCTCCTTCCCACCACCCCCCACCCCGCCTTCCCCCTGGGGGGCCGGCCGGACCCCCTGGCCATGTACCGGGAGGACCTTTACACCGTGGGGGCCAACCTGACGGGCCTCCCCGCCCTCTCCCTCCCCGCCGGGTTTGAAGGGCACCTGCCCGTGGGCCTCCAGCTCCTGGCGCCCTGGGGGAAGGACGAGCTCCTCCTGAGGGCGGCTTTGGCCCACGAGGAGGCCACCGCCCGGGCCTTCCTCAAGACGCCTTTGGGGGAAGCCCTGTGATGGACCCCGCCTTTCGCTACCGCATGGCCACCCGCATGGCCCGCCGCCTCCGGGCCGAGGGGAGGCCTCTTCCCCTTCCCGCCCTGGGCGAGGCCCTGGGCCTGAGGGGCCCCGTGGCCCCGGTGGTGGCCCCCCTCCTGGACGGCCGCTTCATCAGGGGGGAGGAGGTGGGGCTTTGGGAGTGGCGCTACCCCTTTCCCCACCCCGAGGAGGCGGTGGTGGTCCTGGACCTGGAGACCACGGGCCTGGCCCCCGGCCTCAACGAGATCATTGAGGTGGCCCTGGTGCGCCTGGAGGGGGAAAGAAGGGTGGCCTTTCAGAGCCTGGCCCGGCCACGCCGCCCCCCAAGCCCCTTCATCCAGCGCCTCACCGGCATCACCTTGGAGGAGCTGGAGAAGGCCCCACCCCTGGAGGAGGTCCTCTTCCGGGCCTACCCTCTCCTCGAGGGGGCCACTTTGGTCATCCAGAACGCTTCCTTTGACCTGGGGTTTCTGCGCCCCGCCCTGGGGGAGCTGGGCCTGGAGCTGGAAAACCCCGTGGTGGACTCCATCCGTCTCAGCAAAAGGGCCATGCGGGGCCTCAGGCGCTACGGCCTGGACGCCCTTTCCGAGGTCCTGGAGCTTGCGCCCAGGGCGGAGCACCGGGCCCTTGGGGACGTGGAGAGAACCCTGGCCGTGGTCTACGAGGTGTACTATATGCTCACTTCAGGGAGCCCCCGCCCCCTGGTGGACTTGGGGAGGTGATGTGACCGCGCGCTATGTCCTGACCAGCATCTGTATCAAGACGGGCACCATGGCCCTCACCGCCTCCTTGCGCCAGCGCCTTCTCGGGAAGGAGCGCGTCCTCTTGGTGGACGAGGACGGGGAGGTCTACGAAGGGGAGGTGGACTGGAAGGCGGGCGTGGTGCGGGGCCTGGCCCCCTACTACGCCAAGCGGCGCCTGGCCGCCAACGAGGCCATCCTCCTCCACTTCCGGGGGGAGGAGATTGAGCTCAAGGCCCTGCCCAGGGCCCCCCTCCGCGCCCCCCAGCCGGAAAAGCCCCAGGAGAAGCCCAAGGAGGAGGTTAAGGAGCCCGAGAAAAAGCGGGTGCGGGTCACCCCGTACCCCAAGGAGGTGCTCTTCCCCCACGAGCCCAAGGCCCTGGAACCCCCTGGGGCCACCGAGGACCTGGGGCGGCTGGGCTTCTTCCTGGAGGGAGGCCCCCCTTGGGTTTACAAGGCCCCGCTGGGGCGGAGGCAGGTGGTCCTGGCCCTTTTGCGCCTGGGGGAGGGGGAGGCCGCCCTCCTCAGGCCCTACCAGAAAGAGGGGGCCTACGCCGCCTTCCTGGCCCCGGAATCCGAGAAGGGGGCCGTGCCCCATGGGGTGGGCTACCTTTCCCCCGAGGCCCTAAGCCGCCTGGTCCGCCTCAAGGCCCGCTTCCCCATCACCCCTCTGGACCTCGAGGACCTCCTGCGGGAGGGGCGGGTGGACCTGGAGGCGGTGGAGGCCCTGGAGGACCGGCTGGTGGCGGAGCTTTCCGAAAGGGGGGCCTTCGCCGCCTTTTTATTGCTCCTTTCCAAGAGGCGGCCTGGCGAGGTGCTTCTCCTTTCCGACCTGGAGGCCGAGGCCCTCGAGGAGGGCCTGGTGCCCCAGGTGGTGCGCCAGGGGGTGGAGCTCCTCTCCAAGCCCCCCTTCCTCGTCCTCAAGCGCCTGGCCCCGGGGGAGTTCCTCCTCCGGCAGGAGGTGGAGGAAGCCCTGAGCGACCTCCAGGCCTTCGCCGAGGGCCTGAAGGCCAGGCTCAGCCGCGTCCGTGGGGGCGCTTGACGGGGGAGGCTTCGCCCAGGGCCAGGTCAAAGCTCCGCTTGGCCCGCTCCTTGAGGGCGGCCACCTTTTCCCAGTCGGGGTAGCGGCCGTAGACCGCCGCCTTGGAGAGCTGGATGGGGTCGCCGGGAAGCTCCTGGTAGAAGGCGCCGGTCTCCTTGGCGAAGGCGGCCACCTTGGGGTCGTAGGAGAGGGCGGCGAAGGGGGTACCGGCGGCCGCCGCCAGGATCAGGCCGTGAAGCCGCATGGAGATCACGTACCCCGCCTGGGCCGCCAGGTAGAGGACCCGCCTGGGGTCGGCGGTCTTCTCCACCTGGTGGTGGGGGAGGTCGGGGAGGATCTCCTCGTCGTAGCCGGGCTGAAGCAGGAGGACGAGGACCCTCTTGCCGTCGTGAAAGAGGCGGTTGGCGGTGACGTAGAGGGTGCGCACCGCTTCCTTGCCCACCCCGGCCCGGGGGATGACCAGGACCAGGTCCTCCTCCCGCCTTACCGGGGGCGGGGTGAGGAGGAGGGCGGGGTCGGCCCCCAGCTCGGCGGGGATGCCGAGCCTCCTGGCGTACTCCAAGGAGTCCTGGTCCCGGAGGATCACGGGAACCCCTCTAAGGGCCCTTTGGACCTGCCGTTCCCCCCAGGGGGAAAGGGGCCCCAGGGACTGGTTGAAGACCATGACCCGCTTGCGGAAAAGGCGGGCCAGCCGGAGCACGGAGAGGTAGTAAAGAAGGCTCAGGGGGCTGGTGGCGTCCTGCAAAAGCCCCCCGCCCCCTAAAAGCCAGAGGTCGGCCTGCAGGAGGGCCAGGGGGTTCAGGCGGTGGGCGGCCCGGATGCCGTGCTCTTCCCGGGTCCTCCTGGGGTCGCCCGAGAGGGCCAGGACCTGGTGGCCCCGGGCCTTGAGCTCCCGGGCGATGGCCTCGAGGATGGCCTCGTCCCCGGCGTTTTTAAACCCGTAATACCCCGCTACCCCGACCACCATGCCCTTAGCCTCCTTACCAGGATAACCCCAACCCCGCCCATGAGGAGGCCCAAGAGGGCCCCGTTCAAGACCCGGAAGAAGGAGATGGGAAGGGGGGTGTGGAAGTGGCTGAAGGTGTTGAGGATGGAGGCCACGCCGATGGCGGCCAGGAAGAGGAGGCCGTTTTGCACCCAGCGGGGCCAGGGAAGGAGGAGGGCGATGGGGAAAAGGGCGTGGCCGAAGACCTCCTTGAAGCGGGGGCGGACCATGAGGTCCTGGAGGAGGCTTCTCAGCTTCAGCTCGGCCTCGGGGACCAGGGGGGCGTCGTTCCCCCGCCTGAGGAGGGCGAGGGCCAGGAGGAAGAGGGCCAGGAGGGCCAAGGCCACCTCCCCCAGGCGCAAGGGGTGCTGGAAGAGGCGGGTGAGGGTTTCCCGGTAGTTCCGGTCCAGGAAGCTGTAGGCCACGAGGAGGGGCGGGACCAGGAGGGTGAGGAAGACCCCCTTGAAGGGGGTGAGCCCCAGCACCGCCTCCCTGGTGGAGCCCAGGGCGGAGAGGAAGACGGCCCCCGCAAGGGCGTAGCCCAGGGCCCGGAGCCACATCCTCAGGCCCTCCCTCGGGCCCAGGAAGCCCAGCACCGGAAAGACCAGGGCGGCGAGAAGGGCCCCCGCCTGGCTCCCCGCATAGCCCAGGGCGAAGAGGAGGAGGAGAAAGGCCACGGCGGGTCCGTACAGGGAAAGCCCCTGGGCCAGGAGGCCGAGGCCCGCCAGAACCCCGAGCCAGGCGGCGTGCCTCAAGGGGCTTGGGGCGAGGTCCCTGGGCCTTGGAGCCCCCGTGGGGATGCCGCTTGCGCTCAGGCCCTCCTGGATCCGCCGGAGCATCCGGGCGGTGTCCTCGGGGTAGGGGTAGGGCCTCAGGTAGAGGAGCTGGTGGCCCCGCTCCCTGGCCGCCAGGACGTACTTGTCTGCGGCCTCCTCGGGCTTTAGCCTGAGCTGCCATTCGTAGCGGAGGCTGAAGAGGCGAAGCACCCCCTTTTCCCGGAAGGCCTGGAGGCCGGGCTGGGGCGTGCCCTCAATGAGGGCCACGGGCACCTGGACCAGGGCCTGGGCCTCCTCCAGGCGGTAGGGGTAGCCCAGGGCCTCGAGGCCGGCGAAGACCACCGCGTCCGCCTCCTTGGGCACCAGGGGAAGCCCGGGGAAGAGCCGGCGCAGGCGCTGGTTGATGGGCCGCGCCACCACGTAGTACCCGGCCTCCTTGGCCTGCCGGACCTCCTCCAGGGGGTAGAAGGCGGGAAAGGCGCTCACGTCCACGGGGAAGCCCAGCCAGGCCCCCAGGCGCTCCGTGGGCAGCTCGTAGGCCCGCTCCAGGAGGGAAAGGAGCCAGGCCTCCCCCTTCAGGTAGTACCAGCCGGGCCTGGCGGGAAGCCCCGCCTCCTGAAGCTCCCGCCCCTGGCGAAGGAGGAGGACCCCACCCGCCACCCAGTCCTTGACGAACCGCTCGGGGAAGGCGACCCCGTTCACCCCCAGGGCCCGGTAGGCGGCGAGGACCTCGAGGAGGCCCTTCCCCTGGGCCTTCGCCTCCTCCCGCAGGGCCTCGGCGTCCACCACCAGGGCCACGGGGCCGGGACGCTCCGCCCGGAGCCTGGGGGAAAGGGCGAGGAGGGAGGGGAGGAGGGAGAGGAGGATCAGGAGGTTGAGCCAGCGGTTCATGGGGCCTCCGTCCGGACCAGGTGGGCCAGGGCCTGGGCCAGGGTGGTCTTGCCGCTGGCGCTCCCGCCGGCGATGCCTATAACGAAGGGCTTCACCCCGCTCACCCCTCCATGATAAAGGGCGGGGGAACCTCCCCCGCCCCAGGGCCCAGGGCCCTTAGCGGGCCACGGCCGCCCGCTCCTGGGAGTGGCCGATGGTGAGGTCGGTCTCGGGGTCAAAGGCGTGGAGGCGGCCCGTGTCGGCGAGGAGCTCCACCTGGGTTCCGGGCCGCACGGGGGCGTGGCCGTCCACCTTGGCCACCAGCACCGTGCCGTCCACGCTCACGTGGAGCTCGGTCTCCGCCCCCAAAGGCTCCACCACCTCCACCTCGCCCCGGATCACGTTCTCCTCTTCGGGGATCACGGTGTAGCCCTTGAGGCCCAGGTGCTCGGGGCGGATGCCCAGCCACACCTCCTTGCCGGCGTAGGGCCTCACCGAGCCCGCCAGGACGGGGTTGGCCCGGAGGCGGAAGCCGGGGGCGGCCAGGTACACCCTCTCCCCCTGGACCTCCACCCGGGCCCGGATGAAGTTCATGGAGGGGCTCCCGATGAACCCCGCCACGAAGCGGTTGGCGGGGAAGTCGTAGAGGTTTAGGGGGGTGTCCACCTGCTGGATCTCCCCGTCCTTCATGACCACGATGCGGTGGCCCAGGGTCATGGCCTCCACCTGGTCGTGGGTCACGTAGATGGTGGTGACCCCAAGCCGCCTCTGGAGCTTGGCGATCTCCGCCCGCATCTCCACCCTTAGCTTGGCGTCCAGGTTGGAGAGGGGCTCGTCCATGAGGAAGACCTTGGGTTCCCGCACGATGGCCCTTCCCATGGCCACCCGCTGGCGCTGGCCGCCGGAGAGCTCCCGGGGCTTGCGGTGGAGGAGGTGCTCAATCTTCAGGATGCGGGCGGCCTCCTTCACCCTCCGGTCAATCTCGTCCTTGGGGTAGCGCCGGAGGCGGAGCCCGAAGGCCATGTTCTCGTAGACGTTCATGTGGGGGTAAAGGGCGTAGTTCTGGAAGACCATGGCGATGTCCCGGTCCTTGGGGGGGACGTCGTTCACCAGGCGCTCGCCGATGAAGATCTTGCCCTCGGAGACCTCCTCCAGCCCGGCGATCATGCGCAAGGTGGTGGTCTTCCCGCAACCACTAGGCCCCACGAAGACCACGAACTCCCCGTCCTCCGTCTCCAGGTTGAAGTCCTTGACCGCCACCACCTTGCCGAAGCGCTTCCACACGTGTTCCAGCCTGACCTTGGCCATCCTTGACCTCCTGACCCCGCGCTTTGAGCCCGGCTGGCCCATCGGGGGTGCGGGCGCATTTTACCGCAGGCCAGGCTTTCACATCCCTGGTTTCCGACGTGCTCATGCCCCTCATCGGCGCCCTGGGCGGCGCGCCGGACTTCTCCGCCATCAGGCTCGGGCCCATCGCCCTGGGCAAGTTCATCAACGCCGTGGTGAACTTCCTGGTCGTGGCGGCCGCCATCTACTTCCTCGTGGTGACGCCCATGAACGAGCTGGCCAAGCGGCGGAAGAAGGAGGAGGCCCCGGCGGCTCCCCCCGAGCCCCCCGAGGAGGTCAAGCTCCTCCGGGAGATTCTGGAGGAACTCCGGAAGAAGGCCTGAGGCGGTTCCAGAAGAAGAGCGCCAGGAACCCCAGACCCAGCTCGGGTCTGGGGTCAAGCGTCACCGAGAGGGCGAAGGCGTGAAAGAGGGGGGCCTCGAGGGCCCGCAAGGGCGCCGTGAGGAAAAGGTCCTTCAGGGCCTTTCCCTGGCGCAAGGCGAGGAGAAGGAGGTAGGGGAGGTAGGGCCAGGGGCCCGTGGGGAGGCCCAGGGCGGAAAGGCCCAAGGCCCCCAGGGCCAAAGCCCGCGCCGGGGGAAGGGGGTCGGGGTCCAAAGACCTCAGCCCCTCCCACATGGGGACCTCCTCCCCGGGCCAGGGGGCCCTCATGAGGAGGAGCCTTTTCCCCTCGTGGCCGCCCAGGTAGACCCTGGGCCTGGGGGCCACCCCGAGGGGAAGGAGGTGGGCGGGGTCCTCCTTGAGGGCCTGGAAGAGCACGGGGTCCAGGGGAAGGCCGTCCACCAGGAACCAGGTGTGGGGCCTGCCCGAGAGGAGGAAGCCCAGGGCCCTTTCCACCCGGTGCCCCCGGTGGGCCAGGATGCCGGGCCAGGCCTCGGGGGGCTCCCTTAGGAGGGCCTCCCGCCAGGGGGGGTCATGGGCCAGGGGCTCGGGCCTCAGGCTGAAGCGGACCTCCAGGACCTCCCCCTCTTCCAGGGCAAAGCGGGCCAGGGCGTTGCCGGAGGCCTCGTAGACCTCGAGGGGCCTTTTGGAAAGGGCCAGGTCCCAGACCCTCTGGCCGGGCAGGTCGGCCGGGAGGGGGAGGAGGTGCTCCCCGGCCTTTAGGGCGCGGAAGCGGAGGGCGAGGCGCACGGAAAACACGATACACTTTTCCCATGGACTGGCTCCTCACCCCAGGCCCGGTGCGGCTTCACCCCAAGGCCCTGGAGGCCCTCGCCCGGCCCCAGCTCCACCACCGCACCGAGCCCGCCCGGGCCCTCTTCCTCCGGGCGCGCACCCTCCTCAAGGAGGCCTTCGGCACCCAAGGGGAGGTCCTGATCCTCACGGGAAGCGGCACCTTGGCCATGGAGGCCCTGGTCAAGAACCTCTTCGCCCCCGGGGAAAGGGTCTTGGTGCCCGTTTACGGCAAGTTCTCCGAGCGCTTTTACGAGATCGCCCTGGAGGCGGGGCTTGACGTCCACCGCCTGGACTTCCCCTACGGCCGGGTGCCGGGGCCCGAGGACGTGGCGCGGAAGGGCTACCGGGGCCTCCTCCTCGTCCACTCGGAGACCTCCACCGGGGCCCTCGCCGACCTCCCCGCCCTGGCCCGGGCCTTCAAGGCGGAAAACCCCGAGGGCCTGGTGGGGGCGGACATGGTGACGAGCCTCCTCCTCAAGGAGGTGGCCCTCGAGGCCTTCGGGGTGGACGCCGCCGCCTCCGGAAGCCAGAAGGGCCTCATGTGCCCGCCCGGCCTCGGCTTCGTGGCCCTCGCCCCCAGGGCCCTGGCCGCCCTCCGCCCCCGGGGCTACTACCTGGACCTCTCCCGGGAGCTTAGGGCCCAGCGGGAAGGGGAGAGCGCCTGGACCCCGGCCATCAACCTGGTGGGGGCGGTGGCGGCGGTCTTGGAGGAGGTCCTGCCGCGCCTAGAGGCCCACCTGGAGCTCAAGGCCTGGCAGAACGAGCTCCTTTACGGGGTGGGGGAGGCTTTGGGCTTGCGGCCGGTTCCGGAGGTGCGAAGCCCCGCCGTGGCCGCCTTTTACCTGCCCGAGGGCGTGGCCTACGGGGCGGTGAAGGAGGCCTTCGCCAGGAGGAAAGCGGTCATCGCCGGGGGGCAGGGGCCCCTGAAGGGCAGGATCTTCCGCCTCTCCCTCATGGGCCACTACGACCGCTACGAGGCCTTGGGGGTGGCGGCCCTCTTCCGGGAGGCCTTTAGCGATATTCTTCCAGCTTCTTGAGCATCTCCTCCCGGGTGTAGACCGCCCGGGCCCCGCCCACCAGCCTGGGCCTGGTCTTGGCGGCGAGGAGGACCGCCTCGCCCAGCTTCCGCGTGGAAAGCCTGAGGGGCACGGCCACCGGGCGGAGGTGCATCCCGATCAAGACCCCGCCGATGTCCATCCCCCCGTGGGCCTGGGCCTTCAGGGACTCCACCATGACCGGGTCCCGGAAGCGGAGGAAGGCGGCGGTGGCCAAGGCCCCGCCCGCCTTGGGGTGGGGGAAGACGGTGACCTCCTCGAGGCCGTAGGCCCTCAGGGCCTCCCGCTCCACCACCAGGGCCCGGTTCAGGTGCTCGCACCCCTGGACGGCCACGAAGACCCCCCGCGCCATAAGCGGGGGAAGAAGGCCCTCCAGGATGGCCTCGGCGGCCTCCAGGCTGGGCCTCGTCCCCACCTTCGCCCCCAGCACCTCGCTGGTGGAGCCCCCCAGGACGAAGAGGCTCCCTTCGGGCATGGGGAAGAGCTCCAGGAACTCCTCTATGGCCTTCCTGGCCTGCTGCCGTAACCCTTCCATGCCCTGAGCCTACATCCAAAAGGCCAGGTCTAAGAGGATGGAGAGAAACATCCCCAGGCTCACGCCCACGTTGGCCTGAAAGAAGGCCCGGTCCACCTGGGAGAGGTCCTCGGGGGAGACCAGGCGGTGCTCGTAGAGGAGGAGACCTCCCACCAGGATTAGGCCCAGGAAGTAGAAGGGGCCGGCCCCGTAGCTCACCCCCGCCAGGAGGAGGGCGAGCCAGGCCAGGGCGTGGCTTACGCGGGCGATCCCGAGGGCCAGGGGGATGCCGAAGCGGGCGGGGATGCTCTTCACCCCGTGGGCCCGGTCAAAGGCGTAGTCCTGGGTGGCGTAGAGGATGTCAAACCCGGCGATCCACAAGGCCACCCCCGCCCAGAGCCAGTAGGCGGTGGGGGCGAAGCTCCCGGTGACGGCGATCCACCCGCCCGCCGCCGCCGCCCCGATGGTGAGGCCCAGGACGTAGTGGCACAGCCAGGTGAAGCGCTTGGTGTAGCTGTAAACGGTGAGGAAGAAGACGGCCACCGGCAGAAGCCTGGCCGTGAGGGGGTTCAGGGAGAGGCCGGCGTAGACCAAGAGGGCCAGGCCCAAAAGGGCCAGGAAGAGGGTCTCCCAGGGCTTGACCAGGCCCCGGGGCAGGTGGCGGTCCTTGGTCCTGGGGTTCAGGGCGTCTATGGGCCAGTCTATGAGGCGGTTTAGGGCCATGGCCATGGTCCTGGCCCCCACCATGGCCAGGGTCACCAGGAAAAAGGTGCGCCACCCCGGCCACCCTCCCGCCGCCAGGAGCATCCCCCCGTAGGCGAAGGGGAGGGCGAAGAGGGTGTGCTCAAAGCGGATGAGCTCCAGGTAAAGCTTGAGGCGGCTCACCCTCGGCGCACCTCGAGGATCCGGTTTCTCTCGTCCACTAGGACCACGGTGGGCTTCAGGCTCCTGGCCTCCTCTTCCTCAAAGACCCCGTAGGCCACCAGGATGACCAGGTCCCCCGGGCGCACCAGGTGGGCGGCGGCCCCGTTGATCTTGATCTCCCCCGAGCCCCGTTCCCCGGGCAGGGCGTAGGTGGTGAGCCGGGCCCCGCTCGTGATGTCGTAGATGTCCACCTGCTCGTAGGGGAGGATCCCGGCGGCCTCCAGAAGCTCCTGGTCCACGGTCACCGAGCCCACGTAGTGGAGGTCGGCCTCGGTCACCCTGGCCCGGTGGATCTTGGCGTGGAACATCACGCGCCTCACGAAAGGCGAGTTTACTCCTCCCCTTCCGCCTTGGGAAGCGTGCCCTCCACGAAGAGGGTCTTGGCCCCGGTGTAGAGGACCTGGCCCGGCGCCGCCTTCCTGGGCCGCCAGACGTGCTTCTTCCTGGTGTAGTCCACGGGCACCTGGGCCTCCCCCCGGGCCTTGGAGTGGTAGGCGGCCAGCCTGGCGGCGAAGAGGAGGTCCTCCAGGGGCGGGTTCTTGCCTTCGGCCTTCAGGATCACGTGGCTTCCCGGCACCCCCTGGGCGTGGAACCAGAGGTCCTCCGAGTGGGCCAGGCGGGTGAGGAGGTCGTTTTCCTTGGCGTTCCTTCCCACCAGGACGGAAAAGCCCGAAGGGGAGGTGTAGCGGAGGCCGAGCCGGGCCTCCCTTTCCTCCTTGGGCCTTCTGGTGAGGGCGAGGAGCTCCTCCAGATCGGCCTCCTTCAGGCGTTCCTCCTCCTTTTCCAGGGCCGCTATTTTGGCCTCGGTTTTGGGGATCAGCTCCAGGGCCCTTTCCGAAAGCTCCTCCAGGCGCCTTGCCCGTTCGTAGAGCTTCTTGGCGTTCTCCTGTGGGCTTAGGGCGGGGTCCAGGGGGATCTCCACGGGCTTGCCGTCAAACCCCGTAAGGCGCACCCTTTCCGCTCCCTTGGGCACCTCCTTGAGGCGGGCGAGGAGGAGGTCGGCCATGGCCCGAAGCCTTCCTGCTTCCTCCAGGCGCTCCAGGGCCTTATGGTAGTCGGAAAGCCTGGCGAGAAGCGTCCGCTTCTCCCGCTCCAGGGCCTCGAGGAGGGGCCTCCTCAGGGCCTCCTTCTCCTCCTCGGCCCACCTTTTCCTCAGCTCCTCGGAAAGGGCGGTGCGCAAAGAGGGGTCTTCCACTAGGCCCTTCAGGGCCCTGTAGACCCGCCTTAAGCCCTCCCCGTCCAGCGGGGTTTCCGGCGTGAGGCCCGCCCGGCGGGCCAGCTCCCGCATGAGCTCCAGGCCCACCCCGTCCACCAGGCGGACGATCTCCTTGAGGGGCTTACCCAGGAGGGGGCGGAGGTCTTCCTCCTTTAGGGTTCTCGGGTCCAGCTTCGCGTAGGGGGGCGGGGGGGTGTAGGGGAGGCCCGGGCGGAGCTCCCGGTAGCGGTTCACCTCCTTGGTGATGACCCGGTCCACCCCCAGTATGGTCCCCGCCTCGTCCAGGAGGAGGAGGTTGGCGTTCCTGCCGGTGGCCTCCAGGACCAGGACCGAAGGGGGGGTGTCCACGAAGCCCTTTTCCCCGGCGAAGCGGAAGAAGACCACCCGGTCCAGCTTGAGCTGGCGGGCCTCCACCAAAGGCCCCTTGACCCGGGCGGAGAGCTGGCGCTGGAAGGGGGTCTTGGGCTCGCCCAAAAGGGTCGCTTCCTCCAGGACCAGGCTGGGGGAGGGGGGGCGGTAGCGGAGGACCAGGTTGAAGATCCGCCCCGACCGCCCCTTGAGGAGGATGGCCGCCGTGCCCTCGTCGGGGAAGGCCAGGCCCAGGTTCAGGGCGGGGAGCTCCTTCTCCAGCTCCCGCAGGACGGCGTGGATCAGGAGACCTTCCATTTTCTGAAGGCCACCAGAAAGGCCGTGTGGGCCACCTGGTGGAAGCGGGGATGGGCCACGGGCAGGCGCACCTCCCACTCCCGCCAGCCCACCTCCATGACCCTATGGAGGGCCAGGGGCAGGCCCTCGGCCTTGGCGATGAGCTCCAGGGCCTGGGTGATGTTGGGCAGGTAGGCCACCAGGAAGCGGTCGGGCTTCAGGGCCTCCGCCGCCACCCCTAGGACGGCCCAGGGCTCCATCAGGTCCAGGGCCACGCCGTCGTAGGCCTCCTTCTCCAGGCTGGCCTCCTCTAGGCTCCCTTCGTGGAAGCGGATGTTGTCCGCCTGCCAGAAGGCCCGCACGTTCTCCACCGCCTGCTTCAGGTGGTGGGGGCGCTTCTCGTAGGTGTCCACGAGCCCACTAGGCCCCACGGCCCGGGCCAGGAAGAGGGTGAGCCCCCCGGACCCCGTCCCCGCCTCCAGGACCCGCATGCCCGGGGCCAGGTCCAGAAGGGTCAGGATGGCGCTGGCGTCCTTGGGGTAGGTGGGGGTGGCGCTCCTTTTCATGTGGAGGACGTACTCCTCCAGGGTGGGCCGGTGGACGGAGAGGGGCTCCCCCAGGTGGGTCTGCACCCGCCCCCCGGGGCCGGCCTCGAGGATGGCCTCGTGGGGCACCGTCCCCCGGTGGTGGTGAAAGACCCCACCGGGCCTGAGGCGCACCAGGAAGGCGCGCCCCTTTTGGTCTTTGAGGAGAACGAGCCCGCCTTCCACCCCGCCCACTTTAGCGGGCGAGCTCCAGGTAGTCCAGAACCTGGGCCAGGTCAAAGGGGTTGGGCACCTTGTAGGGCCCGGCGAAGACCGTGGGGGTTCCCCTAAGGCCCAGGCGGAGGGCCAAAGCCCGCTCCTCTTCCACCCGCTTCCGCACCTCCGGGCTTTGCAGGCAGCGGGCGAAGGCCTCCCCGTCCAGGCCCAGGGCCCGGGCCAGGCCCAGGTAGTCCCCGAGCCTGCCCGCCATGAGGAGGTCGTGGTAGGGCCAGAAGGCCCCCTGCTCCTGGGCGCACTCGCTGGCGTGGGCGGCGGGGAGGGCCTCGGGGTGGATCTCGGTGAGGGGGAAGTGGCGGTAGCTCAAGCGGAGCTCCCCCTCCTGGGCCCTGGCCTTTAGGGCGGGCAGGACCTCCCGGGCCAGGCGCCGGCAGTAGGGGCACTGGAAGTCGGAGAAGACCCGGAGAAAAGGCCCCTTCTGCCCAAGGACCAGGCGGTCTTGGCCGAAGGCGCTCTCGGGGACGCTTCTCGGGAGGAGGCGGGCCTGGAATGGGCTTGGGTAGAGCTCCAGGAGGAAGTCCTCGCCCAGGTTCAGGGTGAGGCGCCTGCCCTTCAGGGCCTCCTTGTTCTTGGCGTACCAGTCCAAGAAGGCCTGGCCGAAGGGCATCCCCGTGCCCTTCTCCAGGAAGCGGGCCAGGAAGGAGGCGTTCTCGGGCCCCCGGTAGGTGGCCGAGAGGAGGCGGCCCCCTTTGGCCTCCACCTCCACCTTGGCCCCCGGGGGAAGGGGCCCCAGGGCCTTCTGGAAGGCCTCCACCGGGCGGCCGATCTGGGCCAGGGCCAGGCCCAGGAGGAGGGCGAGGGGGAAAAGCCGCCTCATACCCGGAAGAAGGCCTCCACCGGCAGGACGAAGACCACGGCCCCCCCCACCTGGACCTCCACCGGCTGGGCCAGAAAGGGGTCGGGGGCCTCGGAGAGGGGGAGGCCCCGGGTGACCAGGCGGGTGCGGGTGCGGCACTTCTCCCGGATGAGCTCCAGGGCCTCCTCCACCCGGTCGTCCTCGAGGCCGATGAGGAGCGTGGTGTTCCCCTCCCTGAGGAAGCCCCCGGTGGAGGCCAGCTTGGTGGACTGGAGCCCCCGCTCCAAGAGGGCCTTGGTGAGCCCGGGGGCGTCCGTGTCCTGGACGATGGCCACGATGAGCTTCATTGGGCCTTATTGTACACCCCGTGCCACTCCTGGAGGCTTCGCACCCCTAGGGGCTTTTCCCGGGCCCTCAGGATGGCCTTGAGGCTCCAGAGGGCCCCTTCCTCCGTGGTGATGAAGGGAAGCCCCGCCTCCACCGCCCGCCTCAGCTCGGGGTGGGGGATGAGGCTGATGAGGAGGTCGTACTCGCCCTCGCTTAGGGCGAAGCCCGCCTCCCGGTAGGCCTCCTTGAGGGCCTCCACCCCTTCTCCCTCGCCGATGAAGCGGACCCTTCCCGAGAGGGGAAGCCTCTGCCCGGCCCCCAGCTGGGCTTTGTAGTAGGCCAGGTAGGGGTCCTCGTCCAGGCCCATGCTCTCCCCGGTGGAGCGCATCTCGGGCCCCAGGACGGGGATGACCCCGGGGAACTTGAGCCAGGGGATGACCACCTCCTTCACCGCGTAGTAGGGGGGCACGGGGTCCAGGTCCCGCACGCCGAGCTCCTTCAGGCTTTTGCCCACGGCGATCAGGGCCGCCAGCTTGGCCAAGGGCACGCCGATGGCCTTGGAGACGAAGGGGACGGTGCGGGAGGCCCTTGGGTTGGCCTCGAGGATGTAGACCTCCTCGCCCAGCACGGCGTACTGCACGTTCAAAAGCCCCCGGACCCCCAGGGCCAGGGCCAGGCGCCGGGTGTAGGCCCTGACCTTTTCCAGGGCCTCCTGGGAGAGGTGGACGGGGGGCAGGACCGTGGCCGAGTCCCCCGAGTGGACCCCGGCCCGCTCCACGTGCTCCATCACCCCGGCGACCATGACCTCCTCCCCGTCGGAGAGGGCGTCCACGTCCAGCTCCAAGGCCCCTTCCAGGTAGCGGTCCAGCAGGATGGAGGGCCTCTCCTGGAGGGGCCCGTAGACCTCCTCCAGGTAGCGCTTAAGCTCCTCCTGGCTCCTCAGGACCCGCATGGCCCGCCCCCCCAGGACGTAGCTGGGCCGGGCGAGGAGGGGGAAGCCCACCTCCTTCGCAAGCTCCAGGGCCTCCTCCGGGTCCTTGGCCACCCTCCCCTCGGGCTGGGGGATGCCGAGGCTCTGGCAGAGGCGATGGAAGGCCTCCCGGTCCTCGGCCTGGTGGATGGCCTGGAAGGGGGTGCCGAGAAGCCTGACCCCGGCCTCCTCCAGGCCCTGGGCCAGCTTCAGGGGGGTCTGCCCCCCCAGGGTGGCGATCACCCCCAGGGGCTTCTCGTGCTCCACCAGGTTGAGGACGTCCTCCAGGGTCAAAGGCTCAAAGTAGAGGCGGTCGGCGGTGTCGTAGTCGGTGGAGACGGTCTCGGGGTTGGAGTTCACCATGATGGTCTCGTAGCCCGCCTCCTTCAGGGCCCAGACCGCGTGGACCGTGGCGTAGTCAAACTCCACCCCCTGGCCGATCCGTATGGGCCCCGAGCCCAGGATGACCACCTTGGGCTTCTTTGAGGGCCAGACCTCGTCCTCCAGCTCGTAGGTGGAGTAGTGGTAGGGGGTGTAGGCCTCAAACTCGGCGGCGCAGGTGTCCACGGTCTTGTAGACGGGGACCACGCCCAAGGCTTTGCGCTCGGCCCGGACCTCGGCCTCCTTTTTCCCAAGAAGCTCCCCGATCCGGGCATCGGAGAGCCCTAGGCCCTTGTAAAAGCGCCAGGCCTCCCGGTCCCTTGGCGGGTGGTCCTGGAGCCAGGCCTCGGCCTCCACGATCTCCCGCATCTGGTGCAGGAACCAGGGGTCAATCCGGGTGGCCTGGTGAAGCTCCTCCACCCCCATCCCCCGCCTGAGGAGCTCCAGCACGGCGTAGATGCGGTCGGGGTTGGGGTAGAGCTTCTTCTCCAGCGCCTCGGTCTTCACCCCCGCCAACGCCCGCACATCCCGCTCCAGGCCCCGCAGGGCCTTCATCATGGCCTCCTTGAAGGTCCGGCCCATGGCCATCACCTCCCCCACGGACTTCATCTGGGTCCCGAGCTCGTCCTTCAGGCCCCCCAGGGTGTTGGGGAGGTCCTGGAACTTCTCAAAGGCGAAGCGGGGGATCTTGACCACCACGTAGTCAATGGTGGGCTCAAAGGAGGCCGGGGTCTTGCGGGTGATGTCGTTGGGAAGCTCGTCCAGGCGGTAGCCCACGGCGAGGAGGGCGGCGATCTTGGCGATGGGGAAGCCGGTGGCCTTGGAGGCGAGGGCGCTTGAGCGGGAGACCCTGGGGTTCATCTCAATGACCACCTGGCGGCCCGTCTTGGGGTCCACGGCGAACTGGATGTTGGAGCCGCCGGTGTCCACCCCGATCTCCCGGATCACCGCCTTGGCGGCGTCCCGCATCCTTTGGTACTCCACGTCGGAGAGGGTCTGGGCGGGGGCCACGGTGATGGAGTCCCCGGTGTGGACCCCCATGGGGTCCACGTTCTCAATGCTGGTGATGATGACCACGGTGTCGGCGTGGTCCCGCATCACCTCCAGCTCAAACTCCTTCCAGCCCAGCACCGACTCCTCCACCAAAGCGGTGTGGACCGGGGAGAGGGCCAGGCCCCGGGCCAGGACCTCCTTGAGCTCCCCTTCGTCTTTGGCGATGCCGCCCCCGGTGCCCCCTAGGGTGAAGGAGGGGCGCACCACCACGGGAAAGCCCACCTCCCGGGCGAAGTGGAGGCCCTCTTCCACGCTCCTCACCATCTTTCCCCGGGGCACCTCCAGGCCGATCTTCCGCATGGCCTTCTGGAAGGCCTCCCGGTCTTCTCCCTTCCGGATGGCCTCGGCGTTGGCCCCGATGAGCTCCACGCCGTAGCGCTTGAGAATCCCCTCCTCGTGGAGGGCCATGGAGAGGTTGAGGGCCGTCTGCCCGCCCAGGGTGGGGAGGAGGGCGTCCGGGGCCTCCTTGGCGATGACCTTCTCCAGGGCCTCGAGGGTGAGGGGCTCCACGTAGGTCCTCTCGGCCAGGTCGGGGTCGGTCATGATGGTGGCGGGGTTGGAGTTCACCAGGATGGCCTCGTAGCCCGCGCCCCGGAGGGCCTTCACCGCCTGGGTACCCGAGTAGTCAAACTCGGCGGCCTGGCCGATGGTGATGGGCCCGGAACCGATGATGAGGATTTTCCTGAGGTCTCTTCTCGGCGGCATCGCGTACCCGGGGGACAAGCTTAGCACAGAGGGCTTCCGGGGCCAAGGGGGTTTGGCAAAGGTATGCGCTTTGGCCCGGGAAGTTGTGCATAAAGTTGCGAACACGCGGGGGAGGGGTTCGGTATACTGACCCCATGCGCAAGGTGCGCCCCGAGGAGCTCCCCGCCCTTCTGGAGGCCGGGGTCAAGGTGGTGGACGTGCGCCCCCCAGAGAAGCGGGAGACCCCTTTGCCCTTCCCCGCCGAGTGGGTACCCCTGGAGAAGATCCAAAAGGGGGAGCACGGCCTGCCTAAGGTCCCCCTCCTCCTCGTCTGCGAGAGGGGGCTTTTGAGCCAGGTGGCCGCCCTCTACCTGGAGGCGGAAGGGTACGAGGCCATGAGCCTGGAGGGCGGCCTCAAGGCCTTGACGGGGGGGAGATAGCCCCTTAGAATGGCGGATGCTGAGCGTGGTGAGCGTAGCTCAGCTGGTCAGAGCACCGGACTGTGGATCCGGGGGTCATGGGTTCAAGTCCCATCGCTCACCCCAATCCCGCCACCCCGAAAGGGGTGGTATTTTAGAGGAGGGCCTCGCCCTCCTTGCGAGGATGGCGGAACCGGTAGACGCGCCGGACTTAGGATCCGGTGGGGCAACCCGTGCGGGTTCAAGTCCCGCTCCTCGCACCAAAAGGGCGGGGCCCTGTTCTTGCGAGGTGGGGCGTGGCGGAGATCCTGGAGCGTTCCGGCTATCTGGTGAAGGTCCGGGTTGAGGTTCCGGCGGAGGAGGTGGAGGCCAGGTACCAGGCCCTGCTGAAGGACCTGGCCAAAAGGGTCAGGATCCCGGGCTTCCGCCCCGGCAAGGCCCCCCTCAAGGTGGTGGAGGCCCGGCTTGGGCGGGAGGAGCTTCTTAAGGACCTCAAGGAGCGCCTGGTGGAGGAGACCTACCCCGAGGCCGTCCGGGAGCTGGGCCTTTTGCCCGTGGCCGCCCGGGTGGTGGAGGAGGAGCTTAAGGAAGGGGAGGGCTTCCGCTACGTGGCCGAGGTGGAGAACTACCCCGAGGTGAGGCTTCCCGACTGGCGGAGCTTCTCCCTGGAGGTGCCTCCCCCTGAGGTCACGGAGGAGATGGTGGACAAGGCCCTGGAGGAGCTCCGGCACCGCTACGCCGAGCTTGTCCCCGTGGACCGGGAGGCCAGGGAAGGGGACCACGTTTTCGTCCGCACCGAGGAGGGGGTGGAGTTCCCCATTGACCTCTCCAAGGCCCTGCCCCACGTGCGGGAGGCCCTTTTGGGCAAGAGGGCGGGGGAGGTGGTCATGGTCCCCGTCCTGAACGAAGAAGGCGAGAAGGTGCGGGAGGCGCGCACCGAGATCCTGGAGGTCAAGACCCTGGAGCTTCCCGAGCTGGACGAGGAGTTCGCCAAGACCCTCGAGGCCGAGAGCCTGGAAGACCTGAGGGCCAAGGTGCGCCAAAGCCTCGAGGCCCAGGCCCGAAGGGCCTACCAGGAGGCCCGGGAGCGGGCCCTCTTGGAGAAGCTGGCGGAGGGGCTGGAGGCCGAGATCCCCCCCTCCATGGTGGAGGCCGAGGAGCGCCACCTCCTGGAGCATTTGGCGGAGGACCTCTACCGGCAGGGCGTGACCCTGGAGGCCTACCTGAAGGCCCTGGAGGAGAAGGGGGAGCTTCCCAAGTTCAAGGAGGAGCTCCGCCAGGAGGCCCTGAAGCGGGTCAGGCGCTCCCTGGCCAAGGAGAAGCTGGCCGAGGAGCTGAAGCCCGAGGTCACCGAGGAGGAGTGGCAGGCCTACCTGCAGGCGGTGGCCCGCTCCTACGGCATGAGCCTGGCCGAGCTCAAGCGGGAGTTCGGCGAGCGGGGCCTCGCCCGCCTGCGGGCGGCCTGCGTCCAGGACAAGGCCCTTCGCGAGGCCCTGGCCCAGATCTGATGCCACCCCATGCTGGCCCAAGCCAGCATGGGGGCCCCGGCAAAGGGTTCCTGGGGAAGTCGCCAGGCATGGTGGGCCGAAGGAAACAAGGGCAAGGGTATGGTTCCATTGGTGGCCCAGGGGGGGTTTCCCCCTGGGCTTGCCGCTACAATAGGAGGCGGTATGGTGATCCCGTACGTCATTGAGCAGACCGCCCGCGGGGAGCGGGTCTACGACATCTACTCCCGCCTCCTCAAAGACCGCATCATCTTCCTGGGCACCCCCATAGACGCCCAGGTGGCCAACGCCATCGTGGCCCAGCTCCTCTTCCTAGACGCCCAGAACCCCAACCAGGAGATCCGCCTCTACATCAACTCCCCCGGCGGGGAGGTGGACGCCGGCCTGGCCATCTACGACACCATGCAGTTCGTCCGGGCCCCGGTTTCCACCATCGTCATCGGCATGGCGGCCAGCATGGCGGCGGTGATCCTGGCGGCGGGGGAGAAGGGGCGCCGCTACGCCCTGCCCCACGCCAAGGTCATGATCCACCAGCCCTGGGGCGGGGTCCGGGGCACGGCCAGCGACATCGCCATCCAGGCCCAGGAGATCCTGAAGACCAAAAAGCTCCTCAACGAGATCCTGGCCAAGCACACCGGCCAGCCGCTGGAGAAGGTGGAGCGGGACACGGACCGCGACTACTACCTCTCGGCCCAGGAGGCCCTGGAGTACGGCCTCATTGACCAGGTGGTGACCCGTGAAGAAGCCTAGGCCTTTCTGCAGCTTCTGCGGCCTCCGCCCTCCGGAGACGGGTCGGCTCCTGGAAAGCCCCATTGACGAGGTCTACATCTGCGAGGACTGCGTGGAAAGGGCCCAGGAGATCCTCCGCCAGGGGGAGAGGCCCAAAGGCCCCACGCGCCTGCCCAAGCCCCAGGAGATCAAGGCCCACCTGGACCAGTACGTGGTGGGGCAGGAGGCGGCCAAGCGGGCCCTTTCGGTGGCCGTATACAACCACTACAAGCGCCTCCTCCACCCCGAGGCGGAGATCGGCAAGTCCAACATCCTCCTCATCGGCCCCACGGGCACCGGCAAGACCCTTCTCGCCGAGACCCTGGCCCGCTTCCTGGAGGTTCCCTTCGCCATCGCCGACGCCACCACCCTCACCGAGGCGGGGTACGTGGGGGAGGACGTGGAGAACGTGATCCTGCGCCTTTTGCAGAACGCCGACTTTGACGTGGCCCGGGCGGAGATGGGCATCGTCTACATTGACGAGATTGACAAGATTGCCCGCAAGTCGGAAAACCCCTCCCTCACCAGGGACGTCTCCGGCGAGGGCGTCCAGCAGGCCCTCCTCAAGATCATTGAGGGCACCATCGCCAACGTCCCCCCCCAGGGGGGCAGGAAGCACCCCCACCAGGAGTTCATCCCCGTCAACACCAAGAACATCCTCTTCATCCTGGGCGGGGCCTTTGAGGGGCTGGAGAACATCGTCAAGGCCCGCACCGAGCGCACCACCATCGGCTTCACCCGCCCCAGGGCCAAGGAGGAGCCCATGGAGGTCATCCCCGAGGACCTGGTGAAGTTCGGCCTCATCCCCGAGTTCGTGGGCCGGGCCCCCCTGATCGTCCAGCTCCACCCCTTGGGCGAGGAGGACCTGGTGCGCATCCTCACCGAGCCCAAAAACGCCCTGGTCAAGCAGTACCAGGCGCTTCTGCGCATGGAGGGGATTGAGCTCCGCTTCACCCAGGCCGCCCTCCGGGAGATCGCCAGGCGGGCCCTCAAGCGGGGCACGGGGGCTCGCGGCCTTAGGGCCATCCTGGAGAAGACCATGGTGGACCTCATGTTTGAGGCCCCGGGAAGCGGGGTGCGGGAGATCGTCATAGACCTTCCCCACCTGGACCAGCCCCTGAAGGCCCTCGAGGAGGCCAAGCTGAGACAAGCCTCCTAAGTACCCCACCGCGGCTTTCGCCGCGGTGGGGGCCCCAGAAAAGCCCTTACCCCGCGTTGCGAAACCAAAGCGCGGGCACTTAGCCCTCCAGCTTCCTCAAAAGCTCCTCCTTGAGGGCGAAGAGCCTCTCCGTGAGGGAGACGTGGTAGATGTGGGGGTTCACCAGGCGGCGCACCCCGGGGTCCAGCCGGGCCACGTCCCGGTCCCGCCGGGCCCTCAGTTCTTCTATGGAGAGGGGCGGGAAGAGGCGCTTGCCCCCTCGGAAGGCCTCCACCAGAAGGGGCTCGAGGGTGAAGGCCCCGGGGCTCAGGACCCGCCTCTTGGTGGGGTCCGTGGGGTGGCGCAGGGTGAGGGGCCTGTCCTCCCGCACCTCCTCCTCGGCCAGGGCCAGGAGGTCGGCGGTGGCCAGGCCCCTTTCGTCGTAGACCCGGTAGACCCGCTTGTGGCCGGGGTTCAGGATCTTTTCCAGGGAGTCTGAGATCTTGATGGCGGGGGCCCAGGCGCCGTTTTCCCTTATGGCCACCAGCTTGTAGACCCCTCCCAGGGCGGGGCAGCCCCAGGAGGCCACCATCCGGGTGCCCACCCCAAAGACCAGGCGCTTCAGGAGGGCCTCCGGCTCCACCCCGTAGCGGGGGGCCTCCTCCAGGATCTGGCTCTTGATCTGCCAGATCACGAGCTCGTCCAGGTCCCCCGAGAGGACGATCAGGGCCTCGGGGAAGCCTGCTTTGTCCAGTTCCCGGGCCACCTGGATGGCCAGGTAGGCCAGGTCGCCCGAGTCTATCCTGACCCCCACGGGCCGGTGGCCCTTTTTGCGCAAGGCCTCAAAGACCTTGATGGCGTGGGGCAGGCCCGAGTGCAGGGTGTCCACGGTGTCCAGAAGGAGGATGGTGTCATCGGGGAAGACCTCGGCGAAGGCCTGAAAGGCCTCCTCCTCCGAGTGGCCCAGGGCCAAAAAGGCCTGGACCAGGCTGTGGGCGTGGGTGCCGGAGGAGGGGAGGCCCAGGAGGTGGGAGAGGGAGACGGCGCTGGAGCGGTCGGCCCCGCCGATCAGGCTTGCCCGGGTGGCGCTCTCCCCCCCCTTGCCGGGGGCCCGCCGCAGGCCGAACTCCAGCACCACCGCCTCTCCGGCCGCCTCCCGCACCCGGCTGGCCTTGGTGGCGACCAGGGTCTCGTAGTTGATGCGGTTGAGGAGGGCGGTCTCCAGAAGCTGGGCCTGGAGGAGGGGCCCCTCCACGCTGATGAGGGGGACCTGGGGGTGGGCCACCCGGCCCTCGAGGTGGGCCCTCACGGTCAGGCCGGAAAACCCCCCCATCGCCTTCAGGTAGGCCAGGTAGTCCTCGGAAAAAAGGGGCCTGCCCGAACGGCTTTTGAGGGCCCGGAGGGCATTGAGCTCCGCCTCGCCAAACCGGGCCTCCTCCATCCAGGAAAGGAGGGGGTCCAGCCCGGCGAAGACCGTGTAGCCCGCCTGGTGGGCCCCGTAGTCGGGGTTTCTTCGGTAGAAGGCCTCAAAGAGGGCTTCGCGCTCGTGGAGGCCCATCCGGAAGTAGACCTGGCCCATGGTGAGCTGGTAGAGGTCGGTGTAGAGGATGCCGAAGGGGTCCATGGGGGTAGCATAGCCCCTCCCTTCCGGCTACACTAGCGGGATATGGTGGAGGTCCACACCTGCAGTCCCGGCTGCCGCCACCACCTGGGTGGGGCGGGCTGGGGCGAGGCTCCCCTGGTGCGCCTGGGCTACAACAAGGAGGCCCGGGCCCGCAAGTTCCCCTACCTGAAGGCCCTTCTGGAAAGGCCGGTCATCTTTGACGGGGCCATGGGGACCGAGCTTCAGAAGCGGGACCTGACCCCGGAGGACTACGGGGGGGAGGCCTACTACGGCTGCCCCGAGGTCCTGAACGCCACCCGGCCCGAGGTCATCCGGGAGATCCACCTGGCCTACCTGGAGGCGGGGGCCGAGGTGGTAGAGACCAACACCTTCGGGGCGCTCCGCCATGTTTTGGCCGAGTACGGGCTGGGCCATAGGGCCGAGGAGCTCGCCTACCTGGGGGCCAGGCTCGCCAAGGAGGCCGCCGAGCCCTACGGGGCCTTCGTGGCCGGGGCCTTGGGGCCGGGGACCAAGCTCATCTCCCTGGGCCAGATCACCTGGGACGAGCTTTTTGCGGCCTACAAGGAGGCGGTGCGGGGGCTCCTTAGGGGCGGGGTGGACCTGGTCCTTCTGGAGACCGCCCAGGACATCCTCCAGGTGCGGTGCGCCGTCTTGGCCGCCCGGGAGGCCATGGCCGAGGTGGGGCGGGAGGTGCCCCTCCAGGTCCAGGTGACCATTGAGGCCACGGGCACCATGCTGGTGGGCACCGACGAGCAGGCGGCCCTGGCGGCCCTGGAGAGCCTACCCATAGACGTGGTGGGGATGAACTGCGCCACGGGCCCCGACCTCATGGACAGCAAGATCCGCTACTTCGCCAAGAACAGCACCCGCTTCGTCTCCTGCCTTCCCAACGCCGGCCTGCCCCGCAACGAGGGGGGGAAGGTGGTCTACGACCTCACCCCCGAGGAGCTGGCCAGGTGGCACCGCAAGTTCGTGGCCGAGTACGGGGTGAACGCCGTGGGGGGGTGTTGCGGCACGGGGCCGGAGCACATCCGGCGCGTGGCCGAGGCGGTGAGGGGGCTTCCCGCCCCAGGGCGCCCCAAGGCCTTTCCCCCGCAGGTGGCCTCCTTGTACCTGGCGGTGCCCCTCAAGCAGGAGGCGAGCGTCTTCCTGGTGGGGGAGAGGCTGAACGCCACGGGGAGCAAGCGCTTCCGGGAGATGCTCTTTGGGAGGGACCTCGAGGGCATCCTGGCCCTAGCCCGGGAGCAGGTGGAGGAGGGGGCCCACGCCCTGGACCTCAGCGTGGCCTGGACGGGGCGGGACGAGCTAGAGGACCTCCAGTGGCTTCTTCCCCATCTGGCCACGGCGGTCACCGTGCCCTTCATGGTGGACTCCACCTCCCCAGAGGCCATGGAGCTGGCCCTGAAGCACCTGCCGGGCCGGGTCCTCCTCAACTCCGTGAACCTGGAGGACGGCCTGGAGAAGTTTGACCGCGTGGCCTCCCTGGCCAAGGCCCACGGGGCGGCCCTGGTGGCCCTCACCATTGACGAGAAGGGCATGGCCAAGACCAGGGAGGAGAAGGTCCGGGTGGCCCTCAGGATGTACGAGCGCCTGACGGAGCACCACGGCTTTCGCCCCGAGGACCTCCTCTTTGACCTCCTCACCTTCCCCATCACCCAGGGGGACGAGGAAAGCCGCCCCCTGGCCCGGGAGACCCTCCTGGCCATGGAGGAGCTAAAGGAGAGGCTTCCCGGGGTGGGGTTCATCCTGGGGATTTCCAACGTCTCCTTTGGCCTCAAGCCCAGGGCCAGGCGGGTGCTGAACTCGGTTTTTCTGGACGAGGCCAGGAAGCGGGGCCTCACCGCCGCCATCGTGGACGCCGGCAAGATCCTGCCCATAGCCCAGATCCCCGAGGAGGCCTACGCCTTGGCCCTGGACCTCATCCACGACCGGCGGCGGGAGGGCTATGACCCCCTCTTCGCCTTCATGGCCTACTTTGAGGCCCACCGGGAGGACGTGGGCGCCAAGGAGGATGCCTTTTCCGCCTTGCCCCTTCTGGAGAGGCTAAAGCGGCGCGTGGTGGAGGGGCGGAAGGGGGGCCTCGAGGCCGATCTGGAAGAGGCCCTCAAGGCCGGGTATAAGCCCCTAGACCTCATCAACGGCCCCCTCCTCGAGGGGATGAAGGAGGTGGGGGAGCTCTTCGGAGCGGGAAGGATGCAGCTTCCCTTCGTCCTCCAAGCGGCTGAGGTCATGAAGCGGGCGGTGGCCTTCCTGGAGCCCCACATGGAGAAGCGGGGAGAGGGCAAGGGCAAGATGGTCCTGGCCACGGTGAAGGGGGACGTGCACGACATCGGCAAGAACCTGGTGGACATCATCCTGACCAACAACGGTTACCAGGTGATCAACCTGGGCATCAAGGTGCCCATTGAGGAGATGCTGAAGGCGGTGGAGGAGCACAGGCCCCACGCCCTGGGCATGTCGGGCCTCCTGGTCAAGAGCACCGTGGTCATGAAGGAGAACCTGGAGTACATGGCGGAAAGGGGCTACACCCTCCCCGTCATCCTGGGCGGGGCGGCCCTCACCCGCGCCTACGTGGAGGAGCTGAAGGCCATCTACCCCAACGTCTACTACGCCGAGGACGCCTTTGAGGGCCTGAGGCTCATGGAGGAGCTCACCGGCCACGCTCCCCCTGAGCTCACCCGGCGGGAGGTCAAGGGGCGGGAGGCTCCCCTTCCCCGGGTGGAGGTGAAGGCCAAGCCCGTGGGCGAGCCCGCCTTCATCCCCCGCCCGCCCTTTTTCGGGGTGCGGAAGGAGGAGGGATTGGACCTCCACACCATCGCCCACTACGTCAACAAGCTGGCCCTTTACCGGGGCCAGTGGGGCTACAGCCGAAAGGGCCTCTCCCGGGAGGCCTGGCAGGCCCTGGTGGAAAGGGAGGCGGAGCCCGTATTCCGGAGGCTCCTCAAGGAGGCCAGGGAAGAGGGGTGGCTTAGGCCCAGGGTCCTCTACGGCTTCTTCCCCGTGGCCCGGGAAGGGGAGGAGCTTTTGGTGTTCAGCCCAGAGACGGGGGAGGTTCTGGAGCGCTTCCCCTTTCCCCGGCAGAAGGGCGGGGGGCTGTCCCTGGTGGACTACTTCCGCCCCCGCTTCGCCCCGCCTTTGGGGGACGAGGCGGCCTGGATGCCCGAGGCCGCCTTCCGGGCAGGGGCGCGGGACGTCCTAGGGGTGCAGCTCGTCACCATGGGGGAGGAGCCTTCCCTCAAGGCCAAGGCCCTTTTTGAAAGCGGGGCCTACCAGGACTACCTCTTCGTCCACGGCTTCAGCGTGGAGATGACCGAGGCCCTGGCGGAGTACTGGCACAAGAGGATGCGGCAGATGTGGGGCATCGCGGGGAAGGACGCCACCGATGTCCGCAAGCTCTTCCAGCAGGGCTACCAGGGGGCCCGTTACTCCTTCGGCTACCCCGCCTGCCCAGACCTTTCCGACCAGGCCAAGCTGGACCGCCTCATGGGCTTTTCCCAGATCGGGGTGGGGCTGACGGAGAGCTACCAGCTCGTCCCCGAGCACAGCACCAGCGCCCTGGTGGTCCACCACCCCGAGGCCCGCTACTTCAGCGTGGACTGACCCTTTTCCTTCGGCCCACCATGCCCGGTAACTTCCCCTTGCCGGGGCCCCCATGCTGGCTTAGGCCAGCATGGGGTGGCATTAGACCCACCAGGCGACGGGGCGGGTGGGGAAGGCCCTGGGGGCCACGGCCTCCCCCTTGGGGTGGCGCTCCATGGCGTAGTGGGGGAAGGCGTAGACCTCGAGGACCTCCTCCACCAGGTTCACCAGCCAGACCTCGGGGATGCCCGCCTTCTGGTAGAGGGGAAGCTTCAGGGCGCGGTCCTGGACCAGGGTGGTGTCCGCGATCTCCACCAAAAGGAGAACGTCTTCGGGGCCGGGGTCCCGCTCCCGGTAGGCCTCCAGGGGAGGGCGGAGAAGGGCCAGGTCCGGGATGGGCTCCGAGTCGGCGGAAAGGGCCAAGGGGCACTGGACCATGACCACGGCCTCCTCGCCGAAGGCTTCCTGAAAGACCCTGTCCAGGTGCATCACGTAGAGCCGGTGCTTTTTCCCCATGGGCGACACGGCGTACACCTCTCCCTCGAGGAGCTCCACCCGTTCGGGGAGGGCCCCCGCCTCGTAGGCCTTGTGGTAGGCCTCCACCGTGAAGCGGTGCTTGACCATCTCCCCTGAGTATACTCTGGCCGTGCTGGGCCTCTTTCAGGCCGCGAGGGCCCTGGGCCTCCGCCCGGCCCTCCTGGAGTCCTTGGGGCCAAAGACCCCCTTTTCCCGGCTCTCCCTCCTGGGGCTAAAGCCCCGGCACCGCCTCGAGGTCCTGGAAGGGCGGCTCTACCTGGACGGGCGGAGGGTGGGGGAGGCTTTGGACCTCTTCCGCTACCTGGAAAGGGGCCTGGGGCGGGGCTTCTTCCCCGCCTGGATGGGCTTTTTCGCCTACGAGTTCGCCCGCCACCTGGGGCTTCCCACCCACCCGCCCGTGCCCGGCCTCCCCGAGGCCGCCTTCTTCTACTACCCCGAGGGCTTCGCCTTCCTGGAGGGGCGGCTTGTGGAAAGGCCCGCCCTCCCCATCCGGCCTTCCCCCTACCTCCCCCCGCCCTTGCCGCCCCTTCGCCTCCATAGCGACTACCCCAAAGCCCGCTTCCTGGAGGGGGTGAGGGAGGTCCAGGAGCGGATCCGGGCCGGGGTGGTCTACCAGGTAAACCTCTCCCACCGCTTCCGGGCCCAGGGCGCTCTGGACCCCCTGGCCCTTTACGCCCGCCTCCGGGCCCAAAACCCCTCCCCCTTCATGGGGCTTCTGGAGGGGGAAGGCTGGGCGGTGGTCTCGGGGAGCCCGGAGCGGCTTTTCCAGAAGGTGGGGGCCAGGGTCTTGACCCGGCCCATCGCCGGGACCAGGCCCCGGGGGCGGGAGGAGGCCGAGGACCTCCGCCTGGAGGAGGAGCTCCTCTCTTCCCCCAAGGAGCGGGCCGAGCACGCCATGCTGGTGGACCTCCTGCGCAACGACCTGGCCAAGGTGGCCCTGCCGGGCACGGTGCGGGTCAGGGAGCTCTTTACCGTGGAGCGCTACGCCCACGTCATGCACCTGGTCTCCGAGGTGGAGGGGTACACCCGGGCCTCGTTGGGGGAGGTCTTCGCCGCCCTCTTCCCCGGGGGGACCATCACCGGGGCCCCCAAGGGGACGGTCATGGAGGCCATCCGGGACCTGGAGCCTGTGCCCCGAGGGGCCTACACGGGAAGCCTGGGGTACGTCTCGGGGAGGGGGGCGGACTTCAACATCCTCATCCGCTCCTTGTATCAGGTGAAGGAGACCCTTTACTTCTCCGCCGGGGCCGGGGTGGTCATCGCCTCCGACCCAAACAAGGAGTACGAGGAGACCCTCCACAAAGCCGAGGGGCTCCTGAGGGCCCTCACGGGGGGCAGGCCGGGAAGCCCCCTGGCCCCGCCCAAGCCCACCGCCAGGTGGGCTCCCCCGCCCCCTCCCCGCCGCCTCGAGGCCCGGGTCCTCTTCCTGGAAAACCGGGACTCCTTCAGCCACAACCTGGTGGACTACCTGCGGGCCCTGGGGGCGGAGGTGGAGGTGGTGGACCAGGAGGAGGCCCCCAGGTTTTCCGGCTTCACCCACCTCCTGGTGGGCCCGGGGCCCAAGGACCCCTATAGGGCGGGAAGGGTCCTGGAGTGGACCAAGAGGGCCTTGGAGGAGGGCGTTCCCTTCTTGGGGGTCTGCCTGGGCCACCAGGCCCTGGGGGTGGCCCTGGGGGCGGAGCTTTACCGGGAGGCCCCGGTCCACGGGGAGGCCCACCCCATCCACCACGCGGGGGAGGCCCTCTTCCGGGGCCTTCCCAACCCCCTGCCCTTCGCCCGCTACCACTCCCTGGCCTTAAGGCGCCTGCCCCCCGCCCTCCGCCTCCTGGCCTGGACGGAGGACGGGGTGCCCATGGCCATCTGGGACGGTAAGGTGGCCTTTGGGGTCCAGTTCCACCCGGAAAGCATCCTCTCCCCCTGGGGCATGGAGCTACTCGCCCGCTTTTTGGAGGTGGGATGAAGCGGGTGCTCCTTTCGGGCAAGCCCTTCGCCGAGCCCCTTCCCGAGGGCTTTCTTTACCACGGGTATAGCGTCTTCACCACCCTGAGGGCCGAGGGGGGAAGGCCCCTTTGGCTACCGGACCACCTGGCCCGCCTCCGCCGCCACGCCGAGGCCTTGGGCCTTAGCTACCCCGGGGACGAGGCCTTTTTGCAGGACCTGAAGGTCCTCCTCGCCGCCTTTCCCCAGGCCCCCTGCCTCCGCCTTCGCCTCACCGTGGGGGAGGGGGTGTGGCTCTCCGAGGCCAGGCCCTACGCCCCCCTGCCCCGGGCCCTCTACCGGGAGGGGGTGCGGGTCCACCTGACCCCCTACCGGGTCCACCCGGACCTCTTCCCCTACAAGACGGGCAACTACCTGCCCTACCGCCTGGCCCTGGAGGAGGCAAGGAGGCGGGGCGCCTTTGAGGGCCTCCTCCTGGACGAGAAGGGGCACGTGGTGGACGGGAGCCGCACCAGCCCCTTGCTTTTTCGGAAGGGCACCCTCTACCTCCTGGAGGGGGGCCTCGAGGGCCTCACCCGGGAGAAGGTGGCCGAGGCGGCCCGGGAGCTTGGGCTAAAGGTGGAGCGGGCCCATTTGCGCCCGGAGGAGCTGGAGGGCGCCCTTCTCCTCGCCGGAAGCGGCGTGGGCCTTTTGCCCGTGGGCAGGCCGCCGGAGGCCCTCTTTCCCCTCATAGAGCGCTTCCTCCCCGCTTGCTATACTGAATAGCGGTACCGCCAGCCCGAAGGCTTTGGGCTGGTAGCCCTTTTTGCACGGGAGGACGCATGAAGAAGCCGGTCTACCTCACCCCAGAAGGCTTCCGCCGCCTTCAGGAGGAGCTGAACCACCTGAAGACCACCAAAAGGCAGGAGATCTCCGCCGACTTTGAGCAGGCCCTGGAGGAGGGGGACCTGCGGGAAAACGCCGGCTACGACGAGGCCAGGCGGGCCATGTGGCAGAACGAGGCCCGCATCGCCCAGCTGGAAGACCTCCTGGCCCGGGCCGTGGTCGTGGAGGGGAACGGCTCCTACGACCAGGTGGCCCTGGGGTGCCAGGTGGAGCTGGAGACGGAAAGCGGGGAGAGGCTTTCCCTGGCCATCGTGGGGAGCCACGAGGCCGACATCTTCAGCGGCAAGATCTCCGACGAGTCCCCCTTGGGCCAGGCCCTTTTGGGCAAGAAGGTGGGGGACGTGGTGGAGATCCGGGGCAAGAAGGGGGCCCAGGTCTACACCATCCTGGAGATCAAACCCCTATAGCCTCCGCCGAGCGCAAGGGCCCCAGGCTCTCCTCGGCGTGGGCCTTGAGGGCCAGGAAGAGGCGGTCTAGGGGGGCCTCCTCCAGGTAGGGGAGGGCCTCCCCGCCCTTGAGGTGGAGGACGGCCCTCAGGGCCTCCACCCCTTTTTCCCCCAGGTAGACCCCTTCTTCCCCCAGCCTGCCGCCCTTGAGGTGGAGGCCTGGCCCCAGGAGGTTGGGGGAAAGCCCCCCGGCCTTCAGCACCCGCCAGCCCGCCCAGACCAGGGGGAGGAGGGGCTCTTCGTGCTTGGCGAGGCCCCGGAGGCCGGAGACGAAGACGGGGTAGATCCTGGGAGCGGCCTCGGGGGAGGCCAGGCGGTAGGCCAGCTCGGCCAGAAAGGAGGCGAGGAGGAAGCGCCTGGGCTCCTCTAGGCCGTGGAGCCTGCCTATGAGCTCCGCCTGGGTCAGGGTGGGAAGGCCCTCTTCCTTGGCGTAAAGCTGGAAGCGCACGTGGTGGAAGAGGGAAAGCCTCCCCGTGCGCCCCGTGGGCCTCTGGCCTTTGCGGGCCACCGCCTCGAGGCTCCCCTTGGGCGTGAGGAAGCGCACCAGGAGATCCCCCTGCGCCAGGGGCTTCCTGCCCACCACGATGCCCTCCTCGAGGCGGTACCGCTCCATCTTTTTCAGTGTATGCTGAAGGCATGGAAAGGACCCTGCGCGACATCCTGGAGTGGGTGGTTCTGGGCCTCTTGGTGGTGGTGGGGGTGCTCCTCGCCCTCTGGGTGGGGGGCTGGGTCTTCACCTTCCTGGGCAAGGTCCTCCTAGCCCTCTCCGGGCTCATCTGGACCCTTCTCACCTACGCCATTCCCGTCCTCATCGTGGCCGCCATCGGCTACGGGGTGGTTTACTTCTTGCAGAAGCGCTCCTCCAGCGCCTCCTAGGCCTTTTCAGGGCAACGCCTTGAGAAGCTTCCGGGGAGCGGGGACCCGCTCCCCGCTTTCCCTTGGCCGGGAAAGCCCCGGGTCCACCTCCTGGGGTCGGCCCCAAGGGCGTACCCCTTCCGCCTCTGGCGGCGGAAGGGCCTTTACTACACTTGTCAGCAAAATTACGATGCAACTGGCCCTTCTTGCGCTTTGAAAATCAAAGCTCCCTTGCCAGGCCGCCTTTTGGCCCATATTTTGACCTGGTCCAACGTTGCGGTGTGTGCTATACTCCCCCTAACCCGGACCTCCGGGCGGGGACCTTGAAAGCCAGTTCTTCCCTCGGGGATGGGCAATATGCGTTTTCCCCTTCTCATCGGCCCTCTCTCCCGTGTGCTTTCATCGGCATAAACCCCCGAAAACCCCCGTTATTCGCCCCATGCATATTCCAAACTTCATCTTTCTCACAAACCCCCCTCTAGCAGTGCCGTCCAGAACGGCGTTCTTAGGGGGGTAGAGTTGCAAACCACTTAGCCCCGTAAGGGGATTGCGACCTCCAAAGCCCGCGCCTTGGCGAGGGTGGTCCGCCAAAAGAGGTGTTGCAAACCACTTAGCCCCGTAAGGGGATTGCGACCCGGGCCTCCTGCAGGGCCTCCTCAATGACCATGCTCAGAGTCGGTTGCAAACCACTTAGCCCCGTAAGGGGATTGCGACATGTCAAAGACCGAGTTGACCCTTACCCACCCCACGAGTTGCAAACCACTTAGCCCCGTAAGGGGATTGCGACTCGCCCGGGTCGCGCTCGGCCGCCTTCATGGCCTGCCGGAGTTGCAAACCACTTAGCCCCGTAAGGGGATTGCGACCCCCGCAGAAGCCCGTCCCGGGGCCAGGTGGGCCTTGGGGGGTTGCAAACCACTTAGCCCCGTAAGGGGATTGCGACACCTGGGCCGGGTTGACCAAAAGCGGCGACCCGCCCCAGCGTTGCAAACCACTTAGCCCCGTAAGGGGATTGCGACCTGGTAGAGGAGGGCGGCCATCTCCTGGTGGAGCCGCCCGGTTGCAAACCACCTAGCCCCGTAAGGGGATTGCGACCGCCACCCGCCAAGCCTGCGAGACCTGGCCGCTGGCCGTTGCAAACCACCTAGCTCCGTAAGGGGATTGCGACCTGTACTCAATGCCCCAGCGCTGGTCCCTCCAGTCGCCTGTTGCAAACCACTTAGCCCCGTAAGGGGATTGATACTGTCTTGCCTGTCAAGCCACCCCCTTGTGCGAGATCACCTTCGCCCGCAACAACATTCCCAAAGACAAGCTCCGCCCCGACGAGTTCTTGAAGTGGGTCCCCTCCGGGGTGGGGGCTTTGGGGGAGCTTCAGGCCAAGGGGTACGGCTACATCAAGGTGGGCTGAAGGGGAAAAGCCTAGGCCCTCCCTTCGGGGAGGGGTTTTTCCTTGTCGCCCTATAATGCCCCTATGCGCCTTCTTTTCATCGGCGACGTGATGGCGGAGCCCGGCCTCAGGGCCGTGAGCCTGCACCTGCCGGACATCCGCGACCGCTACGACCTGGTCATCGCCAACGGGGAGAACGCCGCCAGAGGTAAGGGCCTGGACAAGAGGAGCTACCGCCTCCTGCGGGAGGCGGGGGTGGACCTCATCTCCCTGGGCAACCACGCCTGGGACCACAAGGAGGTCTACGAGCTTTTGGAAAAAGAGCCCGTGGTGCGGGCCCTCAACTACCCCCCGGGGACGCCGGGGAAGGGCTTTTGGCGCCTCGAGGCCGGCGAGAGCCTCCTCTTCGTCCAGGTGATGGGCCGCATCTTCATGGACCCCCTGGACGACCCCTTCCGGGCCCTGGACGCCCTTCTGGAAAGGGAGAAGGCGGACTACGTGCTGGTGGAGGTCCACGCCGAGGCCACCAGCGAGAAGATGGCCCTGGCCCACTACCTGGACGGGCGGGTCAGCGCCGTCCTCGGCACCCACACCCACGTGCCCACCCTGGACGCCACCCGCCTGCCCAAAGGGACCCTTTACCAGACCGACGTGGGCATGACGGGCACCTACCAGTCCATCATCGGGGGGGAGATAGAGACCTTCCTGGCCCGCTTCCTGACGGGCCGCCCCCAGCCCTTCCGCGCCGCAGAGGGGAAGGCCCGCCTCCACGCCACCGAGCTGGTCTTGGAAGGGGGGAGGCCCCTTTCCATCAGCCCCTACGTGTGGGAAGAGCCATGACGGAGCCCTTTGAGCTTTTGAAGGCGGAGGTGGACCTCCTGGGCCGGCTCCTGGGGGAGGCCATCCGGAGGGTTTCCGGGGAGAGGTTCTTCGCCCTGGTGGAGGAGGTGCGCCTCCTGGCCAAGGCCAGGCGGCAGGGGGACGAGGGGGCGGGGGAGGCGCTTTTGAAGCGGGTGGGGACCCTCTCCACGGAGGAGGCCGAGGCCCTGGTGCGGGCCTTCACCCACTACTTCCACCTGGTGAACCTGGCGGAGGAGCGCCACCGGGTGCGGGTGAACCGGGTGCGGGCCCAGGCGGAGACCCCCGAGAACCCCAGGCCCGAGGGCTTTTTGGCCCTGGCCCAGGCCCTGAAGGCCCGGGGGCTTTCCCTGGAGGAGGCCGAGGCCCACCTGAACCGGCTGGAGCTCCTCCTCACCTTCACCGCCCACCCCACGGAGACCCGCCGCCGCACCCTGCGCCACCACCTGGAGGCCTTACAGGGGGAGCTGGAGGAGGGGGACAGGACCCGGCTCTACGCCCGGGTGGCCCTCCTCTACGCCACCGAGGAGGTGCGCAAGGCCAGGCCCAGCGTGGAGGACGAGATCAAGGGGGGGCTTTACTACCTGCCCACCACCCTCTGGCGGGCCATCCCCAAGGTGGTGGAGGGGCTGGAGACCGCCTTGGAGCGGGTCTACGGCAAGAGGCCCCGCCTCAAAAGCCCTGTCCGCTTCCGGAGCTGGATCGGCGGGGACCGGGATGGGAACCCCTTCGTGACCCCCGAGGTCACCCGTTTCGCCGCCCGCTACGCCCGCGAGGTGGCCAAGGAAAAGGTTCTGGAGGAGCTGGGGGCCTTGGTGCGGGACCTCTCCCTTTCCGAGGCCAAGGTGCCCGTGCCCCGGGAGGTGCGGGCGGGGGGCGAGGGGGTGGAGCGGTTCCCCGGAGAGCCCTACCGCCGCTTCTTCGCGCAAATCTACCGGAAGGTTTCCCAGGACGAGGCCACCACCGAGGAGCTCCTTTCCGCCCTGAAGGTGGCGGAAGGGGGGCTTAGGGCCGTGGGGCTTGAGGAGGTGGGGAAGAGCTTTTTGCGCCCCCTCGAGGCCCGCTTGAGCGCCTTCGGCCTGGAGCTCGCCCCCCTGGACCTTCGGGAGGAGTCGGGGAAGCTCCTCCTGGCCGCCGCCGAGCTCCTTCGCCTGGGCGGGGTCCACCCAGACTTCCTAAGCCTTTCCCCCGAGGCCCAGGAGGCCCTCCTCACCGAGGAGCTGAAGACGGCAAGGCCCCTCCTCCCCGTGGGGGAGGAGCCCCAGGAGGAGGCCCTGAGGGTGGCCCTGGGGGCCCTACGGGCCTGGCGGGACAAGGGGGCCCACGTGGTCTCCATGACCCACCACCCCGCCGACCTCCTCAGCGTCTTCCTCCTGGCCCGGGAGGTGGGGCTCTACCGCCCGGGGAAGCCCCTCCCCTTTGACGTGGTCCCCCTCTTTGAGACCCTGGAGGACCTCAGGCGGGCCCCCTTGGTCCTCCGCCGCCTCCTGGAGAACCCCGTCTTCCTGGCCCACGCCCGGGGCCGGGGCGGGGTGGAGGTCATGATCGGCTACTCCGACTCCAACAAGGACGCCGGCTTCCTCATGGCCAACCTGGCCCTCTACGAGGCCCAGGAGGCCTTAAGCCGGGTGGGGGAGGAGCGGGGGCTTCCCGTCCACTTCTTCCACGGCCGGGGCACCTCCACCGCCCGGGGGGGCGGCCCGGCGGGCCGGGCCATCGCCAGCCTCCCCCCAAGGAGCGTGGGCCGCCGCCTCCGCCTCACGGAGCAGGGGGAGGCCCTGGCGGACCGCTACGGCCACCCCGATCTGGCCGTGCGCCACCTGGAGCAGCTCCTCTTCCACTTCGCCCAGGCCGCCTTGGGGGACGGGGTGGAGCCCAAGCCCCACTGGCGGGAGGCTCTCTCTTGGGCGGGGGAGAGGAGCATGGCCCACTACCGGGCCCTCCTGGCGGAAGAGGGCTTTTTCCCTTTCTTTGAGGCCCTCACCCCCATCCGGGAGATCGGGGAGCTCCCCATCGCCAGCCGCCCCGTCTACCGCCACGGCCGGGTGCGGGACATCGGGGACCTCCGGGCCATCCCCTGGGTCATGGCCTGGACCCAGGTGCGCCTCCTCCTGCCGGGCTGGTACGGCCTCTCCACCTTGGAAGGGCTTCCTTTGGAGCTTCTAAGGGAGATGTACCGGGAATGGCCCTTCTTCGCCACCACCCTGGAGAGCGCCGCCATGGCCCTGGCCAAGGCGGACCTGGGGGTGGCCCGGCTCTATTTGCGCCTGGTGCCCGAGGCCCTCCACCCCCTCTTTCACCGGATCGCCGAGGAGTACCTCCGCACCCAGGCCCTCCTGGAGGCCATCTTCCAGGCCCCCCTCCTCCACAACCAAAGGACCTTGGAGCGCCAGATCGCCCTCAGAAACCCCTACGTGGACCCCATCAACATCGTGCAGGTGGAGCTCCTAAGGCGCTACCGCGCCCCCGGGGGGCGGGAGGACGAGGCCTTGAGGAAGGCCCTGCTCCTCTCCATCCTGGGGGTGGCGGCGGGCCTCAGGAACGCGGGGTAATACCACCCCATGCTGGCCCAAGCCAGCATGGGGGCCCGAAGGAAGGAGCAAGGGTATAAGATGGGGTCCATGGAGCTTTTGGGCCACCACCAGGACCAGCGGGTGGGGGTGTTCGTGGACACCCAGAACCTCTACCACTCCGCCCGGGACTACTACGAGCGGAACGTCAACTTTGAAAGCCTCCTCCGCTTCGCCGTGGGGGGGAGGCGCCTGGTCCGGGCCACGGCCTACGTGGTGGAGAAGGAGGGGGACACCTCGGCCTGGCCCTTCATCTACAAGCTTTCCACCATCGGCTACCGGGTGCGGCGCATGTACCTGACGGTGAAGGAGACCGGGGAGGGCGGAAGGCCCATCTACGAGGGCAACTGGGACATGGGCATCGCCGCCGACATGGTGCGCCTCATGCCCTACCTGGACGTGGTGGTCCTGGGGAGCGGGGACGGGGACTTTGTGGAGATCCTCGAGGTCCTCATGGAGCGGGGCATCCGGGTGGAGGTCATCGCCTTCCGGGAGACCACGGCCCAGAGGCTCATAGACGCCGTGGACCGCTTCGTCCACCTCCCCGAGATCCCCAACCCCTTCATGGAGCCCAAAAACCCCGAGCGCTAGGCCATGGCAGGACTGGAAGCTTACGATTACCACCTTCCTCCCGAGCTCATCGCCCAGGAAGGGGTGGAGCCCCGGGACCTGGCCCGGATGATGGTGGTCTACCGGGAAGGCCCCTTCCGGGTGGCGCACAAGAGGGTGCGGGACCTGCCGGAGTTCCTGCGCCCAGGGGACCTCCTGGTCTTCAACGAGAGCAAGGTGATCCCGGCCCGCCTCCTGGCCAGGAAGCCCACGGGGGGCAGGGTGGAGGTCCTTCTGGTGCGGGAAAGGGCCCCGGGCCTATGGGAGGCCCTACTGGGCCCCGCCAGGAGGGCCCCGGTGGGGACGGAGCTTTCCTTCCTCTCCCCCAGGGATTGGCGCCCGGTCCCGGGCCTGAAGGCGGAGGTGGTGGGGGTGGAGGCGGACGGGGTGCGCCTCCTCCAGATCCAGGGGGACCTCTTGGCCCACCTGGAGGCGGTGGGGGAGGTCCCCCTTCCCCCCTACATCAAGGCCCAGATTCCCCTGGAGCGCTACCAGACCGTCTACGCCAGGCGCCCGGGCTCCGTGGCCGCCCCCACGGCGGGCCTCCACTTCACCCCGGAGCTAATGGAAAGACTTCGGGAGATGGGGGTGGAGCTCCACTTCCTGACCCTGCACGTGGGGCCCGGCACCTTCCGGCCGGTGAAGGGGGATCCGGAGAAGCACGCCATGCACCCCGAGCCCTACGAGATCCCCGAGGCCACCGCCCTTGCGGTGAACCGGGCCAAGGCCGAGGGGAGGCGGGTCATCGCCGTGGGCACCACGGTGGTGCGGGCCCTGGAGAGCGCCTACCGGGAAGGGGAGGGGGTGGCGGCGGGGGCGGGGGAGACCCGGCTCTTCATCCGCCCCCCCTACGCCTTCAAGGTCATAGACGGCCTCTTCACCAACTTCCACCTGCCCAGGTCCACCCTCCTCATGCTGGTGGCGGCCTTTTTGGGCTACGAGCGCACCATGGAGGCCTACCGCCTGGCCGTGGAAGAGGGCTACCGCTTTTATTCCCTGGGCGACGCCATGCTGATCCTCTGAAGGAAGTCCAAGGCGGCCTCCTTGGGAAGGAGGGTGGGCCGCCTTTCCGGGGCGAACCAGGCGAGGAGGGGGGCCACGTCCTCATCCGGGGGGGAATCCTGGGGGGCCAGGAGGACCTTGTGGTCGCCGTCCTCGAGGTGAAGCAGGCCCACCACCTCGCCCTCCGCCTCGCCCAGGGGGTGGGGAGGTCCCAGGAGCACGGCGTCCACCTCCTCCCCGTCGGCAGGGTTCAGGAGGCCCGGGATGAGGCCGTAGTTGACCGGGGCGGGCCGGTCCTCGCCCACCGGGACGAGCCTTCCCTCCTTCCAGGCGTGCCGAAGGGGGCTTCCCTTGGTCCACTCCACGAGCATCCGGAGGCGCATGGCTAAATCCCCAGGATCAGCCGGGCCACGCTCAGGTAGATGAGGAGGCCGATCACGTCGGAGAGGGTGGCGATGAGGGGGTTGGACACCAGGGCCGGGTCCACGCCGAGCCGCCTCAGGACCATGGGGAGCATGGAGCCCACCAGGTTGGCGAAGAGGACCAGGAGGAAAAGGGACAGGCCCACCACGGGGATGAGGGGGCCATAGCCGTCCAGCCCCACCTTGATGAGGAGGACAGAGGCCAGGGTGAGGCCTAAAAGGCTTCCCACCACGGTTTCCTTGAATAGGACCCGCCGCCAGTCCCTGAGGTCCAGGTCCCGGGTGGCCAGGGCCCGGATGATGAGGGTGGCCGACTGGTTGCCGGTGTTCCCCCCGGTGCCTATGAGGACGGGCACGTAAAAGGCCAGGGCGGTGACGGCCTCCAGGACGCTTTCAAAGCCCTGCAGGATGGAGCTGGTCACCATCCCGGTCAGGATCAGGATGATGAGCCAGCGCACCCGGGCCAGCCAGAGCTGGAGCGGCGAGGCCTGGCTGTAGACCAGGTCGGGCACGTCCACGGCGGCCAGCTTGTGGATGTCCTCGGTGGCCTCCTCCTCCAGCACGTCCAGGACGTCGTCCACGGTGACGATGCCCACGAGGCGCCCCTCCTCGTCCACCACCGGCAGCACGGTGAAGTCGTAGTCGGCCATGAGGCGGGCCACCTCCTCCTGGTCGGTGTCGGTGCGGACGTAGACCACCTTGGGGTTCATGATCTCGGCCACCTTGGTCCTGGGGTCGGCCACGATCAGGTCCCTCAGGGAAAGCACGCCCATGAGGCGGCCCTCCTCGTCCACCACGTAGAGGTAGTAGATGGTCTCGGCGTCGGGGGCGGCCCGGCGCAGGAAGCGGAGGACGTCCTCCACGGTCATGGAGGCCCGCACGGCCACGTACTCCGGGGTCATGAGGCCGCCGGCCTCGTCTTCCTCGTACTGGGTGAGCTCCTCCACCTCGGCCCGGGTCTCGGGGTCCAGGGCCTCCTTGAGCTTCCTGGCCAGGGCAGGGTCCTCCTCCTCCACCGCCTGAAGGGCATCGGCCAGGTCGTCCAGGGAGAGCTCCTCTAAAAGCTCCTGGACCCGCCAAGGGGGGAGGGTCTTCAGGTACTCGGCCTGGTCCTCGGGGGGGAGGTTGGCGAAGACCTCGGCCGCCTTCTCCTTGGGGAGGAGGGTGAGGAGGACGTAGCGGTGCTCCCCGTTGAGGTCATCCCAGATGAGGAGGAGGTCCTGGGGATGGGCCTCCTCCAGAAGCCGCTTCAGGCTGAGGGTGTCGCCCTCTTCCAGGGCCTTCAGGATGGGGGAAAGGGTCTTTTCCACGGGCGGCCTCCTTTCTCGCCGAAGGCCGCCCGGAGGCGGCCTTCAGGGCCTGGGACTCGAGGGCAGAGCCTCGCGCATACCTCTTCTAAGCTAAGGGCAGGGCCTTTTCCCGTCAACCCGGCCCGCTAGAAATGTGCGAAAAATTGAGGTTGACACGCTCAAGGGGGGTGCCCTATCCTGAAGCCCGGCCCTTGGGGCCAGGAGGGGCATGTTCCAACAGCTTTCGGCGCGACTGCAAGAGGCCATCGGCCGCCTTAGGGGGCGGGGCCGGATCACCGAGGAGGACCTGAAGGCCACCCTCAGGGAGATCCGCCGGGCCCTCATGGACGCCGACGTCAACCTGGAGGTGGCCCGGGACTTCGTGGAGCGGGTGCGGGAGGAGGCCTTGGGGAAGCAGGTCCTGGAGAGCCTCACCCCCGCCGAGGTGATCCTGGCCACCGTCTACGAGGCCCTCAAGGAGGCCCTGGGGGGCGAGGCCAGGCTCCCTGTCCTCAAGGACAGGAACCTCTGGTTCCTGGTGGGCCTCCAGGGCTCCGGCAAGACCACCACCGCCGCCAAGCTGGCCCTCTACTACAAGGGCAAGGGGAGGAGGCCCCTCTTGGTGGCCGCCGACACCCAGAGGCCCGCCGCCAGGGAGCAACTAAGGCTTCTGGGCGAGAAGGTGGGCGTGCCCGTGCTGGAGGTGATGGACGGGGAGTCCCCGGAGTCCATCCGCCGCCGGGTGGAGGAGAAGGCCCGCCTCGAGGCCCGGGACCTGGTCCTGGTGGACACCGCCGGCCGCCTGCAGATTGACGAGCCCCTCATGGGGGAGCTGGCCCGCCTCAAGGAGGTCCTTGGCCCGGACGAGGTCCTCCTGGTCCTGGACGCCATGACCGGGCAGGAAGCCCTTTCCGTGGCCAGGGCCTTTGACGAGAAGGTGGGGGTCACGGGCCTCGTCCTCACCAAGCTGGACGGGGATGCCCGGGGCGGGGCGGCCCTTTCCGCCCGGCACGTGACGGGCAAGCCCATCTACTTCGCCGGGGTTTCCGAGAAGCCGGAGGGCCTGGAGCCCTTCTACCCCGAGCGCCTGGCGGGCCGCATCCTGGGCATGGGGGACGTGGCCAGCCTGGCGGAGAAGGTGCGGGCGGCGGGGCTGGAGGCGGAGGCGCCCAAGTCCGCCAAGGAGCTTTCCCTGGAGGACTTCCTCAAGCAGATGCAGAACCTCAAGCGCCTGGGCCCCTTCTCCGAGATCCTGGGCCTTCTGCCCGGGGTTCCCCAGGGGCTTAAGGTGGACGAGAAGGCCATAAAGCGCCTGGAGGCCATCGTCCTCTCCATGACCCCCGAGGAGCGCAAAGACCCCCGCATCCTAAACGGCTCCCGGCGCAGGCGCATCGCCAAGGGAAGCGGGACCTCGGTCCAGGAGGTCAACCGCTTCATCAAGGCTTTTGAGGAGACCAAGGCCCTAATGAAGTCCCTGGAGAAGAAGAAGGGCCGGGGACTCATGGGAATGTTCAGAATGTTCAGGAGGTAAAGGAGAAATGGTCAAGATCAGGCTTTCTCGGTTCGGCTCCAAGCACAACCCCCACTACCGCATCGTGGTCACCGATGCCCGCAGGAAGCGGGACGGCGCCTACATTGAGAAGATCGGCTACTACGACCCCAGGAAGACCACCCCGGACTGGCTCAAGGTGGACGTGGAGCGGGCCCGGTACTGGCTTTCCGTGGGGGCACAGCCCACGGACACCGCCCGGAGGCTCCTCCGCCAGGCGGGGGTCTTCCGGCAGGAGACCCAGGGGGCCTAAAGGCGCGCCGTCCGCGCCCGGGGTATCCCCGGGCGCTTTTCCTTTACCATGAAAGCCATGAAGGACCTGGTGGAGTATTTGGCCAAGAGCGTGGTGGACCACCCAGAGGCGGTCCGGGTCCAGGAAAGGCGCGGGCGGGAAGGGCCCGTTTACCTGGTGGAGGTGGCCCCCGAGGACAAGGGGCGCCTCATCGGCAAGGGGGGGCGGGTCATTGAGTCCATCCGCACCCTGGTGCGGGCCTACGCCAAGCGCAAGGTGGGCGTGGAGGTGCGGTGATGGCGGGGCGTCTGGTGGAGATCGGCCGCTTCGGCGCCCCCTACGCCCTGGCGGGCGGGCTGAGGTTCCGGGGGGAGCCGGTGGTGGCCCATCTAAGGCGCATCTACGTGGAGGGGCACGGCTGGCGGGCGGTGGAGGACCTCTACCAGGTGGGGGAGGAGCTGGTGGTGCACCTGGCCGGGGTCTCCACCCGGGAGCTGGCGGAGGCCTTGGTGGGCCTTCGCGTCTACGCCGAGGTGGCCGACCTCCCTCCCCTCGAGGAGGGCCGGTACTACTACTTCGCCCTCATCGGCCTTCCCGTCTACGTGGGGGGGCAGAAGGTGGGGGAGGTGGCCGACATCCTGGACGCCGGGGCCCAGGACGTGCTGGTGATCCGGGGGGTGGGGGAGAGGCTCAGGGACCGGGCCGAGCGCCTGGTGCCCCTCCAGGCCCCTTACGTGCGGGTGGAGGCGGAGGGCATCCACGTGGAGCCCATCCCCGGCCTCTTTGACTGAATGCGCTACACCTTCATCACCCTCTTTCCCGAGCTGATCCGTCCCTGGCTGGAGGAGTCCTTGATCGCCAAGGCCCTTCAGCGGGGGCTTCTTTCGGCGGAGGTGGTGGACCTCCGGGCCTTCGGCCTGGGGCGGCACCGCAGCGTGGACGACACCCCCTATGGGGGCGGGGCGGGGATGGTGATCCGGGCCGACGTGGCGGTGGCGGCCATAGAGTCGGCCCTGCCGGCCGACGAGGTCATCCTCCTCTCCCCGGCGGGCAGGCCCTTTACCCAGGAGGTGGCCGAGGAGCTTTCCCGGAAGGAGCACCTGGTCCTCCTCTGTGGGCGGTACGAGGGGTTTGACGCCCGGGTGGAGGCCTTCGTGACCAGGAGCCTCTCCATCGGGGACTACGTGCTCATGGGGGGGGAGGTGGCGGCCTTGGCGGTCCTCGAGGCCACGGCCCGCCTGGTGCCCGGGGTGATCGGGGACCCCATGAGCCACCGGGAGGACTCCTTCGTGCGGGGCCTTCTGGACTACCCCCACTACACCAGGCCCCCGGAGTTCCGGGGCCTAAAGGTGCCGGAGGTGCTCCTTTCGGGAGACCACGAGGCCGTGGCCCGCTTCCGCCGCAAGGAGGCGTTAAAGCGCACCTTGGAGCTAAGGCCCGAGCTCCTCTTGCGGGCCAGGATCGGGGCCCTGGAGGCCGGGTGGCTTGCGGAGATGGACCGGGAAGGGTAAACTTAGGCCTGTTTGCCCACGAACCCCTAAGGGTTCCTCTGGGATGGGAGGCATAGGATGAACCGAGGAGCGCTTCTAAAGGTGGTGGAGTCCCGCTACGCCCGCACGGACCTGCCCGAGTTCCGCCCCGGGGACACGGTGCGGGTGGCCTACCGGGTGAAGGAAGGGGGCCGCACCCGCATCCAGAACTTTGAGGGCATCGTCATCAAGATCAAGCGCAACGGCTACAACTCCAGCTTCACCGTGCGCAAGGTGAGCTACGGGGTGGGGGTGGAGCGCATCTTCCCCTTCAACTCCCCCCTCATTGAGAAGGTGGAGATCGTGCAGCGGGGCCGCGCCCGCCGGGCCAAGCTCTACTTCATCCGCGAGCTTTCCGAGCGGGAGATCCGCCGCAAGCTCCGGGCCGACCGCAAGCGGATCGGCCAGGACCAGGAGCGGGCCGAGGCGGCCCAGGCCGCCCAGGAGGCCCCTTCCGAGGCCTCGGGAGAGGGCCAGGCCTAAGCGCCCCACCGCGGCGAAAGCCGCGGTGGGGGCCCCTCAGGGGAGGGCGGGGTTCCCGCCCCCTTTTTCATTGCAGAAAGCCCAGGCTTCTCGCCTTCTCCAGGGCCTCCACCCGGTTCCGGGCCTCCAGCTTGGCGTAGAGGTTTTCCAGGTGGTCCTTGACCGTGTCGGGGGAGAGGCCCAGGGCCTTGGCCATCTCCTTGACGGAAAGCCCCTGGGCCAAAAGCGCAAGCACCTCCTCTTCCCTGGGGGTGAGGCTCGGCAGGTCGGGGGGCGTGAGGCGCTCCTCCCCCTGCATGACCCTTAGAAGCCTCCGCTTCAGCTCCGGGGCGGAAAGCTCCTTGGAGAAGTAGGCGTCCGCCCCCGCTAAAGCCGCCTCCTTCAGGAGGGCTGGCTCCTGGTAGGTGGTGAGGAAGGCGATGAGGCCCCGGTAGCCCCTTTCCCGGAGCTTCCTGGCGCAGGTGAGGCCGTCCATGCCCGGCATGCGCAAATCCAGCAAGACGGCGTCCGGCTTCAGGGCTAGGGCCTTATCCAGGGCCTCCTGGCCGTTTTCCGCCTCGGCCACCACCGCGAGGCCCTGGGCCTCGAGGCCCGCCTTCAGCCCCAGGCGGAAAAGGGGGTGGTCGTCGGCGATGAGGACCCGCATCGCCTTTTAGGTTACCCTCTTCCTGTGAAAAACCCGCAAAAGACCTATACTCAAGGCATGCCCTTGACCTTGAACACCCTGGCTGAGCTCTCCGGCCTGGCCTCGGAGCACGTGCTTCGCGAGGAGGTGGAGGAGACGGGCGTGGCCCAGGAGACCATCCTGGAGAGGATGGCTGAGCGCCTGGCGGTCATGCGGGATTCCATCCAGAGAGGCCTGGCCTCCGACGCGCCCAGTGTGGCGGGGATGGTGGGCAAGAACGCCAAGACCCTGTGGGAGGCCCCGGATCCCCTGCGGGACCCCCTCCTCAGGCGGGTTCAGGCCTACGCCATGGCCGTCAACGAGGAGAACGCCCGCATGGGTCGCATCGTGGCCGCGCTCACGGCGGGGAGCGCCGGCACCCTCCCCGGGGCCCTTTTGGGGGTGGCGGACCATCTTGCCATCCCCGAGGAGCGCCTGCTCATGCCCATGGTCCTGGCGGCGGGCGTGGCCAAGATGATCAACCGGGTCATCCACATCGCCGGGGCCAGCGGAGGGTGCCAGGCGGAGATCGGTTCCAGCGCCGCCATGGCCGCCGCCGCCGTGACCGAGCTCCTGGGGGGAAGCCCCGAGGCCTCGGCCCACGCCGCCGCTTTGGCCCTACAGAACACCCTGGGCCTGGTCTGCGACCCCGTGGGGGGGTTTGTGGAGGTGCCCTGCGTCATGCGCAACGGCTTCTACGCCGTCCACGCCGTGAGCGCCGCCTCCATGGCCCTGGCGGGGATCAGGAGCGTCATCCCCCCGGACGAGGTGGTCCTGGCCATGGCCCGCGTGGGCCGCCTCCTCCCCCTGGAGCTCAGGGAGACGGGCCTCGGCGGCCTGGCCGACACCCCCACGGGGCGAAGGCTGGCGGAAGAGGCCTTGAAGCCCAAAGGCCCCTAGCCCTCCTCCCCCTTGGCGATGGGCACCCCCACCAGGTTCCCCCACTCCGTCCAGGAGCCGTCGTAGTTCTTCACCCGGGGGTAGCCCAGGAGGTACTTGAGGACGAACCAGGAGTGGCTGGAGCGCTCGGCGATGCGGCAGTAGACCACGATGTCCTTGTCCGGGGTCACGCCCAGGGGCTCGTAGAGGGCCCTGAGCTCCTCGGCGCTTTTGAAGGTGCCGTCCGGGTTCACCGCCTTGGCCCAGGGGATGTTCCTGGCCCCGGGGATGTGGCCGGCGCGGAGCGCCCCCTCCTGGGGGTAGTTGGGCATGTGGGTGAGCTCCCCACGGTACTCCTCGGGGCTCCGCACGTCCACCAGGGCCCCCTTGCCCTCCTTGACCTTGAGGATGTGCTTGAGGACCTCGTCCCGGTAGGCGCGGATGGACTCGTCCCGGTAGGGAACCTGGTAGCGGCCCGGGGGGTAGGCGGGGACCTCGGTGGTGAGGGGCCGCCCCTCCTCCAGCCACTTCTGCCTTCCCCCGTTCATGAGGCGCACGTCGGCGTGGCCGTTGTACTTGAAGAACCAGAAGGCGTAGGCCGCCCACCAGTTGTTCTTGTCGCCGTAGAGGACCACGGTGGTGTCGTTGGAGATGCCGAGCCGTTCCATGAGCCTGGCGAACCCCTCCTCGTCAATGAAGTCCCGCACCACCGGGTCCCAGAAGTCCCGCTGCCAGTCAATCTTCTGGGCCCCGGGGATGTGGCCGGTGTCGTAGAGGAGGATGTCCTCGTCCACCTCCAGGATGCGGAGCGAAGGGTCCTCGAGGTGCTCTTCTACCCAGGCCGTGCTCACCAGAACTTCCGGATGGGCGTATCCCATAGGGCCACCTCCAGCCCCCACTATACCCCTGAGTGTGTGGGAAATAAGGAGGAGGGTCACATTGGCCAGACTTGACCGGTATGCACCCTTCGGGAGGTCAGGGAGAAGAAGGCGGCCTTGGAAGCGTTCGCCTTCAATCCCTCTCCGCTCTGCCCATTGGCCCAGGTCCTTGTAGGGGAAGGGGGTTTTTGGTATAAAGGCCCCTGGGGAGTAGCCGCCCCCAAAGGGGGCCAGCCGGCCGTCAGTACGGGACTTCCCCGGCCGGCTGGGGCGCCAAAAGGCGCATGGCGAGACCACCTGAACGGGTGGCCTCGGGTTTTTGCTACTCCTCAAGGAGGGAACCATGGACGTGACCTTTCTGTTGATGATCGCCGTCTTTGTGGCTAGCCTCTTCATCCAGTGGGGGCTTCAGGCCACCTTCGCCCGCTTTAGCCGCGTGGCCAACAGCCGGGGCCTCACGGGGGCCGAAGTCGCCCGGGCCATCCTGGATGCCCACGGGCTCACCCACGTGCGGGTGGAGCCCGTGCCCGGGGCCCTCACCGACCACTACGACCCCCAGGCCAAGGCGGTGCGTCTTTCCGAGCCCAACTACGCCTCTCCCAGCCTGGCGGCTCTGGCCGTGGCCGCCCACGAGGTGGGGCACGCCGTCCAGGACAAGGAGGGGTACGCCTGGCTTCGGGTCAGGGCCAACCTCTGGCCTGTGGCCAGCATTGGGAGCAACTGGGGGCCCATCCTGGTCCTCGTGGGTCTGGGCCTTGGGGCTTTGGGCCTGGCCAAGCTGGGCCTCTACCTTTACCTGGGGGTGGCCATCTTCCAGCTCGTCACCCTGCCCGTGGAGTTTGACGCCTCCAGGAGGGCCATGGAGTTCCTGCGGCGCATGGGCTTCCTCACGAGCCGGGAGGTGGGCCCCGCCCGCCAGGTCCTCCAGTGGGCGGCCCTCACCTACGTGGCGGCTCTGGCCTCCTCCCTGACCACCATCCTTTACTACGCCAGCCTCCTGGGCCTCTTTGGCCGGCGGGAGGAGTAGATGCCCCTCCTCCCTTTGCCCCAACTGCGGGGCGGGCATGCGGGAGGTGGAGCGCCGGGGGGTGGTCCTGGACGTCTGCCCCCAGTGCGGCGGGGTCTGGCTGGACAAAGGGGAGTTGGAAAAGCTCCTGAGCCAGGCCCTGGAGGTGGAGCGCCATTACGAGGAGGAGCGGGAGGCCTACCACCGCAAGGAGGGGAAGCCCTACAAGAAAAAGAAGGGCTTCCTGGAGCTTTTTGACCTCTTTGACTAGGCCCTAAGTGGTTCGCGTTAGCGGTTGTCGCCGGAGCCGGAGATGACCCCCCGCTCCAGGCGGGAGCGGAGTTTCCTCAGGTTGGCCTCGGCTACGGCCTCGAGGCTCACCCCCAGGTCCGTGGCCACCTGGGCCACGTACCAGAGCACGTCCCCGAGCTCCGCCAGAAGGGCCTCCCGGGTTTCCTCGGTGAGCTCGCCTTCCTGGTCCCTCAGGACCTTCTTGACCTTGTTGGCCAGCTCCCCCGCCTCCCCCACCAGGCCCAGGGTGGGGTAGAGGAGGCGGTAGGCCTCAGGGTAGCGGGCGGTCTTGGCGGCCTCCTTCTGGTAGGTCTCAAGCGTCATCCAGCACCTCCTTGCGGATGCTGTACACCCGGCTCACCCCGCCCTCCGCCGTGACCCCGTAGAGGGCGTGGCAGGCCTCCATGGTGCGCTTCTGGTGGGTCACCAGGAGGAACTGCCGGCCGCTATTCAGGAAGCGGGCGAAGCGGAGGAGGTTGGCCTCGTCCAAAGCGGCGTCTACCTCGTCCAAAACGGCCAGGGGCAGTCCTCCCTGGAGCTCCCCCAGGGCGAAGAGGAAGGCCAAAGCCCCCAGGGTCTTCTCCCCCAAGGAGAGGAGCCTCAGGTCCTGGGTGCGCTTGCCCTTGGGCACCAGGAGGAGGCGGAGGCCCCCGCCTTCCCGCCTGGCCTCGGCCCGGGCCCCGAGGAGGAGCAGGGCGTGGTTCCGGAAGGCCTCCTGGAAGCGGGCGAAGGCCTCTTGGAGCCTCTTCCCGTACTCCCCTTCCACGGCCTTGAGCTCGGCCTCGAGGCGGAAGAGGGCCTCGGTGGCCTCGGCCACCTCCTTCTCCTTGGCCTCCAGGAGGGGCGTAAGCTCCATGAGTTCCCTCTCCGCCAGGGCGTTGACCGGGCCTAGGGCCTCCCTCTCCTTTTCCACCTGGGCCAACCGGGCCTGGAGGGCCCGGGGGGTGCCGGGGTGGCGCTCGCCGGGGGGAAGGGCGGAAAGCTCCCGGGAAAGCTCCTCCAGAAGGGCCTCCCTTCGGGCCAGGGTGAGCCCGGCCATCTCCCTTTCGGCCAAAAGGGCGTTCCAGCGGGCCAGGGCCTTTTCCAGGGCCTCCTCTTTCCCCGCCCTCTCCCGCTTCAGGGCCTCCAGGCGGGCGGTGAGGGCCCGGGCCTCCTCCTCCAGGGGGGCGAAGGCCTTGAGGCGGGCCTCCAGCTGGGCCAGCCTCGCCCTAAGCCTTCTCGCCTCCTCCTGGGCCTCCTCCCAGGCGGCGAGGGCCTTTTTCAAGACCCGCCAGCGCTCCCACGCCTCCGCCTGGGCCAGGGCCTCTTCCAGGGCCGCCTTCTCCGCCTCGAGGGCCTTCAGGGGGGCCTCGTCCCAGGTGGCCTTGGGGGGCTCGGGGGGCTCAGGGGGGCTTGGCGGGGGGGCGCTGAGCCGGGCCTTCAGGGAGGAAACCTGGGCCTTCAGCTCGGCCAGGGCCTCCTCGGTGGGCAGGTCCTTTAAGGCCTCCTGGAGGGCCTTCTTTTCCTCCTCCAGCCTTCTTCTTTCCTCTTCCGCCTCCTTAAGCCGGCGGCGGAGGAGGAGGCTTTCCCCCTGCCGCCCCCTTCCCCCGGTGAGGGCCCCGGAGCGCTCCAGGACCTCCCCTTCCAGGGTCACCAGGCGCTCCCGGCCCCCGCCCTTGCGGTAGGCAAGGGCGGCCTCCAGGTCCTGGAAGACCAGGGTATCGGCGAAGAGGGTGAGGAGGATGGCCTCCTCGGGCAGGCCTTCGGGCTGGAGCCGGGCGAGCCGGTAGGCGGGACCGAGGAGGCCTTGGGCCGGCCTGGGGGAGGGCCTGGGCGGGGGGGTGAGGAGGGTCAGGGGCAGAAAGGTGGCCCGTCCCCCCTCCCGCTTTAGTCGGGCGATGGCCCCTTTGGCGGCCTCCTCGTCCTGGGCCAGCACCCAGCCCAGCCTGGGGCCCAGGGCCACCTCCAAAGCCCCCTCCAGCCCGGGCTCAGGCCGGATGAGGTCGGCCACCACGCCCAGGATGCCGGGGAGGCCCCGCACCTTCCTGGGGCCTTCCTGCAAATCCGCTCCCGAGGCCACCAGGCTTCTGAGGCGCTCCTCTTCCCGGCGGAGGGCCAAAAGCTGGGCCTCCACCTCCCGGAGGCGGGCCCCACGCTCCCGCCTTCGCCCTACCCCGGCCTCGAGGGGGAGAAGGGCCTCCTCCTTGGCCTGGAGCTCCGCCTCCAGCCTGGCCCTTTCCGAAAGGGCCCTTTGGTAGGCGGAAAGCCTCTCCTGGTAGCGGGCCAGGGCCACCTCGTAGCGGCGCCAGGCCTCCTCCAGGTGGCGCTTTTCCTGGAGGAGCTGGGCCTCCTTGGCCTTCAGGGCCTTGAGGCGCCGAAGGGCCTCCTCTTTGGGCAGGGCCGGGGCGGGGGGCGGGGGCCCGGGGTCCTCCGGCCTGGGCCGCTCCAGGGCCTTGAGGACCCGGGTGAGCTCCCGCGCCTCCCCTTCCAGGGCCTCCTTCTCCTTGAGGGAAAGAAGGGCTTCCTGAAGCCTCGCCCTCAAGGCTTCCACCTCCTCGGCCAGGGCCTTTCTCTCCCTTTCCAAGGCCTCCCGCCGGGAGAGGAGTTCGGCCTCCTCCTCCTTGAGGGCGAGAAGCCGGGCCCTTAAGGCCTCCACCTCCCCTTCCGCCTCCTCCTTGCGGGCCAGAAGGAGGCTTCGCTTGAGGGCCAGGGCCAAAGCGGCAAGCTCCCGGGCCCTCTTCGCCCTCTCGGCCTCCTTCCCCAGGGCCTCCGCCCGGGCCTTCAGCTCGGCAAGCTCCTTCTCCCTGGCCTCTAGGAGCTCTAGGGCCTCCTTGAGCCTTATCTCCGTGGCCCGGGCCGCCTCGGCCACCGGCTTGAGGCCCGCCGCCTCCTCCAGGTGGGAGAGAAGGACCTCCTCCGGGGCCTCCAGAAGGGCCCCCACCTCCCCCTGGCCCACGATGGCGTACCCGCCCCGGCCAAGCCCCGTGCCCGAGAGGTGGAGGGCCAGGGCCTTGAGGCTCATGGGGCGGCCGTTGACCCGGAAGAGGCTCCTTTCTCCCTCTATGCGCCTTTCCACCAGGAGGCGCTCCCGGCCCCGGGAAAGCTCCAGCCGCACCTCGGCGAAGCCCGCCGGGGGCTTGCCTTCCCCGCCCTGGAAGAGGAAGGCCTTGAGCTCCTGGCCCCTAAGCTCCTGGGCCCGGGCCCCGGTGACGAAGCGGATGGCCTCCACCAGGTTGCTCTTGCCGGAGCCGTTGGGGCCGATGATGCCGGTGATGGGGTCGGGGAAGTCCAGGACCGTCCGTTCGGCGAAGGACTTGAACCCCTGAAGGGTGAGCCGGTCCATGCGCCAGGCGTTCATGGCAGGCGGATGGGCTTGCTGAGGTCCAGGTGGGCCAGGCCAGCGCTGGGCCGCCCCTCCACCAGGAAGCGGACCTCCTCGGCCTGGGGGAAGGTGGAGAGGAGGGTGTAGGCCAGGCTGTAGAGGCGGAAGGCCTCGAGGGTGGCGTCAAGCCCCAGGGCGAAGTCCTGGGGCAGGTCCACCAAAAGCCTTTTCCCCTGGAAGAAGAGGGCCTTGGGCCTGGGGGCAGAGGCGGCCTCCGACCAGAGCTCCAGGGCCTTCCCTCCTGGGGTCTCCCCGGGGCCTAGCTCCAGGGTCCGGGTCTCCTTGAGGAAGCCCTCGGGCGGGTTGGGCCGCAGGAGGACCAGGGCCAGGGTGTTTTGGGCCGCCTCCTCCGCCGGGATGGGGAGGGCGGCGGGGCCCGTCCTTTCCTGGCCTTTCAGGTAGAAGGCCCCGCCCAGGAGGAAGACGATAAGCCCAAAGAGGTTCCAGAACGTGAAGAGTCCCCTCATGGTCCCTCCAGATAGGCCCGCACGCCGCGGGCTATGGCCTGGGCCAGGGCCTCTTTGGCCTCAGGGGTTTTCAGGCGCTCCACGCCCACCTCCAGGATGACCCCGGCCCCGGGGATGTCCAGAAGGGCGTAAGGGCCTTCCGCCTTGGCCACCACCAGGCCCAGGGCCCCAAAGGCCTCCTCCAGGGCCTTGGCGAGGAGGCGGGGGTCTCCGGCGTAGGCCTTGAGGAGGCCGGCCCGCTCCTTGGTGACCGAGGCCAGGAGGGCCTCGGCGCTTTTGGCCAGGGGGCTTGTGCGCCCCTTGGGCAGGTAGAGGTTTAGGGCGCTTCCTTGGGTGAGGTGGAAGGAGATGAGGACCCCGGCTTCCCGGGCCTTCTCCAGGCGGGCCTCGAGGGGAAGGGTCTCGTCGCCGGTGCGGGTCAGGCGGCTTCCCGGAAGGCGCGCCGCCACCCTGCGGGCCAGGTCCAGGGCCAGGTCCTTCTCCTTGAGGTCCCCAAAGGTCATCCCCGGGTCCTGGCCGCCGTGCCCGGGGTCCAGGAGGACCAGGGGCCTGGGGCGGGGAAGGGGCCCCCACTCCAGGGCCACCCGGTTCCCGCCGGGGTAGTAGAGGCGGTCGGGCGGGGACTCTAGGGGCAGGAAGAGGCCCAGGGCCTCCTGCCGCAAGCCCTCGCCCTCCCCCTGGGCCAGGAGGAAGAGCACCCCGCCCTCCCGGACCACGGCGTTGACCTCCCGGGAAAAGCGGAGGAGGAGCCTCCCCTGGCCCCGCTCCACCCCCAGGAGCCTGGCCCAGGGGAGGCTCAGGAGGATGCCTTCCCGGGCCCGGTACTCGAGGCCCAGCGCCTCGGCCAGGGGACGAAGGGGCACATAGACCTTGTCCCCCTGCCGCCAGGCGGAAGGGCCTGTGGCGGCCCTGGCCTCCTCGGCCACCACGGGGAAGGCCTGCACCCGGCTCCCCAGGCCCAGGGCCACCCGGCCGCCCCCCTGCCAGAGGCTTAGCCCCAGGCCCTGGGCCACCAGGCGGGCCTCCCCGTAGGCCACCCCCCGCCCGCCGGGGTAGAGGGCCTCCCCGGTGAGGGCCCCCACCATGAGGGGCTTGGGGGCCTGGGCCAGGGCCAGACCCCAAAGGAAAAGGAGCCAAAGCCTCATAGCTCCTCCAAAGCCCGGCGCACGGCCTCCTTCTTGTCGTCCAGCTTTTTCTGGTAGGCCTTCTTGCCCCGGGCCAGGCCCAGGAGAACCTTGGCGTAGCCCCGCTCGTTGAAGTAGACCTTGAGGGGCACCAGGGTGAGCCCCTTCTGCTCCACCTTGCCCAGGAGGCGCCTGAGCTCGTGCTTGTGCAGGAGGAGCTTCCTGGGCCGCCTGGGGTCCACGTTCATGTAGGAGCCCTTCTCATAGGGTGCGATGTAGAGGTTTTCCAGGTAGAGCTCGCCGTTCTGGAAGCGGGCGAAGCTCCCGGTGAAGTCCACCTTCCCCTCCCGGAGGGACTTGACCTCGGTCCCTTTGAGGGCGATCCCGGCCTCGTAGGTCTCCAGGATCTCGTAGTCGTGGCGGGCGCGACGGTTCTCCAGCGTGGGCCGCACGGGGCCTATCTTACCCGATAGGCCTCCTCCCGGCGGTGCTGCAGGATGGGACACTTCTCCCGGTAGGCCTCGGGGAAGCCCCAGTCGGGCTCGGCCAGGAGGAGCCCCTCCTCCTCCCGCCTCCCCAGGACGCGCCCGTTGGGGGCGATGAAGAGGGTGGGGCTCCCCGTGTCCGCGCGGCTTGCCAGGAAGAGGTAGGCCTGGTTCTCCGCCGCCCGGGCCCGGGCCTCAAGAGGCCCGGCGTAGGCCCCGGGCCAGGCGGCCCCCACCGGAAAGGCCTGGACTCGCTTCAGCCGGAAGAGCTCGGGGAAGTCCAGGTCGTAGCGGAGGCCAAGGCGCATTATACCCTTGTTTCCGGTTTCCTCCGGCCCACCATGCCTGGTAACTTCCCTAGGAACCTTTTGCCGGGGCCCCCATGCTGGCTTGGGCCAGCATGGGGTGGTATTACCTCCGGCCCAGGAGGCGCCAGGCGCTGGGGAGAAGAAGAGCCGCCAGGACCGCCTTCACCAGGTCCCCGGGGATGAAGGGGAAGAGGCCCATGGCGAGAAGCCCGGAAAGACCAAGGGCCTTCCCCGCCCCCGTAAGCCAGGCCCAGAGCCAGGGCAGGCCCAGGAGGTAGATGAGGGCGTTCCCCAGGAGCATGGCGAGGAGGGTGCCCGGGAGGCTCCGGTCCAGGCCCAAGCGCTCCACCAGAAGCCCCACCAGGCCGGCGGCCAGGGGAAAGGCCAGGAGAAAGCCCCCCGTGGGCCCCAGGATCTTGGCCAGGCCGCCCGTGCCCCCGGCGAAGACGGGAAGGCCCATGGCCCCCTCGAGGAGGTAGGCCAGGAGGGCCATGAAGCCAAGCCGGCTTCCCAGGGCGGCCCCCACCAGCAAAACCCCCAGGGTCTGCCCGGTGATGGGCACCGGGGTGAAGGGGAGGGGGATGGCCACCTGGGCCAGAAGGGCCACAAAGAGGCTTCCCGCCAGGACGAGGCTCAGGTCGCGGCCCAAGGAGCGGGCGGGCCACAGGGTCTTGGCCAGGGGCAGGTAGGGCAGGGACTGGGTCTTTTTCATAGCCTCCTCCTTATGAACCCTGCCGGGTTCGTCAACCAAACTACCGGGCCTGGGTTGACGGGGTCAAGGGCCCCCTAAAGGGAGGCTTATCGGGGGACGAAGGGCCCTTATGCGCCAACGGTTTGTGGAGGATAGTAGATTGGTTTTAGAGCCCCTTCGGGGCGAAGGAGGAAAGCTATGAAGGTAGGCATCAACGGATTCGGCCGCATCGGGCGTCAGGTCTTCCGCATCCTGCATAGCCGGGGCGTGGAGGTGGCCCTTATCAACGACCTCACCGACAACAAGACCCTGGCCCACCTCCTCAAGTACGACTCCATCTACGGCCGCTTCCCCGGCGAGGTGGCCTACGACGACCAGTACCTCTACGTGGACGGGAAGGCCATCCGGGCCACGGCCGTCAAGGACCCCAAGGAGATCCCCTGGGCCGAGGCGGGGGTGGGCGTGGTCATTGAGTCCACGGGGGTCTTCACCGACGCCGACAAGGCCAAGGCCCACCTGGAAGGGGGGGCCAAGAAGGTCATCATCACCGCCCCCGCCAAGGGCGAGGACATCACCATCGTCATGGGGGTGAACCACGAGGCCTACGACCCCTCCCAGCACCACATCATCTCCAACGCCTCCTGCACCACCAACTCCCTGGCCCCGGTGATGAAGGTCCTGGAGGAGGCCTTCGGCGTGGAGAAGGCCCTCATGACCACCGTCCACTCCTACACCAACGACCAGCGGCTTTTGGACCTGCCCCACAAGGACCTGCGCCGGGCCCGGGCCGCCGCCATCAACATCATCCCCACCACCACCGGAGCGGCCAAGGCCACCGCTCTGGTCCTGCCCTCCCTCAAGGGCCGCTTTGACGGCATGGCCCTCCGCGTGCCCACGGCCACGGGGAGCATCTCCGACATCACCGCCCTCCTCAAGCGGGAGGTCACCGCCGAGGAGGTGAACGCCGCCCTCAAGGCCGCCGCCGAAGGCCCCCTGAAGGGCATCCTGGCCTACACCGAGGACGAGATCGTCCTCCAGGACATCGTCATGGACCCCCACTCCTCCATCGTGGACGCCAAGCTGACCAAGGCCCTGGGCAACATGGTCAAGGTCTTCGCCTGGTACGACAACGAGTGGGGCTACGCCAACCGGGTGGCGGACCTGGTGGAGCTGGTCCTCAGGAAGGGGGTCTAGATGCGCACCCTGAAGGACCTGGACCCCAGGGGGAAGCGGGTCCTGGTGCGGGTGGATTACAACGTCCCCATCCAGGGCGGCGTGGTCCAGGATGAGACCCGGATCCTGGAAAGCCTTCCCACCCTGCGCCACCTCCTGGAGGGGGGGGCCTCTTTGGTCCTCCTCTCCCACCTGGGCCGCCCCAAGGGCCCCGACCCCAAGTACTCCCTGGCCCCCGTGGCCGAGGCCCTGGCCCGGCACATCCCCAAGGCGCGCTTCGTTCCCCATAGCCCGGGCTCCGACGAGGCCTTGGAGGCCGTGAAGGGCCTGGCCCCGGGCGAGGTGGCCCTTCTGGAAAACGTCCGCTTTGAACCCGGGGAGGAGAAGAACGACCCGGAGCTCTCCCGCCGCTACGCCCGGCTGGGGGAGGCCTTCGTGCTGGATGCCTTCGGGAGCGCCCACCGGGCCCACGCCAGCGTGGTGGGGGTGGCCAGGCTCCTCCCCGCCTACGCCGGCTTCCTCATGGAAAAGGAGGTGAAGGCCCTCTCCCGCCTCCTCCACGACCCGGAGAAGCCCTACGCCGTGGTCATCGGCGGGGCCAAGGTCTCCGACAAGATCGGGGTGCTGGAGAGCCTTCTGCCCAAGGTGGACCGCCTCCTCATCGGCGGGGCCATGGCCTTTACCTTCATCAAGGCCCTGGGGGGGGAGGTGGGTAAAAGCCTGGTGGAGGAGGACCGCCTGGACCTGGCCAGGGACCTCCTGGCCCGGGCCGAGGCCCTGGGGGTGAAGGTCTACCTGCCCGCCGACGTGGTGGCGGCGGAAAAGATAGAGCCCGGCGTGCCCACCCAGGTCTTCCCGGCCGACGCCATCCCCACGCCCTACATGGGCCTGGACATCGGGCCCAGGACCCGGGAGCTTTTCCGGGAGGCCTTGAGGGGCGTGCGCACCGCCTTCTGGAACGGGCCCATGGGGGTCTTTGAGGTGCCCCCCTTTGACGAGGGGACCCTGGCCGTGGGCCGGGCCCTGGCGGATCTGGAAGGGGCCTTCACCGTGGTGGGGGGCGGGGACTCGGTGGCGGCGGTGAACCGCCTGGGGCTGAAGGACCGCTTTGGCCACGTGTCCACCGGGGGCGGAGCCAGCCTGGAGTACCTGGAGAAGGGCACGCTTCCCGGGATTGAGGTCCTGGAATAGACAAAGTTCCTCAGGCCCCCGCCTCTTACTTGAGCGGGGGCTTTCCCTTTATGATGCCCCCATGCGGCGCGTGTTGGTGGCGGGAAACTGGAAGATGCACAAGGTTCCCTCGGAGGCCCGGGTCTGGCTGGCGGAGCTAAAAAGGCTCCTTCCCCCCTTGGACTCGGAGGCGGCGGTCCTACCCGCCTTCCCCATGCTCCCGGTGGCCAAGGAGGTCCTCTCCGGCACGGGGGTCGCCTACGGGGCCCAGGACGTTTCCCCCCACCGGGAGGGGGCCTACACCGGGGAGGTGTCGGCCCGGATGCTCGCCGACCTGGGGTGCCGCTACGCCATCGTGGGCCACTCGGAAAGAAGGCGCTACCACGGGGAAAGGGACGCCCTGGTGGCGGAGAAGGCCAAAAGGCTTCTGGAGGAGGGCATCACCCCCATCCTCTGCGTGGGGGAGCCTCTAGAGGTCCGGGAGAGGGGAGAGGCCGTGCCCTACACCCTGGCCCAGCTTCTGGGAAGCCTTAAGGGCGTGGAGCCCGAAAGCCCCGATCGCCTGGTCATCGCCTACGAGCCCGTCTGGGCCATCGGCACCGGTAAAAACGCCACCCCCGAGGACGCCGAGGCCATGCACCAGGCCATCCGCCAGGCCCTCGCCGAGCGCTACGGAGAGGCCTTCGCCAGCCGGGTGCGCGTCCTCTACGGGGGAAGCGTGAACCCCAAGAACTTCGCCGACCTCCTCTCCATGCCCAACGTGGACGGGGGGCTCGTGGGCGGGGCCAGCCTGGAGCTGGAAAGCTTCCTCGCCCTCCTTCGGATGGCGGGCTAAGCGGGGACGGAGCGAGGCCAAGAAGCCTCGCCCAAGGGGACCCCTCCCCACGGGCATAAAGTTGCGCTACCCTATCCCCATGCGCCTCCACCCCCGGACCCAGGCCGCCAAGGAGAGCATCTTTCCCAAGATGAGCGCCCTCGCCCAGCGCCTGGGCGCGGTGAACCTGGGCCAGGGCTTCCCCTCCACCCCCCCGCCTCCCTTCCTCCTGGAGGCGGTGCGCCGCGCCCTGGGCCGCTACGACCAGTACGCCCCTCCCGCCGGGCTTCCTGCTTTAAGGGAGGCCCTGGCGGAGGAGTTTGGCGTGGAGCCTGAGGCCGTGGTGGTCACCTCCGGGGCCACCGAGGCCCTTTACGTCCTCCTCCAGAGCCTGGTGGGGCCGGGGGAGGAGGTGGTGGTCCTGGAACCCTTCTTTGACGTCTACCTGCCGGACGCTTTCCTGGCCGGGGCCGAGGCCCGGCTGGTGCGGCTTCCCCTGGGGGAAGGGGGCTTCCGGCTGGACCTTGGGGCCTTGGAGAGGGCCATCACCCCAAGGACCCGCCTCCTCCTCCTGAACACGCCCATGAACCCCACGGGCCTCGTCTTCAAGGAGGCGGAGCTGAAGGCCATCGCCGAGCTTGCCAGGAGGCGCGACCTCTTTTTGGTTTCCGACGAGGTCTACGACGAGCTCTACTACGGGGAAAGGCCCAGGCGCCTTAAGGAGTTCGCCCCCGAGCGCACCTTCACCGTGGGGAGCGCCGGGAAGCGCCTCGAGGCCACCGGCTACCGCGTGGGCTGGATCGTGGGGCCTAAGGCGTTCATGCCCACCATCGCCGGGATGCGCCAGTGGACCAGCTTTTCCGCCCCCTCCCCCCTCCAGGCCGGGGTGGCCGAGGCCCTGAGGGTGGCCAGGCGGGAAGGCTTTTACGAGGCCCTGAGGGAAAGCTACCGGAAAAGGCGGGACCTTCTCGCCGGGGGGCTTAGGGCCCTGGGGCTTCGGGTCTTTGTCCCTGAGGGCACCTACTTCCTCATGGCCGAGCTTCCGGGGTGGGACGCCTTTCGCCTGGTGGAAAGGGCCCGGGTGGCCCTGATCCCCGCCTCGGCCTTCTACCGGGAAGACCCTCCGGAGGGGCTTTTCCGCTTCGCCTTCTGCAAGAGGGAGGAGGAGCTTATGGTGGCCCTGGAGCGCCTGGCCCCTGTGGTAAACTCCCTGGCGTGAAGCTAAAGCCTGTGGCCTACCTGGAAAAGGGCGAGTTTCCCCTGGAAGAGGGGGAGGCCCTGGGGCTCTACCGGGCCATGCGCCGGGCCCGGTTTTTTGACGAGAAGGCCGTCACCCTCCAGCGCCAGGGGCGGCTTGGGGTCTACGCCCCCTTCATGGGCCAGGAGGCGGCCCAGGTGGGGGTGGCCCTGGCCCTAGGGGAGGGGGACTGGGTGGTGCCCTCCTACCGGGAGAGCGCCATGCTCCTCGCCAGGGGCCTCCCCATCCACGTCCTCATCCTCTACTGGCGGGCCCACCCCGCGGGCTGGGGCTTTCCCGAGGGGGTGCGGGCGGTGAACCCCTACATCCCCATCGCCACCCAGATTCCCCAGGCCGTGGGCCTGGCCCTGGCGGGGCGGTATAGGGGGGAGGACTGGGTGGTGGCCACCTCCATCGGGGACGGGGGCACCAGCGAGGGGGACTTCCACGAGGGCCTGAACTTCGCCGCCGTCTTCCAGGCCCCGGTGGTCTTCCTGGTGCAGAACAACGGCTACGCCATCAGCGTTCCCCGCGCCAAGCAGATGCGGGTGGACTACATCGCCCGTAGGGCCGAGGGCTACGGCATGCCCGGGGTGGTGGTGGACGGGAACGACGCCTTCGCCGTCTACCTGGAGGCCAAAAAGGCGGTGGAAAGGGCGAGGCGGGGGGAAGGCCCCACCCTCCTCGAGGCCCTCACCTACCGCCTGGCCCCCCACACCACCTCCGACGACCCCACCCGCTACCGCACCCGGGAGGAGGAGGAGGCCTGGCGGCGGAAGGACCCCATCCTGCGCCTTAGGAAGGCCCTGGAGGAAAGGGGCCTCTGGGACGAGGAGAGGGAAAGGGCTCTTCTGGAGGAGCTGGAGGAGGAGTTCGCCCGGGAGCTGGCCCTGGCCGACCAAGCCCCAGAGCCCAGGCCTGAGGAGATCGTGGAGCACGTCTACAAGGAGATGGGCCCCGACCAGAGGCGGGCTTACGAGGCCCTGCGGCGGGGCCTCCACGTGGAGGAAGCATGGTAGCCGAGAAGACGCGCCTTCTCAACATGGTCCAGGCCATCAACGAGGCCCTGGACCTGGCCCTTTCCCGGGACGGGAGGGTCTTGGTCTTCGGGGAGGACGTGGGGCGGCTTGGGGGGGTCTTCCGGGTCACCGAGGGGCTTCAGGCCAAGCACGGGGAAAGCCGGGTCTTTGACACCCCCCTGGCGGAAAGCGGCATCCTGGGCCTGGCCATTGGCCTCGCCATGGGGGGGATGCGCCCCGTGGCCGAGATCCAGTTCGCCGGCTTCCTCTACCCCGCCCTGGACCAGATCCTCTCCCACCTGGGGCGGTGGCGGCACCGCTCCCGGGGGCGGGTGGGCCTTCCCGTGGTGGTGCGGGCCCCCTACGGCGGGGGCGTCCACACCCCGGAACAGCACGCCGACTCCCCGGAGGCCATCCTGGCCCACACCCCGGGGGTCAAGGTGGTGATCCCCTCAAGCCCAGAAAGGGCCAAGGGCCTCCTCCTTTCGGCCATAGAGGACGAGGACCCGGTCTTCTTCCTGGAGGCCATCAAGCTCTACCGGAGCGCCCGGGCCCCCGTCCCCGAGGGCTACTACACCCTGCCCCTGGGAAAGGCCCGGGTGGTGCGCCAGGGGAAGGCCGCCACCTTGATCGGCTACGGGGGGATGGTGGAGGTGATGCTGGAGGCGGCGGAGGTGGCGGCCCGGGAAGGGGTGGAGGTCATGGTGGTGGACCTGGAGACCCTGGTGCCCCTGGACGAGGACACCCTCCTGGAGGCGGTGCGGGAGACGGGCCGGGCGGTGGTGGTCTACGAGGCCATGCGCACCGGGGGCTTTGGGGCCGAGGTGGCCGCCCGCATCGCCGAGGGGGCCATAGACCACCTCGAGGCCCCGGTCCTGCGGGTGGCGGGGTACGACGCCCCCTACCCGCCCTTCAGCGCCATTGAGGACCTCTACCGCCCCAACGCCAGGAGGGTCCTGGCCGCCCTCAGGAAGGTGCTAACCTATTAGCCAAGGAGGTCCCATGGTCAAGACCCGCCTCAAGGCCGAGGAGTTCTTCGCCCTGCCCCTAGAGCGGGGGGAGCTTGTGGACGGGGAGGTCCATGAGGAGAGGCCGCCCAAGCCGGAGCACGGAAGGGTCGCCGGGGAGGTTTTTTTCCGCATTCGCCTTTGGCTGGAAGAAACAGGGCTCGGCGTAGCCGGGGTGGAGGGAGGCTTCATCCTCCGCCGGGACCCCGACCGGGTGCGAAGCCCCGATGTCTGGTTCCTCTCCCACGGGAGGCTCAAGGAGGTGGCCCGGGAAGGGTTTTACGAGGGGGCCCCGGATCTGGCGGTGGAAGTGGTCTCCCCGGGGGAGGAGGCGGAAGCGGTGCTGGCCAAGGTGCTGGACTATCTGGGGGCGGGGGCCAGGGCGGTGTGGCTGGTCTACCCCGAGCTCCAGGCGGTGGAGGTCTACGGGCGGGGCGGGGAGGGGCGGCTTTTGCGGCCCGGGGAGGTGCTGGAAGGGGGGGAAGCCCTTCCCGGCTTCCGCCTTCCCCTAAAGGCCCTCTTTGGCGCTTAGGGCTTCTTCCGGGCCCCGCCAAAGGGCTATCCGTCAAGAAAGCCTTTGGGGCCCCCGCCGTGGTAGGGCCACGGCGGGGCGCTTAGAGTGGAGGGCATGGAGCGGCCCATTTCCGAGGCGTACTTCCAGGAGGCAGGGAGGCACATCCCGGGCGGGGTGAGCAGCCCGGTCAGGGCCTTCAAGGCGGTGGGGGGGACCCCCCCTTACCTGGTGCGGGGCGAGGGGGCCTACGTCTGGGACGTGGACGGGAACCGCTACCTGGACTACGTCCTGAGCTGGGGGCCCCTCATCCTGGGCCACGCCCACCCCAAAGTCCTTTCCCGGGTGCGGGAGGTCATGGAGGGGGGGCTCACCTTCGGGGCGCCCCACCCCCTCGAGGTGGCCCTGGCCAAAAAGGTCAAGGCGGCCTACCCGGGCGTGGAGCTGGTGCGCTTCGTGAGCTCGGGGACGGAGGCCACCATGAGCGCCTTGAGGCTCGCCCGGGGGTACACGGGCCGGGACCTGATCGTCAAGTTCCGGGGGAACTACCACGGCCACGCCGACGGCCTTCTGGTGGAGGCGGGAAGCGGGGCCCTCACCCTGGGGGTGCCCTCCTCGGCCGGGGTGCCCGAGGCCTACGCCCGGCTCACCCTGGTCCTGGAGTACAACGACGCCGAGGGGCTCAGGGAGGTCCTGAGGCGCCGGGGGGAGGAGATCGCCGCCATCATCTTTGAACCGGTGGTGGGGAACGCCGGGGTGCTGGTCCCCACCGAGGACTTCCTGAAGGCCCTCCACGAGGCCAGGGAGTTTGGCGTCCTCCTCATCGCCGACGAGGTGATGACGGGCTTCCGCCTGGCCTTTGGCGGGGCCACGGAGCGTTTTGGCCTCAAGCCCGACCTCGTCACCCTGGGCAAGGTCCTGGGCGGGGGGCTTCCCGCCGCCGCCTACGGGGGGAGGCGGGAGGTCATGGAGCGGGTGGCCCCTCTAGGCCCCGTCTACCAGGCGGGGACCCTTTCTGGGAACCCGCTGGCCATGGCCTCGGGGTTGGCCACCTTGGAAATCCTGGAGGCCAATCCCGGCCTCTACGCCCACCTGGAGGCCGTGGGGGCCAGGCTGGAGGCGGGGCTTAGGGAGGTCTTGACCAGGAAGGGCGTGCCCCACACCATCAACCGGGTGGGGTCCATGCTGACCGTCTTCTTCACCGAAGGCCCCGTGCGCACCTTCGCCGAGGCCAGGCGCACCGATACCGAGCTCTTCAAGCGCTTCTTCCACGGCCTTCTTTCCCGGGGCGTGTACTGGCCGCCCTCCAACTTTGAGGCCGCCTTCCTCTCCACCGCCCACGGCGAGGAGGAGGTGGCGAGGACCCTCGAGGCCCTGGACGGGGCCCTATAATGGAGGGGATGCGCTACACCGTGCTCCTTCGTCCCGACCCGGAGACCCCCGGGGTGTGGCTGGCCGAGGTGCCCGCTATCCCCTGGTGCATGACCTTCGGGCACTCCCCGGAAGAGGCTCTGGAAAACGTCAAGGACGCGCTTTTGGCCGCTCTGGAGGCCCTCGAGGCCCTGGGGGAGGCGCCGCCTCCCGACGTGGCGGTGGCCCAAGTCTCCCTAGATGCCGCCTAAGACTTCCGAGGTGGCCCGCAAGCTGGAGCGGCTGGGCTTCCAACCCCTTCCCAGGAGGGGTAAGGGCGGGCACAGGGTCTACGTGCACCCGGACGGCCGAAGGGTGGTGCTGCCCATGCACTCGGGGGAGATTCCCTGGGGGCTTTTCCGGGCCATCTTGAAGCAAGCGGGCATTACCGAGGAGGAGTTTCGCGAAGCGTGACCCTCAAGGACCCCATCTGCGCCATCGCCACGCCCCCCGGCAAGGGGGCCATCGGGGTGGTGCGGCTTTCCGGGGAGGGCGCCTTGGAGCTGGCCGCCCGGGCCTTCCGGGGCAAGGACCCGAGGCGCCTCAAGGGCGGCCGCTTCACCCTGGGGGAGGTGGTGGACCCCGCCACGGGGGAGGTCATTGACCAGGCCCTGCTTTTGGTCTTCCGGGCGCCCCACTCCTACACCGGGGAGGACCTGGTGGAGTTCCAGACCCACGGCTCCCCGGCGGTCTTGAGGCGGGTGATGGAGGTCCTGGTCTCCTTGGGGGCGAGGCCCGCCGGGCGGGGAGAGTTCACCCTGAGGGCCTACCTCAACGGCAAGCTGGACCTGGCCCAGGCGGAGGCCGTTTTGGCCCTCATAGAGGCGGAAGGGGAGCTGGCCAGGAGGCAGGCCCTGAGGGCCTTGGAGGGGGCTCTTTCCCGCAGGATCGCCGCCTTGGAGGAGAAGCTCCTTGGGCTTTTGGCCCACATCCAGGCCCTTTTGGACTACCCCGAGGAGGGGGTGGAGCCCCACCGGGCGGAAGGGGTGATCCGGGAGGCCTTGGCGGAGGTGGAGGGCCTTTTGGCCCAGGCCAAGGCCTCCCGCCTGGCCCAGAAGGGAGCCCGCCTAGCCCTGATCGGGGCCCCCAACGCCGGGAAGAGCTCCCTCTTGAACGCCCTTTTGGGCTACGAGCGCGCCCTCGTCTCCCCCATCCCCGGCACCACCCGGGACTACCTGGAGGCCCCCCTGGAGCTCTTCGGCATCCCCCTCATCGCCGTGGACACCGCCGGGGTGCGGGAGACGGAGGACCCCCTGGAGCGGGCGGGGGTGGAGCGGGCCCTCAGGATCGCCGAGGAGGCGGACCTCATCCTCTACGTGGCCGACCGCTCGGCCCCCCGGCCCCCGCCGCCCCCCCTTCCCTGGGAGAGGGTCGTCCGGGTGGCCACCAAGGCCGACCTGCCCAAAGCCTGGGAGGACCCGGCCTTTCTGCCTGTCTCCAGCGTGACGGGGGAGGGGATGGAGAGGCTCAAGGAGGCCCTGAAGGAGGCCCTTCTGGGCCGGGAGGGCGGGGAGTTCCTCCTCACCGAGCGCCAGGTGGAGGCCCTCCTCCGGGCCAGGGAGAGGCTAAAGGAGGCCCTCGCGCTCCCCGAGGACCTCATGGGCCTGGCCCTGGAGGAGGCCCTAAGGGCCCTGGCCGCCCTTACGGGGCGGGAGGTGGCCGAGGAGGTGGTGGCCCGGGTCTTCCAGAACTTCTGCGTGGGCAAGTAGGCCGGGCCTTAGGGGAGGAAGGCCTCGAGGATCTCCTCCACCTGGTCGGTCTCTATGAGGAAGGCGTCGTGGCCGTGGGGGCTCTTGATCTCCCGGTAGCGGGCCCCGGCCAGGCGGGCCGCCTCCCGCACCTCCCAGGCGGGGTAGAGGAGGTCGGTGTCAATGCCCACGAAGAGGGCGGGCAGGTCCCGAAGCCTCCTGAGGGCGGCCTCGAGGCCCCCCCGCCCCCGGCCCACGTCGTGGGTGTCCATGGCCCGGGAGAGGACCAGGTAGCTCTCGGCGTGAAAGCGCTTCAGGAACTTCTCCCCCTGGTAGTCCAGATAGGCCTCCCCCAGCTCCGGGGCCTCCTGCCAGCGGGCGGCGAACCCCTCGGGGGCCCGGTAGCTCATCATGGCGATGCCCCGGGCCAGGGCCATGCCCCTGGGGGCGGGGTGGCCCTCTTGGTACTCGGGGTCCAGGAGGATGGCCTGGCGGGCGAGGTGGTTGAAGGCCCGGGCCCAGGGGCCGTGGCGGGGCGGGGCCGCCAGGACCACCAGCTTCCTGACCCGCTCCGGGTACATGAGGGCGAACTCCAGGGCCACCATCCCCCCCAGGCTCCCGCCGATCACCGTCGCCTTCTCCACCCCCAGGTGGTCCAGAAGCCTGGCCTGGGCCCGGGCCAGGTCCCGGATGGTGAGGGGCGGAAAGTCTTTGCCGTAGGGCTTCCCCGTCCTGGGGTCTAAGGAGAGGGGCCCGGTGGAGCCGTAGCAGCTTCCCAGGTGGTTGGCGGAGATGACGTAGTAGAGGCTTGGGTCCAGGATCCTCCCCGGCCCCACCAGGCTGTCCCACCAGCCTTCCTTCCCAAAGGCCCTTTCCAGGGGGGAGAGGCTTTGGAAGGTGGCCTCGTCGTAGACCCCCGCCAGGTGGGCGCTCCCCGTGAGGGCGTGGAAGACCAGGACGGCGTTATCCCGCTTGCGGGAAAGCCCCCCGTAGGTCTCAAAGCGGAGGCGCACCTCGGGCAAAAACCCTCCCAGCTCGGTGTAAAACCCCTCCCGCCTGGGGAAGAGGACGGCGGTGCGGGGCCTGGGCGGGGGGATGGAGAGGGGGGAGCGGGGGGGCTTGAGGATCAGCGCCTCGTGCTCCCCCCAGGCCTCCAGGGCGATCTCCCTCATCCCAGGGCCTCCTCTAGCTCCGCCTTCAGGTCCTCCACGTGCTCCAGGCCCACGGAGAGGCGGACCATCTCCGGGGCCACCCCGGCCAGGGCCTGCTCCTCGGGGGAGAGCTGGGAGTGGGTGGTGGAGGCGGGGTGGATGGCCAGGGTCCGGGTGTCCCCCACGTTGGCCAGGTGGGAGATGAGCTTGAGGCGGCCCATGAAGGCCTTGGCCGCCTCGTACCCGCCCTTGAGGCCGAAGGTGAGGACGGCCCCCGGTTTGCCCCGGAAGTACTTCTGGGCCCTTCCGTGGTGGGGGTGGTCCTCGAGGCCCGGGTAGTTGACCCAGGCCACCTTGGGGTGCTCCCTGAGCCAGTGGGCCAGGTGCAGGGTGTTTTCCACGTGGCGCTCCGCCCTTAAGGAGAGGGTCTCCATCCCCAGGAGGACCACCCAGGCCTCAAAGGGCCCCAGGGCCTGCCCCTGGTCCCGGAGGCCGTCCACCCGGGCCTTGACGATGAAGGCCAGGTTGCCGAAGGCCTCGGTGAGCTTGAGGCCGTGGTAGCCGGGCTGGGGCTCGGTGATGAGGGGGTAGCGGCCGTTGTCCCAGGGGAACTGGCCCCCGTCCACGATGGCCCCGGCGATCACCGCCCCGTGCCCCCCCACCCACTTGGTGAGGGAGTGGGTCACCACCGCGGCCCCCCACTCCAGGGGCCTGAGGAGGTAGCCCCCCATGCCGAAGGTGTTGTCCACAAAAAGGGCCACGCCCCGCTCCCGGGCCGCCTGGGCCAGGGCCTCCAGGTCGGGGATGTTGAGGGCGGGGTTGCCGATGGACTCCACCCACCAGGCCCGGGTCTTCTCGTCGGTGAGGGCCAGGAACTCCTCCGGGCGCTCCTCCCTGGAGGTGAAGCGCACCTCAATGCCCAGGCGCTTCAGGGTCACCTTGAACTGGTTGAAGGTGCCCCCGTAGAGGTTGGGCGTGGAGACGAGGTTGTCCCCCGCCTGGGCGATGGTGGTGAGGGCCAGGAACTGGGCGGCGTGGCCGCTTGCCGTGGCCAGGGCCGCCTGGCCCCCCTCGAGGGCCGCCAGGCGCTTCTCCAGGACGTCCACCGTGGGGTTCATGATGCGGGAGTAGATGTTGCCGAAGGCCCTCAGGGCGAAGAGGTCGGCGGCGTGCTCGGGGCTAGTGAAGACGTAGCTGGTGGTGGGGTAGATGGGCACCTGCCGGCTTAGGGTGGTGGGCTCCGGGGTGTACCCGGCGTGGAGCTGCAGGGTCTCAAAGCGCATCTTGGCCTCCTTCCCCGCGGGGGCGCTGGAAGGGGCCATAAAAAGCCCCTTCCCGGCAAGACCGTTCTCTCGCCAAGAAGGGGTTGGGCGTGGCGCTTACCCCCCTCTCTTATCGTCCCCGGGCGTTTCCCCCGCCCGGGCCGGCGTTGGCACCAGCCCCACCCGCTTCCGGCCATGGAACGGAAGGGGCGGGAGGTTGCCGCGGTTTCACAGGGCCGTACCCTCCACCGCTCTGGATAAGAGAACGGGCTGGTTTTGGCCGCGCCCCGGCGCGGTTAGGCCCCAGTGTAGAAACCCCGGGGCCCTGCGTCAATCCCCTTTGACCTTTTGCCCCTCCTCCCCTATACTGGACTCCGCTACGGGGAGTAGCGCAGCCCGGTAGCGCACCTCGTTCGGGACGAGGGGGTCGCTGGTTCAAATCCAGTCTCCCCGACCATAGGGCCGGCCCCTGGGGCCGGCTTTCTGTATACTGCCCCCGTGCGCTTTCTGGCGGGCCTGGCCCTCTTCTTTTTAGGCCTCCACCTGGTGGCCGAGGCCCTTTGGGCCTGGAAGGGAAGGCGGGGGCTTTTGGCCCGGGTCCTGGGCTCGCCCTTTTTTGGCCTCCTTTACGGCCTCTTCCTCGGGGCCCTCTCGGGGAGCGGCTCGGGGCTTGGGCTTCTCGCCCTGGCCCTCCTCGATGTGGGGGTCTTGACCCACCTCCAGGCGGCCCTCCTGGCCCTGGCCGCCACCCTGGGGGCGGGGGTCTGGGTGGGGCTTTTGGCCGTGGCCCCGGGGGAGATACGGGAAGCCTTCCTTCTTTTGGGGCTCCTCCTCTCCCTGGTGCCCGCTTGGCGGCGGTGGGGGCTTTTTTTTCTGGGTGTAGGCCTCCTTTTCTTGGGCTTTGGGGAGATGGGGGCGGGGCTGGCCCCGGTGCTGGCCCTGGCCCGGGAGGTGGAGGACCTTTGGACGGGCTATCTGGCGGGGCTTCTTCTGGGGGGTCTCCTGGGCTCGGCCAACGCCGTGGCCGCCATGGCCCTGCTCCTTTCCGGGGAACTGGCCGCTGGGGTGGCCGCCGCCCTGGTCCTGGGAGCGGGGGTGGGGACCACCAGCACCTTCCTTTGGGCCGCCCTTGGGGGTCGGGTGGAGGCTTTACGCCTGGGGGTGCCCCTCTTCCTCCACCGTCTCCTCCTTTCCCTCCTCCTCCTGCCCCTGGCGGGCGTTTTCCCTGGCGTTCTTTTCTGGCACCTAGGAGGGCACCTTCTCTACGCCCTCCTTTACACACCCCTCGCCCCTATCTGGGAAAGACTGGCTGAGCGGCTTTTCCCAAGACGGAGGGTGGCTCCCAAGTACCTGCGCCGTGAGGCCCTGGATACCCCCCTTCTCGCCCTGGGCCTGGCCCGGCGGGAGCTGGCCCGGGTGGCCGACGCCGTGCGGGGGATGCTGGCCCAGGCCATCCGGGTCCTGAGCCAGGAGGAGGGGGGAGAGCGGAGCCTGGAGGCCCTCGAGGAGAAGGTGGACGCCCTGACCCGGGAGCTGGTCCTCTACACCTCGGAGCTGGTGAGCCGCACGGGGGACGAGCGGGCGGTGAAGCTCTTCATGGCCGCCAGCGAGCTGGAGCACCTGGGGGACCTGGTGCGGAGGGTGGTGCGCCAGGCGGAGAGGCTCTGGTCCCAGGGCCTCCGCTTTAGCCCGGAAGGGAAGGAGGACCTGCTTCTTGCGGCCTCCCGGGTCCTTTCCCGCCTGGATAAGCTGGCGGCGGCCCTGGGAGGGGAGCGGGCCCTGGCGGAGGAGGTCTTGCGGGAGCCAGGCGAGGCCTTCTTTGAGGGCCTCAGGCGGGCCCACCTGGCCCGCCTCGAGGCCGGCCTGGCCGAGAGCCGGGCCAGCACCCTGGCCCACCTGGACATCCTCCTCACCCTAGAGGAGGTGGACCAGGGCTTAGCCCGCCTGGCCGGGCTGGCCCTGGAGCTTTAAGCTAAGGGCGTGGTGAGGATTCTCGGCGGCAAGGCCAAGGGCGTGCCCCTCAAGGTGCCCGCCTCGGCCCGGCCTTCCCCGGTGCGTCTCCGGAAGGCCCTCTTTGACTACCTGCGCCTCCGCTACCCCAAAAGGGGGCGGTTTCTGGACCTCTACGCGGGAAGCGGGGCGGTGGGCCTCGAGGCGGCCAGCGAGGGCTTTGAGGCCACCCTGGTGGAGAAGGACAAGGAGGCCATCGCCCTCCTCAGGGACAACGCCAGGCGGGCCGGGCTTAAGGTCCGCATCGTCCCCTTGCCGGTGGAGGCCTTCCTTCCCCAGGCCAAGGCCAAAGGGGAGCGCTACACCGTGGCCTTCATGGCCCCGCCCTACCCCATGGACCTGGTGGCCCTTTTCCAGGCCCTTCTGGAAAGCGGCCTGGTGGAGGAGGGGGGGCTTTACATCCTCCAGCACCCCAAGGAGCTCCACCTGCCCCTGGGGGAGCGCCGGGTCTACGGGGAGAACGCCCTCACCCTGGTGGAGGTTTAGATGCACGTGGTCTATCCCGGAAGCTTTGACCCCCTGACCAACGGCCACCTGGACGTGATCCAGCGGGCGAGCCGCCTCTTTGCCAAGGTCACGGTGGCCATCCTGGAAAACCCCAACAAGCGGGGGCAGTACCTCTTCACCGCCGAGGAGCGGCTCGCCATCGTCCGGGAGGCCACCGCCCACCTCCCCAACGTGGAGGCCGCCACCTTCAGCGGGCTTCTGGTGGACTTCGTGAAGCGGGTGGGGGCCCAGGCCATCGTCAAGGGCCTGAGGGCCGTCTCCGACTACGAGTACGAGCTGCAGATGGCCCACCTGAACCGCCAGCTCCTGCCGGGCTTGGAAACCCTCTTCATCCTCTCCGCCACCCGCTACTCCTTCGTGTCCAGCACCATGGTGAAGGAGATCGCCCGCTACGGCGGGGACGTGTCCAAGCTGGTCCCTCCCGCCACCTTGAGGGCTTTGAAGGCCAAGTTCGGCCAGGGGTAGAATCCCCTTTGGAGGTTCCCATGAAGGCTTTCGCCAGCAAGTACGGCAACGCTCTGGAGCTGGGCCACCTCATCGGCGGGGAGGAGGTCTTTGAGGGGGCGCCTTTGGAACGGCGAAACCCCTCCGACCTCGAGGACCTGATCGCCCGCTTCCCCGAGGGCACCAAGGACACCCTGAGGAAAGCGGCCCTGAAGGCCAGGGAGGCCTTCTTGGAGTGGAGCCGCACCCCGGCCCCGGTCCGGGGCCAGGTCCTCTTCAACCTGGCCAAGATCCTGGAAAGGGAGAAGCCCACCCTGACCCGCCTCATGGTGCGGGAGGTGGGGAAGACCTTCAAGGAGGCGGCGGGGGACGTGCAGGAGGCCATAGACACCGCCATCTTCTTCGCCTCCGAGGGGCGCAGGCTCTACGGCCAGACCGTCCCCAGCGAGATGCGGGACAAGGAGCTCTTCACCTTCAGGAGGCCTTTAGGGGTGGTGGGCATGATCACCGCCGGCAACTTCCCCATCGCCGTGCCCAGCTGGAAGCTGATCCCGGCGGTCCTCACCGGCAACGCTGTGGTCTGGAAGCCCTCCGAAGATTCTCCGGTCCTGTCCTACGTGTTCGTCAAGCTCTTTGAGGAGGCGGGCCTGCCCCCCGGGGTCATCAACCTGGTCTTCGGCGGGGGCAAGGACTCCACGGGCCAGTGGCTGGTGGAGCTCATGGACGAGGGGCTTTTCCAGAAGTTCGCCTTCACGGGGAGCACCAAGGTGGGCCGCTGGATCGGGGAGGTGGCGGGGCGGAACCTCATCCGGCCCACCCTGGAGCTTGGGGGCAAGAACCCGCTGGTGGTCATGCGGGACGCCGACCTGGACCTGGCGGTGGAGGGAGCCTGGTGGAGCGCCTTCGCCACCGGGGGACAGCGGTGCACCTCGGCGGGCAACATCCTGGTGGATGCCCCCATCTACGAGGAGTTCAAGCGCCGCTTTTTGGAGAAGGTGGAGGCCACCGCCATCGGCAACCCCCTCCTTTACCCTGAGGTCACCTACGGCCCCTTCATCAACGAGAGGCTTTACGCCCGCTGGCTGGAGCACTACCGCTGGGCCGAGGAGGACGGGGCCACGCTCCTTTTCGGCCGGGGGCGCATCACCCGGGACAACCCCTACCCCCGCTTCCACGGGGACCCGGAGGCCGGCCTTTTCGGCTGGCCCACGGTCTTTGAGGCCCGCCCCGGCATGCGCCAGTTCCAGGAGGAGATCTTCGGCCCCACCGTCAACCTGGTGAAGGTGGACGGCATTGAGGAGGCCATAGAGGTGGCCAACAGCACCCCTTACGGGCTTTCCAGCGCCATCTACACCAACCACCGCCACTGGGCCTACCTCTTCAAGGTGGGGATCCGGGCCGGCATGACCAGCATCAACAACGCCACCGTGGGGGCCGAGGCCCACCTGCCCTTCGGCGGGGTGAAGGCCAGCGGCAACGGGGCCCGGGAGTCGGGGATCTGGGTCATTGAGGAGTACACCTACTGGCACGCGGTCAACGAGGAGTACTCCGGCAGGCTCCAGCTGGCCCAGATGGACACCGGCTACATAAGCCCCAAGGAGCCCACGGACTGGGGGAAGGTGTTGGGGATCTAGCCTATTCGGCTAGCCCTTTTATCGCCTTCCAGGTCACCCGCTTTTGGGCCGCAAGGCGGCCCAAAAGCTTTAGGATGCGGCTGGCCGATTCTTCGGATACGTTTCCCTCTTGAGCCAAGAGCTTCACTAGCTCCTGGGAGGAAACTTTGCGAGGGGCCGCCTTTGGTTTGGGCGCTCGTGGCACCTTGCGCAAGAAGGCCGTGGGGACGCTCTCCACGCCCAGGGTGTCCCCCTTGGGGTTCAAGAACTCCACCTCTACCTGCTTCCCGCTGGGGTAGACGAGGACCACCACGCCCCGGGTTCCCCTGACAAAGGAGGGGAGATCCCTGGTCAGTTCCACGCTGTCAAGCTCCTGTAGCCTCATGGCAGCGGTCCCTGGTTCCGGCGGGGTAGGCGGTGACAAACGTTGCTTCCCCTTCCTCAATGTACCCGCTCATGAACCTGGGCACAGGGCCCGTGGGCGTGTGCAGGGGGCCTAGGTAGCTTACCAGATAGCCTTTGCCCTCGGCTCCGGGGCGGATCTGGCAGACGGCGGCTTCCCGGGCATGCTGGATCAGGGCCTGTTCCAGGGTAGCGGGGTCTTTGGGGCTAAACCCCTTGCTGAGGAGAAAGCGGGCCTTGGCCCGGCCTGCCTCGTGATTCGGGTTGAGGAGGTACTTCGTGAGCTTGCGCCGGGGAACAAAGAAGCGGTTTCCCCTCATTGGGCGCTTTCCAGGTCGGGCCGGAGTTTGACCGCTTCCCTCAGGTAGACGTGGCGCACCCGATCCTGAGGGGTGTCCGTGTTCCAGAGGGCGAGGACCCGGATGACCCTGGGGAGGCTTCCCGGCACCGGCACCTCCCGGGCCGAGAGGAGGGGGACGCGGTGCATGCCGATCTGCCGGGCGGCCTCGGCGGGGAAGGCCGAGGTGAGGTCCTCGGTGACGGTGAAGATGATGGCGGCCAGCTCCTCGTGGCTCTGAATGCCGTTGGCCTCCAGCATCTTCAAAAGGAGCTCCCGGGTAGCCCGGTGGATGGCCTCGGGCGTGTCCTCCTCCACGGTGATGGCCCCCCGTATGCCCCGCACCATAGTTAGGCCCCATGCTAAGGGGTTTTCCCCCCGGAGGCAAGTTGGGTAGACTCTACCCCATGAACCTTATGGCCGTCTTCGCCCATCCCGATGACGAGATCGGGGCCTCGGGCACCCTGGCCCTGCACGCCCGGAGGGGGGACAGGGTCCTTCTGGTCTGGATGACCCGGGGGGAGCTGGCGAGCCAGTTCGGCGAGGCCAGCCCGGAGGAGGTGGCCCGGGTGCGGGAGGAGCATGGGGCCCACGTGGCGGGCCTTCTAGGGGCCGAGTACCGCTTTCTCCCCTTCCGGGACACCTTCCTCACGGGGGGTAGGGAGGAGGCCCTGGCCCTGGCCCGGCTCATGGCCGACTTCCGCCCCCAGGCCGTCCTCACCTGGGACCCCCTGGACGTCCACCCGGACCACCGGGCCACCTACCAGGCGGTGCTTTCCGCCCTGAAGCTCTGCCGCATCCCCAAGCTGGTGGGGGAGGCCCACCGGGAGCCCGTGCGCCTTTACCACTACCCGAGGCGGGACCTCCTGAGGCCCCTGGTCCACGTGGACGTGACGGAGACCGAGGAGGTGGCCGAGGCCGTCTTCGCCTTCTACCAGGCCTTCTACCGCTGGCCGGTTACCCTCGAGGACTTTCGCGCCCGTCGTCGGCTTCGGGGGCAGGAGGCGGGGGTGGCGTTTGCGGAGGCGTTTCAGACGGAGACCCCTCCGGCGTGGCCGGGGCTTCCGGGCGGGCCTCCTCCAGGGCGTGGGCGGGGGTGAGGACGTAGGCCAGGAGGACGGCGGGGATGACCAGGGGCAAGGTGGCGTAGCCGCCCCACTCCGCCGCCAGGAGGGTGGCGGCGAAGGGGGCCCGGGCCACCCCGGAGAGGACCGCCGCCCCCCCGGCCAGGGCCAGGGCCTCGGGCGGCAGGGCCAGGGGGCCCGGAAGCCGGGCCAAAAGGGCCCCGAGAAGCCCCCCCAGGACCAGGGCCGGGGTGTAGGGGCCCCCGTAGGCCCGCACCCCCTGGGCCAGGAGGAGGAGGAGAAGCTTGGAAAGGAGGAGGTAGAAAAGGGCCCAGGTGGCCAGAAGGGGCGTGGCGGCCACGGCCACCCAGCCGAGGCCGTGGCCCAGGGCCTCCGGCAGAAGGAGGAGGGCGAGGGCCAGGGCCAGGCCCAAAAGGGCGTGCCTCAAGGGGAAGGCCAGGCGCTTTAAATACCCTTCCAAGAGGCGTCCCCCTTCCGTCCACAAGGTGGCCAGGGCCGCCGCCAGAAGCCCCACCACCCCGCCCCAGGGGACGGCGGCCAGGTCCACCTCCGCCCGGAGGGGGAGGAGGGGGGTGTAGCCGAAGAAAGCCCCGTAGACGGCGAAGCCCGAGAGGGCCCCGATGAGGGCCGGGGTCAGGGCCCGGGCCTCGAGGAGGAGGGAGCGGTAGAGGATCTCCGTGGCCAGAAGGGCCCCGGCCACGGGGGCGTGGAGGGCGGCCCCTAGCCCCGCCGCCAGCCCGGCGAAGGCCAGCCCCCCGCCCACCCGGGGGAAGCGGCGGTCCAGGGCGCTTCCCAACCAGAGGCCCAGAACCCCGAAGGGCCCCTCCCGGCCCATGGGGGAGTAAAAGGCGATCTGGAGGGCGCTTCCCAGGACGGACCGGGGGTAGGCGCCCCGCCTGGGTGGGCGGCCCTCCCTGGCGGCCAGGAGGAGGGCAAAGAGCCCCTGTCCGGTTCCCAGGAAGCTGGTGAGGGCGAAGAGGAGGGGAAGGAGGAGGGCCAGGAGGGGGGAGGGGGGGCCGGTGAAGGCCTGGAGGAGCCCCCCTTCCCCTGGGGCCTCGGGGGGCAGGTAGCCCATGAAGGTGCCGAAAAAGGCGCTCAGGGCCTTCAAGGCCAGGTTCAGGAGGGCCACCAAAAGCCCCGCCAGGGCCCCGGTGAAGGCGCTATAGAGGATTAGCGGCCCCGTCTGGCGCATGCCCTCGTCCAGCAGGGTGGGGAGGCGGGGCGGGGGCCGCATCAAAGGGAGTGTACCAGACGGGCGGGCGTGCCCCGGGTGAGGCGGGGGGTGGGAAGGCCGAGCGCCCGGTACCCGCCCCGGGTGAGGGCCCGCACCAGGAGGCGGAGGTCGGCCTTACCCTGGAGGTGGAGGGCCTCCTTCTTCACGTCCAGGTCCGGGCTGCTGGCCCTGGAGTCGGTGCCCAAGGCCAGCTCCACCCCGTGGCGGGCGTAAAGGGCAAGGGGAGCCTCCCCCACCTCCAGGTTCTCGTTGGAGCGGGGGCAGAGGACCACCTTGGCCCCGCTTTCGGCGATGAGCCGCACCTCCTCCTCGTCCACCTGGACCCCGTGGACCAGAATGGTGCCGGGCCCCAGGACCCCCAGGGCGTGGAGGTGGCGGACGGGGGTGAGGCCCGGGGGCCGCCAGGGGCTTTTGGCGAAGCGGGCGTGAAGCGCCGCCAAAGGCCCCCCTCCTTCCCGCAGGAATCCCACCTCTTCCGGGCTTTCCGCCGCGTGGACCATGAGGGGGATCCCCTCCTCCCGGGCGTACTGGGCGAGCTTCCTAAGGAGGGGCGGGCTCACGGAGTAGGGGGCGTGGGGGGCGAGGCCCACCCTTACCCGGCCCTCCAGCCTCCGCCAGGCGGAAAGCTTGGCCCTGACCCTGGCGAAGACCTCCTCGGCTTCGGCGGGCTCGGGGGCGAAGACCTCGTAAAAGGCCACGCCCGGCAGGGGGCTTTCCCGGAGGAGGAACTCCATGACCTCGTCCTTGAAGACGATGTCGCCGAAGGCCCCCACCCCCGAGGCCATGAGCTCCTCCAGGCCCCGCCTGGCCCCCTCGAGGCCCCTTTGCGCCCGGTGGGCCACCACGTGGGGGATGAAGCCGGCGAAGGGCCCCCGGTAGAGGGGAAGGAGGGAGAGGTCCAGGTGGGTGTGGGCGTTGACGGGCGGGGGGAAGAGGGCGAGGCCCTTGTCCACCACCTGGCTTTGCGGGAAGCGGGCGAGAAGCTCCGCTAGAGGCCCCTGGCCCACCACCACCCCGCCCTGGACGGCGAGGCCCCCCTGGAGCATGGGGGTGCCGAAGCCCGTGTAGACCACCCGGGCGGTCCAGATCTCAGCCTTTGGCCAGAACATAGCGGTTGGGCCCCCGGACGAAGTCCACCGCGGCGTAGCCCTGGGCAAAGTAGTGGCCGAAGACCTTTCGGCTGTGCTCCCGCCAGCGCAGGGCCAAAGCGGGGTCCTCCCTCAGGATCCGCCCCCAGTCCTCGGGGATCTGGACCAGGATCCTTTCTGCCTCCAGGTCCAGCCTGGCCTCGAGGGGCACCTCCCCCTCCACCCGGTTGGCCTGGGGAAGGCCCGCCACCTGGGCCTCCGGCGGGGGGGCGTAGATGCGGGTGTAGACCCTAGGGGAGAGGAGGTCCCACTCGGCGAGAAGCCGATCCGAAGGGGCACCGGCGTTGATGCCGCTCATGGGGCCGTAGTGGTCGGGGAGGTAGGTGCGGCTCAAGGCCCCCAGCTTCCTCAGGTTGAAGTTGGCGTTGGGGCCCCTTAAGGGGTCAAAGGTCCAGACCACCTTGCGGATGCCCCGGGCCAGGCACCAGTCCCGCTGGAAGCGCTTGAGGAGGAGGGCGGCCCCCGTGCCCCGGTACGCTTCCAGGACCCCCAGCATGTGGGAGTGCTGGAGGCCGGGGTCCTGGGTGGGGAAGCCGAAGACGAAGCCCACCATCTCCCCCTGCCAAAAGGCCCCCGCCACCAGCCCCCCCTCGTCCTGGGCGGCGATGAGGAGGCCCCGGGGCACCAGGTCGGTCTCGGAGCGCCCCCAGACCTGGCGCTGGAGGTCCACCACCCGTTCCATTTCCTCCCAGCCCTTTAGCTCCCGGACCAGTAGCCCTTCCATAGGGTGATCCTCTCCACGAAGGGAAGCTTCAGGTGGACCCCGATGCCGGGGCCTTCCGGCACGGGCATGAGGCCCTCTTTGGCCTCGAGGGCCTCCTCCACGATGTCCTCCTCCCAGTAGCGGCTGGCCGAGCTCACGTCCCCCGGCTTGGTGAAGCCGGGCAGGGTGGCCAGGTGGAGGTTGTGGGCCCGCCCCACCCCGGCCTCCAGCATCCCCCCCATCCAGAGGGGGATGCCGGCGCTCTGGGCCAGGGCGTGGACCCTGAGGCTTTCCCCGTGGCCGCCCAGCCTGGCGGGCTTAACGTTGAAGACCCGGCCCGAGCCCAGCTCAATGGCCTTCCTGGCCTTCTCCGCCGAGGTGAGGCTCTCGTCCAGGCAGATGGGGGTGGAAAGCTCCCGCTGGAGCTTGGCGTGGTCCAGGAGGTCCTCGTAGCCCAAGGGCTGCTCTAGGTAGTCCAGCCCCAGCCCGTCCAGGCGCTTAAGCCGGGCGAAGTCCGCCAGCCGGTAGGCGCTGTTGGCGTCGGCGGTGAGGGTGGCCTCGGGGAAGGCCTCCCTCACGGCCTTCAGGACCTCGTAGTCCCAGCCGGGCTTGATCTTGAGCTTGATGCGCCGGTAGCCTTCCTGGAGGTGCTTTTCCACCACCTTGAGCGTGGCCTCCAGGGAAGGCTGGATGCCCAAGGACACCCCCACCTCCACCTCCCGCCGCACCCCGCCCAGAACCTGCCACAAAGGCCTTCCCAGGGCCTTGGCGAAGAGGTCGTAGAAGGCCATCTCTAAGACCGCCTTGGCCATGGGGTTGCCCCGGAAGGGGCTTAGGGCCTGGGCGAGGGCCTCGGGGTTGGGGAGGTCCTGGCCCAGGACCCGGGGGAGGAAGACCTCCTCCAGGAGGTAGCGGGCCCCTGCCACCGTCTCCTCCCGGTAGAGGGGAAGCCTCTCCATCACCCCTTCCCCCAGGCCCTCGAGGCCCTCCCCGAAGAGCCTCAGGAGGAGGATGGTCCTTTTGGTCTGCACCCCGAAGCTGGTCTCAAAGCGGAACTTCAGGGGAAGCTCCAGGATCCTGAGCTCGGCGGCCTCTATTCGCACGGCTCCAGCACCTCCTTGCCCATGTAGGGGACCAGGGCCTCGGGCACCCGGACCCGGCCGTCGGGGAGCTGGTGGTTTTCCAGGAGCATGACCAGGATGCGGGGGGTGGCCAGGGCGGTGTTGTTCAGGGTGTAGGCGTGGCGCACCCGCCCCTCCTCGTCCCGGTAGCGGAGGTCCGCCCGCCGGGCCTGCCAGTCCAGGAGGGCCGAGCAGGAGTGGGTCTCCCGGTAGCGCCCCTCCGAGGGCACCCAGACCTCCAGGTCCACCTGCCGCCACTTCCCGGGCCCCATGTCCCCGGTGGAGACCTCCAGGAGGCGGTAGGGGAGCTCCAGGAGGCTCACGATCTCCTCGGCGTTTTGCAAAAGCTCCCCGAAGGCCCGGTCCGAGGCCTCGAGGGTGGCCTCGGTGAGGACGTACTGCTCCACCTTGTGGAACTGGTGGACCCGCATGAGGCCCCTGACGTCCTTGCCGAAGCTGCCCGCCTCCGAGCGGAAGGCGGGGGCGTAGCCGGCGTAGCGCTTGGGAAGCTCCTCCTTCTTCAGGATCTCCCCGGAGTGCAGGGCGTTCAGGACCACCTCCGCCGTGCCGGTCAGGTAGAGGTCGGTGCCGGCGATGGGCCAGACCTGGTCTTTGGCGGCGGGGAAGTGGCCGGTGCCGATGAAGGCCGCCTCCCGGGCGTAGGAGGGGAGGGTGAGGAGCGTGAAGCCCTTCTTGGCCATGAAGTCCATGGCGAAGCGGATGAGGGCGAGCTCATAGAGGGCCAGGTCCCCCCTCAGGGCGTAGGTGCGGCTTCCCGATACCTTGCTGACCCTGGGCTCCCACCAGCCGTTTTTCTCCATAAGGCTCACGTGGTCTAAGGGCGGGAAGGGGAACTCCCTGGGGGTTCCCACCCGCTTGATCTCCACGTTGGCGCTGTCGTCCGGGCCCACGGGGGCCCCGGGCCAGGGGGGGAGAGGGACCTCCAGAAGGAGCTCCTGGAGGCGGGTCTCCTTCTCCCTCAGGGCCTCCTCCAGGGCTTTGGCCTCCTCGGCCAGGGCCTTCCCCCGGGCCACCAGGGCGGGGCGGGCCTCCGGGGGGGCCTTGGGCACCTCCTTGGCGATGCGGTTTCTCTCGGTCTGGACCTCCTGGAGGCGGGCCTTGAGGCTTTGGACCTCCCGGTCCAGGGCCAAAAGGGCGTCCAGGTCCAGGTCCACGCCCTTCAGGGCGATGGCCTTGCGGAAGGTCTCCGGGTCCTGGCGAAGGCGCTTGAGGTCCACCATGGTCACTCCAAGACCGGAGGTACCCGGAAGAAGCCGTCCTCCTGGTCCGGGGCCACGGAAAGGGCCAGGGCCCGGGGAAGGGGCGGGGTTTCCACGTCCTCCCGAAGCCTGCCCGTGGCCTCCTCCTCGGCCTCCGCCTGCACCTTGGGCAAGGCGTCCACGAACTCCAGAATGCGCCTCAGGTCCTCTAGGAGCAGGGCCTCTTCTTCGGGGGAGAGCCTGAGCTTGGCCAGGCCCTCCAGCTTCTTGAGAAGCTCGGGGGAAAGCTCCATGGGGGTCATCTTAACTGAGCCAGTCGGCCAAGGCCCAGACCAGGGGGGCGAGGAGGAGGGCGGGCAGGAAGGCGGCCACCCGCACCCTGGTGAGGCCCAGGAGGTTGATGCCCACGCCCAGGACCATGAGCCCCCCCACCCCGGTCACCAGGAGGACCCGGGGGTCCTGGGCGGGGTCGGGGAGGACCTGGGCCAGGGTCCCCGCCAGGAGGGCCACCCCGCCCTGGTAGAGCAGGATGACCAGGACGCTGAAGCCCACCCCGATGCCGAAGGAGCTGGTGAGGGCGATGGCGCTCATCCCGTCCAAGGTGGCCTTGAGGAGGAGGAGGCTGGCGTCCCCGGTGAGGCCGTTTTGGATGGAGCCCAGAAGGGTCATGGGGCCCACGCAGAAGAGGAGGCTTGCGGCCACGAAGCCCTCGGTGAAGCTTCCCCCGCCCCGCACCGCCCGCTTGATCTTCTCCCCCAGGCCCTCGAGGGCCTCCTCCACCCCCAGGGCCTCGCCCACAAGCCCCCCCAGGACCAGGGCGATGAGGCCCAGGACCACCCCGTCCACCACCCCGCCCTTGGCCCGGCCCAGGGCTTGGGCCATGGAGAGGCCGATGAAGAGGGTGGTGAGCCCCACGCCCTGGACCATGATGCGGGCCATGCGCTCAGGGAGCCTCCCCCGGAGGGCGAGGCCCAGCCCCGTGCCCAGGGCCACGGTGGCGGCGTTGACCAGGGTGCCGGAAAGCTTATCCCAGAGGCCGAGCTCCATGGGGGGTATTCTAAGGGCCGGTGGAGTTTCGCTACACAGAAGACGGCACCCCCACCCTCTTCCACCCCGGCTACGGCGAGGCCTACCACCCCAGGCAGGGGGCCCTCCTGCAGGCCCGAAGGCTCTACCTGGAGAAGACCAGGACCCACCTCCACCCGGCCCCTCGGGTCCTGGAGGTGGGCCTGGGCCTTATGGTGAACTTCCGCGTGGCCCTGGAAAGCGCCCTGGCCCGGGGGGTCTTCCTCCGGTACCTGGCGGTGGAGAAGGAGCCCCTGCCCCGGGAGGTCATGGCCGCCATCCGCCTCCCTTTGCCCCTGGGAGAGAGGGTCTTTGGGGAAATCCTAAAGGCCTGGCCCGAGGAGCGGTTTGCCGGCCCCTGGGGGGAGCTAAAGGTGGTCTTTGGGGACATCCGCGAGGCGGCCCTTCCCACCCTTTGGGCCACGGCGGTCTATTTGGACCCCTTCAGCCCCCAGAAGAACCCCGAGGCCTGGGAGAAGGAGGTACTGAAGAGGCTTCGTCTGGCCAGCCGACGGGGGGCGGTCCTCGCCACCTACTCGGCCCAGGGGGCCTTCAGGCGGGCCCTGAAGGAGGTGGGGTTTCGCCCCCACCGGGTGCCGGGGGTGGGGAAGCGGGAGTGGACGGTGGGAATCGCCGTAGGAGCTCCTCGGTTTCCATGTAACGGAGGCTAGCCGTGGGCCTACGCCAGTTGGGGAGATCACCCCGGTAGAGCCAGAGTTGCCACATGGTGGCCAAGGCCGCCACACGGGTAGCCCATGGGGGGAGAGGGTAAGGCCAGGGCTGAAAACCCAAAACCCGTAGGTCCTCCGCCTGGTAGCTGAAGCCGTAAAGGAGTTTGGGCCTAGGAATCTCGCCTCTTTCTATCATGGCCGCAAGCTCCTTCATCCCCTCCCGAATCTGCCTGAGGGCCTGGAAGGGGGTGAGCTCCACCACCCGTTCGGAGTCAAGGTGGAGTTCCAAAGCGGACTCCCCCTTGAACGGAGGCCAAGGAAAGGGTTTGGCTTCCACCTTGAGGAAGTCAAAGGGGCCAAGGCCCACCCTCTTTAGCCCGTGCGTCCGGTCATACCGCTCGTTGAACCCCTGAAGGCCCCTGATCAGGGCTAGACGAGGCCCTAGGGGTATAGGGGAGAGCTCGTCTAGGGTGACCGGCCGGTAGCCCAGCTCCAGCATCCTGGGGAGGGCCAGCTTTAGAAGCTCCAGGGTCCTCTCCGGGCCGTCGTGGAGGAGGACCACGCTCCCCGGACGCAGGTAGTAGAGGAGCCGCTCGGCCAGGGCCTCGGGGGGGAGGTCCAGCCAGTCCTTGCTCTCCAGGTCCCAAAGGGCCACCCGCTTGCCCAGAATCCGGGCGAAGGGGCGGGTGAAGGGGGTGTGGAGGCCGTGGGGGGGACGGTAGTAGCGCGCCGGGTTCTCGGCCATGTGCCGCCACTCCACCCAGGGCAGAAGGAGCCTCCAGGCCTGGTGGATCTGGCCGTGGTCCTCTATCTGGTGGCCCGCCTCCCTTATCTTCTCCACGAGGTCCGGCCGCTTCTTCGCCCTTTCGCCGGTCAGGAAGAAGGTGGCCTTGACCCCGTGGGCCTTGAGGAGGGCCAGGAGGGCCTCCGTGGTTTCCGAGGGGCCATCGTCAAAGGTGAGGGCCACCTTGGGCTCCCGGCGGCTTCCCCGGGCGTAGGCCCCAAGGCCCAGGAAGCGGAAGAGGATGTCCGAAAGGCCATAGAGCAAGAGTACCAGTCCAAGGGCTAGTTCCATGTAAACCTCCTTAGGGCCAGCGCATAGAAGTAGAAAAGGCTTAGGCCAAGAAAGATGAAGCCCCCAACCAGGAAGGGGATGTGGGGGCCGAAGGCCTCCCAAAGGGCGCCCCCCACCACCGGGCCCAGGGCCACGCCCAGCCCCTCCACGGTCATCAGGCTACCCCAGATGGCGGCCCGGTTCTCCTGGGGCAGGTTTCTGGCCAGGAAGCCGTTCCAGCCGGGCATGAAGAGGCTAAACCCCAGGCCCCCCAGGGCCGCAAGGAGGAAGACCTCGGCCAAAGAGGGCCCCTGGGCCAGGCGGAGCATGACCCCACCCAAGAGGGCCAGGCCCAGGATGAGGCTTAGGCGGTAGCCCCTCTTGTCCACCATTCTGCCGGTGAAGGGGAGGAGGCCGAAGGCGAGCCCGCCGCCCAGGAGGAGGAGCCCCCCCACCTCCAGGGGCTCGAGGCCCAGGCTCTCCCGGGCGAAGCGGAGGAGGAAGAGGGATACCAGGGCGGGAGCGAAGGTCTGGCCGAAGGCGGCGGGGAGAAAGAGCAGGAGGCGGCCTAGGGGGTAGCGCTCCCCGGTCCTCTGGGGCATGGGGATGCGGAAGCGGAGGAGGGAGAGGGCCAGGGCCAGGGCCATCCCCTGGGCCAGGAGGAGGACGGTGAGGCCCGCCTCCGGGTGCCGGGCCGCCACCTGCCCCACGCCCACCAGGCCTATGCCCACCCAGGGCATGACCAGGGTGAAGGTGAAGGAAAGGGCCCTGGCCTCCCTTCCCGGCACGGCGATGCGGCTGGCGTAGGTCATGAGCCCGGGGTAGAGGGTGGACATAAAGAGCCCCCAAAGGAGGCCCAGGCCCCAAAGGAGCCAGGCCCCCTGGGCCAGGGGGGTAAGGAGGAGGGCCAGAAAGCCCACCAAAGCAGCCAGGCTCAGGGTGAGGCCGAAGCCCACCCTCTCCGCCAGGAGCCCACCCAGGCTCTTGGAGAGGTTTTCCGCAAGCTGGTGCAGGGTGTAGGCCAGGGTGAAGGCGGTGGGGCCCAGGTGGAGCTTCTCCGGGGCGTAGAAGGGCAGAAGCCCGGCGAAGTACCCGCTCCGCACCCCCTCCATGAGCCCCACCGCCAGGATGAGGCGGAAGAGGACGAAGAGGCCTTCCCGGGCCCACGGCAGGTAGCGAAACACGTTGGAGTATACTTTTAGGGTTAGGTTTTCGCCACACTTGTGCGCCAAAAGGAGGGAGAATGAAGCCTAGGGTGAGCGTAGTGGTGCCCGCGCGAAACGAAGAAGAATTCATCGGAGCCTGCCTTGAGTCTATTTTGAAGCAGAATCCGCCTCCGCACGAGATTATCGTGGTAGATAACGCTTCTACGGATCGCACGGGGGAGATCGCGCGGAGTATGGGGGCTAAGGTGATCTATCAGAGCAAGATAGGCTTGCACATAGCCCGCCAAACAGGTTTAGAAGCAGCTACCGGCGATGTAGTAGCTGCAACAGATGCCGATTGCGTGGTGGAGCCGGGGTGGATAGCCGCTATACAGGATGCTTTTGTTGACCCTGAGGTAGTAGAGGTTTATGGGCCCATTGAGTTTATGGATGGGCCCCTCCTGGACCGTTGGCTTTCGCGCTATGGCTTCCCGATTTTTTTAAGAATTATGCACTTACTGGGTCAACCCAACGCTTCTGGAGGTAACCACGCCGTACGTCGTCAGATTGCCTTAGAGGTGGGTGGATACGACGTTCCGTACGGAGAAGATTTGCGGTTGATGCTCAAGCTAAAGGAACGAGGTAAGATTCTCTACCTTCCCCAGGCACGGGTTAAAACCTCCAGCCGACGGTTAAAGAAAGGGCGCTGGAGTTTTTACGGGCTGCATCTCAAGAACGTGCTAGCTCGTCTGTTGGGTAGACCCGCTGATTACGGGGAGGATTACTACGCTGACCGAAATCGCTAGAAGCTTTCTAGTCTTCTTCCTTGGCGAGGGGGAGGCGGGGAAAGGGAAAGATGAGCCTCTTGGGCTCGGCGCGGAGGATCTCGCTGGCCTCGTCGTAGACGGCCACGATCTTTTCCGCGATGCGCTCCGCCGAGCGCTCCATGGCCCAGGCCCGGGCCTGGAGGCTGAAGCGCTGGCGCTTTTCCTCGTCCCGAAGGAGCTCCAGGGCCTTTTCCGCCAGGGCCTTGGCGTCCTTTGGCGGCACCAGGTACCCGGTCTTCCCGTCCTCCACGCCCTCCAGGGTGCCTTCGGCCCCTACGGCCACCACGGGCACCCCCATGGCCTGGGCCTCCCAGATGACCAGGCCCTGGGTTTCCGTCTCGCTGGCGAAGACGAAGAGTTCGGCCAGGCGGTAGTAGCCGCCGATCTTGCGGTAGGGCACCGGCCCCAGGAAGCGCACCCGGTCGGCGATGCCGAGCCTGTGGGCCAGGGCCTGGAGGTGGGGGAGCTCCGGTCCTTCCCCAATGTGCACCAGGAAGACCTCGGCCTCCTTGGCCATCTCCGCCACGGCCTCGAGGACCACGTCAAAGCTCTTCTCCTTCCCCAAGCGGCCCACGGTGATGAGCCGCCTTTTCCCCTCGGGCCAGGGGGAAGGGGAGGGCAGGGGTGCCTCCTCCAGGAGGCGGTTGTCAATCCCGGTGGGGATGACCCGGATGGGCCTTTCTATCCCGTAGCTTTCCGCCAGGCGCTTCACGGGTTCCGTGGGGGTGATGACCACCTCCACCCGGTTGTAAAAGGCCTTGGCCAGGCGGGGAACGATGCCGGTGTACCGGTCCAGGAAGGCCAGCCCGGGCACGTAGTGGGCGTACTTCTCGTAGTGGGTGTGGAAGGTGGAGACGTGGGGCAGGCCCTTGTTGCGGGCGAGCCTCAGGCCCCAGACCCCCAGGGTGAGGGGGGTGTGGGTGTGGACGATCTCAAACTCCGTGGGCAGGTAGCGGGCCGAGGGCAGGGCGATCTGCTGCCCCTCGTAAAAGGGGTAGGCCACCGAGGGCACCCGCACCACGCCCTCCTCGTTCTCCGGGGCCTCGGGGTGGGCTGGGGCCAGGACCCAGGCCTCGTGGCCCATGCGCCTGAGCTCCCGCAGGAGGAGGTAGACGCTGGTGGTGACCCCGTTGGGGTTGGGGAAGTACACATCGGTGAAGAG
>Ga0079992_133282_pt1 | contig 85507 bp, 92 predicted proteins | sample FaiFalFF_MnMetaG_3_FD_69197 | JGI IMG/M metagenome (GOLD analysis project Ga0079992, IMG submission 69197) | Freshwater microbial communities from Yellowstone National Park, Wyoming, USA - Fairy Falls B (FF_Mn_B) MetaG (SPADES assembly) (version 2) | ecosystem: Environmental > Aquatic >...
AGGTAGCCGATGACGGCTTCAAACCAGACATAAAGCACCTTGCCCTCAAAACCTTCCACAGGCACAGGGATGCCCCAGTCCAAGTCGCGGGTGATTGGTCGGGGTTGCAAGCCTTGCTCCAAGTAGTTGCGGGTGAAGCGATAGACATTGGGGCGCCAGATGCTTTCGTGGGCGGCGACATATTGGCGCAACCGCTCCTCAAAGGCGGGCAGGTTCAAAAAGAAGTGCTCCGTTTCCCGAAGGACGGGCGTCGTGCCGTCCAGCAAACTCTTGGGGTTGAGCAACTGCGTCGGCTCCAAGAGTGCTCCGCATTTTTCGCATTGGTCGCCCCGCGCCCGTTCGTAACCGCAGTGGGGGCAAGTGCCGATGACATAGCGGTCGGGCAGGAAGCGCTGCGACGCTTCCGAATACATCTGCAGTTGCTTTTGCACCAGCAAGTAGCCTTTTTCCTTCAGCCGCAAAAACATCCGCTGTGAGATGCGGTGATGGTTTTCGGTGTCGGTGTGGGTGTAAAGGTCAAAGGAGATGGCGAATTGTTGCCAGACTTGCAAAAAGAGTTGATGGTAGCGCTCAAAGAGTTCGCGGGGCGAGACGCCCTCTTTGTCAGCCTGCAAAGTGATGGGCGCGCCGTGCGTGTCCGAGCCTGAGACGATAAGGACTTCGTTGCCCTTCATCCGATGGTAGCGGGCGAAGATGTCGGCAGGCAGGTAAGCGCCAGCGATGTGTCCCAAGTGAAGCGGACCGTTGGCGTAAGGCCAAGCGACCCCGATGAAGATGCGGTCAGCCATAAGCGAACCTCCTTGCGTGCCTTCGGGTGACGCTGAAAGTTTTGCATCAGGACGGTCAGTGGGCTACTGCGTGGCAAAATTTGAGCGACCGAGTGATCGGCGTTTGTCGCCAGAAACCCTTCGGCAGGCATGGCGTTCAAGGAGGCGTCCCATTTTGGAGCGGGGCAACCGAGCATTGGCTTGGCTCATCGGCGGCGTCATCGCCTTCCTTCTCTTGCTCAAACTGTTGAGCCTTTGGGCGGAAGGGTTGTGGTTCGCTTCCGAGGGCTATGGGCAAGTTTTCGTCCGTATCCTTTGGTGGCGGGGGCTGTTGTTTGTCCTCTGTGGCGCGTGGTTTTTCGCCCTCGTCTATGTGCCCTACGCCCTCGCTAAAAAAGCGGCGGCGAAAGTGCCCATGCCCTTGCGGGCGAAACTGTTTGACGACATGGACAAAGTGCTGGTGGATGCGACGGTTGACCGATGGGCTTTATGGCTCAGCCTCACCCTCGCCGCCATTGCGGGATTGATCGCCAGCGGGCGATGGACTTCCCTCGCCCTTTTCCTTTACGCCGAACCTTTTGGCATCACCGACCCCATCTTCCGCCACGATGTGGGCTTTTATGTCTTCCGCTTGCCCTTGCTCAAGTTTTTGGCTTCCTTCACGGTCGTCGGGCTTTTCTTCGGTCTGGGCGGGATGGTTTTGCGGCTGCGTTACGAAGAATTGCTGCGCTTTGAGGAGAGCGGGATGGAAGCGCCTCCCTTCGCTGCCCGTCCCTTGTTGGCGGTCTTTTCGGCGTTTCTGTTGGTGTTGGCGGTCGGTCAATTTCTGGGGCGCTATGGGATTTTGCTGTCCAAACGGGGCGTCGTCTTCGGCGCGGGTTTCAGCGATGTCTATGGCACGCTCCCTGGCTATTGGCTGCTCATTTTGGTGACGGTGGCAAGCGCCATCGCATGTCTGATGGCGATGCGGGCGGGCGATTTGCGCCCTGTCCGATGGGGCATCGTGGCGATTTTGGTGGCTTGGGGCGGCGGGCGTGTGTTGCTGCCGACGGCGTTGCAATCCTTCCTCGTCGTCCCCAATGAACGGGTGATGGAGCGCCCCTACTTGCGCCACAACATCCAGATGACGCGGTTCGCTTATCGCTTGGACGAAATCAAAGAGCGACCCCATCCGGGCAATCCCGTCCCGACCGTTGAAGAACTGCGCCAACACTTTAGCGTCTTGGAAAATGTCCGCCTTTGGGACATTGAGCCGTTGCTGGATTACCTCAACCAGACGCAAGCCCTGCGGGGCTACTATGGCTTTTCCAGCGTGGATTACGACCGCTATGTCGTCAATGGGCGGTTGCGACAGGTGGCGATCGGCACGCGGGAACTTTTCCTGCCCCCTCCCTTGCGCCGATGGGTGAACGAACGATTGCGCTACACGCACGGCTATGGGATTGTCGTCTTACCCGTCAACGAGTTCACAGGGGAAGGAGCGCCGCGCTATTTTGTCAAGGACATTCCGCCAGAGTTTGCGCCATCTTTTCCCTTCCGATTGCGTCGCCCCCAAATTTACTTCGGCGAGTTTGTGCTGCCAGAGGAACGATTGCAGCGGCAACCCTTTGCCCGCCGTTTGCCCCCTCAGCAAGTCGGAACGCCTCCCAATCCATCCGCTGTGCCGACGGGGCAACCGCCTCAAGCCCCTCCCTCTGCCCCCGTGCCGCCCGAAGGGACGCCTCCGACCGACAATGCCCCGCCCCCTGAAAGCAGCCCGACGCGCTTAGTGCCCATCGCCGACTATGTGCTGGTGCGCACTTCCGAACCCGAATTTGACTACCCGCTGGAAGGTGACCGTCGTTGGAAGACGACGATTTACGATGCCGATGCGGGCGTCCCCATCGGCACTTGGTGGCGGCGCGCCCTTTTTGCCGCCCGCTTCATGGACTTGAACTTGTTGCTGACGACGGCGATCCGACCCGAAACGCGGCTTTTGATGTATCGGCGGGTTTTGGAACGCGTCCAAGTCGTCGCCCCCTTCCTGCTCATTGACCCCGACCCTTATCCCGTCCTGACGCCCGACGGCAACCTCGTTTGGATGGTGGACGCTTACACGGCGACCAGCCAATTCCCTTACTCGCAACCCCTTTCAGCCTTCGTGCCCGTCAACTACTTGCGCAACGCCGTGAAGGTGACCGTGGACGCCTACACGGGGCGGATGACCTTTTACGCCTTTGACGAACACGACCCCATCTTGCGCGTGTATCGCAAAGCCTTTCCCACCCTCTTTCGTCCCCGTGAGGCGATGCCCGCAGCCCTTCAGGGGCATGTCCGCTACCCCCGCGCCCTCTTTTTCGCCCAAGCCCAACTCTTGCGCCGCTACCACATGACCGACCCCGACCAGTTTTACCAGAACGAAGACCAATGGGAAATCGCTCGCGAACAGCAAGCGACCGATGCCGTCGCCGACCAAACGCCACCCATGCGCCCCTACTACATCGTCATGAAATCGCCCGACGACGGCAAAGACCGCTTTTTGCTCCTGCTGCCCTTCACCCCTGTCGGGCGACGCAACATGATCGCTTGGCTCGTCGCCCACTGCGATTATGACCGCTACGGCGAATTGTTCGTCTTCCGTTTCCCACGCGGGCGATTGGTGGATGGTCCGCAATTGGTGGACGCCCGCATCAACGCCCATCCCGTCATTTCGCAGCAATTGAGCCTTTGGAACCAAGTCGGCTCCCGCGTCCTTTGGGGCAGCATGTTTGTCGTGCCCGTCGGTAACTCCGTCCTTTTTGTCAAGCCCCTCTATTTGCAAGCGGAGCAGACTCGGTTGCCCGAACTCAAACGGGTCGTCGTGGCGACCGCCAAAGGCGTGGCGATGGGCACGGATTTGTGGGATGCCCTCCAACAACTCTTCCGAATGCCCGTCGGCGACCACGCCCAACAAGTGGCTTCGCAACCTCCCGCTCCTTCGCCTTCTCCATCGCCTTCAGCCGTTTCGTCCCCTGTGGAAAGCGAAGTCATCAAAGCGTTGCTGCGGGCTGAAGAAGCCCGCCAAAAAGGCGATTGGGCGGGCTATGCGAAGTTTTATCGGCAAGCGTTGGAACTTGCCCGCAAAAAATCGGCAAGGTGATGGCGATGTTGGATTTGCGCCTTATTCGCGAAAACCCAGCGTTCGTCAAGGAACGGTTGCGCACAAGGGGCGACGATTACGACGCCTTGATTGACCAAATCGTCGCTTTGGACGAACGGCGACGGCAAATCATCGCCGAGGTGGAAACCCTCAAGCATCGGCGCAATGTCGTCTCCAAAGAAATCGGCATGCTGCTGAAAGAGGGCAAAGATGCGACGACGCTGCGGGAAGAGATGCGTCAAGTCGGTGACCGCATCAACCAACTGGACGGCGAGTTGCGGGAAGTGGAAAGCGAGTTAGAGCGGACGCTCCTTTTCGTCCCCAACTTGCCCCACGAAAGCGTCCCCGTCGGCAGCGACGAGACGGGCAATGCGATTGTCCGAACTTGGGGCGAACCGAAGTCTTTTGACTTTGAGCCCAAACCCCACTGGGAGATCGGCGAACGGTTGGGACTTTTTGACTTTGCGCGGGGCGTGAAACTTTCGGGGTCGCGCTTTTACGGCTTGAAGGGTTGGGGGGCGATGCTGGAACGCGCCCTCATCAACTTCATGCTGGACTTGCATGTCCGCGAACATGGCTACACCGAAGTCTTTTTGCCCTTCCTTGTCAAGCCCTACTGCATGGAAGGGACGGGGCAGTTGCCCAAATTCAGCGACGAGATGTATCAGTGCGAGCGAGACAACCTCTGGCTCATCCCGACGGCGGAAGTTTCGGTGACGAACCTCCACCGCGAGGAAATCTTGGACGCCGACGAACTGCCCCTGAAGTATGTCAGTTACTCCGCCTGCTTTCGGCGCGAGGCAGGGGCGGCAGGCAAGGACATCAAAGGCGTCGTCCGCGTCCACCAGTTCAACAAGGTGGAGTTGGTCAAGATTACGACGGCGGAGCAAAGTTACGACGAATTGGAAGGCATGGTGCGGGACGCCTGCCATGTCTTGGAATTGCTGGGTTTGCCCCATCGGGTCGTTTTGCTTTGCACGGGCGATATGGGTTTTTCGGCGGCGAAGACTTACGACTTGGAAGTTTGGATGCCCGGCATGAACCGCTGGCTGGAAGTGTCGTCGTGCAGCAACTGTGAAGACTTTCAGGCACGGCGGATGAATTTGCGTTACCGCCCTCATCGGGGTGCCAAGCCTCGTTTCGCCCACACCCTCAATGGTTCGGGCGTCGCCGTCGGACGGACTTTGGCGGCGCTGCTGGAAAACTATCAGCAACGGGACGGCAGCATCCTCATCCCCGAACCCCTGCGCCCCTACTTGGGCGGCGTGGAAAAAATTCCGCCTCGCTAATCTTGTTGAGCGGCTATCAGCAACAGGCTATTAGCCGTAACAGCCCCAAAGAACGAGCAACCGTGACGGTTTTAGGTTCCGAGCACCTTAACGCTGCTCTCCCTGGGGCGCTGCCCTTGGGGCGGTCTTCAGGGCTTGTTCTCGCTCCGACCCCAAGTAGCCCAAATCCCCGACAGCCTGCCCTTGGGGGCGCAGGGAGCGCCAAGCGGAGAAGACCGCCAAAGCGATGGCGATTGCCGCCAAAAGAACAGCACCGACGATTTTGAGCGTGGAGCGGTCCATCCTTTGCCACCTCACTTGTAGGACGGGGCATAGTTGCCGCTGACTTTCCAGTGCAGCAAATTGCGGTTAGATTGCCCAGCGGCAGCCCGTGCCTGGATCGCTTGGGGCGTCCACGGCCAAGGCATCGTCTGACGACGGGGCATGGCTTTGGCGTGCCCGTCCACAAAGGTGAAGTTCGTTTGCAAAGCGTGGGCGCCGATGGTCATCTGGGCTTGTCCGGGCTTGCTGGAACACCAAGTGAAGGTGAAGAAGTTGGGGGCGTCAGGCCAGTTAGGGTCGGCGATGTTGCGGACATCCCAACGCCAATAGGCAAAGCCTTCGCTGTAACTGGCGGTCGTCCACAGTTCAAAGATGGCGATGGTGTCGCCGGGCGCCCCCAGTTCGGGCAACCCTTTAGAGCGCACCTCCCAGTCCGCAATGTTGGTGGAGTAGGCGTGAAGTCCGAAAGTTGCCGTCCCTAACGGGCCGTCATCCCAGTTGGTCTGGAAGTTGGTGAAGGAGTAACTGATGGGGAAGCCAAAGGAAGTGTCGCAGTCATCGCGGGGGATGGAGTCGCTGGGGCATTTCCAGATGGCGTCGTTGCGGATGTAAGGGGCAAGCATATCTTGTGCGCCAAACGCCCACTTGACCCCTTGAATGACCCACCGACCACGGATGCGGTTAAGGAGTTCGTCGTAATCCTGCGCATACTGCGCTTGCGCCATCGCGATGTTCCGCAAGTTGCTGAGACAGTTTGCCTGGCGTGCCTTTTCCCGCGCTTGGGCAAACACGGGAAACAGGATCGCCGCCAGGATGGCAATAATGGCGATCACCACGAGCAACTCAATGAGGGTGAACCCCGCACTGAGACAAGCCGTTGAACGGCGTTCTTCGAACCGACGCATGAGGCAACACCTCCTGACAGAATGTTTTCGCTGGCGGAAAGGATAACACCTTACCGCCACATTTGCCACAGTTCGGGATACTGCGACGGGCTGAGGCTCAAGTTGCGGCAGAGAGGCGTCGTCACGCGGGAGTCGGCAGGCGCGCAACGGACGCCGTAAACCTTCTCCATCGGCAACGCCTTCACATGCCCATCGCAAAAAGTGACATCCACCATCTCCATGTGGCGGGGTTCAGGGGCGGCATGCCAAAGGGCGATGTTGCCAGCCACTTGGTTGTTGCCAAAAGGGGTCGTCACATGGTTGACATAGATGCCTAAGTTGTCGTAAAGAGGGCGGGAGTTGATGCCCGTGGAGACAGAGTCCATCCACGCCACATGGTTAGCAGGTTCCTGAATGGTCGCCAAGTTGGAACCGACCCCAGGGACGGGGAAAGCCATCCCATAGCCGATGCGCCCTTCAATTTCTAAGAAGCGCTTGATATGACAGGGGTTGGTGGAATTTAGCCGCTTAGCGTCGGGGCACTGGCTGTATTGGGTGTTACGGGAGTAAGGCTGCAACAAGCCTAAATAGCCCATAGACACGAACACGACCCCACCACATTCAGGAATATTGAACCAAGTGTCCCGCTGATAGGGCGGGAAGTTTTCGTCGTAGTCCTGAACATATTGCATCGCCGCCAAACCGATCTGCCGCAGGTTGGACAGGCACATCGCTTGACGGGCTTTGGCGCGGGCACGACTGAAGACGGGAAACAGGATCGCCGCCAAGATCGCGATGATCGCGATCACGACGAGCAATTCAATGAGGGTGAACCCTTGACGGGCACTTTTTGGACGACGCATGACGGACACCTCCTTTGGGATTTTGGGGCGAGGCGACGCTCGCCCGCACGACCAACTCCACCGACAGTTTCTCCACTGTCGGTTGGATTTGCCCATCCAACAACGAAAGCAACTTGAAGACCGCCCGCCGCCCCAGTTCCACCAACGGTTGCCGCACCGTCGTCAAAGGCGGCTCCAAGTAACTGGCGGAGGGCGGGTCATCAAAAGCGACGAGGGAAATGTCCTGCGGCACCCGCCACCCCTCGCCCTTGATCAATCGCAACGCTTCCGCTGCCAAGTAGTAACCCGCTGCAAACAAGGCTGTCGGGCGGGGTTTGTCCTTGAGGATGGAACGCAACCGTTTTTGGACGGCGGACGAAAGGGAAATCGGTGAATCGGCTTCTATCAGCCATTCGGAAGACAAAGGCAGATCGTGGCGTCGGATAGCAGCGAGGAAACCATCCCAACGGTCACGGCTGTTGGGGGCAATGCGGCGTCCTGCCAGCAAGGCGATGTGGCGATGCCCCATGCCGACAAGGAAGTCCACAACTTGTTGGGCAGCAGCAAAGTTGTCGGTGTCCACGCAGGGGAACGGGGCATCTTGCCACGATGCCCCGATAACGACGAACGGCACGCCTGTAGCCCACCATTCGTCCAACACGGGTCGGGCATCTTCAAAGGGTGCAAAGACCAACAGCGCCCGCGAAGTCAATGCCTCTGGCGGGATTTCCTTCAATCGGTCAAAACCCAGAGACCAAAACTGCACCAAGCAACCTGTCTCCGCCAACGCACTCAAAATGCCCTGCAAAATCGGACCGTAGTAGATGTTCTGGGTTGTCAAAGTGGCGACTTCGGCGAGGGGGAAGACAAGGACGAGGGAATGGCGGGGAGCGGGCGCGGGGGAGGTTTTCAAGACAAAAGTGCCCTTGCCGACTAAGCGGGTGATGACGCCTTCCCGCTCCAACTCTTTCAACGCCCGATGAACTGTCATTTGGCTGACCCGCAATCGCTGTGCCCACTCCCGCTCGGACGGCAAGGGAGCGCCGACGCCCAGCCCGTTCTCGGCGATGAACTGGCGGATGATGTTTTTGACTTGCTCAAAGCGCGGCACAGCACCCGCCCAGTTGACCCTCATGCGCCCTAAGCCTCCGAATCGCTTTGGTGTTCTATAACACTGCCGAGCCGAAATTATGGCGATGCAGCACAGAAGCGTCAAGGGCAAAGAGCATCGTCAAGGGAAGGGGCTAAGGCAAGGGTTCGGAAGCCGTTAACGGCTTGGGGAAGCCTTTGGGGTTTGGGGGCGATGGCAGAAGGTGCAATGAGGGAAGGGGCGATGGGGCATCAACGGTCCGCCCGTCCCAAATTCGTGGCAACTTCGGCAAACGGCATCGGGTATGCCGATGCGGTGTTGGGCGTTCTCTTCGGGCTTGGGGGCGGCGATAAAGAAGCCGACGATGAGCGCCAAGCAGACAAGGAGGCTGAGAGTGCCCGCGCCCATGATGACGATGCGCCGCAGCCGTTTGAGCCGCTGCCATTCTTCGGGCGTGAAAATGGATTCGCCTTCCGTCAAGATATCGCCTCCTCTGGTTCACTTTTGAGCAAAGGGCGATCCCTCATCAAGTCCACGAACGCCGACGCCAAATCCCGATCCCACTGCGTTCCCGCCCCATCGGTCAAAATGGCTAAGGCTTTCTCTTTGGGCATGCCCGGTCGGTAAGGGCGGTCGCTGGTCATCGCATCAAAGCCATCGGCGACGGCAAGCAAACGACCCATGAACGGGATTTCGTCGCCGACCAAGCCAAAGGGATAGCCTTTGCCGTCCACCCGCTCATGATGATAAAGCACGCCGTCCAAGATGTCACCCCGCAGTTGGCGGATGGGGCTGAGGATGCGGTAGCCCTCTTCGGGATGGCGTTTGATGATGGCGAACTCGTCGTCGGTCAATCGGTCGGGCTTTTCCAAGACGGCATCAGGGACGCCGATTTTCCCGACATCGTGGAGCAACCCTGAAAGGCGCACCTTCTCGGCGAACTCATCGGGCAAGCCGATTTTCTCCGCCAACCAAAGGGCATATTGGGTGACCCGATGGGAGTGACCCGCCGTCCAACGGGATTTGGCGTCTACGGCGGTCGCAATGGAGGAGATGAAACCCTGAAAGGATTGACGCAGTTGCTGGAACAGGTAGGCGCTTTCTATCACGCCACTCGTTTGGGCGACGATGGTGGACAGCAACTTCAGTTCGCCTGAGGTGAAGCCGTCGCGGGCGAGGTTGTTCCATGCGATCAAAACGCCTTGTGCATGCCCTTCGGGATTGAAGGGGACGGCGACAAGGTTTTGGACGGCGAAAGTTTTTGCTGCCTCGCCCCACTGCGGATGCCCCCAAAGGTCGTTGAAGATGAAGCCTTTGCGCCGCTGGATGGCTTCCACGGCGACCGACCAACCCAGTTGCCCCTGCAGCCATTCTTCTCGCCCCGACGGGCAAAGGGCGACCCGCACTTGCCATCCGCCCGTTTCGTCCCGCATCAGGACGGCGACCCCCTCCACGCTCAAGACCGCCATCGCTTGCTCCAAAGCGAACTGAAGGGCTTGGTCAACTTCCAACACGCCCCGCAGCCCTTCCGCCAAGTTGTAAAGAAGCGTCAACTCGTCCCAACTTTCCGCCAAAGTCTCGGCTAACTTCTGGGACTCTTCACGGGCTTGCTCCAACATCTGGCGCAACCGTTCCACTTCATCGGGCGAGACCGTCACGGGGTCGGTCACCTCCGCATTCTGCCAAGATATTGCCACAACTTTCCTTTCTCTCGGCTCGGCAAAAATTTCGCCTTCCCCTCGCTTGCCGAGTTGGGGCAAGGAAGGCGCTACAATAAAGGGCGCGGCTGGGGCGTTTTGGGGGTGAATCGTCATGCGACGGCGAGGGTTGGGACGGGGCTTGGATGCCCTGATCCCCACCGATTGGACGGAACCGAAAGAACCGACGAATGCCGTGACGATGGTGCCCGTTCATCTCATTCAGCCCAACCCTTTCCAACCCCGACAGGATTTTCGGGACGACGAGTTGGAAGTTTTAGCGGCGTCCATCCGAACGCACGGCGTCTTGCAACCCGTGATCGTCCGCCCAAAAGAAGATGGCTATGAACTGGTGGCGGGCGAACGGCGTTGGCGGGCGGCGATGCGGGCGGGCTTGACGGAAATCCCGTCCATCATCCGCCCTTGCTCCGACGACGAGATGCTGGCGCTGGCGCTCATTGAAAACTTGCAGCGAGAAGACCTCAACCCGCTGGAAGAAGCCCTCGCTTATCAAACCCTGATGCAGCGTTTCGGCTTCACCCAAGAGGAAATTGCCGAACGGGTCGGCAAAAGCCGAGCCGCTGTCGCCAACACCTTGCGGTTGCTCCAGTTGCCCGAACCCATCCAACGCGCCTTGCGGGACGGAACGATCACCGAAGGGCATGCCCGTGCCCTTTTGGGCGCGCCCGACGAAGGCGTGATGCTGGACGCTTTCCGCCTCGTCGTCAAACATCATCTCTCCGTCCGCCAAACGGAAGCGTTGATTCGTCGGCTGGCGCAACCGAGACGGAGACCCCGCGCCCAAGACCCGCACCTTCACGCCCTCCAGCAACTTTTGGAAGAGCGGTTGCAAGCGCCCGTGCGGTTGCGCAAGGGGCGTAAAGGCGGCGTCTTGGAAATCCGCTTTTTCAGCGACGATGAACTGACCGCCCTCGTTCAGCGGCTGGCGGGCGATTTGCCCTTCTAATCAAAACTGGCGTTTGCTGTCCAACAACAGCGTCACAGGTCCGTCGTTGACCAACCCGACTTGCATGTGGGCTTGAAAAACACCTGTTTGCACTGCCACCCCTTGTCGGCTCAACGCCTCACAAAAGTGCCGATAGAGGCGTTCGGCTTGTTCGGGCGGAGCGGCGTCGGTGAACGACGGGCGACGCCCCTTTCGGCAATCGCCGTAAAGCGTGAAGTTGGAGACGACCAAAGCAGCGCCGTTGACTTCCAACAGCGAACGATTGAGTTTCCCCTCCTCGTCCTCAAAGACGCGCAAGTGGGCAACTTTCGCCGCCAAATATTCGGCATCTTCCTCGCTATCTTCCCGACCGACGCCCAGCAACACCAAAAACCCTTTCCCGATGCGGGCGACCTCTTGACCGTTGACGACGACCCACGCTTCGGCGACCCGTTGGACGACAGTTCGCATCCCTTTTCGCCCCCGTTTCACGCCATCGTCAGCAAAAGGTTGACAGCGCTACTATTTTGAGCGCCTGATCTCAAAGTGCCTATCAAGCACGATGAGACAAACCCACATTGCGACAGGGGGACGACAGCATGGAGCGTTTCGGCGTCGGCGTTATCGGTGCGGGCGGGATCGCAGGTGCCCACGCCAGCGCGTGGCTGACTTTTCCCGACGATTGCGAACTCATCGCTTTCGCCGACATGGACGAGCGCCGCGCTCAAGAGCGGACGGAGCAGTTCGGGGCAAAAGCGTGGTATCGCGACCCTGAAGACTTGCTCCGCCACGACGACATCCACATCGTCAGCATCTGCACCCCACCCTTCAACCACGCCGAGTTAGCCATCGCTGCGTTGCAGGCGGGCAAGCATGTGCTGGTGGAAAAGCCGATGTGTTGCAGCCTGCAGGAAGCCGACCAGATGATCGCTGCCGCCCAACAATCGGAACGGATTTTGGGCGTCGTCTTTCAGTGGCGCTTCACGGCGGAGTTTTTGCGGATGAAAGCCCTTTTGGAAGCGGGCAAACTGGGCAAGCCCATCCTCGCCCACATGGTCTCCTTTTGGTGGCGCACCGCCGATTACTTCCGCATTTGGTGGCGAGGCACATGGGAAAAGGAGTGCGGCGGCTCTGTCCTCAATCACGCCATTCATCACTTGGACTTCGTGTTGGGCTTGATGGGGCAACCCGTGCGGGTGATGGCGGAGATGGGTATCTTCGCCCACGAGATTGAGACGGAAGATGCTGCCGTCGCCGTCGTCCGATTTGCCAACGGCGCTTTGGGTTCCCTCTCGTCCAGCACCGCCACCTTCCCCGAACATTACCGCATCATCATCTACGGCGAATTGGGTTCGGTTGCCGCCCCTTGGCGGCTCAGCCTCGCCGACTCTCACTATCAGGCGGAAGTGGAGCAATGGCTCAATCGGTTGCCCCGCCCCGAACACGGCGGGCACACCGCTGTCATCGCCGATTTCCTGCGCGCTGTGCGCTTGGGCGAACGACCGACAGTGGATGGCACAGAAGGGCGTCGCTCGGTGGAACTGGCGATCGCCATCTACAAATCCGCCCTGACAGGTCAGCCCGTCCCTTTGCCCCTTTCCCCCGACGACCCCTTCTACACCAAGCAGGGCATCATGGAAGCGGCAAAAGCGAGCGCCGAGAACAAACGCTGATAAGGTGGTGAGACGATGATGGCGGAACGCATTCGCATCGGCTTGATCGGTTGTGGTGGCATCTCCCGCGCCCATGCGCGGGGCTATTTGCAATCGCCCGACCTTTTTGAAGTCGTCGCCTGCTGCGACGAACGGCGAGAGTTGGCGGAAGAGCGCGCCCAGCAACTGAATGCCCCTGTCGTCACGACCGACTACCGCGAACTCCTTCGGCGCGACGATGTGGACGCTGTGGACATTTGCCTTCCCCACCATCTTCACGCCGAAGTCGCCATCGCCGCTGCGGAAGCGGGCAAGCATGTGTTGGTGGAAAAGCCCATCGCCACGACGCTTCCCGACGCCGATGCGATGATCGCTGCCGCCGAAAAAGCGGGCGTCGTTTTGATGGTCGCCCACAACGAACGCTACATGCCCGTTTACCGAAAGGCGAAGGAGTTGGTGGGGCAAGGGGTCTTGGGGCGAATTTTTTTGGCGCGTGCTGACCACAACCAGTTTGTTCGCGTCAACGACCGCCATTGGCTTTGGCACAAAGCGAGTGCAGGTGGCGGCGTTTTGATTGGTTCGGGCATCCATCGGGTGGACATTTTGCGTTGGCTTGTCGGTGAAGTCGTGCGGGTGTGGCATCGGCAACTCATCGTCCCTGAACGCTTCAGCGATGAAGTGGAAGCGGCGTCGGTGACGATTTTGGAGTTTGCCGATGGCGCTTTGGGCGAACTCACTTGCAACTGGTCAGCCTACGCTGCGCCCTCAGCGCCTTGGTATGAGTTGCTGTGGCTGTATGGCACGGACGGCAGTTTGCACAATGTCGGCGGCTTGTTCGTCGCCAGCGAACACTTGCCCGAAAGCGCGGGCAAACATGTGCAACTTCCCTTGCCCGACGAAGACAGTTTCGTCAACGAAATCCGCCACTTCGGCGAATGCATTAAAACGGGTCAAACGCCTTTGACCAGCGGGCGGGAAGGGCGCAAAAGTTTGGCAGTCGTGTTAGCAGCCTATCAAGCGGCGGAGACGGGCGAAGGCGTTCCCGTCCCGCCATAAGAACGGCGGGTGTTCGGAAAGTCACGCCTTGAATAACCGCTGTTCGTTGCAGCGGACATTGCCATTGTCGCGGCTAATAGCCGCTCCAACAGAAGGTCAGAAGGAGTGTCGGCTTTTCAGCGAAGGCGATGGAAGCGTCGGGTTGCTCCTCCTTGTTGGAGTGGCTATTAGCCACGACGAAGGGGTGAAGGCGATGCGCCGTCCCTTCATCGCCATCGCAGGGCTTGTCCTGTTGACGGGTGGGTTGGTGGCAGCGTTGGGCGTTTGGCGAAGCCGAACGCTCCGCGATGCCGTGCCTGTCTTGTGCTACCACGACATCGCCCCCGACCCGACCAACGAGATGACGACCGACCCTGAAACTTTTGCAGCCCACTTGCGTTGGCTTTCCCAAAAGGGTTTTCAGACGCTGACGCTGGACGAACTGCGGCGCTTTTTGAAGGGCGAGTGGCGTCCTGACCGACCCGCCATTGTCCTGACCTTTGACGACGGTTACGATGGCGTTTACCGCTACGCCTACCCGCTCCTAAAGCGCTACGGTTTTCACGGCGTCATCTTTCAAGTCGTCGGGAAAGTCGGTGCTCCCAATCACTTGACATGGGCGCAACTTAAGGAGATGGTGGACAGCGGGGTGATGGAAGTCGGCGTCCACGCTTACGAACTTCATTGCTCGTTGCCGACGATGCTGGCGAAATCGCCCAACCCTGTCATCACCCTCCAACGCATCGCCGACGATTGGACGAAGGCGAAATGGCTGTTACGCCAAAACTTGGGTGTGCCCATCCGTGCCCTCGCTTACCCGCAAGGCGACTACGACGAAGTGCTGACGGCGCTGGCAAAGGGTTTGGGGTTTGACTTGCTCTTCACGACGGATTTCGGCGTCAACTGGTTTGGCGAAGGCAACGACCGCATCAAGCGCATCGTCACTTCCTCAGTGCGGGTGACGGTGGCGCGTCTGCGGCTGAAGTTGTGGCGGGCTCATTTCTTCGCACAAAAATGGCAGCAAGGAGCGCGTAGCGAGTGGCGAATAGCGGAAGCGAACGGCAGTTTGCCCTAAACCGCCAAGACGGGAAACGGCAGCGAATGACGAACAGCACATAAGGGGCGACGCCGATGGGGTAAAATGCTGACAGCCGAAAGGATGCCGACCATGCGACCGATAAAACAGCGAACGGCAAGTTGCCAGTGGCAAATGGGGATGGTTTGTTTGATGGTGACGCTTCTGCCTGCGCCGATGGCGCTTGGGCAAGTCGGTTACACCTACGGGGCGAAAATCCTCGGCGCTCGCGTCCACTTCGTCGTCGTGAACTTGCCAGCGGGTGGGTTGATGATCACGCCCGTTTATGTGCCTTCTGGCGCTCCCTTCTCCCAGATGGTCGCTGCCTATCGCCCCATCGCCGCCATCAACGGGACTTTCTTCCACCTGCGGACGAAGCGACCCATCGGCGATTTGGTCATCAGTGGGACGCATGTCCATCAAGGGAAACTTCGCACGGCGTTTTTCGTGCACGGTCCGTTTGCTTTCATCGCCTCCATCCCCCTTGGAAGGGACTTGACAGGGAAAGTAGACGCTTTGCTGGCGTGCGGACCGCGCCTGCTGACGGATGGGCGGGTGACGGTTTACCCGAAGGCGGAAGGCTTTCGGGATGCTCGGCTCTTTCGTCCTGCCCGACGAAGCGTCTTGGGCATCACGAAAGGCGGCAAAGTCGTGATGGCGGTCATCGTCACCCCTGTCACCTTGAGTCATGCCGCCCAAATCCTGAAAGCGTTGGGTTGCGTGGATGCGATGAACTTGGACGGCGGTGGTTCGTCGGCGCTTTACTGCGCAGGGCGTTATTTCGTGCGACCGACCCGTCCCTTAGTGACCGCGTTGATGGTTTTCCAAGCCCCGACCCTTCAAGTGACAGGGCTGAACGCCGAAGGGAGCGAAGGAGATGACGGAGAGAGCCATTGATTGGGAGGCTTTAATCGCTGCTGCCCTGCAAGTTCGCCAACACGCCCACGCGCCCTATTCGGGTTGGCAATTCGGGGCGGCGCTACTGGGCAAATCGGGACGAATTCATGTCGGCTGCAATGTGGAGAACGCCTCTTATGGCTTGACCATTTGTGCCGAACGCTCGGCGGTTTTCGCAGGGGTCGCAGCGGGCGAACGAGAGTTCCTCGCCCTTGTCGTCGCTGGCAAAAGCGCCGCCACTTCTTTTCCCTGCGGCGCCTGTCGGCAAGTGTTAGCGGAGTTTTGTGATGATTTGCCCATCTTGCTGGTCGGCGAAGATGGCTCACGGCTTTTGACAAGCCTCAACGAATTGCTGCCTCACGCCTTTCGGTTGCGGACGCCGAAGTCCCGTTAGGGGCGAATCTTTGTGCGCCGTTGACGCCGCTCCTACTTGGCGATGTAACCCGTCCGCGATGCCCACAGCGTCAAATCCAATTCGTCGGGGTCAATGCCGACTTGCTGGGCGAAGGCAAGGTAACGCGCCTCAGCGTCCAAGTAACGCTTGCGGGTGGACGGCGGTTTGTCGCTGTCCAAGACGCCAAAAACATGAAGGCAGCGGACGATGTGCTTGTCCAAGATGGCGTAACCGCGAAAGCCGATGTTGCGCAGGAAATGCGACGCCTCTTTGTAGCCGATGCCCTTGAACTTCTGGACGCAAGCGTCGCGGCGACTTAGATGGTCGGCAAATTGTGCCAACCAATCGCTAAGCCGTCCTTGCAATTCGTTTTGCACGACTTCCCTAACGGCGACGATGTAACTTGCCCGCGCCATCGGGTAGAGATGGAAGTGCAAAAGTTGGGCGAGTTCCTCGGCGGAAGCCGTCCAAAGGACAGGGCGAATCGTTTCCACGCCTTTCAATCCCATGAGCGCCGATGCCCCTGCCGCCAAGAGGCAAAAGACCAACTCCTCAAAGACGGCTTCATCGCCGCGCTCCCAAGTGGCACGAAATTCGTCCAGTCGCCGAAGGACTTGCGGTCGGATGCGGGCGTGGTAAGCCCGCAATTGTTCAGGCGTCGTCAGGGTTGCCTTGCCGACTTTGATGATTTCCATCCGTCCCCTCCGCTCCTTGCGTTCCCTTCTCAGCGCCCTAAGTTTGCCCGATGCGTTAAGTTTTTGGCAGCGAAGGAGGGCTCGGAATGGACGAACGACCGAAGGTGCGGGCGATAGACATCATGCCCGTTCAAGTGAATGGTCAGCCCCATTTCGTCGTGCGCGACCCGTTGGGCTTGACGGAGCGGGTGCTGCTTTTGACAGCGCCAGCGGCGATGTTGGTCAGTTTGATGGACGGGACGCGCACCCTGCGGGAAGTGCAGGTGGATTTTTGGCGGCAAACGGGCGTTTTGGTCATGAGCGACCAAATAGAAGCCCTCGTCCGCCAACTGGACGAATGTTTGCTTTTGGACAACGAACGCTTCCAAGATGCCCTTGAGCAAGCGAAAAGGGCTTACCGAGCCGAAGCGGTGCGCCCTGCGGCGCTGGCGGGCAGCGTTTACCCCGATGACGCCGAGGCATTGCGGGCGATGTTGGACAGTTTCTTCGTCGCGCCTGACGGTCCTGGCAAACCCGACGGCATCCGTTACGAGCGTCCCTTGCGGGCGATTGTCGTCCCCCACATTGACTTGCAAAGGGGCGGCGTGACTTATGCGTGGGCTTACCGCGATTTGGCGGAAGCGCCCCTGCCGTCCCTCTTCGTCATCTTGGGCATCGCCCATCAACCGACGGAGCATCTCTTCGCCGCCACGACGAAGGATTTCGCCACGCCCTTGGGCATCGCCCGAACCGACCGAGAGTTTCTGACCACTTTGGCGAAGCGATGCCCCTTTGACCTGTTTGCTGACGAGTTCGCCCATCGGCAAGAGCACTCGGTGGAATTGCAAGTGATTTGGTTGCAGCACCTATTCGGGCAAGTGCGGATTGTGCCCATCCTTTGTGCGGGCTTTGAGAATTTGCTTCCAGCGGGGCAATCGCCGATGACTTTGAGCGAGGTGGCGGGTTTCGTGGAAGCCCTTCGGGCGACCTTGCGGGAATTTGGCGAACCCGTCACTTTCATCGTCAGCGTGGACTTAAGCCATGTCGGGTTGCGGTTCGGCGATCGGCAACCCGTCACCGCCCAAACGCTGCGTTGGCTTCAAACTCAAGACCGTCGGTTTTTGCAGTTGGTTGCCGACGGCGATGCGGAAGGGAGCATCGCTTTGTTGCAAAGGGAGGGCAATGCGAGGCGGGTGGATGCTTACCCTGCCGTCTATGTCGCCTTGAAGGTGCTGGGCGAAACGAAGGGACTTATCCGCCACTATGGGCAATCGGTGGAGGGTCGGGGCGAGTCGGTCGTGACTTTCGGGGCGGTGACGCTGCCTTAAGCCATCACCCCTTCGCAACCCGCTCAAAGATTTCTTCAAGGGCAGCCAAGTAAGCGGCGACGGTTGCCTGACCCCAAAGGTCGCGGCGCAGTTCCTCTAAGGTGACATCGCCGATCTGGGTGATGGGGTCGCCCAACGGCTTGATGAATTTGGCTTTGATGACCGTCAGGTGCTCTCGGCGTCCCGTGCGGGTGACGAAACTTTCCTTGTTGAGGGTGCCGATGACGAGCAGACGAGAGCCTTGCTTGACGAACTGGGCGCATTGCTCCGCCAGTTGCCCGTAGACATCCACCAAAAACAAATCCGAGATGGGCTCGCCGTTGGCTTTGAAGAAGGGGCGGGCGACTTCCATGCTGAATTCCGCCTTCACGACTCCCGATGGTCGCCGCCGAAGAACGGCGTCCTTTGTGGCGATGCCCGTGACGATGATGAAGTTGATGTCCGCCACCATCAAAGACCCCTCCTTGTTGCCACCGCCAGCGCCTGCCGTCGGTTTGCCCCATGCCGACGCGCTGGCTCTATTTTGTCAACGCCCGTCCCCACTGGCAAGGGCATCCGCCCCACGACAACGCCTGCCGTTTCTTTACCCCGCTTCCCCGACGAGGAAGCCTTGCTCATGAACGCCGACCAATCGCACCGACATCAGCGTCCCGATGGGGACGGGACGGTCAACCGTCCAACGAACCCGCAAGTAATTGTCCGTCAAGCCCGAAAGTTCCAAACCGTCGGGCAAGAGGGAGTCGCCGATGGGTCGGCAGGTTTCCACCAAAACCGTCCGCTCCGTCCCGACAAATTGGCGGGCAAATTGCGCCCACAACTCTTTGCCGACGGCGATGAGTTGCGCCGCCCTCGCCTCCGCCACCTCCGCAGGGACGGTCGGTCGTAAGGTCGCTGCGACGGTGCCCGGTCGGGGCGAAAAGCGAAAGACATGCAGGTGCATGAAACCGATTTCCCGAACGAAAGCGACAGTGTTGGCGAATTGCTCGTCCGTTTCGCCGGGGAAGCCGACCATCACATCGGTCGTGAAAGCGGCGTCGGGCATGTAGCGACGGAAAGTTTCCACCAGCGAACGGAAGTAGGCACGGTCATGCCCCCGTCCCATCGCCATCAAGATGGCGTCGTCGCCCGATTGCAAGGAGATGTGGAAATGGCGGCAGACTTTGGGCAACTCGGCACAGCAACGGACAAATTCCTCGTCCAAATCACGCGGGTCAAGGGAACTCAAGCGCAACCGCATCAACCCGTCAAGGTCATGCAATCGCCGCAAAAGGTCGGTCAACCGCAGCCCCCATTCCCGCCCCCAGAGGGTCAGGCAAACGCCCGTCAAGACGATTTCCCGAAAGCCCAAATCGTTGACCAACTCTTCCGCTTCCTCTAACACTTGCGCCATCGGCTTGCTACGAGGTTGCCCACGCGTGAACGGAATGACGCAGAAGGTGCAGAACTTGTCACAACCTTCCTGCACCTTCAAAAACGCCCGCGCCCGCTCGTGCGTTTCGTCGTCGGGTTCATCCAGCAAGGGTTGGGCGTAGGGAGTTGGGTCAGGAAGGGACGAAGCCACTTGCTGCCCTCGTTCCCTCAGCAAGGCAAGGATGCGGTCGGGCAAATCGGGCTTGGCGTGATTGCCCGCCAGCAAATCCACTTGAGGCAAAGAGATGCCCTGCCGTTCCATCAGTTCGGCGGCGCAACCTGTCAAGACGACGATGCCGTTGGGCGATAGGCGGCGGGCACGAGCGACCAGTTTGCGAGATTTGGCTTCAGCGACATGGGTGACGGTGCAAGAGTTGATGATGACGACATCGGCAGGGGCGCCAAAGGGCACTTGCCGAAAACCTTTCGCCCGCAACGCCCGCGCCAACTGCCAACTGTCATACTGGTTGACCTTGCAGCCCAAAGTGGCGATGGCGAAGGTGAAAGTCCGTTCCACGATGACACCTCCGTCGGTGAGGCGATGGGCACTTTTCCTCTTCGGCAAAATATGCCACAGCCCCTTTGCGGGGCGAGGGAGGAGCGGGACGAAGTGCTTCCGAACCGTTCGCCGTAGGAGACGGCAAGGCTATAATTGGCGACACAAAGGTAAGGGCGCACGGCGGTGCGCCCCTACAACCGACGAGGTGATCGGCGTTGGCGGAATGGGAACCTGTCATCGGCTTGGAAATTCACGCGGAGTTGGCGACGAAGAGCAAGGTGTTTTGCCCTTGCCCCGTCGTCTGGAACGCCCCGCCCAACACGGTCACTTGTCCCGTTTGTTTGGGCTTTCCGGGCGTTCTGCCCGTCATCAACGAGAAGGCGGTGGACTACACGCTGAAGGTCGCTTTGGCGCTGAACTGCCACATCCATCGCCAAACGCTTTTTGAGCGCAAAAACTACTACTACCCCGACTTGCCCAAAGGCTACCAGATTTCCCAAAAGCGCTTGCCCCTCGGTTACGACGGCTGGCTGGACATAGAAGTCAACGGCGCTGTCAAGCGGGTTCGCATCGCCGATGTGCACTTGGAAGAGGACACGGGCAAATCGGTGCACGGCGAAGAAGCGGGTGACCCGACGGCGAGTTTGATTGACTACAACCGCAGTGGCGTCCCGCTGTGCGAAATCATCACCTACCCCGACATGAACTCGCTGGAAGAACTGGAAACCTTCATGACCGACCTTCGGCAATTGTTGCTTTACCTGGGCGTTTCAGAGGCGCGGATGGAGCGGGGGCAATTGCGCTTTGAAGCGTCCGTCTCCTTGCGCCCCAAAGGTAGCCAACAACTGGGCACCCGCGTGGAAATCAAAAACCTGAACAGTTTCCGCGCCGTGTTGGGGGCGGTGGAAGCGGAAATCCGACGGCAAACCGACATCTTGCAAAAGGGCGGGAAAGTTCAACAACAAACGATGCTTTGGAACGAAGCGAAAAAGGTCACCGAGCCGATGCGGACGAAAGAGACCGCCCATGACTACCGCTACTTCCCCGAACCCGATTTAGTGCCCGTCGTCGTGGATGAGGCATGGCTCCATCGGTTGCGCGCCGAGATGCCCGAACTGCCCCGACAGCGGCGGGAGCGCTTCGTGCGCGAGTATGCTTTGGAAGGGCAAGAGGCAAGGTGGCTGACGGCGACGCCCGTGACAGCCGATTACTTTGAAACCGCCGTGAAGGTCTGTGGTGACCCGAAAGCCATCGCCAACTGGATGATGGGCGACCTGCAGGGTTTGCTCAACGAGGCAGGCAAAGGTTGGGACGAGTGCCCCATCGCCCCAGAGCACTTGGGCGAACTGGTGGCGTTGATGCGGGAGGGCACCATCAGCATCCGCATCGCCAAAGAGGTGCTCAAGGAGATGTTTGCGACGGGCAAAAGCGCCCGCCAGATTGTGGCAGAAAAGGGCTTGGAGCAAATCAGCGACGAAGAAGCGCTGCGGCGCATCGTGGAAGAAATTGTCGCCGCCAACCCCAAAGCCGTGCAGGAGTTTCTAAGTGGCAACGAGAAGGTGGTGGGCTTTTTCGTCGGGCAAGTGATGCGGGCGACGAAGGGGAAAGCCAACCCGCAGTTGACCAATCAATTGGTGCGGGAGGTGCTCACACGGTGCGCCGTCCAGCAAGGGGCGTGATGAACCGTGACTTGGCTGGATGTCGTTTGCTTGTTACTCATCTTGCTCATCGCCAGCGTCGCCAGTTGGCAAGGGACGGTTCGGTCGGCGGTGGCGCTCGTCGGGTTTTACTTGGGCGGAAAACTCGCCCAGTTCATCGCCGAACGCTTAGCCTTCATGGTGGGATGGTTTCCGACGGAATCCGCCAGCAAGGCATTCCTTTTCCTTCTCGCCTTCTTGGTCGTGGCGGGGTTGACCTTTTTGGCTGCCTACTTGGTGGAGCATGTCACCCAATTTAGCCTTGAGGAAGCCGACCACCTCGTCGCTTTCCCTATCGGGCTTCTCTTGGGCATCACCCTCACCCATTGGGTCGTGCAGATGATGGTCTGGTCGCTGGCGACTAACCCATCTTTTTCTGCGCTACTGCAAAACTCTCCCGTCGCCAAAGAGTTGCTCACCTTTCAGGCGACGAAGGGCGCCATCGCTGCGCTCTTCCAATGGTCGCAATAGCCGTAGGGCTTGACAGGCAAACGGGGCATCGTTAAACTTTTGCAGCGCTCAAAAGGGCTGACGGAAGGCTCCGCTTTCCTTCCAACCTTTTTCGCCCAGGAGGGCAAAACGATGCCGACCATCAATCAGTTGGTGCGTCATGGACGGGAACGGAAAAAGAAGCGGACGAGGACGCTGGCGTTCAAGTGGCGTTACAACTCGCTCAAGGGGATTTACCGATACGACCCAGTGGGCGTCCCGATGATGCGGGGCGTTTGCTTGGTCGTTCGGACGATGACGCCTAAAAAGCCCAACTCGGCGCTGCGGAAAATCGCCAAAGTGCGGTTGTCTAACCGACGGGTCATCATCGCCTACATCCCTGGCGAAGGACACAACTTGCAGGAGCACAGCACGGTCTTGGTGCGGGGCGGGCGAGTCAAGGATTTGCCTGGTGTCCGCTACAAGGTTATTCGGGGCGCTTTGGACGCTGCGGGCGTCCAAAACCGAAAGAAGTCCCGCTCCCGCTACGGGGCGAAGCGCCAACGCAAGTCGGGCTCATAAACGGAAGGTGAACGACATGCCCAGACGAGGTTTCGTGCCCAGACGGGAAGTGGCTCCCGACCCTATTTACGGCAGCACTTTGCTGCAACGGCTCATCAACAAGGTGATGGAGCGGGGGAAGAAGAGCCAAGCGGAGCGCATCGTCTATGGCGCTTTGCAACTGGTCTATCGGGCGACCCAGCGCAATCCGTTAGAGGTGTTGGCGGAAGCCATCAAAAACTGCATCCCGTTGGTAGAAACGCGCCCCCGCCGCGTGGGAGGGGCGACTTACCAAGTGCCCATTGAAGTCCGCCCCGCCCGTCGCATCAGTCTGGCGCTGCGCTGGATTGTCAACGCCGCGCGGGAGCGAGACCGACGGGAAGTCGCCAACTTCTTCCGTGACCATCGCGCCAAGACGATGGCGCATCAATTGGCTTTGGAACTGATAGAAGCCGCTCAGGGTCGGGGTGGGGCAGTGCGGATGAAGGAAGAGATGCATCGCATCGCCGAAGCCAACCGCGCCTTCGCCCACTACCGCTGGTAACGCCTTCTCTCTTTCGGCATCCCTTTCCCGCCTGAAGGGATGCTTTCGTGTGTCTGAGGGCGGAAAAGCAAAGCGTAGCCGTCACTTTGGAGGGACGAAGGATGTCAGCCGAAAAATTTCCGTTGGACAAGACGCGCAACATCGGCATCGCCGCCCACATAGATGCGGGGAAAACGACGACGACGGAACGCATCCTGTTTTACACGGGACGCATCCACCGCATTGGCAGCGTGGACGAAGGGACGGCGACGATGGACTGGATGCCGCAGGAAAAAGAGCGCGGCATCACCATCGTCGCAGCGGCGACTTCTTGCTACTGGCGCCGTCTTTCTGACGGCGAACTTTTCCGCATCAACATCATTGACACGCCTGGGCATGTGGACTTCACGGCAGAAGTGGAACGAGCCCTGCGGGTGTTGGATGGGATGGTCGCCGTCTTCTGCGGCGTCGGCGGCGTGGAGCCGCAAAGTGAAACCGTTTGGCGGCAGGCGAACAAGTATCGCGTCCCCCGCATCGCTTTCGTCAACAAGTTAGACCGCGTCGGCTCGGACTTTTTCGTCGTCGTCCAACAGATGCGGGAGCGGCTCGGCGCTAACCCCGTGCCCATCCAGTTGCCCATCGGGCGCGAAAGCGATTTTCGGGGCGTCGTGGACTTGATTGAAATGCGGGCAATCTATTGGACGGACGAACTGGGCACGCAAATGGCGTTTGGTCCCATCCCCGATGACTTGAAGGATTTGGCGATGGAGTATCGGCAGCGGTTGGTGGAGACGGCAGCGGAGCAAGAGGAGGCGTTGATGGAAGCCTACTTTGAGCGAGGCGATTTGACGCCCGAACAAATCCGAAGGGGATTGCGGTTGGGGACGCTTTCCTTCCGCCTCGTGCCAGTCCTTTGCGGTTCGGCGCTGCGCAATAAAGGCGTTCAACCCCTTCTGGATGCCGTCTGCGATTTCCTCCCGTCACCGCTGGACATCGGCGTCGTGCACGGCACCGACCCACGCACGGGCGAACCCATAGAACGCCCCCTCACCGATGAAGCGCCTTTGTGCGCCTTAGCCTTCAAAATCCAGACCGACCCGTATGTCGGTCGGCTCGTCTATGTGCGCCTTTATTCGGGCGTCCTGCGCAAGGGCGAAGCCGTTTACAATCCCGCCAAGGACACCAACGAACGCATCATGCGCATCCTTCGGATGCACGCCAACTACCGCGAAGATGTGGATGAAGCCCGTGCGGGCGACATCGTGGCGGTCGTCGGTCCGAAGGTGACGATGACAGGCGACACCCTTTGCGACCGACGCCATCCCATCTTGCTGGAACGCATTGAGTTCCCCGAACCCGTCGTCTTCCGCGTCATTGAAGCGAAAGACCGCGCCCACGAGGAGAAAATGGTGGAAGCCCTTCAGAAACTTGCTGCCGAAGACCCAACCTTAAAGTTGCGCTACGACCAAGAGACAGGGCAATTGGTGCTGGCGGGGATGGGCGAATTGCAACTGGAAATCGTGGAAGACCGATTGCGCCGCGAGTTCAGTGTCCAAGCCCGATTGGGCAAACCGCAAGTCGCCTACCGTGAAACGATCGTTCGCGAAGCCACCGCCGAAGGGCGTTACATCCGACAGACAGGTGGTCGGGGGCAATATGGGCATGTGTGGCTGCGGGTGGAACCGTTGCCGCCGGGTGCAGGTTTTGAGTTCGTCAACCAAATCGTGGGTGGCGTCATCCCGTCCGTCTTCATCCCTGCTGTGGAAGCGGGCGTTCGGGAGGCGATGGAGACGGGCGTTTTGGCGGGCTATCCCGTCGTGGATGTGCGCGTCGTCCTCTTTGACGGCTCCTATCACGAGGTGGACAGCAGCGAGTTGGCGTTCAAGTTGGCGGCGCAAATCGCTTTCAAGGAAGCCTGTAAGCAAGCGGGGATGATTTTGCTGGAGCCCATCATGGCGTTGGAGGTGCTCATCCCTCGCGAGTATTTGGGCGATGTGTTGGGGGATTTGACGGCGAGGCGCGCTAAAATAAGGGGCGTCCAAGAGTTGACGGGCAACGCCGTGATGATTGAGGCGGAAGTGCCCTTAGCGGAAGTGTTCGGTTACGCCACTGCCTTGCGCTCCCTAACCCAGGGACGGGGTAGTTACACGATGCGACCCAGCCATTACGAACCCGTTCCCGCCAACTTGGCAGAACGCATCGTCCTTGACCGAGGCTATTCCATGAGCCATTACGCCACCAGTTTGGTCGGCGCCCGATGAAAGTAGGGGCGCACGGCTATGCGCCCCACCGAAGTGAGGCGAACAACGGTGCCAGCGGAACAACGCATTCGCATCAAACTGAAAGCCTTTGACCATCGCATCTTGGACGAATCGGCGCGGGAAATCGTGACGACGGCGCGGGCGACGGGCGCCCGCGTGAAAGGACCCATCCCGCTGCCGACGGATCGCCATGTTTACTGCGTCATCCGTTCGCCCTTCATTGACAAGGAGAGCATGGAGCACTTTGAGTTGCGCGTCCACAAACGGCTCATTGACATCTTGGATGTCAAGCCCGAAACGGTGGACGCCTTGCGGCGGCTGAACTTGCCCAGTGGCGTGGACATTGAGATCAAACTGTGAGCGAGGGTGCATCGGCGATGAGCACGACAACGGTCACCGTCACAGGCATCTTGGGTCGGAAAATCGGGATGACGACGATTTTTGACGGCGAGGGACGGGCAATCCCTGTCACCGTCATCAAGGCAGGTCCCTGCCCCATCGTCCAGCGGCGCACGCCTGAAAAGGACGGCTATTCGGCGGTGCAGTTGGGCTTTGAGGAAATTCCCGAACGGAAGGTCAACAAGCCGATGCGGGGACACTTCAAGAAAGCGGGTGTCAAGCCCTGTCGCTTTTTGGAAGAGTTCCGCATCCCCGCCGATGTGGAAGTGAAAGTCGGCGACCTGGTGACCGTCGCCATCTTCCAGCCCGGCGACAAGGTGAAGGTGACAGCCACTTCCAAAGGGCGGGGCTTTTCAGGGGTCATGAAACGGTGGGGGTTCAGCGGTTATCCCGATTCGCACGGGGCTCACTTTCATCGCAAGCCCGCCTCCCACGGTCCGCAAGGACCGCAACGCGTCATCCCCGGCGCTCGCTTGCCTGGGCATTACGGCAACGAAACGGTGACCGTTCGGGGCTTGACCGTCGTGGAAGTTCTCCCCGAACAAAATTTGTTGGTCATCAAAGGCAGCGTCCCAGGACCCAACGGCGGGTTGGTGCGCATTGAGAAGTTGTGAGCGGCTGAACGACACGGAGGGAAAAGGAGATGGAGTTGCCCATCTACAACTTGGAAGGCGAACGGGTCGGCACTTACGAGGTCGCTGATGAACTGGTGCAAGTGCCCGTCAACATCCCATTGTTGCATCAGGTGGTCGTTGCCCACCTCGCCAACAAACGACAAGGCACGCACGCAACGAAGACGCGGGGCGAGGTGCGGGGCGGCGGGCGCAAACCCTGGTCGCAAAAGGGCACCGGACGCGCCCGTCAAGGCTCCATCCGCGCCCCCCAATGGGTTGGCGGCGGCGTCGTGCACGGTCCCAAGCCCCGCGACTATGACCAAAAGGTCAACAAGCGGATGCGCAAGACAGCCCTTCGGATGGCGTGGGCGATGAAGGTGCGAGACGGACAAGTCTTTCTGGTGGACGGGCTTGACAACATCTCTGAGCCCAAGACGAAAGTCTTCAAGAACCTGTTTGAGCGGCTTCAGATTTTGGGTCGGCGCATCCTTTTGCTTTTGCCCGAAAAGAACGAAGCCGTCTTGCGCTCCGTCGCCAACCTGCCCGATGTGGACACTTTGCCCGTCTTGCAACCGTCCACTTACGATTTGCTCGTCCACCAAGCCATCGTGACGACGCCCGACGCTTTCGCCCGCGTCGCTGAAAGGAGGTTGGCGAAGGTCAATGTCCGGTAACCTTGACCGCAACCCCTTCACCATCCTGATAGAACCCGTCGTCACCGAGAAGACACTGCGGTTGGCACGGCTTTACAACCAATACACCTTCAAGGTTCGCTTGGACGCCACCAAGCCCGAAATCCGCGAGGCAGTGGAGAAGATTTTCGGGGTGAAAGTGACGAAGGTGAACACCTTGCGGGTCAAGCCGAAAAAGCGGGGCGAACGATGGCGGCATCTCCGTCCCGTCGGGCACACCCCGCAATGGAAGAAAGCCATCGTCACCGTCGCCAAAGGGCAAACCTTGCCCGTCTATGAGGGGCTATTGTGATGCTTGCTTGGGAGCGTGAAGACGAATGGGCGTCAAAAAGGCAAAGCCAGTGACACCGGGGCTGCGTCACGCCACCTTTTACGACTTTGAGGAAATCACGAAGGACGAACCCGAAAAGAACTTGGTCAAGCCCTTGAAAAAGCATGCGGGGCGCAACAATCAGGGCAAAATCACCGTCCGCTTCCGAGGCGGGGGCGTCAAACGGCTTTACCGCATCATTGATTTCAAGCGGGACAAAGACGGCATCCCCGCCAAAGTCATCGCCATTGAATACGACCCCAATCGCTCCGCCCGCATCGCTTTGCTGGAGTATGCCGACGGTGAACGCCGATACATCCTTTGGCCTGAGGGCTTGCAAGTGGGCGACACGGTGATGTCGGGTCCTGATGCCGACATCAAAGTCGGCAACTGCCTGCCGTTGGAGAAAATCCCCGACGGAACGGTCATCCACAACATTGAGTTGACGCCGGGCAAAGGCGGTCAATTGGTTCGGTCGGCGGGCACTTTCGCCGTCCTTTTGGCAAAAGAGGGCAAGTATGCGACGGTCAAGATGCCGTCGGGCGAAATTCGGCTGATCAACCTGAAATGTCGCGCCACCATCGGGCGCGTCGGCTTGGCGGAGCACGAACTGATCAAACTGGGCAAAGCGGGGCGGATGCGCTATCTTGGTCGTCGCCCCCATGTTCGCGGTTCAGCAATGAATGTTGATGACCACCCGCATGGGGGAGGCGAAGGGAAAGCACCTGTCGGCATGCCTGCCCCCAAATCCCCTTGGGGCTGGATTACTTTGGGGCGAAAGACCCGCAAGCCCCGCAAGCCATCCGACAAACTCATCGTCAAGCGCCGTCGTGTCGGCTATGGCGACAAAATGGTGTGACGGCAGCGAGTAGCGAATGGCGAGTGGCGAATAGCCAATATGGCGAATGGCGAGTAGCCAGTAGCCAATGTCGTTGGCGAGGTGAGAGACGATGGGTCGGTCGCTGAAGAAGGGACCGTATTGCGACCCGAAGTTGCTGCGGAAAATTCAGGAGATGAACCGAACGGGCGAGAAGCAGGTCATCAAAACTTGGTCGCGCCGCTCCACCATCTTCCCAGAGATGGTGGGGCACACCATCGCCGTCTATAACGGGCGGCGGCATGTGCCCGTTTACATCACCGAAGCGATGGTCGGGCACAAACTGGGCGAGTTTGCGCCCACCCGCACCTTCCGAGGGCACGGCGAAGCCAAAGAGCGGGTCGTGCGGGTGAAATGACGGCATTGAGGGAGGCAACGGAGATGGCAGAGCAAACGACTGGCACCGTTCAAGTCATTGCCCGCCAAAGATATGTGCGGGTGTCGCCGCAAAAGGCTCGTCGGGTCGCAAGGCTGATCAAGGGGAAGCCCGCTTTGGAAGCCTTGCACTTGTTGCAACTGTTGCCCCAAAAGCCTGCCCGCTTTTATGTTCGGTTGCTCAAGCAAGCCATCGGCAACGCCGTCAACGACTATGAGTTGGATGAGGAGGCGTTGGTCGTCGTGAATGCGTTGGCGGACAACGGTCCGATGTTGAAGCGCTATCGCCCGCGAGCAAGGGGACGGGTTTACATGGTGCGCAAGCGCACCGCCCATTTGACGGTCATCGTGGCGCCGAAGGAGGCATCGTGAGATGGGGCAGAAGGTTAACCCGATCGGCATCCGCATCGGCATCGTCAAGGAGTGGCAAAGCAAGTGGTTTTCGTCGCGCCACTACACCGATTGGGTTTTGGAGGACATCAAAATCCGTGACCACATCAAAAGCCGTTTCAAAGGCGCAGGCATCCCCCGCATTGAGATTGAGCGGAAAGCCAACACTGTCATCGTCACCGTCCATGCCGCCCGCCCTGGCATGATCATCGGACATCGGGGGCGCACCATTGAACAGTTGCGCCAAGACCTCAGCCGATTGACGGGGGGCAAAGAGGTTTACATCCATGTCCATGAGGTTGAAAAGCCCGAATTGGAAGCCCAACTGTTGGCGGAGCAAATCGTCCAGCAGATTGAGCGGCGGGTGTCCCACAAGCGGGCGATGCGCCAAGCCGCCCAAAGGGCACTAAACGCAGGGGCACTGGGGGTCAAGATTATCGTCGCAGGGCGGCTGGGGGGAGCGGAACTGGCGCGGGACGAGAAACTGCACATCGGGCGCGTCCCCTTGAGCACTTTGCGCGCCGACATTGACTACGGCTTTGACGAGGCGTGGACGAAGTGGGGACGCATCGGCGTCCATGTCTGGCTTTATCGGGGCGAAATTTTGGAGAAAGGTGCTGAGCGGGTTGTCCTCGCCCAGCAACGCCAACCCGCCCAAATCGTCGCCGTCTCCTCCGAAGAGGAACTGGAAGAGGAAGGGGGCGAATGAGGCATGTTAATGCCACGCCGAAGAAAATTCCGCAAAGAACATCGGGGACGCACGAGGGGCAAAGCCACGCGGTGCAACGCCGTCGTGCACGGCGATTTTGGCTTACAAGCCTTAGAGCCTGGTTGGATTACCAACCGCCAGATTGAATCTGCCCGCATCGCCATCAGCAACTTCGTCCGCCGTGCGGCGACGGTGCAAATCCGCGTCTTCCCCCACAAGCCAGTCACCAAAAAGCCGTTGGAGTCGCGGATGGGTGGGGGCAAGGGCGACCCAGAGTTTTATGTCGCCGTCGTCAAGCCAGGCACTATCCTCTTTGAAATCGGGGGGGTCGCCAAAGAGTTAGCCGTCCAAGCCCTCCATCGGGCATCTTACAAGTTGCCCATCAAGACCCGCATCATCACGAAGGAGGGCACGGTCGTCCATGTCTAAGCGCACCGAACAATTAACCCGCTTTCGGCAGATGAGCGACGCCGAGTTGGTGCAAGAGTTGGAGAACGCCTATCGGGAGTTGTTCAACTTGCGGCAGCAGAAAGCCATCGGCAAAGGTGCTGTGGAGCGACCCCATCGCATCGCCGAGTTGCGCAAGACCATCGCCCGCATCAAAACGCTTTTGCGGGAACGGGAACTTTTGCGGTTCGGCTATTGAGGTGAAGAGGCATGAGCCGACAGAGGGGCAAGCGGAAGGTTTTCGTCGGACGGGTCGTCAGCGACAAGATGGACAAAACCGTCGTCGTCGCCGTAGATCGGTTGGTGCGCCATCCGCTTTACAAAAAGGTCATCCGCCGCACCAGCAAGTTTTACGCCCACGATGAACGCAACGAATGTCGGGTCGGCGACTTGGTGGAAATCATGGAAACGCGCCCTTTGTCCAAACTGAAACGGTGGCGGGTCGTCCGCATCGTCCAAAGGGCGAAAGTGCCTTTGACCGTCGCCCGTGAGGAGGTCGTGGAAGAGACGGAAGAGCAAGTGTTGGAGGAAGTCCTTCGTCCCGAACCTCTCACCAGCGAAGCGGTCGGGACGGAAGCGGGCGAGAGCGCCCCGCCTCCCTCTTCCGCTCACGGTGAAAATTAGTCGTCGGTCATGGAAAGGCGGTGACGAAGATGGCGGCGATGGTTTCGGAAAAAATCCGCAATGTGGCGCTGCTGGGCGCACCGGGCGGAGGCAAAACGAGCCTGGGCGACACCATCCTTTGGGTCGCTGGGGCGGTTTCCCGACGGGGCTCGGTAGATCAGGGCAACAGCGTCTTTGACCATGAGGAGGAAGCGAAAAGTCGCCACCACAGCGTCAGCCTGTCCTTTGGGCACTGCGTCTGGAATGACCATTGGCTCAACATCATTGACACGCCGGGGTTGCTGGACTTTTTCGGTGACGCTTACGCCGCCGTTCGGGTCGTGGAAGGGGCGGTGTTGGTCATTGATGGGACGGTCGGTGTGGACGCCCAAGTGGAGCGGAGTTTCCGCCTGATTCGTCGCCATCATTTGCCTTGCCTCGCTTTCGTCAACAAGATGGACGATGAGCGGGCGAACTTTGAGAAAGTGCTGACGGAGTTGGAAGAGCATTTGCAGGTGCGTCCCATCCCTCTTTGGGTGCCCGTTAGCGCCAGCCCGACGATGGGCGTCGCCCATGTCCTAAGCGGTGCCATTGACGATGGTGAACGCCTCGTCCCTCACCCCTCACCCGCCGTCCCTGAAACATGGCGGGAACGGTTGGTGGAAGCCGTCGCTGAGACCAGCGATGAGTTGCTGGAAAAGTATCTGGACAGCGGAAGTCTTGCCGATGAAGAAGTCATGGCAGGGCTTAAAGAGGTCGTCTTGCAGCAGCCGCAAAGTTTGCTCCTTTTCGCTGGCTCGGCGGCGAAGGGTTGGGGCGTTCGTCCCTTGTTGGATGCCATCGTTTCCCTCTTCCCGTCACCGTTGGAGATTTCCGTGCCCGCTTTGACGGACGGCAAAGAGACGACGCTAAAGCCCAGTGCTGACGGGGCACCCATCGCCTTCGTCTTCAAACTTTTCGCCGACCCGTATGTCGGGCGCGTTTCGGTCTTGCGGGTCTTTTCGGGCGTCCTCAAGAGCGATTCAACGGTCGTCAATGTCAACACGGGGCGGAAGGAACGCATCGGGCAATTGCTCATCGCCCAGGGCAAAACTTACGAACCGATTGGGGAGGCACCGACAGGGGCGATTGCGCTGGTCGGGAAGTTAGAGAGCACGCGCATCGGACACACCCTTTGCGGAGAGGGATTGCAAGTTCAACTGCCTCCCATTGAGTTCCCGCAGGGTTACATGGAGTTGGCGGTTTACCCCAAATCGCAAGGCGATGAGGAGAAGATTTTGAGCGGCATTCAACGCCTCGCCGAAGAAGATGGTGTCTTTCGCTGGTATCGCCATCCTGAGACGGGCGAAACGATTATCGTCGGGATGGGCGACCAACATTTGGAAGTCATCGTGGAGAAGTTGCGGCGCAAGTTCGGGGCGCAAGTGGAAACGCGTTTGCCCAAAATCCCCTACAAAGAGACCATCCGCAAACCAGGCGAGGGCGAAGGGCGCTATGTCAAGCAGACAGGCGGACGAGGGCAATACGGCATCGCCCGCATCCGCATGGAGCCGTTGGAGCGAGGGGCTGGTTTTGAGTTCGTCAACCAAATCACGGGGGGCGTCATCCCGTCCAAGTTCATCCCGTCGGTGGAAAAGGGCGTGCGGGAGGCGATGCAAAAGGGCGTCTTGGCAGGTTACCCGATGGTGGATTTTCGCGTCATCCTTTACGACGGCAAACATCACGAGGTGGACTCATCGGATTTCGCCTTCCAGATGGCAGGGATTTTGGCGCTGCGCAATACCGCCGAAAAGTGCGACCCTTACCTTTTAGAGCCCATCATGAAACTGGAAGTCTGGGTGCCTGAGGAGTTTGTCGGCGATGTCATCGGCGATTTGAACGGCAAGCGGGGGCATGTCTTGGGGATTGAACCCGAAGACGGGATGCGCAAGATCACGGCGATGGTGCCGCTGGCGGAAATCCAACGCTACGCCGCCGACTTGCGGTCTATCACGCGGGGGCGAGGGACTTACCGCGTGGAGTTCTCCCATTACGAGGAAGTCCCATCCCACCTTGCCGCCCAAATCATCGCCAAAGCGAAGGCGGAGCAGTCGGAGAAGGAGTGAGCCGAAACCACCTTTTCCACTCCCGACGGCTTTGCCAAAAACTTTTTCATCCCTTTTGCCGAAACGGTTCGGTGCGCCTGTCACAGGAAACGGAGGGACGAAAGATGGTGCAACCGATGAGCAAACTTCGGGTCGCCGACAACTCAGGGGCGCGGGTCATCCAATGCATCCGCGTCCTACGGGGCAACGCCCGCTATGGCAACATCGGCGACATCATCGTCGCGTCGGTCAAAGACGCCATCCCTGGCGCCGCCGTAGAGAAGGGGCAAGTCGTTCGGGCGGTCATCGTCCGCACGGTGCGGGGGATTCGGCGGGACGACGGCAGTTATGTCCGCTTTGACGAGAACGCCGCCGTCCTCATTGACAAAAACAACAATCCCGTCGGCACCCGCGTGTTCGGACCTGTCGCCAGGGAACTTCGGGCGAACTTTTTGAAAATCCTTTCGTTAGCGCCCGAAGTCGTCTAAGCCGCCATCCGTCATTGGTCATTGAGCCATTGGTCATTGGCTATTGGTCATTGGTCATTGAGCCATTGGTCATTGGTCATGGAAGGGAGGTCATCCGAGATGGCGCAGAAAACGAGAGAGCCGACCCGATGGAAGATGAACATCAAGCGGGGCGATCTCGTGCAGGTGATTTCGGGCAGCGCCCTTTGGCGGGGCAAGCGGGGGCGCGTCATCAAAGTCTTGCCCAAAGAAAATCGGGTCATCGTGGAAGGGGTTTATCTCGTCTGGAAGCATCAGCGCCCGATGGGTCGGTTGTTGCAAGGGGGACGCATCCAGAAACCCGCGCCCATCCCGCGCTCCAAAGTGATGTTGGTTTGTCCGCATTGCGACAAACCGACAAAAGTGAAGATGACTTTTTTGGACGACGGTCGGAAGGTGCGGGCGTGCAAACGCTGTGGCGAAATCATTGACACTTGACGCCTTTCGTCGGACTTGAGGGGTGAAAGGACATGGCGAAAAAGGAGAAGGCAACGAAAGAGGCGACCAAGACGCCCGTCGTCGGGGAACGCTATGTGCCCCGCCTTCGGAAGTTCTATGAAGAGCGGGTCGTGCCCGAACTGATGAAGCGGTTCGGTTACAAAAATGTCATGCAAGTGCCCCGCATCCAAAAGGTCGTCATCAATGTCGGCGTCGGAGAGGGGAAAGACGAGGCGCGGGCGATAGACTCTGCCGTCAAAGAATTGTCGCTGATCACGGGGCAACGCCCCGTCGTCCGTCGCGCCAAACGGGCAATCGCCGGCTTTCGGTTGCGCAAGGGGCAACCTATCGGCGTGACGGTCACTTTACGGCGGGATCGGATGTGGGACTTCTTAGACCGCTTGATCAACTTGGCGATTCCCCGCATCCGTGACTTCAAGGGTTTATCGCCCAACGCCTTTGACGGTCGGGGCAATTACAACTTGGGCATCACCGAGCAACTCATCTTCCCCGAACTGACTTACGACGATGTGTATCGGGTTCGGGGGATGAACATCACCATCGTCACGACGGCAAAAACGGACGAGGAAGCGGCAGCGCTATTGAAAACCTTGGGCTTCCCCTTGCGAGACGGGGCATCGTGAAGGAGGTCAGAAAGATGGCGCGCAAATGCCATGTCGTCAAAGCCTTCTTGAAAGAGCCGAAATTTCGGGTGCGCAAGAAGAACCGCTGCCACCGCTGTGGGCGGGGACGCGCTTACATCCGTCGCTTCGGGTTGTGTCGCATCTGTCTTCGGGAGTTAGCCAGTCGTGGCTTGATCGCTGGTCTGCGGAAAGCCAGTTGGTAAGTTCAGGGGGGACGGAAAGATGCCTGTCGTCAATGACCCAATCGGTGACATGCTCACCCGCATCCGAAACGCCTATCAGGCGCGGCAAGAGGAAGTGATGATGCCTTCGTCCAAGTTTCGGGTCGCCGTCGCCGAGGTGTTGAAGCGGGAAGGTTACATCGCCGATTATCGCCTCATCACCGAACAGGAATTGGCGCGTGGGTTGCAGGTTTTGGATCAAGCGTTGGAGCGGAAGGCTGTTTTCCCCGCCTTCCTGAAGAGCAAGGAGTATGACTTGGTGGAAGCCATCCGCAAGAAGGGCATCACTGTCGGTCGGGACGCCGAACGCGCCCTGCGCACCCTCAAGCAACTCTTTGAGAACCGATTGCTGGAGCATCCGAAGAAGCGGGGCGTCCTTAAACAGGGCATCTTGGTCATCAAGTTGCGTTATTTGGACGGTCGCCCTAAAAAGCCCGCCCTGACGGGTGTCAAGCGGGTGAGCAAACCGGGTCGCCACCTTTATGCCCGCAAGCATCAAATTCCCCGTGTCATGGCAGGGTTGGGCATCGCCATCCTTTCCACCAACCAAGGCGTCATGAGCGATAGCGAAGCCCGCCGAAAAGGCATCGGGGGCGAAATCTTGGCGTATGTGTGGTGAAATTGGACATTGAGCCAAGGGGGCGAGAAAAATGTCACGGGTCGGTCGCAAACCCATCCCTATCCCTCAAGGCGTCACCGTCACTTTGGATGACCACACGGTCACGGTCAAGGGACCGAAGGGGCAATTGCAACAGTGGGTCCATCCCGACATCCGCGTGCGGATAGAAAATGGGCAGGTCATCTTGGAGCGGTCAAAGGATCGCTGGCGACAGCGCGCCTTTCACGGCTTGTATCGTGCCCTGATTGCCAACATGATAGAGGGCGTGACGAAGGGCTTTGAGCGGGTGTTGGAAGTGCGGGGGATGGGTTACCGCGTGGAGCAAAAGTCGCCGACGCAAATCGTCCTGAATGTCGGCTATTCCCATCCCGTCGTTTTTGACGCCCCCGAGGGCATCACCTTTGAGGTGCAACCCGTCACCGCCAGCCCCCAAAACGACTTTTTGTGCGCCCGCATCATCGTCAAAGGCATTGACAAAGCCTTGGTCGGCAACACCGCCGCCAAACTGCGCGCCATTCGTCCGCCCGACGCTTACAAGGGCAAAGGCATCCGCTACGCTGACGAACTCATTCGCCTCAAACCCGGCAAAGCAGGCAAGGGCAAAGGCAAAAAGTAACGGAGGGACGAAGGATGGCGGTCAAGTATCGGACGAGACAGCAGCGGCGGATGCGTCGGCATTGGCGTTTGCGCAAGCGCGTCGTCGGCACGCCCGAGCGACCCCGCCTCTCTGTCTTCCGAAGCCTCAAGCACATCTATGCCCAAGTCATTGACGACACGACGGGGCGAACCTTATGCGCCGCGTCCACGCTGGATCGGGAACTGCGGGGCAAGTTGCAGGGCTTGACAAAAACCCAACAGGCTGCCGAAGTCGGGAAACTCATCGCCCAACGGGCATTGGCATTGGGCATCACGCAAGTCGCCTTTGATCGGGGCGGACACAAATATCACGGTCGGGTCAAAGCCCTCGCCGACGCCGCCCGCCAAGCAGGGCTTTCCTTTTGAGGTGATGACTGTTGGGCATCATTACCAAACGCATGCGATTGGTGGGTTCGTTGGGTGAGCGGGAAGTGGATGGGCTTTTTGACAGCGGCGCCAGTTACTCGTTTATCCGACGGGAGGTCGCCGAGCAATTGGCAAATTTGGAGCCTTTGCCCCAACCGATGACCTTTGAGATGGCAGAGCAAGGGGCGACGGTAACAGCGAGGGAGCGGGTCGTCTTAGACTTTTGGATTGACGGCTATCGCTTCTCTGACGAGTTTTTGGTGTCGGACAACCTTTCCGAAGCCGTCGTCATCGGCGCTGTTACCATGCAAAAGTGGCGGATGAAGTCGGACATGGAGCGAGAAGAGGTCGTCATTGACCCGTCCGTCACACGGCTGCGATTTATTTGAGCAAGGAGGCTTGCGAGATGGAGTTACGCGAGCGAACGACTTTTGAGGAGCGCACCATAGAAGTGCGGCGGGTCTCACGGGTGATGGAGGGGGGCAAACGATTGTCCTTCCGCGCCCTCGTCGTCGTCGGGGATGGCAAGGGGCAGGTGGGGGCTGCCATCGGGAAAGCGTTGGGGGTGCCCGAGGCGGTCCGCAAAGCGGTGGAGCGCGCTAAACGGCAATTGGTCACCGTCCCCATGCTGGGCGACACCGTTCCCCACGAAGTTTGGGGGCGAACGAAAGCGACAAAGGTGCTTATCAAGCCCGCTGCGCCAGGGACGGGTGTTATTGCCAGCGGTCCTGTTCGGGCGGTTTTAGAACTGGCGGGCATCAAAAACGCCCTGACGAAAGTCTTCGGCTCCCGCAATCCCATCAATGTCGTCCAAGCGACGATAGATGCCCTGCAACGGTTGAGGACGCCAGAGGAAGTCGCCCAGATGCGGGGCAAATCCTTGCGAGATTTGCCCATCCCCAGAAAACTTCGGAGGTGGCTGGAACAAGATGTCGGCGGGAAAGCGACTTCTCAAAGTGACCTTGGTGCGTAGCCCCATCGGCTGCCCCAAAGACCAAAAAGCGACGGTCAAAGCGATGGGACTGAACCGCCTCGGCAAAACGGTGTGCTTGCCTGACAACCCGTCCGTTCGGGGGATGGTGCGGAAGGTGGCGCATTTGGTTCAGTGGCAAGAAGTGACCGAAGAAGGGGGGCAAAAAGGCGATGGTCATGGTGCATGAGTTACACCCTGCGCAAGGGGCGAAGCATCGGAAGAAACGGGTCGGTCGGGGCATCGCCGCTGGACAGGGCAAAACGGCAGGGCGAGGGACGAAAGGACAGAAAGCCCGCGAGCAAGTCCCGCCTTGGTTTGAAGGTGGTCAGACACCCCTTTACAAGCGCGTCCCTAAATTACGGGGCGAAAGCAAAAAGGCGATGCCCGTTGAGCCTTTCCGCAAGGATTACGCCATCGTCAATGTGGGGCAACTTGACGCAAAATTTGAGCCGAACGAAGTCGTCACGCCCGACGAACTTCTCAAGCGCCGCCTCATTGACAAAGCCCGTGATGGGGTGCGGGTGTTAGGCAATGGGGTGTTGACGAAACCGTTGACGGTCTATGCCCACCATTTCAGCGCCTCCGCCAAAGCGAAGATAGAAGGGGCAGGCGGAAAAGCAGTGGTGATAACGCCATGACCACGACAGGGCTTTTGCGCCAACAAAACCTTGTCCAAAACGCCTTGACCGCCCTGAAAATTCCCGACATTCAGCGGCGGTTCAAGTTCCTGCTTTTTGCCCTTGCCGTCTTCGCCTTCGGCTCGCATATCCCCGTCCCCGGCGTGGACACGAGCCAGATGGAGCGGTTCTTTGCGACGCCGTTGGGGAGTGGGGCGCTTTTTGGGTTGGTCAACATGTTCACGGGAGGGGCGCTCCGCAAGTTCTCCATCTTCGCTTTGGGCGTCCTGCCTTTCATCAACGGGAGCATCATCATGCAGTTGCTCTCTTACGCCATCCCTCAACTGGACGAGTTGCGCAAGGAAGGGGAATGGGGGCGACGGAAAATCGCCCAATACACCCGTTACGCCACTTTCGTCGCTGCCTTCCTGCAAGGTTGGGGTTACTTGCACCTGTTCATGCAGGCGGGGGCGTTGCCTTCGGATTTGACCTTGTGGGTGAAGTTGCGCATCGTCCTCTCGTTGATGGCGGGGACGGCGTTTTTGATGTGGCTGGGCGAACGCATCAATGAGCGGGGCATCGGCAATGGCATCTCCCTCATCATCTTCGCGGGCATCGTCATGCAGTTGCCGGGCGAAATAACCAACCTTTTAGCGAACGCCTTGCAAGGCAATGTGCCTTTGGGGAGCGTGCTGTTGCTTCTCGCCCTCTTTTTGTTCACCCTCGTCTTCATCGTTTACATCCAGCAATCCCAACGGCGCATCCCCGTCACCTTCACCCGACGGATGGTGGGCAACCGCCTCGGCAGCGTCGCCAGTTACCTGCCCATCCCCGTCAACATCGGCGGCGTCATCCCCATCATCTTCGCCATCGCCCTCGCCAGTTTCCCTGTCACTGTCATCAACTTTTTCCCCCACAACGCCACCTTGCCCCTACTGGGCTGGACGGTTCGGGACATCCATGACTTCTTGCAGCATTGGTTCACGCCTTGGGGGAGCGCTTTCGGCTTACTCCTTTACGCCCTGCTCGTCGTCGTCTTCACCTACTTTTACGCCGCCATCATCTATCGCCCCGACGAAATCGCCGACAATTTGCGCAAAGGAGGCGGCGTCATCCCCGGCATCCGACCGGGGCAACAGACGGTGGAATACATTGACCGCGTGGCGACCCGCATCACGATGGCGGGGGCAATCTTCTTGGCGATCGTGGCGGTTTTGGAATTCCTCGTCCCCGCTTGGACACATATCCCAGCGACTCACTTCAGCCTCGTCGGCGGCACTTCCGTCCTTATCGCCGTCAGCGTCGCTTTGGAGACGATGAAGCAATTGGAAGCCCATCTCTTGCTGCGCCAGTATGACGCCTTCATCAAGTGAGCATCCGAAGGGGCGAAGGGGATGGGACAAACGAAGCGACTCATCGTCCTTTTGGGACCGCCAGGCTCAGGGAAGGGAACGCACGGACGAAGGTGGGCGACAGAACGAGGTTGGGCATATGTGGCGACAGGGGATTTGCTGCGGGACGCCGTTCGGCGTGGGACGCCCTTAGGGCAACAAGCCCATGCCTACATGCTTCGGGGCGAACTCGTCCCCGACGAAGTGATGACGGGTCTGGTGGAAGAACTTTTGATGACCGCCGAGCGAGATGTCGTCTTGGACGGTTATCCCCGCACCTTCCCTCAAGCGCAGGCGCTGGACGAATTGGCACAGCGCTTGGGGTGGCAATTGCATGCCGTCGTCTATCTTCAAGCGGACGAGGCGGAGTTAGTGGAGCGGTTGAGTGCCCGACGGGTCTGTCCGAATTGTCAAGCCGTTTACAACTTGCGTTCTGCCCCGCCCCGTGACGACGAGCGATGCGACCAATGCGGGGCAAATCTCGTCCAACGGGATGACGACCGACCCGAAGTCATCCTAAATCGGCTGAGCGTTTACCGAAAGGAGACGCAACCTATCGTGGACTACTACGCCCAAAGGGGATTGCTGAAGACGGTGAACGCTTCAGGGACGCCCGAAGAGGTCTATCAGCACCTTCAGCGGGTGATTGACTGATGCCACAGACAAAAACGCAAAAGCAAAGCAAGCCCGCCTTGATTTTGAAGACGCCCGACGAAATTGCCCGCATGCGTCAAGCAGGCATCATCGCCTATCAAGCCCTGAAAACTGTGGCGGAAGCGATAGCGCCGGGGGTGACGCCAAAGGAATTGGATGCCCTCGCTGAATCGGTCATCCGTCGGCATGGGGCAGTCCCTTCCTTCAAGGGCTATCGGGGCTATCCTGCTGCTACTTGCATCGCTGTCAATGAAGCCGTCGTCCACGCCATCCCGACCGATCGCCCCTTGCAAGAGGGCGACATCGTGGGGGTGGACTTGGGCGTGCACTTTCAGGGTGTCCATGTGGACACGGGCATCACCGTGCCCGTCGGACGCATCTCACCGTTGGCGCGAAAACTTTTGCGGGTGACAGCGGAAGCCCTCTATCGCGGCATCGCTCAGGCGAAAGCGGGGAACACCGTCTGGGACATCGCCGCTGCCATCCAAGATTTCGTGGAAGGGCATGGCTTTTCTGTCGTGCGGGAGTTAGTGGGGCACGGGGTCGGTCGCTTTTTGCACGAAGCCCCCGAAATCCCCAACTTCACCGACCCATCCTTACGGCGGATTGTCTTAGTGCCGGGGATGACCTTCGCCATTGAGCCGATGGTGACAGCGGGAGATTTTCGCGTTAAAGTTTTGGCGGACAAATGGACGGTCGTGACGGCGGATGGCAGTTTAGCGGCTCAGTTTGAGCACACCATCGCCATCACCCAAGACGGACAACCGCTGATTTTGACCGTCGGTCCCAACGGTGAAGACGATTTGTGGCGAGGTGCTTTTGAGTAGCGATGCCCAAAGAGCAGACCGTTGAAATGGAAGGGACGGTCAAGGAGGCGTTGCCCAACGCCACCTTCCGCGTCGTCTTGGACAATGGGCAGGAAGTCCTCGCCCATGTGTCGGGACGGATGCGGGTGCATTTCATCCGCATCGTCCCCGGCGACCGCGTGAAGGTGGAACTTTCGCCTTACGACCCCAAACGGGGACGCATCGTCTATCGCATCCGATAAGGTTTGGGGGGAAACCGCATGAAAGTTCGCCCGTCGGTCAAAAAGATGTGCGACAAATGCCAAATCATCCGACGGAGGGGGCGCATCTATGTCATCTGCGAGCGCCCCAAGCACAAACAACGCCAGGGCAAATAGGGGGCGAGAACGATGGCACGCATCGCCGGCGTGGAAATCCCTGACAACAAACGGCTTTTCGTCGGGCTGACTTACATCTATGGGGTCGGTCGGACGCTGGCGGTCAAAGCCTGTCAAGCCGTCGGCATTGACCCTATGCGCAAACTCAGCGAACTTTCGGACGAAGAATTGGCGCGGCTGCGCGATTACATTGAGCGCAACTACAAAGTGGAAGGTGACCTTCGGCGGGAAGTCGCCGAGAACATCAAACGGCTCATTGACATCCGTTGCTATCGGGGACTTCGGCACATGGCGGGGTTGCCCGTTCGGGGGCAACGCACCCGCTCCAATGCCCGAACCCGAAAAGGTCCGAGAAAGACCGTCGGGACGAAGAAGGGCAAGCGCAGCAAGAAGAAGGGTTAATCGTGAAGGGTTTCGGGGGTGCGAAGGATGGCGCAAAAGAAGGCAACCCGACGAGGGCAACGGCGACGGAGAGAACGGCGGGTCATCACCCACGCCGTCGCCCACATCCAGTCCACCTACAACAACACCATCGTCACCATCACCGACCTGCAAGGCAACACTTTGGTCTGGGCGAGTGGCGGGACGGTGGGATTTAAGGGCACAAAGAAAGGGACGCCCTATGCCGCCCAGTTGGCTGCCCAAACGGCAGGGCGACGGGCGCTGGATATGGGCGTCAAAAAACTGGACATCTTGGTGCGCGGTCCTGGTCCTGGGCGCGACACGGCGGTGCGGGCGCTACAGGCGTTGGGGTTTGAGATCGGCGCTATCAAAGACATCACGCCGACCCCCCACAACGGTTGTCGCCCCAGCCGAAGGCGCCGCACCTAACGACCTGACGCAAGGAGGCGAAACGCTTCTATGGGACGCTACATCGGTCCTGTTTGTCGGTTGTGTCGGCGGGAAGGGATGAAACTGTTCCTGAAGGGCGAAAAATGCCTGACCAAATGCATCTTGGACCGACGCCGCCAACCGCCAGGGCAACATGGCGAGTTGCGGCGCAAGCAGACGGAATATGGCAAGCGGCTGCGGGAGAAGCAGAAACTTCGGCGCATCTACAACCTTCGGGAAGAGCAATTCACCCGCTATTTTGAGATGGCGACCAAGATGGCAGGCAACACGGGCGAAAACTTCTTGCGGTTGCTGGAGCGGCGATTGGATAATGTCATCTATCGGCTGGGCTTTGCCCTTTCCCGCAACCACGCCCGCCAACTCATCGTCCATCGCCATGTCTTGGTCAACGGGCAAATCGTGGACATTCCGTCCTATCTCGTGGAGGTCGGCGATGTCATCGCCATCGCCGAAAACATGCGAGACAACCCTGATGTCCAGCGGGCTTTAGAGGTGCGAGGGGAGTGGAGCGTCCCCTCGTGGCTGAGCCGAGACACCCAAACTTTGCAAGGGCGGGTCTTAAGCCTTCCGACCCGCGACCAAATTGATGTGCCCGTCAATGAAAACTTGGTCGTGGAGTTCTACTCCCGATGAAAACGACAGCCTTTCGCAAATGTCGGAGCACTTCTCAAGCGCAACGAAACTAACGACAGCGGTCGGCGAGGAGCGCGTGAGGGGAAAACGGTAGCGAGGAAAAAGGACAGGTGTCAAATGGGCAGTTTGAACCTTGCCATGAATTTGTCGGACATCGGTCATTGCATCATCGCCTCATTGGACATTGGTCATTGCCTCATTGGTCATCGGTCATCGGACATTGCCTCATTGGACATTGATCGTTGGGAGGCGATCCGACGATGATGACGACAGGCGAATTGCTGGTGCGCCCGCAAATCCGAGAGGTCATGCGGGACGCCCGCTATGCCAAATATGAAATCACGCCGTTAGAGCCTGGGATGGGGACGACTTTGGGCAATGCCCTTCGGCGGGTCTTGCTCAACGACATCATTGGCGCCGCCATCACGGAGGTCTGGATTGAAGGCGTCCCCCACGAATACACGACCATCCCAGGCGTCAAAGAGGATGTCTTGGAAATCCTGCTGAACCTCAAAGAAGTCGCCATCAAGGTCGCCGACACCGTGAACCCTCGCAACCCTTACACCGCCCGCTTGCAGGTGCAGGGAGAAGGGGAAGTCACTGGCGCCGACATCCAGATGCCTTTCGGCTTTGAGGTCGCCAACCCCGAAGTGCATATCGCCACCCTCACCGACAGCAAAGCCACCTTGGACATGCAACTGACCATTCGGCTGGGCAAGGGTTATTTGCCCTTAGAGCGCATTGACCGCTCCAAATTGCCCTTGGGCACCATCCCTTTGGACGCCGTCTTCTCGCCCATCAAAAAGGTCAACTTCATCGTGGAACCGACGCGGGTCGGTGTCCGCAGTGACTACGACCGATTGATTTTGGAAATCTGGACGAACGGCGCCATTGAGCCCGAGCAAGCGTTGGTGGAGGCGGCGCAAACCTTGATGGAGCACCTTCGCTTGCTACAACCGCTCGGCATCGCCCGACGCTTCGTCTTGCAAGAGTTGGGCGTCCCCGAAGACCAAATCCCTTCCCTCCAAAGCGACTTGCCCCTGAACGCCTTAGGCTTACCCACGAAACTCGTCAACATCCTGCAACGCAGTGGCATCCGAACCCTTCGGGACTTAACCCACTTCACCCGCGCCGAACTTTTAGAGCGCGTCTCGGGATTGGGTGAAGAATCCCTGAGCCGTCTGGAAGAGAAACTGAGGGAGCACGGGCTTCGGTTTCGCGGAGAGGAGGAGTGAGCCGCCATGCGCCATCGGAAAGGCTACAAGGAACTGGGTCGCTTTCCCGCCCATCGTCAAGCCTTGCTGCGCAACTTGGTGGCGTCTTTGTTTTTGCACGAGAAGATTGAGACGACCTACACCCGCGCCAAAGCGGCGCAACGGCTGGCGGAAAAACTCATCACTATCGCCAAAGAGGACACGGTGGCTGCCCGCCGTTTGGTCGCTGAACACATCCCCAACCCCTTGCGCCGTCAGGTCATCCCCAAACTCTTCAAGGACATCGCCCCCCGCTACAAAGACCGCAATGGCGGTTACACCCGCGTCATCAAGGCGGGAATCCGTCGGGGCGATGCCGCTCAGGAAGCCGTCTTGATGCTCGTCTCCTGAGGCATCAGCGATGCGCCACCTCAAACTCATCATCGGTTACGACGGCACGGACTTTCACGGCTTTCAACGGCAAGCAGGACTGCGGACGGTGCAGGAGGAGTTAGAACGCACCTTGACAAAATTGTTGGGGCACGCCGTCGCCGTCAAGGCAGCGGGACGCACCGACGCGGGCGTCCATGCGGAAGGGCAAGTCGTCAGTTTCCGAACCGACAACCCTATCCCGACCCATCGGTTGCCCGTCGCCCTGAACGGTTTGCTCCCTGCGGACATCGTGGCGAAAAAAGCGACAGAAGTGGCGCCCGACTTCCATCCCCGCTTTGATGCGACCAGTCGCGTCTATCGCTACCTGATTGACAACCGCCCGACGCCTTCGGCATTGTTGCGCCGTTACGCTTGGCACATCCCTGAGCCGTTGGATGTGGAGGCGATGCGCCAAGCCGCCCGATGGCTTTTGGGCGTCCATGATTTTGCATCCTTTCACGCCAGCGGAAGTGAGTTGGGGACGACGGTGCGGGAGATGAAACGCTTGCACATCGCCAAACGCGATGGCATCATCGTCATCACCTTAGAAGCCAACGCTTTCCTGTATCACATGGCTCGCATCATCGTCGGCACGCTGGTAGAAATCGGGTTGGGCAAGCGCCACCCAGAGGAGATGCGACAAATTTTGGACGCCCGTGACCGAACCGTCGCAGGCAAAACAGCACCACCTCACGGGCTTTGCCTCTGGCAGGTCAAATACGGGCGCATCAAGCCTTCGCCCTTTGGCACGGCACGAAGCGACAGCGATTATGAAGGAGGCGACAAAGACCATGCCCAACAAGACGACTTGGATTGACCCGAAGACAGTGCAGCGGCGTTGGTGGGTCGTGGATGCCAGCGGGAAAATCTTGGGTCGGCTCGCCAGCGACATCGCCCGCCTTTTGATGGGCAAGCACAAGCCCCAATGGCAACCCAATTTGGACATCGGCGATTTCGTCATCGTCGTCAACGCCGAGAAGGTGCGCCTGACGGGCAAGAAGTTGGACCAAAAGTTTCACTACCGCCATTCGGGACGACCAGGCAACTTGAAGGCTTACAGTTACCGATGGATGCTTCAAAACCGCCCTGAGCGGGTGATTGAATTGGCGGTGTCCAAGATGTTGCCCAAAAACCGTTTGCGGGCGCGGATGCTCAAGCGGTTGCGGGTCTATCGCGGACCGACCCATCCCCATCAAGCCCAACAACCTCAACCGCTGGCATTGACGCCAACCCGCGTGCCCATCCCTGCCGATGCCGAAAAGGAGGTGTCATGACCTCATGGAGCAAACGAACTTGTCATCCGAAGTCCCCGAAGGGACGGGTGAACTGGCGACAACCCTTCCGACCGATGAACCGATGCCAACGCCTGTCGCTGAAACCCCTTCCGCTTCGCCCGCGCTGGGGCAAATTGCCGAGCCAATCAAAAAGCGGGAGGGCAAAGTGGACATCACGCCGAAGGGACAAATCCGCTTCTATGCGACGGGACGGCGAAAGGAAGCCATCGCCCGTGTCTGGCTCATCCCCGGCGGAACTGGTCAAGTCACCGTCAACGGACGCCCCCTTTTGGACTATGTGACGCGCCTTTCCCTTGCTGAAGAAGTCCTCACCCCGCTGCGCGTGACCAACACGCTGGGATTGTTTGATGTCTGGGCGACAGTGCGGGGAGGCGGGTTGCACGGGCAAGCGGGCGCTTTGCGGCATGGCATCGCCCGTGCCCTCGTCGTTTGGAACGAAGAGATGCGTCCCTTGTTGCGCAAGTATGGCTTGCTCACCCGCGACCCCCGCGCCAAAGAGCGGAAGAAATACGGCCATAAGCGCGCCCGACGGGGCTTCCAATTCCGCAAGCGTTAGGCGCTTGATTTTTGCGACGGCTTTCGCCGTCACGCCTGCAAGGGCGTTGTTGCGATGGGACGGTGACGCTTGTGCGTTGGGGCATCTGGGTTGTTTTGCTGTTAGGCATGAATGCATGGCTTTCGGCTCAATCGGTCACTTACCGCGTTTACTCCGCCCGCGAGGGCGAGCGCCCCGCAGAGATCGCCCAGCGGTTCGGCATCCCCGTTAGCGAGTTGCTCCAAGTCAACCCCAACCTCATCGCCGACCAACCGTTGCGAGCGGGTGAAGTGTTGCTCATCCCCCTCGTCACCTCTTCGGAACGAACCCGTCCGACCCAACGCATCAGCACCCCATCGCCCTCTTCGTCCCGACCCATCGCTCGCGCCTACTGGATTTACACGGTTAAGGCAGGCGAATCCCTTTCCGCCATCGCCCGCCGTTTCGGCATCCCAACTTCCGTCCTTCAGCAAGTTAACGGATTGACTTCTGCGACGGTGACGCCTGGGCAAGTGTTGATGGTGCCCATCTTGGAGCAATCGGTGGGTGAAAGAACTGATGAGCGAAAACAGGTCGTCAGACAAAAGCAAACGACCTTGCAAAGCCGCTCCCTTCCTCGCCGTCTTCCGTCCCTGCCTGCTCCCCGCATCTTTGGCTATGTGGGCACGGTCATCGCTTCGTCCGTTGCCATCCGCTCGTCACCTCGCTTGAATGCGCCTGTCTGGAGTCGTTGTGGGCAGGGCACGCAATTGGTCATCGTGGATGAGCGACCCGATTGGTGGGGGGTGCTGATGATCAACGGGGCAACGGGCTGGGTGCCTAAGAAGGCGCTGGTTCGCTCCGACCGTGCCATCTATTGGGACGATTTGATGGCTGCCTTCCGACCCTTTGATGGGCGACTGGATGGGCAAGCCATCGTCCAAGATGCCTTGCGTTATTTGGGCGTCCCTTACCGTTACGGGGGCAATTCGCCCGTGAGTGGGTTGGATTGCTCCGCCTTCGTCCAGCAAGTTTTCGCCCGTCGGGGCATCCGATTGCCCCGCACCGCCGCCGAACAAGCCCGCATCGGCATCCCCGTTTCCTTCGCCGACCTTCGCCCCGGCGACCGCCTCTACTTTGCCATTCGGGGCGGACGGATAGACCACTGCGGCATTTACATCGGCAACGGGTTGTTCATCCACGCTTCAGGGCGTCACGATGCCGTCGTCATTAGTAGCCTTTCCGAGCCCCTTTATGCCCGCCGTCTTGTCGCTATCCGCCGAGATTGAGCCATCGGCATTGACTTTAGAAAGGGCGCTATAATCTGGGCGACGCTTTCGGGAAAGGAGCGATGATGGCGATGGGCGAGAAAGAACGAAAGGGCGTTTCCCGTCGGGATTTCCTGAAGGTGGCAGGAGCAGGGGCAATGCTGACGGAAGTGTTGACAGGATGCAAGCCAAGCGCCGAAGCGGAAGCAGCACCCGCTAAGACCGTTTCCATCCCCAAAGCCCAAACCGTTCCCGTCACCTTGCGCGTCAATGGCAAAACACATCGCCTGCAGTTAGAACCCCGCGTCACTTTGCTGGATGCCCTGCGCAATCATCTCAACTTAACGGGCGCCAAAAAGGTTTGCGACCGAGGGCAATGTGGCGCTTGCACCGTCTTGATGGATGGCAAACCCGTCTATTCGTGCCTGGTGCTGGCAGTGGATGCTCAGGGGCATGACATCGTGACCGTTGAAGGGTTAGCGAAAGACGGCAAACTCCATCCCGTCCAAGAAGCCTTCATAGAGCACGACGCGATGCAGTGTGGTTTCTGCATCCCCGGCTTCATCATGGCAGCCGTCGGCTTGCTCAACGAGAACAAAAACCCGACGCCCGACGAGGTGAAAGTCGCCTTGTCAGGCAACATCTGTCGCTGTGGCGTCTATCCCCGCATCTTTGACGCCGTGTTGGACGCCGCCAAACGCTTACGAGGCGGCGCTTAAGGATGGTGGCGCTCATGGCTCGTTCACTGGCGTTGACGGAAATTCGGGAAGAGCGGCGCATATTGCTCCCTCCCCGCCCCTTGACTTTTGAGGAGTTCGTGGCATTGTTCGGCGAAGACGAAGCGGTGGAACTCGTGGACGGGATGGTGATCCCCATCATGGCTGCCAAAGACATCCACGAAGATTTGCAAGGGTGGCTGCTGCTCATCGTGCGCCTTTATGTGGAAGCCCTGAAATTGGGCATCGTTCGGGGTTCGCGGACGCCCGTGCGCATCTCCTTGCACCGCGCCCGACTGCCCGACCTCCTTTTCGTCCGCACCGAACACGCCGACATCGTTCAAGAAGACGGTATCTTCGGGACGCCCGACTTGATCGTGGAAATCCTTTCGCCCACCGACACCCCTTCCCGCCTTCTGGCATTGGAAGCCGATTACCGAAGCATCGGCGTCCCTGAGATGTGGTTCGTTGACTTGACGAAAAAGCAAGTTCGGGTCTTGTGGAGACGGGATGGGGATTATGAGGTTCGGGTGATGCGGAAAGGCGTCTTGCGGTCAAGGGTCATAGATGGCTTCTGGCTGCGCATAGAATGGCTCTTCCAAAAACCATTGCCCAATGTGTGGGAAACGGTTCAGCGGTTGTTGGGTAGTGCGCCTTTGTCCCGCTGAATTGATGATACTCGCTGAAGGAGGGATGTTGACGATGGCGATGCAAAGTGGCGTGACGGGACGACGCATCCCGCGTCTGGATGCTGTCGCCAAAGTGACGGGGCAAGCGAAATACACCGCCGACATCAATGTGCCTGATGCCAACCGCTATGCGGGCAAACCCGTCTGGAACAAGTTGCTCTTCGGCAAAATTCTGCGTTGCCCGCTCCCACACGCGAGAGTCCGACGCATTGACACAAGTAAAGCCGAAAAATTGCCCGGTGTGCGAGCGGTGTTGGTCATCGCAAAGGAAGGAGCGGAATTGCGCTACGCAGGAGAAGCTGTCGCTGCCGTTGCCGCTGAAAGTGAGGAAATTGCTGAAGATGCACTTCGGCTCATTGAGGTTGAATACGAGTCTTTGCCTTTTGAAGTGGACACTGATCGCGCCTACGAGAAAGGGCAACGAGGTTCACCCCGTGTCAACCGTTGGGGCGCAGGCGAAGAAGGCTTCAAAGAGGCAGAGGTGACCGTGGAAGTCACCGTCCGAACTCCCGTGCAAATCCACACGCCCTTAGAAGCGCACGGTAGCGTCGTCGGATGGGAAGCGCCCGACCGTGTTCTCGCTTTTGACAGCACGCAAGTGCTCTTCGCCGTCCGAGACAGCCTTGCCCGCGAGGTTCAATTGCCACCTGAAAAGGTGCGTGTCATTTGCGAATACATGGGCGGAGGTTTCGGCAGCAAACTCTGGATGCACCAACACACGCCAATTGCTGCCCGACTGAGCAAAATGGCAGGTGGCTTGCCCGTCAAACTCATTCTTTCCCGCAAGGAAGTTTTCCTGACGACGGGCAACAATCCCGATTCCGTCCAGCACATCCGCATCGGCGCAAAGAAGGACGGCACTTTCGTTGCCTTCTATCGGCGCTCTTACGGAACGGGTGGCGTCGGTGGTGGAGCGGATTTGCCTGGTCCTTACTACCGCTTCCAGCATGGCATCGTGGAGCACTACGATGTCTTCACCAACGCAGGACCAAGCGCGCCTTTGCGAGCCCCTAAACACCCACAAGCCGTTTTCGGCGTGGAAAGCGCCATTGACGAACTGGCGCGAGTGCTGGGCATGGACCCCGTAGAACTGCGCATCAAAAATGACCCCAACGAAATTCGCCGCAAGGAATGGCAAATCGGAGCGGAACGAATTGGTTGGAAACAGAAGTGGCAACCTTGGGGCTCGCAAACGGGTGTCAAACGACGAGGCTTAGGTTGCGCCGCTTCCGCTTGGGGTGGCGGAGGCGGTCCAGGTTCGCAAGCGGAAGTCCGCATCCATCGCAACGGCACAGTGGAAGTCCTTTTGGGCACGCAAGACATCGGGACAGGAACGCGAACGGTCGTCGGCATCGCTGCTGCTGAAGCGTTAGGCTTGACACCTGAATTTCTCCGCAGCGACAAATTCATCGTTTACATCGGCGACACCCGTTTGGGACGCTCTGGCGGCAGTGGCGGCAGCACGACAGCAGCGTCGGTTTATCCCGCTGTCTATGACGCCGCAGAAAAAGCCTTGCGTCGGCTGCTGGACATCGTTGCCCCCAAGTTGGGTGTTCCTGCTGACCAACTGGTGGCTCGCGATGGGCGGATTTTCGTCCGCGACAACCCACAAAAGGGATTGCGTTGGGAGGAAGCGACGAAATTGCTCCCGACCGATTTGATTAGCGAGCGGGGCGAATGGCGGCGTGGAATGACGGGCTCGGGTGTCGGCGGTGTGCAATTTGCCGAAGTGGAAGTGGACACGGAAACAGGCGAAGTGAGAGTCATCAAAATCGTCGCCGTCCACGATTGCGGGCGCGTCATCAACCGCTTGACAGCGGAAGGGCAAGTCATCGGTGGCGTCGTGCAAGGGCTCAGTTTCGCCTTGTTGGAAGGGCGAATCATGGACAAGCAAACGGGGCGGATGGTCAACGCTGACATGGAGAATTACAAAATCGCTGGCTCGCTGGAAATTCCCGAAATTGAAGCCATCCTGCTGGATATGCCCGAACGAGGTGTCATCGGCTTGGGTGAACCGCCCATCATCCCGACCGCTGCCGCCATCGCCAATGCCGTCGCCAACGCCTTAGGCGTCCGCATCACCAGTTTGCCGATAACGCCCGACAAGGTGTTGGCAGCATTGGGAAGGACTAAAATTTGACGAAGCCTCATGGTTTAAGGGACAAGCCATGAAACCCATCAGATTTTCTAACCACGCCCGCGAACAGATGCGCTATCGCGGTGCGACGGAACAGGAAGTCATAGAAGCCATCTCGTCCGCTGTTTGGGAGCCTGCAGAGTTAGGACGGTGGGAATGCCGAAAGGAGTTTGCTTACGGCAAGGAGTGGAACGGCAAATTCTATGCCCTGAAGCAAGTCCGTCCAATTTTTGTGGAAGAGCGAGACGAAATCGTGGTCATAACGGTCTATGTCTACTACTACTGACGAGGTGAGGGTGATGCGCATAACTTACGACGCCGAAGTTGATGCTCTTTACATCCGCTTTTTGGAGACGACGGTGACCACTCAACATGTGGCAGAAGGGATAGCGGTGGACTACGCTGCTGACGGACGCATTGCAGGGATTGAGATTCTTGATGCCCGAAAACGCTTCGGCGACCCAGAAGTTTTTCGGCAGGTCATTTTGGAGAACATCGCTTTGGTAACTGCGCCGAACGCTGTTGAGTAAAAACCGTCCTGATGAATTTGCTTGAAAATCTCAAGGGCGTCCGCATCACCAGTTTACCGATAACGCCCGATAAGGTGTTGAAGGCGTTGGGGAAGTAGAGTCGGCTTGGTGATTTGCTGATGTGGGCAAATCGCTTTAGCATCGCTGTATGGGAGGCGAATTCAGTGAGATTTGACCCCGAACGCCTTCATCGTCGCAGCATTAGATTGAAAGGTTACGACTACAGCCAACCGGGTGCGTATTTCATCACCATCTGCACGCAGGATCGGGCGTGTCTGTTTGGCGAGGTGGTGGATGGTGAGATGCGATTGAACGATGCAGGTCAGATGGTTCAAGATGTGTGGGACGAATTGCCAGCATTTTACCCCGGCGTTCAAACCGACGCATTCATCGTTATGCCCAATCACATTCACGGCATCATCATCCTCGTAGGGGCAGGCTCCCATGCCTGCCCTGATGAAATAGGGCAACCACAAGGGGTTGCCCCTACAAGGTTATCGTTGCCAGATGTGGTGCATCGGTTCAAAACGATGACGACGAAACGATACATTGATGGCGTCAAAAAATTTGGTTGGACGCCATTTCGCCGTCGCCTTTGGCAACGCAATTATTACGAACACATAATCCGCAACGATCATGCATTGCAGCGAATTCGGGAATACATTTGGACAAACCCGCTACGCTGGCACTTAGACCGAGAAAACCCAAACCGCTCCCGATTTGGACGAATTTGACCGTTCACTGTGATGCGCTTGTTAAAACTGCTAAGCGAAAGGAGGTTGTTGGGTGCGATGAAGGTGTTGGTCGTCGGTGGCGGAGGGCGTGAGCATGCCCTTGTGTGGAAAATCGCTCAAAGCCCGAAAGTTAGCCAAATCTTTTGCGCACCCGGGAACGCAGGTATTGCGAAACTGGCTCAATGTGTGCCGATCGGTGCAGAGGACATCGTTGCATTGGCTGATTTCGCTCAACGGGAAGGGATTGACTTAACGGTGGTCGGTCCTGAAGCGCCTTTGTGCGCGGGCATCGCTGACGAATTTCAACGGCGTGGGCTTCGGATTTTTGGTCCGACAAAATCCGCCGCAGAAATTGAGGGCAGCAAGGTTTTCTGCCGCCAACTTTTGGCTAAGTGGCGCATCCCTTCGCCAAAGTTCGCCGCCTTTGACGACCCCAACGAGGCAAAAAGTTACATCCGCCGTCAAGGCGCTCCCATCGTCGTGAAAGCCGATGGGTTGGCGGCGGGCAAAGGAAGCATCGTTTGTGCAACGCTGGACGAAGCCCTGCGCGCCGTTGACCGCATCATGGTGGAGCGGGAATTCGGCGACGCGGGAAAACGCATCGTCGTGGAAGAGTTTCTGACGGGGCGCGAGGCTTCAGTCATGGTTTTCACCGACGGGCGCACCGTCAAGCCGATGCTGCCCTCCCGTGACCACAAGCGGTTGCTTGACAATGACCAAGGTCCGAACACAGGTGGCATGGGCGCTTATTGCCCCGTCCCCGACATTGATGCGTCGCTTTACGACGAAATCGTGGAGACCATCATGAAGCCGACCATCGCAGCGTTAGCAGCGGAAGGGCGTCCTTACAAGGGTGTGCTCTACGGTGGCTTGATGCTGACAAAAGAAGGTCCGAAAGTGTTGGAGTTCAACTGTCGTTTCGGTGACCCCGAAACCCAAGCGGTGCTGCCACTGCTGGATGCCGATTTGGTGGACATTTGCGAGGCTGTTATTGACGAACGGTTGCACGAAGTTGATGTCCGATGGAAAGACGGGGCTTGCATCTGCGTTGTGATGGCATCGGCTGGCTATCCCGGCGCTTACGAGAAAGGCAAAGTCATCACAGGAATTGAGGAAGCAGAGGGAGAGGAAGGTGTAATCGTTTTTCACGCGGGGACGGCGATGAAAGATGGGCAGTTGGTCACTTCTGGAGGACGAGTTTTGGGCGTGACGGCGATCGGTCGTGATTTTGCCGAAGCCGTTGAAAGGGTTTACAAAGCCGTCAGCAAAATCCACTTTGACGGCGCCCACTATCGGCGTGACATCAGACCAAAAAGTGTAACCTGAAACCTGTAGCGCTAAAATCCCTTGACGGGGAATCAGCATGGCGAAAACCGTCCAAGTGGGCTTTGATGCGATTGTCAAGATAGCGGAGCGGATAGTTGAGCGTTTTCGCCCTCAGAGGGTGATTTTGTTTGGCTCACAGGCGAAAGGTCAAGCCCACGAAGGGAGCGACATTGACCTTTGCGTTGTGATGGAAACTTGTGGTAAGCCGCCTCATCAAATTGCCCGAGAGATTGAGCGGGAGGTTGAAAGCCTTGCGCCGAAGGTTTTGTGGCGAGGCAAGAGTTTGAGCGTTCCCGTTCAAGTTCATGTTTTTTCGCCTGAAGATTTTGAGGCTTCTTTGTTGCGGGCAGGAAATTTCGTGACGACAATCGCAAGGGAGGGCATCGTGTTGTATGAGGCGGAAGGGTTGACGCCCCTCTCGGAGTTGCTCCGGCGGCAAAAGCCTTGGGAGGGAACGGGCATGAAACCTGAAACTCAAGAGTGGGTGCAAAAGGCGGAAGATGACTTGAACATGGCACGATGGCTGCGTCAAGCCCCTGCCCCTTTCTACGATGGCGTTTGCTTCCACGCCCAGCAAGCAGCCGAGAAATACCTCAAAGCCTTCTTGGAAGAGCGCAACATCGCCTATCCCCGAACCCATGACCTGATCAGGCTGCTGGATTTGAGTGGCAACTTGCTCCCTGAACTTGACCCCTTGCGCCCCAACTTGGCGACGCTTTCCCAATTTGCCGTCGTCACCCGCTATCGTGGCTTCTGGGCGACTCAGCAAGACGCCGACGATGCCTTGCACACTGCCGAACAGGTGCGAACTATCATCCGTGCCAAACTGGGTTTGCCGTAAAACGCACTCAGGGTCAATCGCAAGGAGAGGCGAGTGTCATGCTCAAAGTGGCAAGTGTTAGCCGAGAGGTTCTCAATACCATCGTGAAGCACATCGTGGAACGCTTCCAACCCCAACGGGTCATCTTGTTCGGCTCGCAAGCGCGAGGCGATGCCACCGAAAGCAGCGACCTTGACCTTTGCGTCGTCATGGACACGCAAGGCAAACCGCCACAGGAAATCGCCCGCCAAATTGAACAAACCATCGCCCCTTTCGCCCCTACCTTCCTTTGGCACGACCGTCCCCTTCGCGTTCCCGTTCAAGTTCATGTTTTTTCGCCTGAAGATTTTGAGGCTTCTTTGTTGCGGGCAGGAAATTTCGTGACGACAATCGCAAGGGAGGGCATCGTGTTGTATGAGGCGGAAGGGTTGACGCCCCTCTCGGAGTTGCTCCGGCGGCAAAAGCCTTGGGAGGGAACGGGCATGAAACCAGAAACCCAAGAGTGGGTGACACTTGCTGAAGGCGATTGGATGGCAGCCCAATGGCAAAGTCAAGCCCCGTCGCCCGTGCCCCATGTCATCTGCTTCCTTGCCCAGCAATGCGCCGAAAAGTATCTGAAGGCGTTTTTGGAAGAGCACAACATCCCCTTCCCCCGCACGCACAACTTGGTAGAATTGCTGAACTTGAGCGGTGGCTTGCTGCCTGAACTTGACCCTCTCAGAGCAGCATTGGACGAATTGTCAAAGCACGGAGTTTTGCCCCGCTACCCTGGCACGACCCTGACACCCCAACAAGTTGCTGACGCTCTCCGAACTGCCGAACAGGTGCGAACTGTCATCCGTGCCAAACTTGGTTTGCCGTAAGCATTAGCGAGGAGGCGGTAACGATGTGGCGCATCTTGACGGCAATTGCCATCATCACGATGCTACTCATCAGCGTCGGCATGATGCTGCAGCGAACAACGGCTCAAAGGAGGCAACCGACCGTGCAAGGGATGGGCATCCTTCACGCCCCCGACTTTCCGCCCGGCGCCCAATGGCTCAACACCGACCGACCATTGAGTTTGAAGGCGCTGCGGGGCAAGTTCGTTTTGCTGGACTTTTGGACTTACTGCTGAATCAACTGCTTGCACACGCTGCCGCAGTTGCGGCAGGTGGAACGAATGTTTCCCAACGAATTGGTCGTCATCGGCGTCCACTCAGCAAAGTTCCCCAACGAGCGCAACGACGAAAACTTGCGGAAGGCAATTTTACGCTACGGCGTAGAACATCCCGTCATCAACGACAAGGACTTCGGCATCTGGCGACTTTACGGCGTGCGGGCGTGGCCGACGCTGGTGCTGATTGACCCTACAGGTCGCATCGTCGGCGTCCACGAGGGCGAAATCACGGCGGAGCAGTTAGCGACTGTGCTTCGTCGGCTTATCGCCGAAGCGGACGCCAAAAAGTTGCTGGACCGAACGCCCTTACGCTTTCAACGCGAACCGCAACCCGACGCCCCCTTGCGTTTCCCCGGCAAAGTGTTGGCGGATGAACGAAACGCTCAACTCTTCATCGCCGACACGGGTCATCATCGCATCGTCGTCACTGATTTTGAGGGTCGGGTTCTCATGGTCATCGGCAGCGGGCAGGAAGGGTTGCGGGATGGCGATTTCAAGACGGCACAATTCAACAGCCCACACGGTTTGGCGCTACAAGGTGACCAACTGTTCGTCGCCGACACAGGCAACCATTGCATCCGCAAGGTGGACTTGACAAAAAAGACAGTGACGACAATCGCAGGGACAGGGAAGTTAGGGCGCGGTTTTTCGCAAGGCGGAAAAGCGAGGGAAGTGAACCTGAGGTCGCCTTGGGATGTGGCGGTCTATGAGGGCAACCTTTACATTGCGATGGCAGGCAGCCACCAACTTTGGGTGCTGGATTTGAAGCGAGGTATCTTGGCACCTTTTGCGGGAACGGGTTATGAAGGCATCCGTGATGGTGCTCCCAACGAAGCGTGGCTGGCACAACCCAGCGGGTTGAGCATCGGCGAGGAGGGACTTTACTTCGCCGACAGCGAGACGAGCGCCGTTCGGGTCGCCGATTTGAAGACGGGTTTCGTCCGAACTTTGGTCGGCGTTGGCTTGTTTGACTTCGGCGATCGTGACGGCATCGGCAACGCCGTGCGGTTGCAGCATCCGTTGGCGGTTTGCTACCATGAAGGTGTCGTCTATGTTGCCGACACCTACAACCACAAAATCAAGCGGCTGTTTCCGAAGACAAGGGTATGCCAAACCTTTGCGGGCACGGGAAAGCCCGGTCACAAAGACGGCAACCTATTGAAAGCCCAATTTGACGAACCGAGCGGATTGAGTTACGCCGACGGCAGACTGTTCGTCGCCGACACCAACAACCATGCTGTCAGAGTCATAGATTTGCGGAAGGGCGAAGTCCAAACCTTAAAGGTCAAGTTGCGGGATTGAGGGAACTATAAGCCCATGATGTGATAGCCGCAGTCAACATAGATGACTTCGCCAGTGATCGCTGAAGCGTAATCGCTCAACAAGACCACTGCCATCTTGCCCACTTCATCTTGAAGAGTGCTTCGTCTCATCGGGGCTCGTTCTTTCACGATGTCCAGCATTTTGGTGAAGCCGGGAATTCCCCTCGCTGCTAGAGTTTTGATGGGACCGGGCGAAAGAGCGTTAACTCGGATGTTTCGTTCGCCAAGTTCCGCTGCAAGGTAGCGGACGCAGGCTTCCAACGCAGCCTTGCAGACACCCATGACATTGTAGCCCGGAACTGCCCGCTCACTGCCGAGGTAGGTCAATGTGAGGACACTGCCACCATCGGACATAAGGGGGACGGCTTGGCGGGTGACGGCGATGAAAGAGTAAACGCTGATGTCGTGTGCCAGCAAAAAATCTTCGCGGGTCGTGTCCAAGAACTTGCCTTCAAGTGCTGCTCGTGGAGCGTAGGCGATGCTATGGACAACGAAGTCAAGTTTACCCCACTGGCGAGAAATCTCCTCGTAAACTCGGACAATCTGCTCGTCCTCCGAGACATCGCATTGCAGCACCAGCGGGTCATTTAGGTTTGCTGCCAGTTTTCTGACAGTCTCTTCAAATCGCTCGTTTTGGTAGGTAATGGCGAGTTGAGCGCCGTGCTCGTTGGCAGCCTTAGCGATAGCCCAAGCGATGCTGTATTCGTTGGCGACACCAAAAACAATCCCTCGCTTCCCTTCCAGCATCCCTCAACCCTCCTTAAAAACGGCGGTTAACCTTTGTCAGGATAATCCACAAGAAGACCGACATCATGTCCCATCTCCCGCAGACGGCGGTGCAGCCTTTTTCTTCTTTCATCAAGGTCAGGAGGTTCGGTTTTGAGTTGAACGAAGACGAAAAGGTCCTCGTCCTCATATGGCGGTCGAACTTTCACACTGTCCAGAAAATCCCCCAACTCCTCTCTGATAACTTGCAAGACGACCGCTTTTAACTCATCACTTTGCTTTGTCATGTCAACTTCCATTTGCTGTCACCCATTCAGATTGGGACACCCATTATGCGAAGCAGTGCTTTGCCTTCCTCGGTTGCCTTATCTGGCGACCAAGGCGGGTCAAAGGTCAGTTCGGTTTCAACTTCCTTGACGCCTTCAAGGGAACCGACAAGTTCACGGATTTGGTCAACCAACTCAGGACCTAAGGGGCAAAAGGGCGTTGTCAAGGTGAAAGTCACCTTGACCCGTCCCGCTTCCTCGTCTATGTCAACGCCATAGATGAGCCCCAAGTCAACGATGTTGATGCCGATTTCTGGGTCGTAGCAGTTTTTGAGAACTTCAAGGACTTGCTCTTTCGTTGGCATGCCTTTACGCCTCCTTTCAAGTTGGCTGCATATAAGGTTGGCAGTGTAGCGGAAAAACGCAAGGGCTGGGAGTAAAACTGCCCATGCTACTGGCTTTAGCCCATATGCTTGTAGGCGTCAAGTGCGTAAAGGTGCGGGTGTGTTAAGGCGCACAAAATGGTGCAGAGTGCTGAGTGCGAGACAGTGAATAAGGGCTGAAAATCTTTTTTCGGCGGTGTAGAAGCACCGATTTCAAGAAAACCATTCACTACCTGCCTCTCGTCACTCGCCATCACTTAACCAGTCTCTAATCGCCGGTCGCCATTCGCTACCGTTTCGGCTCGTCAGGAACTGCCTCCCTATTTTCCCTGCCCCATTTTCCGTTCTAAGTTAGCGCTTAATTTTTGCGCCATCAACTACGGACTTATTTTGCGCCGGCGAAGAAAAGTGAAGCCAATGCTGATGTTCAAGTTGTGGCTGCGTTTCAAACAGCCTGACAGCGTGGGCAGAACTTGGGAACTTGATGGATGTCGGGACCGAAAAAGTAGTGGCAATTGGCACAGTAGTAGCCTGCTTGAGGAAAGCCGTCTTTCTGGGCTTCTTCGTCAGTGGCAAAGTGGCGATAAGGTGCAAGTTCTCCCATTTGCTCGTGGAGTCGTTTGAGGACATCTTGACGCTGAATGAATCGCAGGGCGATTGCCCTCGCTTGTTCTTCTGTCAACTCCTCTACACCCAGCATGTTGAGTTGTGTTTCGTTCAGCCCGATCAGTTGGTGATACAGTTCTTCCAGTTTCGCTGGGTTAGTTTGGTGCTCCTGTAGGTGCTGTTGGATGCGGCGGTCAAGGCGGCGGCGGATGTCAATGTTTTCTTCCAACATCCGAGCAGCTTCAGGGAAAACAACGGGCAAACGGTCCTCTCCGCATTCATGCCACCTATTGCCGTCCCTTACCTGCAACCTCATCAGTTGCCAAGCGTAAGCGGTAACGAGCAATTCCTCGCAACGAGGCTCAGTAGGCTTCAGCCTGAGCCAACGGGGCAAATCCTTTCGGCTCCACATCTGCACCCTATCTTCGGGGCGAATTCGTTCCACGAACTCTTCCACACCCTGAATGAGTCGGACAGGGAAACCACCCAATTCGGTCAAGACGAAGATTGCGGTTTTGTCGGAAAGTTTCGCCAATTCCTCCCGCTCTTGCGTTTCCCTCATAGCCTTTTGAAGGGCTTCCCAAAACTCTTGACCTCTTTGAGTTGTAGGCGTCTCACTGCCCCAAAGCCAAAAGACCCATCGCTTCTCTTGTCGGTCTGGGTTGTAGTCCTGTTGGAAGTTGGGGTCGCTCAAGTTGATGGGGAGGAAAACTGCTGCCTCACCTAACAAATTTTTCAGTTGCGCTGGTGGGTCGGTCGCTCGTTCCATGAATCGCTCAACCACATCGCTCCGTTCCCTTAGTTTCGCCTCAAAGCGTTTGTCGGCTTCATCCTTCAACCTCTTCCAAATCCGATCCCGTTGAAGGCGCAGGAAAGGCATGTCGCGTGTTTGAGGGTCAGTCAAAGTTCTCACCCTTCGCCCTATCTCCAAATCGTTGTCCAGCCAGTTTTCATGGCGCTCCGTGAGGGGGCGAGTAAGCGCACCCCAAACATCTCCCAAACCTGCCTGCAACACTTCCGCCATAGCAGTTCGTTCCGCTTGTTCATTAGGCAAGACCAACTTGTATTCCCGTTGAACGATGTCCTCATCAAAGAGGATGATGCCGGGAACACGGGGAGGTCGGAGTGTCCAGTTGTAACCGTCTTGAGCAGCCTGACGGAAAGCATTAGCGTAATCTCGCCAATGGCGCAAACGCTGCTCTATAAGGCTGAGGTCATTTTGAAGGCTTTCCAAGACAGCAATTTCCTCTTTGATGGCGTAGGCGTCCAACTTAGTTTGAACCCATTCTTCCATCACTGTCCGCCAACGAGCCAAAAGGCGACGCCTCACCAAGCCCCGATAAGGTATGGGCAAAGCCAGCAGCCAATCTCGTTCTGCAGCATCCAATCGTTGAGCAAATTCGCTGCAACGGTTCTCGGCGTATTGGACAAACTCGTTTGGGTCAGATTGTTGCAAGGCATTGAGGCGTTCAGCCACTGCTTCCCGAACTTTTTGGATGGCTTTCAGTGCAGGTTGGATGCCAACAGAAAGTTGGGTTAGGAATCGTTCCTTCAGGAAGTCCAATATGCGTTGAGGCAAATCTCGCTTGAGGCGTTCTCGGTTGCCTTCTATAACTTGCCTAAACCGACCGAAGGGAATTTCGTCGCCCGTCAAGGGAGCGCCCTCTCCGAAACCGCAAAGCAATTGTTGCTTCACGGTGTCCAAGTCGGTCACTGTTTGATAGTTGCGCATTAACCAATCCAAACGGTTTCGGGCAGCAATCTGGATGTTGTAGTTTTCGCCTCTGGGGTCGCCTTCAGGTGACAATAACTCCCGCCGCACCGTCCCTTCTCCGCTCAACCCGACTTGTTGCATCAAACCCTCTATGTCTGTCACTGAAGGTTCTCGGTCGGTCAAGTAATCGTCAAGGGTGCGACGAGTGAGGAGATAAGCGCAAGCGTCTTGAATTTGTTGAGCAGGAAATTGAAGGACGGACAAGCCAAAAGTCAAAAAGCGCAGGGGCGCCCCATCGGGCATCCTTCGGTTGAAAGCATAAGCCACCATATCGTCCCGACGACCATCCCGAATTTTCGTCTCGTCCAAAAACACATCAGCAAACAAATACTCAGCAATAGCCGCTTCCAAAGCGAAGTGGTCAGGTAAGGAAGGACGGTTCAAACGGTCAGGAGAGACGAGATAGACGAAATCGTAAGGGCGGTCACTTCGTTCTAATAACCTCGGCTCATCGGGGAACTTGGCACGATAAGTGACACCATCTCGGCTGAAGTAATCCAACTCGCATAATGCCCCGTAAGTGTTGCGTAACTTGATGATGTCCGTTGTGGTCAAGGGAGGCAAAGTGATGATGGCGGTGGTGCGGGTCGGGAGGGGAAAATAAGCGGTCAGCCGCCGAAGCAAATACCCCATGTCCAGAAAGACCGAACTCCCTGTTCCCGCACAAAGGGTCGCCACAACATAAATGTCCAAGCCTTCGCTGAGTTGCAAAGTTTCGCCAAAAGCCTTGCTGGCTTCCTCATCGGTCATCGTGCGCAACTTTTCCAATTTCGCTCGCAAGCGAGCAACGACGGCATTGAAATTGGTCGGGAAGAGGAAGGCTAATCGCCCGACCATGCGGATTCCGCCTGCACCTTCACTGATTTCGGTTTTGTCCCCAACAACTTGGATGTCCAGCCAACGATGAGGTTCTATGTCTGGTCTTTCCCTCCCCAATCGCACCTCGTCTATGAGGCGACGAAAATCTTCCCGATGGACAGTCATGTGAACGAACAGGTCCTCCCCTTCCAAGCCTGCGTCCTTGGCGGTATCTATCCCCAGAAGTTGCAGGAAAGGCGTTTTTTCCAGTCCACCATAGCGCCACTCCACCCGTTCTTTGAGCATCCGAACGACCCGACAACCACAGCCACCTAAGCCGATGACGAGGGCGCGACGCATCTTTCTCACCCTCCTTTCAAACGCACCTTTCTAAGTCCCCCGCAAGAGCAAGGAAAGGAGCAGGAGCAAACTCAACACTCCTGCTATGCCCATCAGAACGAAGAAAGCGATGCTGCCAAAAGAGAAAAAGGAGCGGAAAGGTTCTCGGAAGACAAGATAGGCAACCAATGCCCAAAGGCAAAGCAGGTAAGCAGCCCTCACACTCCCTGAAGGGCGTTCCGTTAGGTTGAAGAAGGCGTAGAACAAAACGGCATGCAGCAAAATCAAAGCCACCAAGACACCCAAAAGTTCCAGCCAATGTTGCCATTTTAAAAGGCGATAACCTTGCCACTTGGGCTGGAAAGCCAAGTTGTTCACTTCAACGAAAAGCACATCCCGAACTTTTCGCACATGCCCGCCCACCAACCAAAGGGTCAAAGGAGGTGGGTTGTGAGCGAGTTCTGGTGGCTGAACAGACTTGCGGTCACCGGCGACAAAAATGGTGTCTTCCCCCTCACGCCCAGAGAAATCACGCACCACTAAACCCAGAAAATCGCCTGTCCGCAAAGAAGTGGGAAGTTCCGCCGTTGAAATTCCTCGCTCGGTGAAGTAATCTGCTGCTCGCTCGTAAAAGGATTGCTGCAAACCCAAGAACAAGACAGGCTGATTGAGCAACTCGCTTGCTCGCTGGTAAATTTCACGAACGGTTACCATCTGAGGTGTCGGCTGCTGAGCCATCACCCAAGCATTCGCCAGAACAATGACCGTCACGATTCCGCTACCTCGCATGAACCTTCCCCCTTGACGCTGTTTTGTTGCTTCGTCGTCAATTATAGCAGCAAGCAATTTGGGCAATCACAAGAGGAGCAAGATGAAGCCGATGAAAAGCAACAGACCGCCGATGACCAAGCCAAAGACGGGGAAGCGATTTTCCTCGGCGAAACGGTTGACCTTGACAATAAGTTCACCGCTGATAGGGACACCTTGAAGGGTGTGGCTGACCTTGATGTGATTGAGACCTTCTTTCAGCCGTTGACTTTTCGTCTCCTCAACCCAAACTTGTTTAGCCTGCAAAGGGGCAACAATCAAACCCGAAAATCCTTCCCATCGCAAGCGGGCGAGTTTCAGGTCAGCGAATTGCTGTTGGGGTAAAGTGAAGTCTCCTTGCCCTCTTGGTCCTGTCAGCAACGCTTCTCTTTTCCCGAAAAATCGCAACTCAACGCTCAATCCACTTTGAGGTTGCACCGTTCGGCGAAGGGAAAAGAGGCTGACCAAAAGGCTAACAGTGCCGAGGAGGGCTAAGAGACCTCCGATAGGTTTTGTCGGCGATTTTGGAGGCGATGGGGGAGAAGGCGTGGGAGTAGGCTTTACACTTTCTGGCAAAGGTGTCGGGACAGACCGAACGACGAAAGGCACAGGTTCTGACCAAACTTCTTTACCGTTCCAATTTGCCTTCACCCGAAGGGTCAGTTCACCTTCGCGACGAGGGATATAGGTGTTGGCGTAGATGCCATCTCCCGCTTTTCGGTCAGCGTGGTCTGGGTCGCCATCGTCGTAAAGTGGGACGCGATCCAACACCTCTCCCCTTACGGAAATCACTGCCGTCATGAAAAGCCGTTTCTTAGCAGGCAAGGGCGAAATAGTGGCTTCTATTGTCAAAGCCTGATTTAAGGCGACTTCCTTGTTAGGTGTCGGCTCCAGCACCTTCACTTGAGCCACAAGACTTTGGACGCAAAGAAGCATCATTAACCCACTGACGGCGAGATGCAAAGTTTTGCCCATGCCTTCCCACTCCTTCTCACGAGGGCTAACAGAAAGGCGGATGAATTGCACTGATAACCGAAAACGAAAGGCTGCTCCTTTGAGTCCCAAGTGTCCAACGGCTGAACCTTACCCTCTCGGTCGCACCGAAACAGCCGAACTACATCGCTATCCCGTTGCAGCAACCAAAGGGTTTCGGCGGCAAAAGCGTAAAGGGTTTCCGTTTGAGGCGGGAGGCGACACTCAGCCATCACAATTCCCTTATCGTCGCAAAACGCCCATCTTTGCCCCTTTTCTATCGGCAACCATATCCCTTCTCCCATCGCAACAGGATGGTTTCCCGATGGGCGCACTGTCAACGGGACTTCCCGCCATCCTTCGGCACTCAAACAGAGTAAACGACTATCGGCGACCCAGACAATTTCTCTTCGCCCTCGCCAACTTAAGGTGACAGGGAGAAGGTTCAGTCGCACATCGCTTCTCAGCATCTCCGCTTTCTGACTCTCCCGTTCCCACCGCCAAATGTTTCCTTGTTGGTCCGCAAAGAACACAGCGTCTTCCATGACCACAAAGGCAGTTTCCGAAAAGCGGTCAACAGGGAAGCGAATAAGAGGAGCAGTCAAGGGAATGCTCAGGTTGGGTTTCAATTCTTTCCCCCACCCTTGTGCATCCAATGCTTCCAACCGATTTTCTCGCTCCCACCAAAGCATGCCAAATGCTGCGCCTACAATCCTCGCTCCTTCGGGGATGGGCAGCGGTTGTTCCGTCATCGGTTTGGGTTGAAGTTGGTTGATGTCTATGAGGCTGAGCCAACGGTTGTCATTGTCCCAAAGCCACAGCCAACTTTTGTCAACCCAAAGTTTCAAAGCATTAGCATCCGTCCCCGCCCAATCCCTCAAATCCACTTCAAAGGCTTGACGGAGAAGGTGCCAGCAATGCAACCTCAACCTTTCCGAACCGCTGACAAAAAGCAAACTCCCATGCGCTAAAACGCCCATAGACAAAGGTGGCGAAAAATTTTGCTCCCAAAACGAAGGGGTTTGTTGGGGCAGAAGGTCAAGGAAAGCGGGCGAAGCCATGAAAGTGTTGGCGGCGTTCCCACGAAGGCAAGCAAAAGAGGGACGGAGAGCATTTAATGGTTCACGGCGTTCACGACAAAAGGGGCAAAAGTTTTCTCGGAGCGGGAAGAGCCGAAAGCAGTTGGGACAAATTTGAAGGCGAATTTGACAACGGGAACATTCGGGCGACAAGGTAGGCAAATCCTGATGGCAGGAAGGACAAGGTTGCTCCAACCGAACGCCACATCTGGGGCAAAAGCGGAAAACAAATGATGGGTGAGGCTGCCAAAACTCTTTACACTTTGGACAAGCCCGCTGTTCCATCACCTTCACCCCCGCAAACGGCTCGGTCCTTTCCAAACGACAACTTGGGCTGGTCGGATTAATTTCTCGCCGATGAAAATGGCAGGGGCTCTAACTTCAGCGATGGTGTCATTTTTGGAAGGGTCATCTGTCTGCTTGCCATCCACGATTTGCTGCCAAGCGCTTTCAAAAGGAGCACCCTCTTTAGGTAACCGCAACGAAATCCCCATTTGCTCCAATCGCTCCAACGCCTCGTTTCTGGCTTTCTCCCCTTCAGCCTCTAAGGCGCTTCTCAGCCAATCTAATTCCGACTGGTCGGAAGGGGGAAGGGAGAATGGGAAGACAAGGCTTTCTATACGAGTGCTATTGGTTCGGACAAAGGTTTCCTTTTCGGTCGCTGCTTCCGCATCGGCGATGAGTTGTTTAAGGGATTGCTGATAACTCAGGGTTCGGCTCGCCCATTCTATCGCCTGCTGAGCACCTTGCCACTCTTGCCAACGGCTCAAAAAATTTTGGGCGAGTTGCTCTTGCGTTTTCTCCAAAGCCACCCGCAGTTGCGGTAGGAGTTGGGTGATTTCTTGTAAAGCCTGAGCCATTTGGATGAAAGAAGGCAATTGCTCACGCCAACTTTGCCATTCCTTTTCTATCGCCGCCACTCGTTCGCTCAATTGCTGGACAGTTTGCAACAACTGGGCGACGAGCAAGCCTGCAGCAAAGCCCACATCACTTGCTGCTAATTTCCGAGTTTGCTCCTGCCAGTCTTCCATCGGTCATCACCCCTTTCGCCAACTTCGGCTAAGGCAAAGCCAAAATTTTCTGCTCGTCCAGTAACTTTTCTCCTGCCCACCATCTCCACCAAAGCCAGCCTTCCTCGTCAGTGTCCAACTGCATCCGAACCCTTTCGGCTTGTTGATACTCCAAGCGGACGGAAGCCAGCAAGTAATCGGTGTCTCGCACCCTTGCCAGTAATTCTGCGGTCAAACCCGCTAACGGCACATTGAAGGTTCGTTCTATGCGGGTTAGGTGGTCACCAGCCCGAAGCAACTCCTCCCGTTTACCGTTGACAGAAAGGGAGACAGGGAAAGGCATCCCTGTCAATCGCACCTCTCCGATCAAAGCCGCTCCATAGGCAACAGCAAGGATTGCATCTTCCCCACGCAACTGAACCACTCGCTCAGGTTTCCCAATCCAATCTCCCAAAAGTTCACGCACCAACGGGATTTGCCCCGTCCCACCCACAACTAAGACATAAGCGATTTGTTGCCAATCAGAAGGGCTAAGATGCTCGTCCAGCCGTTTCTTCAACTCCGCTAAAGTTTCCTGCACCCACCAATTGACCGATGGGCGACTTACTAAAACGAAGCGTGGGTCAAGGTCAGTGAATTCTGGGGCAGTGAGGCGGGAACGAAAGTCAGCGACAGAAAAGGAGTTTTGCCTGTCCAGTTGCTCTTTTGCCTCCCGAACAGTTTCCGCCAATTGCCTTAAGGGCAAACTCCCTCGCCAGCGAAATTCCTTCCAACCGAGTTGCCTTGCCTCATTTAGCAATTCCTGCAAGCCTACACTCTCTGCGAACTCGCAAGTCAGATACCAGTCAAGGTGCTGACCACCTTGCTCCAAACCAACGCCGACTAAAGGAGGCAACTCAAAGAATGGCGGTTCAGGTTTTTCATAGACCAAAAGCGTTGCGTCTAAAGTCCCTGCTCCCCAATCCAGCACTAAAAACCAATCACCGGGACGAGGCAATGGAAGCCCTTGCGCAAACTCCCGCCACTTGTGCAAAACATACGCCGCCGCGCAAACCGGTTCCAGCCAAACCCGAACCCACTTCATCCCCGCTTCACCAGCGGCTTGGATGCTGAGATCTCGTTGCTTCTCGTAATCGCTCTCCCTATCCAGAACGGGCAACCCCAACTCAAACCGTTTCAGGCATTGCTGGTCGTCGCCATAGACCAAATCAACCTGCCTTTTCAGGAAAGCGAGGAAGCGTTGGGTCAGTTGTAGCGAGGTCCAAAAACGACCCGCCCATTGAACCGTTCGATTACTTCGCAACAGCAACTTGACACCTTGCACGGGCAAAGCGGTTGGGTCTCCCAAACGGGCTTCAGCGTCTTGCCCCATCAACGGTTCTTGTCGTCCTTCCAAAAACAACAGCAAAGAGGGCACGACCTGCTGTCCCTGAAGGGTAAGCAATTGAGGGTTGGGAGAATTCTGCCGAAAGTCCAACACCGCTAAGGCAGATTTGGAAGTTCCGAAATCCACGCCGACAATGACATCGGGTTGGCGAACTTCTCTTTCCCCACCGACCCAAAAGACGATGCAACGAACTGCTTCCCCTTCATCAGGTTCAGCCACCAACTCGCAGGGTTGCTCCTTTGCCCACTCCTTTCCCGCTTCCAATTGCCATTCCTTCGCTTTCTTGCTCGCCAACGACCATTTGACTTCTGAAGGGTAAACCCTCAACGGTTCAGCGACCCTCAGTTTTCCCGTCACCGAAAAAGGCGACTCGTTGACCAACCGCACCGATTGCTTCGGATGGCGGTAAGACAGAAGCACCAACGAAGGCACCCAACGCAATCGCGGGATGTAAGGGATGAGGCGCAAGACCAACCTCTCTTCCCTTTCCAATTCCTTCGGATGCCACTCTGGGCGTGGCTTTTCTTTCTTGCTTGCACCGATAGGATAGAAAAGGCTGCGAACGGAGATGGCAACTTCTGTCTCGTCTTTCAATGGCTGAATCCAAAGGCGCAAATCCACTTTCTCGCCAACCCGACAAAAGCAACGCTCCGCCTCTTTCGGTGTTTCGCCGACGCCCAACAAGAGTTGTTCAGGTTGCTCGCTGCGGAAGACGAGTTCCAATGGCTCTTTGCCAACTCCTTGCACTTCAAAAGTCAAGGTCAAGGGCAGAGACGAAGACTTGACAAGTATCGGGTTACGGACAGAAGGACGCACTAACCAGCGTAATGGATAACCGCAGTTGGGGCAGAAAGCGAGAACGAAAGGCTCAGGGATACGGACTTGACAGAAAGGACAAGGTTTTGTTGAAGTTAAGTGAGGTCGTGATTGATGGGACTCTTGTTGCGTTCTTTGCTGTGCAAACGATGACTCGGCAGCAGTAGGAGTGGAGCGTTGTGGTGTTTGCCATAAAACTTTCCCTTCTCCATCCACCCATCCTTTCTCAGTCAGCCGCAAAATCACTTTGGCGCCCAAACGGATTTGGTCACCGAGTTGTAATTTCCGCCATGCCCGAGGATAGAGGCGCTCACCGTTGACGAAAGTTCCGTTTTTACTCCCTTCATCCCGAAGATACCAGACTCCTCCTACGCAAACGGCACGAGCATGGCGGCGGGAGACCGTCGGGTCGGAGAACCTCACCGAACACTCTTCACTTCGCCCAAAAATCAAATCCGCTTCCTCTTGACCGACAGGGAAACCACATTGGTCGCAGAAGCGTGCTTCTTCCCTTAATTCGCTGCCACAATCTGAACAGCGTTTCACTACCATTTTCACCTCGTTCCTCCCAATGAAGTTGACCCCGCTTCTGCCCTGCCCCGTCCTCACTTTACTGCACTGTCAGAAGTGGCGAGCAAGCCATAACTCATTCGCGGCAAAGTCAATTATGGCGGGAGAAGCGGGTGGTGTAAATGACTGCAAGAGAGCGTTCTAAAAGTCAAAAATCCTCTACCCATGCCACAGGCTTTAGCCCATAGATGACGCAACCAAAGCCGTTCATGCTACGGACTTCAGTCCGTAGTTGATGACGAAAGACCTGAGCGCCGACTTAGAACGGGACGAGGGGCGTGGGACGAGGGACGAGAAAAATGGGAGGGCGAGGCTTCTGCCGAGCCAAAAACGGCAGCGAATGGCGAATAGCGACTGGCGAATGGTTTTTTCTGGAGGGCAGTGTTCCCACACTGCCGAAAAATTTTTTGCTCTTTAAAAACTACACTCCGCACTCAGCACACCGCACCGATTTTATGGTTCGCCCTCCCAGACGCCGAATGAATTCGGCGCTCAGGAAAAAATCGTCATCAACCATTGGCTTAAGCCAGTGGCATGAGTATTTTAGAACACTCTCATGACTGCAAGGTCGTTCTGACATTGTTCATGAACGAAAGGGCGTGTGGTGCGGTGATTAAGGGCTGAAATCTTTTCGGCAGTGCAAGAGCACTGCCCTCCAGAAAAGTCATTCACCAGTCGCCAATCGCCATTTACCAATCGCTATCCTTTGCGACTTGCCCATTTGCCGACCTGCCGATTTGCCGATAAGTTTTGGCTTGGCAGTATCATCGCCTTCCCAAATTTTTCTCGTCCCAACTCGTTTCGCTTTGGGACACTAATCATGGAAGGTTGTTGCGTTGACAATGAAGGCGCATCATTATTCAAAAAGCCGCCACAACAGATTTTGGCGGTATTCCACGACAGCCCAAAGACCGAGAAGCGTTGTTGTGTTTTCAAGTCCTAATGCTTCGGGGGCGAGAGAAAGATGGAGTTGATGGCGACAGCGGTTGGCAGGTTGGGTTCAAGGTTCTCTTTGGTCTTTGACCCAGATGCAAAGCAAATCCTTCATTCGGCTCTTGGCAGGTGGCTGGACTTTCCCACCGACTTAGCCATAGGCGTCAGGAGCGAGGACGAAGTTGTTCGTGCGCTTCCCTTTACCCGTCGCTTCCCGCACTTTGAAATCGTTGAGCAACGGTTGACTTTCTGCGGCGTCAAGTATATCGCCCGTTCGTGGGATTTAGGGCTGACTCTCAAGACCGAAGTGGTAGCGCCTTTTTACCCGCGCGACGAATGGACTTCCGTTGCCCCGCTTTTCTTCATAAGGCTTGAGGTGCAGCCGCAAGAGCGAATTTTTTGGCGTCCAGCCGAGAGGTCGGTCAGGCGGGGGCAAGTATTCGTAAGGCTCCAAAGGGCTAACCTGCATTTGACCCAAGCCCACGACAGGCTCAAAATCAACTACTCTGTCCCGAAAGTTCTTTGGAAGGGCGAGAGGGAGAGACCCGAGGATTTGGGCGAAAGTGAGGAACTTTGGTGGTGCGATGAGAGGGTTGTGCCGATTTCGCCAAACTCCGAACTTTTGGACGATGGCATCGCCTTCCAATTTGACCTTGATGACCCGTCAAGGTGCCGATTTGATTTGGTTTGGTGCGCTTTTGTGGATGAGCCCGTTTTGAAAGTCTTCGGGCAACCTGCTTCCTTCAAGTATCGCTGGCTTTTCACCGATGTCGAGGCGGTCGCAGATTTCGCTTGTCGCCACTTCGACGAACTCCTCGCCAAAGCGAACCAGATGGACGAACTGCTATCTAACTCGGGCTTGACAAAAACTCAGGCAGATTTGATTCGCTTCTCGTTTCAAAACTTCCTCCTCAACACTTGGTGGGTTGTCCGTGACGACGGTGCCGAGTGGTTCAGCGTTTGGGAAGGTTCGTGCCACTTCCACAGCACCGTTGATGTGGAATACAACGATGCCCTCGTTTACCTTGCCTTCTTCCCTGAGTTGCTTGAACTTCTGCTGGACGAGTGGGCTTTGTTTGAGATGCAAGACGAGGTTGGAAGTTACCTCGCACACGATATGGGTGGCGAATTGGAAGTCGGTCAGCAAGCCTACCACCATCCCATGCCAGTTGAGGAAAACGCCAACTTCCTTTTGATGCTTCATTGCCTATGGCGATGGACAGGCAAGCACGAGTTGATTGAAAGGCACAGTGGTTTGGCGAAACGCTTGACCGCTTACTTTGAACGAAGCGACACAACTGGCAACGGCTTCCCAAACTTGGGCACCGCCAACACCATTGACGATGCTTCACCTGCAGTTCAATACTCGCAAGAGCAAACTTACCTCGCTGTCAAGACTTTGTGTGCTTGCCACGCAGCGGCGCAAATCGCCGATGCATTGGGTGAAACTGATTGGGCAAATCAGTGCCGAAAATTGGTGGAGCGAATACGAAAAACCCTTGACGAGCAAGCGTGGCTCGGTGATCACTATGCCGTTTGCTTGGAACGAAGTGCCGACGGCTTAGTTGATGCGTGGACCGGAAAGCCGTTGAGCGGAGAATTGGTTGGCTGGGACGCCTACTCCATCTATACGGCGAACGGTTTGCTCTACCTTTTGCTGAGTGGCAACGAGCCTGACCTCAATTACCAGCGAATTTGCACCGACATCGTGAACGCTTACTGGCAATCGCTCACCGAATACGGTTGCACTCACACGAGTGCCGACAAGAGCAATGTTTGGGTTTCGCAAAACTTGTGGCGCGATTTTGTCGCTGCTTACTTGGGCATTCAATTGCCCGACAACTCACCCCGCTACTTTGCCCTCCAAGCCTTCATGAACACTTCGGGCTTGACAAAAGGCTTCATTGACACCTACCTGACCAACAACCTTTGCTTCTACCCGCGAGGCATAACGAGCATCGGCTACCTTTTCGCCCTCTGCGGGCTTCAAATCGACAAGGTTCGCAACATCGTTCGCCTGCGAGAAAAGGCACTTTATCCCTGCCGCGTGCCTTTGCTTCCCCTCGCTGATTGGGAGCGAGGGATTGTTCCTGCGGTTGTTTACCGCTTCGTTGATGGGCAAATGAGGGCGGAATTGGAGCACCCTGAAGTGTTGGGCGATTTGCAGGTTGTCTGGTATTAGCCAATCCGCCCAAATTAGGGATTTTCCCCGATGCCCAAAAACGATTTTACGCTCCAAAATCAGTTCAGCGAACAGCAGCGCAAGGAGGTGTCAAGTTGCGATGCTGAGGCGGTTCTTGATTGTCTCAAGTTCAGTGCTTTTGCTCGCTATGGTCGTGGTGGCGATGCGTCAGGAGACAGGGAAACAGCCTTTGAGCGTTACAGCAATCAAATCGCAGGAAGCGTGTCGTGACTGTCACCGTGCTATTGCCGACAGTTACGCTCATAGTGCCCATTCGGGATTGGCTTGTTCCCAGTGCCATCAGGGAGCGCTTGAACACCAAGATGCTGATGACCCTGCAAAGGTCCTGCCCACTGTTGATTTCAGCGCCGAACTCTGTGGCTCTTGTCATCGTTTCCAGTATGAGACCTACTTCATGAGCGAACCCGGGACTGCCGGTCTTTACGGAGGCACCCCAGCAGACCCGAAGGAGCACCCGAAAACGAAAGACTTTCCGCTTTACAACAAAATCGTGGCAGGTCACGGGTTCACGAAGGAATACAACGAAGACCGCTCCCACAAGTTCATTCTTCGCGACCACATTGACATCAAGCGCCCCAAAAACGCTGCTTGTCTGAACTGCAAGGCTACTCCCGTTGCTTACTACTGGGGTCGGACATGGAAGGGAATCAAACTTGACGAAAACGCGAAGTGGGATGAAGTGATTGCCCGCATCCCGAAAGAGATGCAGGACTACGGTGCATCTTGCACCCACTGTCACGATCCACACTCAACACAACTCCGCATCATCAACAAAGCCCTTCAAGCAGCCATCGCCGAACGAGGCGTCAACCCTTACTGGGCTGAGAAAAACGCTAAAAGTTTCGCTGAAGCCGATAAGCAGCAGAAGGAAATCCTTTTGTGCGCCCAATGCCATGTGGAGTATGTTTGCGGACCGGGCGCTGACAAGAAAATTCGGCTGGACTTCAGTTGGCGGAAGGTCAGGGACTTGGATGCTTATTATCGTGAGAAGTTTGGCTACATGCAGGACTGGATTCACGCTATCATCGGCGAACCGCTTATCAAAAGCCAGCACCCTGAGGTTGAACTCTTCTGGGAGAGCAAGTATGAGAGGGCTGGCGCTTCCTGCGTGACTTGTCACATGCCGAAAGTAAAGGTTGATGGCAGGACGCTCACATCCCACTGGCTCGTCTCACCGCTTCGCTACATTGACCGATACATCAAGGGCGAGAAACTTGGAGCGTTCCCTTGTGGCGAATGCCATTCCGTGTCGCCGCAAGTTTTGCGAGAGCAAGTCTTGAGAGTCCAAAAGCATGTTGACGAGGCTCAAAAGCGAGTGCAACAAGCCTTAAGTGACAGCATTGACGCCATTGCCGCTGCGAAGCAGGCACAGAAGGACGGGAAGCCGGTCAACGAGCAACTTTTGCGTGAAGCCGTCAGGTTGCACCAACTCGCTCACTTGCGTTGGGAGAATTTGGTCGTTTCCGAAAACAGCATGGGCTTCCACAACCCTGAGGAGGTTTTGAAGGAACTGACGGAAGCGATGGATTATGCCCGTCAGGCTCAGATGCTTGCCCTGCAAGCAGCGGGCATCGCTGTAAAGTCTGGACAGTGACGGTATCTCTTGCCGTCACCCGATATGTTGTGGCACGGTTTATTTGGGACGAACAAAAACTTGGGGGTGACGGCAAGATGCTTAAACACTTGCTTTGGGCGACGGATTTCTCGGAAACATCGCAGGCAGCGCTGGAGTGGGGATTGGCGCTGGCTCAGTTGGCGAAATCTCAACTGACCTTATTGCACATCGCAGAGGCTGAGGAAGCGAGGGACGAGCAACTGGCGGCAGAGCACCGGCGAAAGTTGGAAGAAATCGCCGAGCAAATTCGGCAGAAAGGGTTAACCGTGACGACATCTGTTCGCCCTGGACAAGCAGCGCAAGTTATCGTCCAAGCGGCAAAAGAATTGGGCGCTGACTTGGTTGTTCTCGGCGCTCACGGTCACACCAGTTTCAAGGAAAAACTTCTGGGCTCAACGACTGAGCAGGTCTTGCAAAATTCGCCCGTCCCAGTTTTGTTCGTTCGTGAGAGGCGTGAACCCAAGTTCAATCACTTGCTTGTGCCAAGTGACCTGTCTGACGCTGCCTTAATTGCCCTTGATTACGCAGCCAATTTGGCGAGTTTAACGAAAGCCCAAATTTCGCTTTTGCATGTCGTCGCACCATATGAAGGTAGCCCTGAAGCGTGGGAGGAGTTGAAGAGGGAGACAACGGAGGAGTTGCGTCGTTGGTCATCAAGGACTGTAGAGCCATCGGAAGTGCCGAGCATTGAACCCAAAGTTACCCGATACCATCACGCCGGTGCAGGCATCACCGAGTTCGCACAACAAAACGCCGTTGACTTGATAATCATCCCGACGCACGGGCACAGTGCTTTGGGAAGGTTGATTTTCGGTAGCGTCGCTGCCCATGTCATCTACTACGCTCCATGCCCGGTCATCAGCGGGAAAGCGGAAGCGTTCAGGAAAGCGATGGAAGGGTAAGCGGTTACCTTTGAAGCGAGCAAGTGGTGAGACGAATAAAACGGCTGAGGAGGTGCAAAGGCGATGAAGAAGTGGGCGGTTATGGTGGCAGTTTTGGTTGCAGTTGGGGTCGGGGCGGCTCAAACAGGTTCTTTGACCACTTCGGTCTATTGGCGGGTGAGGGTTGAAAGTTGGAACTTCTTTGACCCGGGCGCTGCGGGAGTTGACAACAGTTACACTTTTGTCGCATCGCTCTTGAGGGCGGGAGTTGATGGCAAAGTCGGCAAGTCTCAGGATTGGCGGCTGGAACTTTCGCAAGTTACCTTCGGCGGTCTTCCAGAAAATGCCATTGCTCCAGCACCTGCAGGCGATTTGGGACTTGGCGCTACTTACTACCGATGGAACAGAGGGCGTGACGGCAGCGTTTTCGTCAAGCAGGCTTATTGGCAGTGGCGGAACAAAACAGGCAAAAACTCAACCCTCAGGCTCGGTCGCTTTGAATTTAGTGAAGGCACGGAACGGATGCCTAAAGACCCCAACCTCTCTTGGCTGCGCCGCAACCGAATCCAAGAACGATTAATCGGTCCGTTTGGATTTGTTCATGTCCAACGGAGTTTTGATGGCATCTTGTGGACGCAAGACAATTGGAGCGAGAAGCGAAACCGAGACAACTTGACAATAGCCCTGCTCAGACCAACAAGGGGCGCTTTTGACCTCAAAGGGAACGATGAGTTGAAGGACATAACGGTTGGTTACGCATCTTGGACATTTGCCCCAGACGACCACAGCGACGCTCGCATCTTCGCCCTCTGGTATTACGACAAGCGAAAACCTCCGAAAGTCGTCAAAGTTGACAACAGACCCATTGGGGAGCGGAACAACGATACCGGAAACATCAGCATCCCCAGCATCGGGTTCCATTACATCCGAACATGCCCTTCAAAGTTCGGCAAGACAGATTTTCTGCTCTGGGGGACATGGCAAGCAGGGAGATGGGGAAATCTTGACCACAGGGCTGGCGCCCTTGCCCTTGAACTGGGACACCAGTGGACTAAAGTCCGTTGGCAACCTTGGCTCAGAATCGGCTACTTCCACAGCACTGGGGATGAGGAACCGAACGACCCGGACCATCAAACTTTCTTCCAGGTGTTGCCCACTCCACGCATTTACGCACGGACGCCGATTTACAACTTGATGAACAACCGTGACCTGTTTGCGCAGTTGATGCTCAAGCCATCGCCGAAACTCAGTCTGCGGCTGGACTGGCACATGTTATGGCTGACGAAGAGTGAGGACTTCTGGTATGCTGGTGGCGGTGCGTTCAACCACAACTCCTTCGGCTACATTGGCCGCCCCAGCGGTGGGTCAAAGCGGCTGATGGACCTCCTTGACCTGAGCATTGACTACACCCCTGACCCCAAGACGACTTGGACTCTCTACTTGGCGAAGGCTTGGGGCAAGGATGTGGTGCGAAATAACTTCCCTGCGAAAGATAGCGCTTTCTACGCCTACTTGGAATTTGTGCGAAGGTGGTAAGTCAAATGCTCGGCAGTTCGTGAGGTCGGCAAATCGTGAAAGACAGCGAGTAGCGAATAGCGAGTAGCGAATGGTGAATTTTGACCACCCGAGTTGGGTAGCTACGAATTGAGTTGAGGGTTGCGAGTTAAGGGTTGAGCGTCAGGATTTTTCTCTGGACTCACAACCCGCAATTCGCAACTTTTTAAGTTAGCCTGCTTCAGCAGGCTTTGTTATCGCAGCCACCGACTTCAGTCGGTGGACAAAATAGGAGAGCAATATTTCTGCCGAGCCAAAACGACAGCGAATGGCAAGTAGCGAATGGCGAATGGTTTTTCTGGAGGGCAGCGCTCCTGCGCTGCCGAAAATTTTCGGCACATCAGGAGATGCGCCCTCCAGAATTTTCCGCTACACGCCTTTACGCCTGCACTCATGTTGGCTAACTCCTCAAGGATTGACAAGCATACTGGTTTAGCCGCCAGCGCTGACACCTGCCACGAACCCGCCTTCCGTCATCTTTCGGATGTCCAGCACCTTGTCCAGTTCTTCAGCAGGCATCAATCCCATCTCCAGCACGACTTCCCTGATGGTCTTGTTTTCCGACATCGCTTTCTTGACAACCTCTGCTGCCTTGTCGTAGCCGATATAAGGAGTCAGAGCCGTTGCCAAGATAGCGTTTTGGGCAGCGAGCCTTTCCATGTGCTCCTTGTTGGCGACGATGCCAGCGATGCACTTGCTGACGAAGACATCGCACGCGTTCGCCAAAATCGTGATGGACTGGAGTAGGTTGTGAGCGATGACGGGCAAAGCGACATTGAGTTCAAAGTTTCCTGATGCTGCCGCTGCCGTAACGGTCACATCGTTCCCGAAAACCTGCATTGCCACCATCATCACCGCTTCAGGGATCACAGGGTTGATTTTCCCGGGCATGATGGACGAACCCGGCTGAAGTGCAGGCAACCGAATTTCCGCTAACCCAGCCTGAGGTCCCGAGTTCATCCACCGTAAATCGTTGGCGATTTTGTAAAGGGCAACGGCAAGGGTTTTCAGTGCACCGCTGACTTCAACGGCGGTCTCCATCGCTGCTTGAGATGCGAAATGGTTTCTGGTTTCCTTGAAGGGGATGCCAGTCTCTTTAGCCAACGCTTCCGCAATTCGCTTACCAAATTCTGGGTGCGTGTTAATCCCTGTCCCGACAGCGGTCCCGCCAAGTGCCAACTCGTAGAGGCGAGGCAAGGTCGCCTCAATCCGTTCCTTGCACCAAGCAATTTGAGCAGCGTAGCCAGAGAATTCCTGCCCAAGCCGAATAGGCATAGCGTCCATCAAGTGCGTCCTGCCCGTCTTCACGATGTCATCAAACTCCTTCGCTTTCCCCTCCAAAGCCGCATGCAACCTGTCAAGGGCGGGAAGGAGTTGCTCGTGAATGGCGATGGCAGCGGAAATGTGGATGCAAGCCGGGATGACATCGTTTGAAGACTGACCCAAATTCACATGGTCGTTAGGATGGACGAGAGATTTGTCACCTCGCTTGCCACCCAAAATCTCGCAGGCTCGGTTGGCGATGACTTCGTTGGCGTTCATGTTGGTTGAAGTGCCCGAACCAGTCTGGAAGATGTCAATGGGGAAATGCTCGTCCAGTTTGCCTTCAACGACTTCCCGTGCCGCTTGAATGATGGCATTGGCTCTCTGCTCGTCCAAAAGCCCAAGTTCCTTGTTGACTTTCGCTGCACACATCTTGACAAGCCCCAGTGCCCTGATGAAGACTCGCGGAAAACGGATTCCGCTGATAGGGAAGTTTTCAACTGCCCTTTGAGTTTGAGCGCCCCAAAGTGCCCATGCCGGAACCTGAACTTCTCCCAAAGCGTCCCTCTCAATCCTCACTTCCGTCATAGTGCTTCCCCCCTTCGTGAGTGCTAACTTGCTTCAAAACTTCCCTCGCTGCAGCAAAATGTTGAGTGCGCAAATGCCCATCTCAACTTTGGCACAAAAAGCGAGGTGATGAAATGAGGGGCTTGGTTATCGCTCGCGCCGGTGCGAAAACCGAAATTTGGCTGCCAGAAGAGCAAAGGGTCGTTCTGGGGATACCGCGAGGCAAGTTGATCAAACAAGGCGAACGAATTTACGCTGGCGACTGGGTTCAAGTTAGAAATGTTTCGCCTCACGAGGTCGCCATTGATGCCATCGAGGAGCGCAAAAACTTGCTCCCTCAGCCACCTGTCGCCAATGTTGACAAACTCCTCATCGTCGTGAGTTGGCGCGAACCAGATTTCAGCAACCTCGTCCTTGACGGTCTTTTGGCACAAGCGGAGTTCTTTGAGTTGCCAGTGACCATCGTGTTCAACAAGACGGACTTGGTGCGAAAGAGGGAAGCAGCCAAGTTGGAAAAGTGGGTCAGACTCTACGAAAGCATCGGTTACCCTGTCTTGAAGACCAGCGTTGAGACCAGTGAGGGGCTTGACCAGTTGTGGGAGACAATAAAGGGCAACTTGGTTGTCCTTGCAGGACCGTCAGGGGTCGGGAAATCTTCAATCCTGAACGCCCTCATCCCAGGTGTTCAGTTGCGAACTGACGATGTAAGTGAGAAGACAGGCAGGGGACGGCATGTAACGACGGAAGTCAGGTTGTTGCCTAACCCGCATGGCGGTTGGGTCGCTGACACGCCCGGCTTTCAAAAAGTTGACCTGCCTCAGTGGGTCGCTTTGGAAACTTTGCCAGTGCTTTACCGCGAGTTCAACCAGTTTCCCTGCGAGTTCAACAACTGCTCGCATACAAATGAACCAGGCTGCGGCGTTAGGGCTGCCGTTGAACGAGGGCAAATCGCCCCAGAGCGCTACCAAACCTACCTTTACTGGTGGGACGCAACAAGGCAGGTGGAAGAAGAGCAGTTTTGAGTGCCAATTTGTCCCCGCATCTTTAGCAACTTCAAACTCGCCTTCGGTTCAACATGTCCTGCAGCGTGACGCCTTGGTAGCGTTGCTTTGCCTTCTCCCTGATGGCTTGGACCCGTTCTTCAAAAGTTGGCTTGACAGTCCTGTAAAGGACGCCAACCCAACGAGTCTCAATGTCGGTTGCAAATTGAATGGCTCGGTTTATGTCGGTTGGGTCGTAATCTGGCGGCAGTTCCTTGACTTTCTGCTTGTAGAGGTCATAGGTGTCAAAGAAAGTCACGCACGGGCTGAGTATGTGGACGAGGGCGAATCCGGGATGCTGAATGGCTTGGGCAATGACTTCAGCCAATTTCCGTGCCCTCGCTGAAAACTCGCGGGCAACGAAAGTGGCGCCGTAAAGGATGGCTAAAGCGCAAGGCTCAACATAGTTTTCGTAGCCGCCATAAGGCGTCGAATCTGTTGTTTGCCAAGGCAAAGTCGTCGGCGACGCTTGTCCTTTGGTCAGGGCATAGAGGTTGTTGTCAAGCAGAAGGTATGTCAGGTTGATGTTTCTGCGGCAAGCGTGCATGAAGTGGTTTCCACCGATAGCCAAAGTATCGCCGTCGCCGCCTACGGCTATGACGGTCAATTTGGGATTGGCTGCTTTGACTCCTAAAGCAACAGGCATCGTCCGACCGTGTAGGCTGTGAAAGCCGTAAGCAGTGGTGAAGGCAGGGAAGCGTCCCGAACAGCCAATCCCAGAGACGATTACGACTTCCTCAGGGTTGAGACCCAAATTCCCCAGCGCCATGAAGGTTGCGGTGAGGACACCAAAATCGCCACAACCGGGACACCAAATTGGCTTCAGGTCGGACTTGTAACGCTCCCGAACTTCTGCGCTAACAGCCATCTCTATCACCTCGCAAGTGCTGCTTCATGTGCCAGTTCCTTGATTGCCTCAAGGATTTCTCGGACTTTGAAGGGCACGCCCGTCACTTTGGTGTAAGAGACGACATCAAGCCCCGTCTCGCCACGAATCAAATGCGCAAATTGACCTGTGTAGTTGAGTTCGGGCAGCAAGACCTGCTTCATTGAAGTGATAAAGCGGCGAATGACATCCCTCTGAAGCGGGTAAAGCATGGAGACATGAAGGGCTGCCATTGAAATTCCTTCCTGCTCTGCCAACTCAACGGCTTCCCTGACAGCGCCAGCCGTTGAACCCCAAACGATGACCCCAACATCGGCTTGGCGAGGACCATACCACCTATAGCCCTGAAAGCCGGGGTAGTATTCGTCGTAGCGTAAGGCAAGTTCCAACTTGCGGAACCGTTTCTCGGTCATCGTCATGTGGTTCTCCTGATCCCAGTTGGGATGCCCGAATTCGTCGTGTTCAAGCCCTTCTGCGGTGTAGGAACCGGGTTTGCCGGGAACGGACATAGGCGAAACTCCCGTTTCGGTGAGCAGATAACGGCGGTAACCGTCGCCACCGTGAACAACTGGGTCGTAAACTTCTCGGTCAATCACGATGATTTTGCTTAGGTCAATGGGCTCAATGGTTTCGGTGCGGTGAGCGAGGGATTGGTCGCTCAGGATTACGACGGGCAGTTGACAAAGTTCCGCTAAGTTGAAAGCGTGGACGGTCACATAAAAGCAACCTTGCACAGTGCTGGGAGCCAAGACTATCCTCGGGACATCACCGTGTCCACCGAAAACTGCTTGGTAAAGGTCGCTTTGTTCGCTTTTGGTGGGCATTCCAGTGCTCGGACCGGCTCGTTGGATGTCGGCGATGACGCAAGGGATTTCAGCCATCGCTGCGTGACCGAGAAACTCTGTCATCAGTGAAAAGCCGGGACCTGAAGTCGCTGTCATGGCTTTCGCACCGGCAAAAGAAGCGCCCAAGACAGCGCCGATAGCAGCAATTTCGTCCTCAACTTGAAGCGGTGTGCCGTCAAAGTGGGGCAAATGCTCCATCATCCACTCCAAAATGTCACTTGCAGGCGTGATAGGGTAACCGGCGAAAACCTTGCAGCCAGCCGCAATCGCACCGTAGCAAATTGCTTCGTTACCCGAAAGGATGATGCGGTCTCGCATCGGGCGAACTTCCACGCGGTATGGGTCTCGCTTCTCAAGTTTTCTGGCTTCTTCAAACCCCTCGTTCAAAGCGGTTATGTTAGCGCTGACAACTTTTTCGCCTCGGCGACCCCAATAGTCGCGGATGAGTTGCTCAAAAACCTCCTTCGGCAACCCGAACAGCGCGGAAAACGCTCCCAAAATGACCATGTTCTTGCTCAACGGGTTGCGAAGTTTGACCTTAGCGATTTCGCTGAAGGGAAGCCCATAGGTCGTCGCTGTCCCAGGCACATTTTTCGGCTCAAACTTGCTGTCGTAAATGAGCACTCCGTAAGGGTTGAACTCGTGTCGGTGAATTTCCCAAGCCTCCTCGTCAAAGCAGATAAGGATGTCAACCTCATCGCCGTGAGAATAAATCGGTCGCTCGGAAGTTCGGACCTGAATCATCGCTTGCCCGCCTTTGATTTCGGCAGGGTAAGTCCTGAAGGTGAAGACTTCAAGACCGCAGCGGGCGAGGGCATGAGCCAAAAACTCACCAGTGCGGATGATGCCGCCCTCCAAAGTATCGCCTCCGACTCGGACAACAAATTCGTTGACCGGCATGACTTGTCGCCTCCTGAACCGACACTCTTGTCGGGTTTTCGCTGCGACATTCAAGTCAGTGTTTTCCGCCACTCTAACCCGCCCGTTAACTTTAACACAGCCGAAACGAATACGGAAACAATCATACGCAAGTCGCCAAATTCACCGCCCTACGCATCTTCAAAGGAGCAAACGATGGCGAATGGCGAGGAGCGAATAGCGATTGGCGAATATTAGTTTGGAGGGTCGGGCTCCTGCCCGACCGAAAATTTTTCCCAACGGAACTTCAGAGCCGTTGCCTATAAAGGGCAACTTTCACTTCTTTTTCGCTTCCGCAGCCAGCAGTTGCTCAATTGTCACGCCAACTTGAGCGCCTTTCGCTCCGAACATTGAACCGACGATGCGCTTTTGGAACCGTTCCAGCGCCAGATCGTAAGCCTGTTTCGGAAGCGGGATATAGCCGACCTCTTTCGCAAGTTTTGCGGCATTGCGAAGGTAGAACTCAACGAACGCTGAGACCTCGGGTCGGTCCGCTGATTTCCGGTTGACATAGATGAACAGCGGGCGGGCAAGGTGATAGCGGTTTTCCCTGACCGCTTTCTCGCTGGGCTTCATTGGCTTGCCATTGTTGTGGCACTTGCACTGAATTGCGACAAGTTTCAAGCGCTGCTTATTCTCCACGAAATACGCGAACGGGATAAACCCGAGGGCATTGACATCGCTTGCCACCCCTTGCACGAGTTGGTTATCATCTTCGCTGCTCATGTAGTCGCCCCTGCTGGCGTGTTCTTTCCCAACCACTGCAGCGGTGAAGAAATCGTAAGTGCCACTGTCAGCACCCGCCCCGAAAAGTTTCAAGGGTCTGTCAGGAAAGCCTTTCCGGACTTGTGACCACTTCGTGACTTTCCCTTGAGCCGCCGGTTCCCACATCTTCTTCAATTCATCAACCGTCAAGTAATCGCACCAATTGTTGGCTGGATTGACGACAATTGCGATGGCGTCGTAGGCGATGGGTAGTTCAATGTAGGCAATTTTGTTTTTCCGACAGGCTGCGTCTTCAACGGCTTTGATGGGTCGTGATGCCCCGATAAGGTCAACTTCGCCGCGCGAAAACCTTTTGAAACCGCCGCCAGTCCCGGAGATGCCAACGGTGACCCTCACCCTCGGGTTTAGCCTTTGGAAGTCCTCGGCGACCGCTTCAGTGAGCAAGTAAACGGTTGACGAACCATCAATCTTGATGACCCCTGAAAGTTGCCTTTGACCGTAAGCGAACAAGGTGGCAATCAAAAGGCACAGCGTCGACAACACAAAGTTCGCCTTGCCATTCCGAACCATCTCGCTCCTCACCTCTTTGCTGAGTTTTTTCGGGTTAAGGCACTATCCGCCTCTTCGGCGGGTCAAAAACTCCGTTTCCATCCCTGTCAACCCAAATGGGATTGGTCACGGCGAATGGGATGACCCGATAGGTCTCGCCTTCAAAAGTTCTGAACGGGCGAAGTATCGGCTCCAGACTGCCTTCAACGCCCCTAACTATCACCGCATACCAAGCATCTCGTCGCGGTCGCACCCTTGCTTTCGCCACCCAATCAAGCGCCTTCATCTCGTTGCTGCTTGGCAGCCGCCACCGTTTCACGGCAATCCCGTTGGCTACAAGTTCCACTTCTTCAACCGAAACCCAGTTGGGCGCTTGAACGCGGATGTCAAGAACGATGTCGCCCTTCGGCTTGCTTATCAGCGAACCTATAGGTTGCCCATCTGCTGTCAAGGTCACGAACGGACCAATGCTAACGACGACCCGACCGCTCCTGAAGGCTTCAACAACCGCCTCAGGAGAAATTTGCCTCGGGTCGTCGGTGCCGACATAAACGAAATTGCGGGCGTAACCGACTTCATCTTGCGTCAATGTGTGGCTATCGGAGCCAGCAACTGCCGCAATGCGGTAACCGTTGTTCAGCAACCCAAACCAGTCACGCATCAGGATGGCAAGGTCAGTTTGTGCCTTCCCGTTGCACAACTCCATTGCGTCAAAGTCAAGCGAGAAACCGGGCTTGGTCGCAGTGCAAGTTTCAGGATCAAAACCGTAAGGGGTGAAGTAAGCGAGAGTGCTGAAACGAGGGTGGTTGACAATCAAAAGCGGGCGGGTCGGGAGACTGCGGACTTCGGCGAAAATTTGTTCGGGCGTCTTGTTTTGCCACAGGATAGCCCCGTTGCCCGGCTTCGTTGGGTCAGGGATGAGGGGAAAGGCGTTGTAGTGCCCCATCCCCCTCGTCGTGATTTCAACACCTGCTGCTCCGGCAATCCACTTTTCAAGCCCAAGTTTTCGGATGGTGGGCATCGGGTCGGTGACGAAATCGTGGTCGCTCATGACCATGAATTCAAGCCCTTCAGCGACGCAACTCACAACTCGGTCCTCAAGGGAGACAGCGCTGTCAAAACTGTTGCTGCAATGCATGTGAAGGTCAACAGCAATCCATCCCTTCGTGTCCACGCTCCGCTTCAAGTTGAAACTGACCTTGACAGGCTTTTGCTCGGGCACAACGACCTCGGCGACATCGACATCGTATTCAAGCCCCCGCGACGCATAGATGCGATATGTTCCCGGCGGAATCGTCCGAATTCCTTTGCCTGTTGCAGTGAAGACATAGTTTTCCGCTCCCGCTGCCAAAAAGTTCGGACCAAAATCTGGTGTTGCCGTCCCTTTGATGCCAAGGAAGGTCAGGCGGGAAGGGAGCAACTCTTTGGTCTCGCTGTCACGGACTTCAAAGACCAAAACACCAGCGCCGCTGACCAAAAGTTCAACAGGCTTTGCTGCTTTGGTGGGCAACCTAATCGCAGCGTCTTTAAGGCTCAGCCTCGCCACATGTTTCGCTTGAAAGCGATAACTGCCGGCAGGAAGCCAGAAGGCGAATTTGCCATCCTTGTCGGTGTGAGTTGTAGCCACAGCAGGTTCAGCGGACGATTCACCAGAATTTCTCGGTTGGACTTTGACCTCGCCCGCAAGCGCTACTACCCGGATTCCGATGACAGGCTTGCCCGTTGCCCTTGAGCGGACAATCCCTCGCGCTTCATAGAGTTCTCTGCCTTGGAGCGACCAAGCAATTCTCGCCGCTTCCGCCAGCGTGGGTGCAGAGATGAGATAGCGCTCGTAAACAATCGTTTCACCTTGAGCGATGTCCGTTGTGACCGCAACTGGGTCACTCCATCCCAAACCATTGATGATTTTGTTTTTGCCCTGAGCAGTGCACCAAGCATAGGCTATGCCGTAACCTTCCGCCCCGACCCAATCCAAGACTTCGGTTCGCCTCTGGATGCCAAAACCGAACATAGGCGCAAACGCCCGAGAGTTTCCCCATTGGATGGCGTCGCCCAAGTCAAATTTCGTCAGAGGCTTATCGCCAGCGTTTGTGACCGCTGTTCGGATGAGGATGTAAGGTTTGCCCGCTTCTAAACGATAGACAGTCCTCAACTTCAGCGAACCGTCCTCGCTGTCTACCCCTTCAGCCACAACTTCGGCAACCCCATCGCTTCCGTCTCGTGTTATTTGGACGGAACTGTATCGCCCCTGACGAGGGTAGCGACCGAGGAACAGGAAGATTTGGTCTAACTCGTCCGCACCTTTTTCTTTTGCGCCCGTTAAAGCCACATCAACGATGTTTCCACCGCTGGCAGCACTTCGGTGGATATGACCTGCGGCGGTGATTACGACGGTGATTTTCTCGTTGCGAAGGACGATATCCCCTACCCTACCCCCGACCCTTCTGCTTGGTGGCAAATCAGCGGGCGATTGAGCGATAAAGGCTCTAACTTGCGCCGAAGCGACCGAAGCAATGAAGGTCAAAGCAACAACGAACCCAAGAACTCGTCTCATCCCTTACTCACCCACCGTTGCGATTTTTGTTCGCTGCACTTTTGGGCGACCTCAAAAACTTTAGAACGCTTGGTGGCACAAGTTCAGTCACTGGCTCGCCCTGCTTCAACTTTTGCCTGACCAAAGTTGACGAAACCCAAAGCAGGGCAGGTTCGTTGGGCAAAACAACAATCCTATCGGCGAAAGGTTTCACTTCGTCACGGCTGAGGAATTCCCTGATGGCTTTTTCATCAGCACTGCCACGAGGGAAAACGGCAAGACGGGCGAGCCCAAAGAAGTGCTCCAAAGCCTGATGCATTGGCATGTCCAAATAGAACCTGGGCTCAAAAATCCTGACGAGGGTATCGTGCCCCACGATAAACCAAACTTCCGTGCCTTCAGGATAGGCTTCCGCCACCGCTTTCGCCTTCTCCACAAACCGACCGTGGCTGCAAAGTGCGACCGACCAATCCGACCGCTCCTGCGCCACCGCCAGCATCATCTCCGCACGCTCCTGAAGGGAGAAGTCAAACTGCGTCTTGTCAACATTGACGATGGCGAGCAAGAGCAAAATTTCGTGCAACCTTAGTTGCCTTTGCGCTTGTTCGCAAATTCGGACATGGGCAACCGTCGGCGGGTTGAAAGAGCCAGAGAAAACGCCCAACTTCTGCCCCGTTTGAGAAATCCCGTTGGGCGCTCTCAAGACGAAGCCGAGTTTCGGTCTATCGGATTTGGTCAGGCTTTCCAAAATCGGCTGCAAGTCA
>Ga0079992_138204_pt1 | contig 85374 bp, 67 predicted proteins | sample FaiFalFF_MnMetaG_3_FD_69197 | JGI IMG/M metagenome (GOLD analysis project Ga0079992, IMG submission 69197) | Freshwater microbial communities from Yellowstone National Park, Wyoming, USA - Fairy Falls B (FF_Mn_B) MetaG (SPADES assembly) (version 2) | ecosystem: Environmental > Aquatic >...
AACCACAGGGGGTTGCCCCTACGGTTTGCCATTGCATCGCACCATCCGGTAGGGGCAGACCCCTGTGTCTGCCCATCCGCAAATGCCCTACGCAGGCGCCGCCGACGGGGCAACCACAGGGGGTTGCCCCTACGGTTTGGCATGAACCATCATCTGTAGTGGCAGACCTCCGTGTCCGCCCATCTACGAACGCCATTCATGCGGGCGCCGCCGACGGGGCAACCACAGGGGTTGCCCCTACGGTTTGCCGTGAACCATCGCCGGTAGGGGCTGACCCCTGTGTCCGCCCATCTACGAACGCCATTCACGCGGGCACCGCCGACAGGGCAACCACAGGGAATTGCCCCGCCGGTTTGGACCATCGTCCTCCGGTGGGGATTCGGTAATTTCGCAGAGCAAATTTGGACTGAGTCTAAACAAGCTGAGGTCAACCATGTGGCTGCGTTCGCTGGTGTGTGCGCTCGGATGCATTGCAGTTGCTCTGGGAAGCGGCAGGGAGCTGCAGCGGGATACGGTGGAGCAGCGCGTGTACGTGCTGCCCGGCGTGCGGGTGGTTGAGGAGCGGCTGCGTCCGGCGGAGCAGTTGCCCGGGGCATTCTACCGCGTGGATGCCGTGCGCTTCGAGGAGCTGCATGCCGTAACGCTGGAGGAGGTGTTGCGTTTGCTGCCGGGGGCGTACGTGCGCCCGGAGGATGCGCTGGGGCTTCGGATCAACCTCGGCGTGCGGGGGCTGCCGCCGAATCGGAGCCAGAAGGTGCTCGTGCTGGAGGACGGCGTCCCCGTTGCTCCGGCGCCCTACGGGTATCCGGAGTTGTACTACCATCCGCCGCTGGAGCGCTTTACCGAAGTGGAGCTGGTCACCGGCGGAGGGCAGCTCCTGTACGGTCCGCAGACCATCGGTGGGGTGGTCAACTACATCACGCCGCTGCCGCAGCGCCCGAATGAGCTCGACGTTGTGGGCACGGTCGGGACCCGTGCGTACGGTCGGCTTGGCATCCGCTACGGCACGGCGTGGGGGGAGAGTCGCATGCTGCTGTACGGGCTATGGAAGCGTGGGCAGTTGAATCGGGAGAACACCGCAAGCCGTGTGGTGGATGTGGGGGTCAAAGGGGTGGTGCCGTTGGCGGCGCGGCAGTGGTTGTTGGCAAAGCTGAGCGTCTACGATGAGCAATCGCAGACGACCTACGCCGGGCTCACGCAGGCGCAGTTTGAGGAGAACCCGTACCAGAACCCCTTCCGGCACGACACCTTTGAGGTGCAGCGGTACGGGGCGCAGCTCCAGTGGCAATGGGAGCTGCCGTCGGGAATTCTCTCGCTGGGAGCGTATGCAGCGCACCTGCAGCGGGATTGGTGGCGCCAGGGAAGCCTTGTGCGGCAGCAGACTCCGGATGGGCGTGATACACTGGTCTCTGCAGACAACAGCGCTGACCCAGGTAACTACCCCGGCGTGCGGGCAATCCCCAGTCCGGACCGAGCCGATGGACGGCTGCGGCAGTACCGCTTTGCCGGGCTTGAGGGGCGGGCGACCTGGCAGCTCCGCACGGGCACGCTTGAGCAGTTGCTGGAATTGGGCGTGCGGCTCCATGGCGAACAGCAGCACCGCTACCAGCTCCGGGCACCTGCAGCGCTGGCGCGCACGGGAGCCATCGTGGAGGATGACTGGCGCTGGGCAACGGCGGTGGCAGCGTTTCTCCAGGACCGGCTTCGGTGGCGCCAGTGGAGCGCAACGCTGGGGCTCCGCACAGAGTGGATCGGCTATCGCCGCTGGAATGCCCTGGGGAATGGCGGCTTGGGAGCCGGTGGGCGCACAACGCTGGCGGTGCTCATCCCCGCGCTGGGGGTAAGCTATACGCCGACGGCGGAGTATACGCTCTTCTTCGGACTCCATGCCGGCTTTGCCCCACCCAGGGTCGAGGATGCTATTGCCCCAACAGGGGCGACGACCGAGCTGGATGCCGAACGGAGCTGGAACTGGGAGCTGGGGCTTCGGGCACAGCCCATCTCGGGCATCAAGCTATCGGCAGCGGCGTTCCTGCTGGATTTCCGCAACCAGGTTATCCCGGCAACGCTCTCCGGTGGGGTCACCAGCACAGCAACCAATGCGGGGCGGACTCGCCATCAGGGCATCGAGCTGGCATGGGAGGTGGAGCCGGAGCAGCTCCTCACCTGGCTTGCTGGGGTGCGGCTCTCGGGAGCCTACACCTTCGTACCGGTTGCCCGCTACGAAGGGGAGCGCTACAGCATCGTGCGTCCGCAGGTGCGGATAACGGGGAATCGTCTGCCCTATGCGCCGGAGCACCTACTCGCGCTGAGACTTCAGTGGAAGCCGCTTCCGGCGTTGCTCCTGCAGGGGGTGCTCTGGCACGTCGGGGCGCAGTTTGCCGATGATTTGAACACACTCGAGCCAACCCCGAACGGGCGTCAGGGGCGGATTCCCGCCTACACGGTCGTGGATGGCACGCTCGAACTGCAGTTGCCCTTTTCGGCAGCGGTCGTGCTTACGGTGAAGAATCTCTTCAACCGCGTCTACATCGTGGACCGCACGCGTGGGATCATCCCTGGGGCTCCGCGGAGCCTGCAAGTGGGCTTCGAGCTGCGGCGCTGACGGTGCAGCGGCGCCGTGGACGGGGCGCCTCCACAGAGCTGATGGGCTGCAGCATGGGCTCTGCAGCGAACTCTCTACATTTGCAGCCCATGCGATGGGTGCAGCCGATGTGGTGGAGTGTGCTCCTCCTGGGAGTGCTCCTGAGCGGGGAAAGCTGGGCGCAACCGGTGGCGGCATGGGATGAGTCCGCGCTCAAGGCGCTTGCTGCCTCACCGGCAGTGCAGACGGTGGAGCTGTGGAGCGCGGATGGGCGCAACCTTGGGCGATTCCGGGCGCTCGAACTGCGGGAGTTGCTTGCCACCTCGCCTGAAGGGGAGAGCAGTGGAGTGCTGCGGCTCCAAGCCGCTGACGGGCGGACGGTGCTGCTGAGCAGTGGGGAGCTCCGCGCGGCGGCGATCCCGCCGCTGTTGCTGCTGGAGCGACCGCGTGGACGGTTGGGCGATACTGTCCGGCTGCGAGTGGGGAGGGCAGAGCAACTGCCGTTGGAGCAAGTGGATGCAGCGCTGCAGCCGGCAGTGGTCCGGCGGTACCGGATGCTGACGCGCGTGGAGCGCCCGAGAGGATTGGAGCTTCCGGCGCTGGTGGTGGGCACGGATCGGCGCCCGGAGCGCTGGGTTGAACAGATTCGGCGCATCGAGCTGTGGCATGTTCCACCTGCATGCCCGTAAGCATGAAGGTCCCGTTGTGGCGCATTGCGCATGCCCGCAGTGGTGATAAGGGCGATGCCGTCAACTGCGGTGTTATCGCCTACCGGCAGGAGTGGTATCCGCTGTTGCGCGATTACCTGACGGCGGAGCGCGTCAAGGAGCACTTTGCGGGCATCTGCTTGGGGGAGGTCGAACGCTACGAGCTCCCGAATCTGTGGGCGCTCAACTTCGTGTTGCACAACACGCTCGGGGGAGGCGGGACGGTCTCGCTCAAGCTCGATTCCCAGGGCAAGACCATTGCCTCGGCAATGCTGCTGTTGGAGTTGGAGGTGCCTGATGAGCTCGCTCGGCAGTTGGGGTTGGCAGCGGAGGACTCCGCCGGTGCCGGCACTCATTGAGCGGATGTTCGCCGAGCTGGCGCCGGTGTACGACCGCTCGAACACGCTGCTTTCGTTCGGGCTGCACCGGTGGTGGCGTTGGCAAGCCGTGCGCTATGCTGGAGCTGCATCGGGAATGGCGGTGCTGGACTGCGCAACGGGCACCGGGGACTTCGCCTTTGCATTTTGGCGGCGGATTCGACCGACGGGACGGCTCGTCGGGGTGGATTTCTGCAAGCCAATGCTGGAGCGCGCTCAGACGAAGGCGCAGCGGATGGGCATTCCGGCGGAGTGGGTGTGGGCGGACGTGCTCCAGCTTCCCTTTGCGGAGGGCACATTCGATATCGCCGCAATCGCCTTCGGAATCCGCAATGTTGCTGACCCCGTGGCATGTGTACGAGAGATGGCGCGGGTGACCCGTCCCGGTGGGCGGATTGTGGTACTGGAATTGGGGCAACCCGTTCTGCCGCTGCTGCGTCCGCTGTATTGGCTCTACAGCCGGTACTGGATTCCACTCTTCGGGCGATTGTTCGCTGGCAAGGGGCAGGCGTACGAGTATCTGCACGCCAGCGCGTGGAGCTTCCCGTGTGGGGAGGCATTCGTGGAGCTGATGCGCCGCAGTGGGGCGGTGGAGGCGGTGCGGGCGATACCGCTCTCCGGGGGCATTGCTTGGTGCTATGTCGCAACGGTGGGCAGGCGAGCGTGATGGAGCGGGAGGAGCTGGCGCGCGAACTGGCGCGGCATGCATACCGGAGAGGGCAATTTCGGCTCCGCTCGGGTGAGCTCAGCACGGAGTACGTGGACAAGTACCAGTTCGAAGCATATCCGCGGCTGCTGCGGGCAATTGGGGAAGCGCTGGCATCGCTCCTGCCGCCGGAGACGGAGGTGCTCGCCGGAGTGGAGCTGGGCGGTGTACCGCTTGCCGTTGCCGTTGGCTTCGCAACGGGATTGCCCTGCGCGTTTGTACGGAAGGCTTCCAAGGCGTACGGAACCCAGCGCCAGACCGAGGGAGCGGAGATCGCCGGACGGCGGGTGGTGTTGCTCGAAGATGTTGTGACCACCGGCGGACAGGCGCTGGAGGCGCTCCAGGTGCTGCACCGCGAAGGGGCGCAGGTCCTCATGGTGCTGTGCGTGGTGGACCGGCAACAGGGCGCGGCAGAGCGGTTCCGCGATGCTGGGATTCCATTCCAGGCGCTCTTCACGCTTGAGCAGCTCCGCTCGTATGCGTCGCAGTAGACCAAACGCGGACACGAAAGCCAAACTGTCCCCCATCGGGGACTGGGGATATGTGCCACGCTGTGATGGTCGAGCCATGTTCCAGCACACGGTTTGGGGCATCTGTGCAGCGACACTGCTCCTGTGGGGATGCGCAAAGGAGGAGCAGACGACGGCGCCACCTACAGGGCAAGCGCAGGAGTACACGCTCCGGAACCTGCGGGTGGATACCGCGCGCGGGTTTGCCCTGTTGGATTTCGAGCGCGGGGACACAGTCTCTGCCGAGCTGCGCGGAACGGAGCAGTGGGATCTATGGCTGCCGGCGCTTTCGGCGCGTTCGCGCTCGATTGACATCTTCCTCAACTCCGGCACCTTCAATCCTGCGGGCAAGACGCTGGGAGCGGTTGTGAATGTGCCGTACGACCAGCTCACAACGGTCCCGACCGCTGAGCTCCGCGCGGAGGACACCGTTGCTGCGCGGCGCATCATCTCGCCCTCGCTGGGCGGAGATGGGCTCTTTGTGTACGATTTCCAGACGCACGTGCTCAAGCCGGTGCCGACGAAGACGCTGGTGCTGAGGACGCGCACGGGGAAGTACGTCAAGGTGCAGTTTGTGAGCCTGTACAAGGACGCGCCTGCGCAGCCCAATCCGTACGACCTCGGCTACTACACGATCCGCTACACCATCAGCACCACGCCGAATTTCCGGTAGCCGACGGGGCAACCACAGGGGGTTGCCCCTACGATGTGTGCGTTGAACCATTGTCCGTAGGGGCAGACCCCTGTGTCTGCCCATTCACAAATACCCCACACAGGCGCCGCCGACGGGGCAACCACGGGGGGTTGCCCCTACGGTTTGTCGTGAACCATCGTCCATAACCATGCCGCGGTTGCGCTGTTCGTCTCTTCGCCGCAGAGTGTGAGCAACGGTGCGCAGAGTGCATGCGGGTCGTGTGGATCGGTATGCTGTTCGTGTGGATGCCGGTGTCGGCGCAGTGGGTACTCATGCGCGAGGACGCCGACAGCCTCACTCGGCAGGGGATCTTCCACATCTACAATCTGCAGTTCGACAGCGCCGAGGCGTACTTCGGGGAGCTCATCCGGCGCTATCCTGACCACCCGGCGGGCTACTTCATGGACGCGATGGTCTCCTGGTGGAAGATCCTCAGCAGTCGGCGCACTCGGCAGTACGACGAGGAGTTTCTGCAGAAGATCGCGCGCGTGTTGCAGGTATGCGAGCCGATTCTGCAGCGTAATCCCTACGACATCGTCGGGCTCTTCTTCAAAGGCGGGGCACTGGGGTATCGCGGGCGCTTCTACGCCATGCGCGAACGCTGGATTCCCGCTGCCAATGACGGGCGCGAAGCCTTCAATATCCTGCTCCAGGTGCAGCGTCTGGCGCCGAGCAACCACGATGTGCTGCTGGGCACGGGGATCTACAACTACTACGCGGTGAAGCTGCCGGAGATGTACCCCATTTTGCGCCCGCTGCTGCTCTTCCTGCCGCCGGGGGATAAGGAGCTGGGCATTCTGCAGCTTCGGGCATCGGCGCGCCACGCGCGGTATGCCGCAACCGAGGCGCGGGTGGTGCTGCTGCAGATTCTCTACGATTTCGAGCAAAACGCCGCTGAGGCGCTCCCCGTTGCCGAAGAGCTGCACCGGGACTATCCGCGCAATCCGTACTTCCATCGCTACCTGGGGCGCTGCTACGTCCGGCTGGGGGACCTGCAGCGCATGGAGGAGACCTGGCGCGAGGTCCTGCGCCGCTGCATTGAGAAGTGGACCGGCTACGACGAGCTCACCGCTCGCGAGGCGCTCTACTACGTTGGGCTGGCGCTCATGCAGCGCGGACAGTACGAGGAGGCGCTGCAGTACTTCTACAAATGCGACGAGCTCAGCCGCGTGCTCGACGAGGACCCCTCGGGCTTCATGGTGAAGACCAACCTCAACATCGGCAAGATTTACGACCTCCAGGGCAAGCGCGACCTTGCGCTGATGCAGTACCGCAAGGTGCTCTCCTGGCGCGATGTGCAGAACTCCCATGCCGAAGCCCGTCGCTACATCGAGAAGCCCTATGGGAGCCCGTAAGCCCCCGTGGTGGCGCGCTGTATGGCTCGGCATCGGGATGCTGTGTGTGGGAATGTTCCTCAGCGGTCCAGAGGTGCCGATGAACAGGATCAAGCCGCGCTACTCCCGTTCGCTCTACGACATCACGCCGCTGCCGCCGGAACAGGTGCGGGAGCTGGCAGCACGCTTGGATGAGGAGAGCTACCGCGTGACGCAGCGGGCAGGTACCGAGCCGCCCTTCTGCGGACGCTTCTGGAACCACAAGGAGCCGGGCATCTACGTGTGCGTCGTCTGCGGATTGCCGCTCTATTCGAGCGCGCACAAGTACGATTCCGGAACGGGTTGGCCCTCCTTCTTCCAGCCGATAGACCCCGAGCACGTGGTCCGGCGTCCGGACCTCTCCTACGGCATGGTGCGGACGGAGCTGTGTTGTGCCCGCTGCGGGGCGCACCTGGGGCATGTCTTTGAGGACGGTCCGCCGCCGACTGGGGAGCGGCATTGCCTCAATTCGGCTGCCCTGCGCTTCTACCCAGAGGGAGCGGAGCTACCGCCGGAGAGCCGTCCGGTGGAGCCTGAGGTTGCCTACTTCGCCGGCGGCTGCTTCTGGGGTATCGAGTACTACTTCCAGCAGGGTCCCGGCGTCATTGACGCCATCGCTGGGTACATGCAGGGGCATGTGGAGAACCCAACGTACGAACAGGTCTGCAGTGGGACGACCGGGCATGCCGAGACGGTCAAGGTCATCTACGATCCACGCCGCATCAGCTACCGGCAGCTTCTGGAGGCGTTCTTCCGGATGCACGATCCCACGCAGCTCAACCGGCAGGGACCCGATATCGGCGAGCAGTACCGCTCGGGCATCTGGTACGTCAACGAGGAGCAGCGGCGGCAGGCGCTGGAGTACATCGCGGAGCTGGAGCGTTCGGGGCGCTACGGTGGGCGTCGGATCGTCACACAGGTTGAGCCGGCAAAGGTGTTCTACCCTGCCGAGGACTACCACCAGGACTACATCGCCCGCACGGGGCGCCCCTGCCACGTAGCCAATCCGTGGGAGTAGGCAGCGGAAGCTGCTCCAGAGGCGGCGCCAGCTCTGTAGGGGCAACCCCCTGTCTCTGCCGAATCGCCGTCGGTGGCGCTGGGTCGGGGCATTCCCGCGGTTGAGGGCAATTGGGCGCTGCGGAGCGTGGCTGTTGCAGGAATACTGCAAATTTGCGGTGGACTGGTTCAAGGTTCCACCAAGGGGTCCTCAGAGCAATGCGCTTGGCGTGGGCAGGGCTGCTGTGGGTGGGGTTGATTTCAGCGCAGGAGCGGGTGCCGCTGGAGGGGAGTGTGCAGGATGCGCAGACGGGCGCGCCCGTTCCCGGGGCGCGCATCGTTGTGCCGGCGCTGCAGGTGGGAACGGTAAGCTCGGCGCGGGGGACATTCCGGCTGCTGCTGCCCTCGGGAACGCATGAGCTCCGGGTACGCTCGCTGGGCTACGAAGAGGCAGTGCTGCAGGCGAGGGTCCCTGGGGAACCATTGCAGGTGCGGCTTCGACCGCTGCCGATTGAGCTGCCGGGAGTACGGGTACAGGTCGAGCTGAGCGCGGAGGAGATTATCCGCAATGCGATGGCGCGCCGATTGGAGAACTGGCGCCGGTTGCGCACGCTCCAGGGGTTGCTCTACTCGAAGCTGCTGCTCGGGGTAGGAGCAGCAGGGCAGCTCCGCTCCCGCATGGAGTTGGGGATGGGCAGGGCGCGCATGGGGATGCCGCCGGGAGAGGACACGGTGTTTGCAATCCTGGAGACCTTCTCGCGCTTCTCCTACGATGCAGAGCGCGGCTGGCACGCCGAGATCCTCCAACGGCGGCAGACGCGGAATGTGCCGCCGGAGCTCAACCGTTTGGTCTTTGCCGAGCTGGGCAGCCTCTACCAGGAGGAGCTGCAGCTGCTCGGCGTGCGAATCCCTTCGCCGATCGGTCCGGCAGCGCTGGAGCGATACCGCTTCCGCTTGCTGGAGCGCCGAGCCTGGGGCGAACACTCGGACGCTCCCACTGCCCCGCGCCTGGCGTACGTGTTGGAGCTGGAGCCTCGGAGCCGCCTCTTCCCAGGATTCGCCGGTACGGTGGTCATCGCCGATAGCAGCTTTGCACTCATGGAGGCACGGCTGCACCTGGCAGAGGGAACCGCCGTGCCCTTCCTGCAACAGATGGAGTTGCTGCAGCGCTACGAACGGCTCCCCGGTGAGCTATGGTACCCGCTGGAGACAACAATTACCGGGCGCTACAACGCAGTACTGCTGCGCGGCATTGCGGAGGTCGGCGGCGAGTTCCTGCTGACCCGAATCCTGACCGAAGTGCGTGCCAACGAGCCCTTGCCCGATACGGTCTTCCAGGCGGAGGAGCGCATCCGAGTGGCGCCACTGGCGGATTCGCTGCAGACGGAGTTCTGGCGGCAGCATGCGCTGGTGGAGCTTTCGCCGTATGAGGAGCAGATCTACCGTCGGATGGACACGCTCGCGGCGAATGCGCAGGCGCAGCGGGTTGCCAGGGTGCTCCTCTCCCCTTCGGTGGTGCCGCTGGTAGGGTTTTCGCGCGTGGATTCCTGGCGCGTGGGCATGGAGCTGAGTGGTGAGCTTGCGGGAGTACAGCCCTCTGCGGCGGTGCTCTACACAGGCGGGGCGCGGCGCTGGCAGGGATGGGCGCAGGTACGGTCGCCACGACTGCACCTGCTGCGGATGCCGTGGGAGCTGTCTTTGGAGCTGTTGGCGCGTACGGAGCCGATGGGCTGGGACCGGGCGTATCCGGAGCTACTGAATTCGGTGGCAGCGGCGGTGCTGCATCGGGACTATTACGACTGGGTGTACCGGGCGGGATGGCGAGCAGCGCTGGAGGTCCGACCGCTGCGGAGGCTTTCCCTGCTGTTGGGAGTGGAGCGGAGTTGGCAGGATTCGCTACCGGTTCGGGCGAGCCGTTCGCTCTTCCGTCGGGCATCATGGCGGGAGAATCCCCCGGCAGCGCCTGGGAACTATCGGCTCTGGAGGGTGCAACTTGCCGCCGGCAGCGCTGCACAGCGGGGATGGGTGATTGGGCAATCTCTGCAATTGGGCGCCATCGTGGACCTGCTTGCTGGAAGGGCACAGGATGGGGAGCTCTGGAGCGTACAGCGCGCTGAGCTCCAGGCGCTGCTTCCGACCCTTTCGACCGGAGGCTACGAACCGATGCGGCTGGAGCTGTGGGCGGAGCTGGGGAACTCCACCGGGGCGGCGCTGCCTGTGCAGTATGCCTTCCGGATGCGTACGGTGCACGCGGGAATGGGCGCAACGGGACATCTGCTCAGTGCTCCCGTTGGGGTCTACGGCGGAGGGCGTACGGTTGCGCTCGCAGCCGCACACAATTTCGGCGACCTATGGTGGCGTGTCCTGGGGCTTCCGACGCTCCGAGGACGTGGCTTGGAGCTGCTGCTGGGCGGGAGAGCTGCCCGCTTTGAAAAGCCCGTTGCTGCGTACCGGACGACCCCGCACTGGTACACGGAGCTGGGGATTGGGCTGGGGCGGATTCCGCTCTGGGTGACCGACGTAGTCAGCGCCCGCGTGGAGATTGCCTGGGGAGTTGGAGCCTTCGCGCGGGGGCGCTGGGGAGCCGCGCTGTGGCTGGAGCTGTAGCGTAGCTATCGTGGATACGGCGGTGCTGTCCTCCGTGCCACAGCAACGCCGGCAGGGTTGCGGGCATGCGGTTGGGGCAATGCCAAACCGTAGGGGCAACCCCCTGTGGTTGCCCCATTGGCGGGTGCCTGTGCGGATGGCGTTCGCGGTTGGGCGGACACAGGGGTCCGCCCCGACGGGCGATGGTTCATAGCAAACCGTAGGGGCAACCCCCTGTGGTTGCCCCGTTGGCTGTGTGGGTGGCGTTGGTGGTTGGGCGGACACAGGGGTCCGCCCCTACGGGTGATGGTGCAACGGGCGATGGTCCAAATCGCGTAGGGGCAACCCCCCGTGGTTGCCCCGTGCCGGGCGCCTGTGCGGATGGCGTTGGTGGTTGGGCGGACACAGGGGTCCGCCCCTACGGGTGATGGTCAACGCAATGGCAAATCGTAGGGGCAACCCCCTGTGGTTGCCCCGTTGGCGGGTGCCTGTGTGGGTGGTGTCCATAGGGTGGCGGACGCGGGGGTCTGTCCCTACGCTGTGGGGTACGGACAGGTCTGTCCCCGCCGCAATGGTTCAAATCAAGGTTGTAGCTTCGCAACGGTCCTTTGTGCAACGCAAGGTGCGGAGGCTTGCAATGCCGCTGCAGCACGGCGTGGTGGAGGTTGTGGTCGAGCTTCCTCAACAGGGGTTGCGGGTCAGGGCGGAGGTCACGAAGGTCCCCCTGATGGTGCTGGGGCGTGTGGCGGAGCAGCAGCCCGAGATCTCTGCAGAACTCAAGCGGTGTGCCTTTGCCGAGGTATGGTGGCCGATGCGAGCGCGCTTTATCGGACATGCTCGCTTGGGCTATGCAACGATGCCATTCGGGCGGCTGCCAGTGCGCCCGTCGGGGAAGGCACTCGATCCCGATGCCGCCCATCGCCTCTCGTGGCGTTCCAGGGTTGACGTTCGCTCAAACCATTGGCTGCGCGGACTCAGCATTGCCTGGCTGGATGATGCCAGTGTCGAGCTTCCAGTCCTCCGAGTGCTTCCAATCGACCCACCGGGTGAGCCCATAGAGGTTGGCGTGCTCACCATCTCCGGATTTGCAACAGCGGTGAGCTCGGTGCCGCTCTCGGTCGTTTGCCGTTGGGCTTTTGTCCCTGCAGAGCAGCTTCGCTACCGTGTGGGCGAGTCCCAAGGAGTGCTGGGAATTCAAACCGAGGATCTGCGCCTATTTGCTCTCGTGCGCTGGGATGCTGGAGCCGAGCGCGTGATCGCCGCTGAGCTGCTCGAACAGCCGGTGCTGCCGGAGACGTTGCCGGAGTTCTCCTCGGTGTGGTGGGAGGTATGGAGCTATCAGGCGGGGTTTCCGCAGAAGACGCACAACAACGAGCAGCGTCCCTCTCAGCCGCCCGAGCCGGCGGTGGCGCAGGATGTTGTGCGAACGGTGGATTTCCGACGGGAGCTGTTTCTGGACGGTCCGGGTTGGCTGCTGGATGGAGCACCGTCGCTGTATAGCCTTGTGGTGGACCTTTTGGAGGAGTCTGTGGAGGAGGACTTCGTCGTGCGTGCGTGGCTTGGGGGGCGCGAATTGGAACGGGGGCGGGATTTCGGGGCAGCCACTGTTCGGGCGTGTGCGGACATCTCAACGGGTGAGCTCTCCCCGATCTGTTTGCGGTTTGTGTGGATTCCCGCCGCGGTGGTCGCTGCTGCGTAGAATGCCGTTCTACTTGTGCCCCGGCTTTGGGTGCGGTCGGGCTTGGTACGAGCCCCTGTTGGGCTGTCTGCCGGAGTCTCGGTTTGTGCCGCTGCCGGGGATGCCCGGAGGAGCACCGCTACCGCATCCGTGGCTGGCGGCACGCGCGGTTGTGCGAAGTCTTCCGGATGAGCCGATGCGGGTGTGGATAGGACATTCTGCTGGTGCTCACCTGGCGCGAGCGTGTGCAGCGCTGGACCAGCAAGCCCGTGCAGTGGTGCTCATTGACCCGAACCTGTATCCGCACTTGCCACGGTGGGGACGCGACTGGGTACCGCCGCGCCACTTCCCCAATCGTCGGGCGCTTCTGCAATGGTATGCCGAGCGCGGGATGGACGAAAGCTCGGTCCAATGGGGATGGTGGGAAAGCACGCCGCAGGGCTGGCATCTGCTGTGGGAGCCTGAGCTGCTGTGCCAGTATGCGGAGTCGGTACCTCGGAATGACCCTGTGCGGGAACTGGAGCGACTTGCGCGGCGGATGCGGGCGTGCGTGGTCTACACGGCTGCTGCTTCTGTGACGGGCGTGGCTGGATGGGTGAGATTACGGTGCCGGGCAGCACGAGTTCGAGTGTGCGTTGCCTGGGAGATCTCGCACCGACTGCTGCCCGAGGAGCAGCCTCGTCTGGGAATGCTCCTCCAGCAATGGCTGTACGGGTAGGGAATGGTAGGCGGTTCTGTGTCGTCCGACCTTGCGAGGTTGCGGGCATCAGGTTGGGCCACACCGGGGTCTGCCTCCTTGGTGGTGTGAGGCACAGATGGGCGGACATAGGGGGCTGCCCCGACGGGCGATGGTTCATGGCAAACCGTAGGGGCAACCCCCTGTGGTTGCCCCGTCGGCTGCGTGGATGGCGTTCGCGGTTGGGCGGACACAGGGGTCCGCCCCGACGGGTGATGGTGCAACGCAATGGCAAATCGTAGGGGCAACCCCCTGTGGTTGCCCCATTGGCGGGTGCCTGTGCGGATGGCGTTCGCGGTTGGGCGGACACAGGGGTCCGCCCCGACGGGCGATGGTTCATAGCAAACCGTAGGGGCAACCCCCTGTGGTTGCCCCGTTGGCTGTGTGGGTGGCGTTGGTGGTTGGGCGGACACAGGGGTCCGCCCCTACGGGTGATGGTGCAACGGGCGATGGTCCAAATCGCGTAGGGGCAATTTCCTGTGGTTGCCCTGCTGCCCAGGCAGGTTACCTGGCGTGCAGCTCGGATTTGAGGCGGAGGATGAGCGGGATCTCGGTCGGGTCCACACCGTTGAGCAGCGCCAGCCAGTAGCTGGTCCAATCGCCCAGGTAGATGAGCTCGAACATGCGCGTCAGGAAATCTGGCTGGCTGCTGCGAAGCCGGTGGTATGCGTGCTCGGGGATGCTCCCGGAAAGCAGCCGCGGAAGCAGCTCCGCCCGCAGCTGCACCCGAGGATGGTCCTCCGGATCACTGAAGAGCAGCACTCGGACGCTTGAGGCGAATCCGCTGGGGAATTGCCAGCCGTTGAGCTCGTTGTGGTTCATCTCCGGCAGCACATTCCCGAAGGCGGCATGCTTGGCGTTCTCCTGGAACTGCTGGCGCCAGCGCAGGGCAACCGCCTCAGTGCGGGGCGAGGCATAGGTGATGAGCACGTGCCCGTGGAGCGTGCTTGCAAGCTGGAGAGCGGGATTTGCCGAGGATTCCACGCTGAAGCTTTCAGCAAGTGTGCAGAGCCGCTCGAACGTTGCGCGGATGGCTGCGGAGATGCGCTCGTGGCTGAAGCGCCGCAGGTACCCGTAACGCAGCAGGGCGAAAAGCAGCGTGAAGAAGGAGAAGCCCAGTGCGCAGCGAGGCTGGTAGCCGCTCGGCAGCGGCAAGATGGGGATGCCCAGCGCCTGAGCACGGGCAGAGAGCTCTCCCCCGCTGGTCAGGCACACGAGGTGCGGAGTTCGCGTGCGGGCTTGTTCGAAGGCTTCGAGCGTCTCCTCAGTGTTGCCCGAGTAGCTGCTGGCGATGACGAGGGTGGAGCGGTTCACCACCGGCGGCAGGGTGTAGTCGCGCACGACATGGATGCGGAGGTGGTCCGCTCCGGGGGTCCACTGCGCGTAGGTGCGCAGGAGTTCCCCGGCAATGGCGGAGCCGCCCATGCCCAGCACAACGATGTGCCGCGTCCGAGGCAGCAGGCGTGGCGGTAGGGCTTCAACGGTGCGTTGTGCGTGGAGAATCTGCTGCGGGAAATCCCGCAGTACGGCGTGCATGTTCGAACGGTCGTACTGGCGGAGTGCTGCTGCAAACGGTGTGTGCATTGCCGCGGTTACGGTTGAGCAGATCCCGTATGCAGGAGTTGGCGGGCGATGATGAGGCGCTGGATCTCGCTTGTGCCTTCGCCGATGGTGAGCAGCTTGGCGTCGCGGTAGAGCTTCTCGACGGGATAGTCCTTGACGTAGCCGTATCCGCCGAAGATTTGCACGGCTTCCTCGGCAGCACGCACGGCAAGCTCACTGGCGAAGAGCTTGGCTTGCGCAGCTTCCAAGCGGACGGAGCGCCCCTGTTGCCGGAGCCAGGCAGCACGGTAGGTGAGCAATCGGGCGGCTTCCAGCTCGGTGGACAGGCGTGCCAGCTTCATCTGGATGGCTTGGAATTCCACCAGAGGCTGCCCGAACTGCTGGCGCTGGAGGGCATACTGCAGGGCATGTTCGAGCGCTCCTTGGGCAAGCCCAACGGCAAGCGCTGCGATGCTGATGCGCCCGCCATCGAGGACGTAGAGGGCTTGGCGATAGCCCTCACCTTCGGTGCCGATGAGGTTTTCCGCCGGCACGCGCACGTTGTCCAGCAGCAACGTGGTTGTATCGCTGGCGCGCATGCCGAGCTTGTTCTCCTTCTTGCCGGCACTGAAACCGGGCATGCCCTTCTCCAGCACGAAAGCGGAGATGCCATGCCGACCCCGCTGAGGATCGGTCAGCGCCATTACGACGGCGATCGAGCCGACCCCACCGTGCGTAGTGAAGCTCTTGGAGCCGTTGAGGATGTAGACATCGCCCTCGCGGCGTGCGGTGGTGCGTAGGGCTGCAGCGTCCGAACCAGAGCCCGGTTCGGTAAGGGCCCATGCGCCGAGCGCCTTGCCGGAGGCAAGCTCGGGGAGGTAGCGCCGTTTGAGCTCTTCGGAGCCGAAGCTCAGGATGTGGTTTGTGCACAGCCCATTGTGCGCGGCAACGCTCAGCGCGATTGCCGGGCACACGCGCGCCAGCTCCTCGATGATGAGAGCGAACTCCATGTACCCCAGCCCGGCACCGCCGTACTCCGGCGGCACAAGGATGCCCAGCAGCCCCAGCTCCCCCATCTTGGCAAAGAGCTGGTGCGGGAACTCCTGGGTTTCGTCGTAGTAGCTCACAACTGGGCGAATCTCGGCTTCGGCGAACTCCCGCACCATCTGGCGAATGGCTTCCTGTTCGGGCGTCAGCTCCAGGCTGATTCCTGCCGTTGCAAGCTCTGGCATCGGAGTAGTGCTTCTGTCCTACGATTCCCGCAGTAGAAGACGGGATAATGCGGGCGAAATTGGCAGAGCCGGTATTTTTGCCGCACACAGCACAACACCGGCGCGATGCTTCTTCGGGCAGTAGTGGTGACGACGATGGCAGCGGTGCTGCTGCGGGCGCAGATTCCGTATCCGCCCACGCCGCAGTGGCAATCCGACCTTTCAGTGCGCTACTCGACGGGCATTGGCTGGGCGGATATCAACGGCGATGGCGTGCTGGACCTGGTGGTCGCCAGCGGCAATGATATGGCGCGGGAGCCCGTGTGCGTGTACTTCGGTAGTGCGCTCGGTCTGCCATCAGCACCGGATTGGTGCAGCGCCGATAGCGGCTACCACGGGCATCTTGCCATCGCCGATGTGGATGGCGATGGAGCGCCCGATGTTGCCGTGAGCGAGTACCTGGGTCCGAAGGGCTGGGGCGACCCCGGCGGGGTCAAGCTCTACCGCAACCGTGGTGGTGCGCTGGAGCGTCAGCCCTCGTGGCGGGCGCGGGAGCGCATGTACAGCTTCCGCTGCGCCTTTGGGGATGTCAACGGGGATGGGCGTCCCGACCTGGCAGTGGCTGCCGGCGAAGCCTACCAGCGCGTCGCACAGCCGCTGCGGGTCTACCTGAATCGGGATGGAATGCTGGACTCGGTGGCATCCTGGAGCAGCGCCGATAGCCTCTATGCCTACGACCTTGCCTGGGCTGACCTGGATGGGGATGGCTGGCTGGACCTGGTGGTCGCGTGTGCGCGGGGACCGATGCGCGTGTACCGCAATCTCGGCGGCAGGCTGGAGGAGACACCAAGCTGGACCTCCGCCGAGGCGGAGTTCGCCAACTCGCTGGCGATTGCAGACGTGGACCGCGACGGCTGGCCGGATGTGGCGTTCTCCTTCAACCGGCAGCTCGGTGGGAGCGGGCGCTTTGTGCTCTTCCGCAATCGCCAAGGGGTGTTGGAGCGGCAGCCCTCGTGGCAATCGGAGTTCTCCGGCTACGGCTCCGGCATTGCATTGGTGGACGTGGATGGGGACGGGTTACCCGAGCTCATCACCGGCGCTTGGTGGGATACCGTGCGCATCTACCGCAACGAGGGCGGACAGTTTGCGCCCACGCCGCAGTGGCAATCGCACACGCGCACGGTGGTCGAAGCCTTCGCGTTTGCCGACTTCAACGCAGATGGGCTCGACACAGTGGAGCTGCTGCTGGAGCGCCCGCCGGTGCCGACGCTGACGCTCCCGTTTGCCCCGCTCGAACGCATCCTCAGCGTTGCTGTAGATGGGCAGGAGCTGCCCCAGTGGCGCTACACCGCCGATCTTGCCCGCGGCTGGGTGAGCATCCCTGCGGAAGCGGGCAGCCGTGTGCGGGTTCGGCTGGTGCGTTCGCATCGGCGCGATATGGCGCTGAGCAATTGGGATCCAACGGTGGGCAATTTCCTCTTCCTGTGGCAGAGCCCGTCGAGCGTTGCTGTGCCGGCAGCGGAACCGCTGCGGCTCTGTTCGGCTGCTGTTGCCGGAGCGGACGCAATAGCGGTTGAGCTGGACTTGGGGCAGCCGGCGACGGTCCGGGTGGAGCTGTACACGGTGCTGGGAACGCGCTGTGCCGAGCTCTTTGCCGGTTGGTTGCCGGCGGGGCGCCATCGGCTGCGGGTGCGTGCACCAGAGGCGCCGGGAGTGTATTGGATCGCTGTGCAGGTGGCGGGGCACCGGAGCGTGCTCCGCTGCCTGTACCCGTAGTACAACGGCTCTGGGAGGTCTTGATGCATTCGCCGGAACAACTCCTTGCCGATAGCAGCGTGCTGCGCTTGGTCCAAATTGCGCTGCAGGAGGACATCGGCAGCGGGGATATCACGACGGAGAGCCTCTTTGCGGAGATGGAGACGCCGCTGGCGCGTGGGGAGATTGTGTTCAAGCAGCCCGGCGTCGTCTGCGGGCTTCCCATCGCAGCGCTGGTCTTCCGGGAGCTTTCCGCTGAGGTGCTCCTGGAACCGAAGGTGGACGAGGGGAGCGAAGTGGATGCCGGAGCGGTTGTGGCAGAGGTCATCGGACCTGCGCCGGCGATACTGACGGCGGAGCGGACGGCGCTGAATTTCCTCCAGCGCATGAGCGGGGTGGCAACGCTGACGCGCCGCTTTGTGAAGGCGGTCGAAGGCACCGGGGCGCGCATCACCGATACACGCAAGACGATCCCGGGATGGCGCCGCCTGGACAAGTACGCCACCGCAATCGGCGGGGCGGTGAACCACCGGATGGGGCTCTACGACATGGTGCTCATCAAGGACAACCACATTGCAGCTGCAGGGAGCGTGCGGGCAGCCGTAGAGCGGTGTCGGCGCGACTGCCCCGAAGGCATCCTCATCGAGGTCGAGGCGCACTCCCTGCGTGAGGTGCAGGAGGTGCTGGAGTGCGAGGGCGTCGGGCGCATCCTACTCGATAACATGACGCCGGAGCAGGTGCAGCAAGCTGTGGAGCTGATTGGCGGGCGGGTGGAGACGGAAGCCTCCGGCGGCATCACCCTGGAAAATGTGCGCCAGTACGCGCTCACGGGCGTGCAGTACATCTCGGTCGGGGCAATTACGCACTCGGCGCCGGCGGTGGATATCTCCTTGGAGCTCATCATCGCGCGCCTGCTATGAAGGTGCTGACGCCGCAGCAGCGCTGGGCGGTCGAGAGCGACCGCCATACGGTTGTGACGGCAAGCGCCGGGTCGGGGAAGACAACGGTGTTGGTGCAGCGCTACCTGCGCCTGGTGGTGGAGCACGAGGTAGACCCGCAGCGTATCGTTGCCATCACCTTCACGCGCAAGGCGGCTGCGGAGATGTACGCGCGCATTGCAGCCGAGCTGGAACGCTTGCTGGCGGCAGCACAGCAGCCGCAGGAGCTGCGCAAGTTCATGTTCCTGCGCGAGCGGCTCACCGGGGCACCGATCTCCACCATCCACAGCTTCTGTGCTCAGCTCCTGCGGCGCTTCCCGCTGGAGGTGGGGGTCCTGCCCAGCTTTGCCGAGCTCGACGAGCTGGAGGCACTTCGGCTCCGGCGCGAGGTGGCTCTCCAGACGCTGGAGGAGCTCTGGTCCGACCCCGAATGGTCGCGTCCGCTGTGGGAGCTGCTGCGGCAGTTCGGGCGCTCAGAGCTGGAGGAGCTGCTGCAGGCAGCGGTGGAGCAGTCCGAACGCTTGGTGCTGCTGCAGCCGGTGCTGGAACGCCCCTGGCTGGAGCGGCTGCGGGCGCTGCGGACGGAGTTCGCGCAGGCGCTTGGGGAGATGCTGCGCCAGAGTCTGCCCGAGCTTACCCACGCGGTGCGCAGTGCCGAGCCTTCGGGCAAGCAGGCACGGGAGCGCCTCGTGGAGGCAGAGCAGCTCATTGCCCGCCTGCACGCTCTGCTCCAGCAGCCAGAGCCTTTGGACATCTCGGCAGTGCTCGAGCAGTGGCGGCGATTGCGCGAGCTGCTGTTCTCCAAAGATGGTGAGCCGCGTGTCAGCCTGAGGATGCCGCAGCTTCCGGTGACGGCGCGCCTGCTCCGCTTCCTGGATGAGTTCGCCGATGCCTGGCAGCAGGGCAGCGAGCGCGATCCTGAGCTGCTCCAGACCATGGACCTGCTTGCCCGGCTTGCTCAAGAGGTGCTTGCACGGCTGGAAGCCGAGAAGTACGAGCGCAACGTGCTGGACTTCAACGATCTCCAGCTCAAGGCGCTCCAACTGCTGCAGCGGGAGGAGGTGCTCGAACGGCTGCGCCGCGAGATCCAGTTCCTGCTGGTGGACGAGTTCCAGGACACCAATCCCGTGCAGTATGCCCTGGTGCAGCGGCTGCTTGCGCTGGAGAGAGCGGAGCACTGGATTGGACCGCACGTCTTCATCGTCGGCGACCCCAAGCAGAGCATCTACGGCTTCCGCGATGCCGATGTGCGCGTGTTTGAGCGGGCGCGCCAAGAGCTGTGCCGCCGCAACGAGTGGGCAACTCGGGCGGGGAAGCTTCCCGAACATGCCGAGCTGGAGCGTCGGCGCGGGGATATCCATCTGCCGGTCTCCTTCCGCTTGCTGCCGGAGCTTGTGGGCTTTGTCAACACGGTTGCCGGGCGCCTGTTCGCCTCCGAGCCGGCACAGGTTGCCTACGAGCCGTTGGTCTGCGGGCGTTCGGCGCGCGGGGGGAGCATCCGCTTCCTGCTTGCCCGCCGTCGGCGGCGAGGGCAGGAGGAGAGCGTGCTGGAGACGCTGAGCGAAGAGGAGCTCATCGCACGGGCAATCTTGCAGTGGGTCGAAGGGGAGAGCCCGCTCCAGGTGTGGGAGTTCGATCCAGAGCGGCGCATCGAGCAGCCGCGTCCGGTGCGCTGGGGGGATATCGCCATCCTGACGCGCTACCGCCGGCATCTGCCGGATCTGGTCGCCGTGCTGCAGCAGTACGAGATTCCGTACCTGGTGCATGCTGGCGCGGGGTTCTTCCAGGCGCCGGAGATTCAGGACCTCTATTCGCTGCTGCGCGTTCTGCACAATGTGCGCGATGAGCTTGCGCTGGCAGCGGTGCTGTGCTCGCCGCTTTTTGGAATCAGCTCGGAGCAGCTCTTCCGCATCCGCTGCATGCCCGGTGCTGGGCTATGGGAGCAGCTCTGCGCGGCTGCTGAGCAGATGGGCGAACTGCGCTGGGTGGTTGAGCTGCTGCAGGAGCTGCTGCTCCTGGCTCCTCGGGTGCCGGTGGCGGAGCTGTTGCAGACGGTCAACGAGCGCACGGCATGGTACCTGCGGTTACGCAACTCCCCACGCTCGGCGCAGGTTCGGGCGAACCTGGACAAGCTGCTTGAGCTGGCACGGGAGTTCACGGCGCGCGGATTCCGGACCCTGCCGGACTTTGTGCAGGAGCTCGGCGAGCTCATCTCTATGGAGGCGCGCGAGAGCGAGGCAACACTGCCGACCGGGCTGGATGCGGTCAACGTGCTCACCATCCATGCCGCAAAGGGGCTGGAATTCCCCGTGGTCGTGCTCTACCGCACGGCAGAGGAGCGGTCGCGGCTGCCGGAGCTGTTCTTCTCCGAGAGTGCGGGATTGCTGGCTCCACTGATGCGCTGGGAGCGTGGAGCGCGGCTGCCCGAGAATACACCGGCAATTGCGCTGGCACGCTATCGGGAGTTCCAGCAGCGTTACGCCGAGGAGCAGCGTGTGCTCTACGTTGCGCTCACGCGCGCCCGCGACCATCTCGCCATTGCCGGCACGCTTATGGTCAGCTCCTCCGGCGTCACCGCCGGTGGGCTCCTGGAGATGCTGCTGCAGGGGATGCAGCGCACTCCAGAGGAGCTGACCCTCAGCCGTGAGCTGCTGCTGGAGACAACGGTCGAGCACTTCGAGCTGCACGAGCAGCGCTCCTGGCAGGAGCAGTACCAGCTGCGTATCCCCTGCCTGGAGGAGCTTCCCCTCACACCGAGGCGGCGGCGTGAAGAGGCTCCTGCCGTTCCCGTCATCGCACTGCCGGAGCCGGTCAGAGTTCGCTGGGCAGAGGAGCGGCTCTCTGCCACGCAATATGCGCTCTACCGCCATGCCCCCGAGGTCTTTGTCCGGCGCAGTGTCCTGGGCATCCCCGCCAGTGCAGAGGAGCTGCTCGCCGGTGCGGTGGTCCCGCGCGATAGCGAGCGCGAACCCACCGACGCGCTGGTTGCAGGGACGCTCTTCCATGAGCTAATGGCGCAGTTCAACCGCTGGGTTGACCCCGATGGAGACGTGGAGCGGGAGGTGCTCGAACGATTGGTCAACGCGCTCATCGGGCGCAGCCCGTACGCACGAGCGCAGTACTGGAGGGAATGGCTGCAGGAGCGGGCACTGGCAGTGGCGCAGACGCCCTTCGTTCGGGAACATCGGGCGGCACTCCGCACAGCGCTCTTCGAGTACGCCTTGAGCTTTCCCTTGGGGGAGAACTTCCTCACGGGGACGCTCGACCTGCTCGTGCCGACGGACTCGGGGCAGTGGGAGGTGTGGGATTGGAAGACCGACCGCATCGGTTCGCCGCAGGAGCTGGAGCGCCGAGCCGAGCTCTACACGCCGCAGATGCAGGTGTACGCGTTCCTGGTGCTGAAGCGCTACCCGCAGCAGCCGGATGTGTGGGTCCGATTGCTCTTCGTAGAGGGTGCCCGGGAGGGTGTTCCGGAGGAGCATTGGGTGCAGAGTCGCCGATGGAGCCGCGCCGAGATCGAGCAGCTCGAATCCGAACTCACAGCCGTTGCCGCACGCCTGTTCTTCCTGCCGCCGGAGGGATAGGGCGTTGGCTGCTGGTGCTGCTTCTGAGCAGCGGGTGTGCCGAAGAGGTATTCACCCCGCAGGAGCCGCCGGAGCTGCGCTTTGCGGGCTTCTGCTACACCGCCTACCAGCACGATGCCTTCCGGCAGGGTGCCGCGCGTGGGGCTCTGCAAGAGCTCTCGGAGCGCACCCATGCCCGATGGGTTGCCATCAGCGTCTTTGAGTACCAGAGCACCGCTGCCAGCGCCGATATTGCCCCGAACACAAGCGGGCGCAATCCGCTCACGGGCGAGCCCTGGGCGACGAGTTCGACCGAGGAGGATATCCGCGCCGCCGTTGCCGATGCCCGCCGCCACGGCTTGGCATGCATGCTCAAGCCACATGTGGATTGCTACTCGGGGGAGTGGCGGGGGAGCATTCGCCCAGATTCGGCGTGGTTCCGTGCCTACACTGCCATGCTGCTGCGCTACGCCCGGTTGGCGCAGGAGCTCGGGATCGAGATGCTCTGCATCGGCACGGAGCTGGTCACGGCTACACAGCCGCAGTACACCACGTTCTGGGAGCGGCTCATTGACACGGTGCGGCGCGTCTACGGCGGCTGGCTGCTGTATGCGGCGAACTGGGAGGGCACGCCGGAGCTGCCCGGACCCGAGTTCGTGCGCATCCGCTTCTGGCACCGGCTGGACTTCGTCGGGGTGAACTTCTACCCGCCGCTGACCTCGGCGCCGGAGGAGCCGCCGCCTCCGATGGAGCAGGCGCTGGGGCGCTGGCAGCGCCTTGTGGAGGCGATCGCCGAGTTGGCACGAGCGGTTGGGCGTCCGGTCATCTTGGCGGAGGTTGGCTGCCCTTCGGTCGAAGGTGCCCTGGCGGCTCCCTGGGATTGGCGTCGGACACAGGAGCCGAATGCACGAGCCGATCTGCACGCACAGGAGTTCTACTACGAAGCCGTCCGGAGCGCCTTCCAGGGGCGTCCGTGGCTTGCGGGCATCTTCTGGTGGGAGTGGGAGAGCATCCCCTCCCGCACCGAGCTCACCGGGTATACGCCTCGGGGGAAGCCAGCCGAGCGTGTGGTTCGGGAGTGGTTCCGTTCGCCGCGCAGCGCGCCGCTTCGGCGGGAGCTGGCAGATGTTGTGGCGATACTTCGCGCGGGATGGACATCCAGCGGGCAAGGAGCCAGAACTGCTCCAGCTCCCAGAGGCTGGGCGGCGGTGCGGGCTGATGCAGCACGGCATGGAATTCCGCACACCAGCGCTCCAGCTCTGTGCTGCAGCAGTGAACGCGAGCATGGAGCCGTGCCCCATGGATGCAGTACAGCTCGTATGAGCCTTGAGTGCAGGGCAGTGCCACGACACCGCTGGCATATGCGGGGATGAGCCCGAACCCGCTGGCGTGCCAGCGCCGGAGGAAGCGCCCGAGCCGATGCCACCGCTGCGCCTCCTCAAAGCGCCATCGCCGGGCAAGCGCATGCATGCGTTCGGCTGCTGCCGCTGCCCACTGGAGTAATCCAGTGCGGGCATCGTGCCGGAGCGCCTCCAGCCGCTCAGCGTAGCCCTCTGCGGAGATGCTGCCGTTGCACGGTGCAGCGCAGTTGCGTAGCTCGCGGTACAGGCATGCCGACTCGTGCGGTGCGCGCGCAAGCGCTCCCGAGCACGGACGGATGCCGTAGAGCCGTTGTAGTAGCTCCAGGAGCAGCTCAGCGCTTTCCCGGTCGGGCAGAGGTCCAATCCACAGCTCCGCATCGGTGGCGCGCCAAGGTGCCGGGAGAAGCCGAGGGAAGCGCTCGCAAGTGATTCTCAGGAAGCCAAAGCGCCGTGCCACCTTCCCTTGGACGTTGAACGGCGGCTGCTCCAGCCGGATCCGCTCAAATTCGCGCAGGAGCGCCGAAAGCTCCGAGGGTGTGGTCTCCCAACGCAGCTCGTGGGCTTGCCGGAGCAGCAGTGGGATTGCCGGATTCTGCAGTGCCGAGGGCGAACAGTAGCTTGCCAGCCGTTGCCGCAGGTTGCGCGATTTGCCAACATAGAGCGTTTTCCCGCTGCGGTCGTGGAAGCTGTACACGCCAGGGCACGGTGGCGCCTGAGCTGCATGGAGGCGCAGTCGGGCTTGGCTTAGCGCCATCGCAGGAGTTCGCGGTGGGAGGCGATTCCGCGCTGGAGTGCAAGCCGCAGCAGAGCTTTGAGCAGCTCGGCTGTTGCTTCGGCATCGGGTTCGGCGCGGTGGTGGCGGGTCAGCCCCAGCCCAAAGCGGTCCGAAAGGTGAGCAAGCCCCCGTGGAGCGGGAATCCCCAACTGCTGTGCCAGCCGCAGCGTGCACAACCGCGGCAGATGCAGCCGTGGATAGCCGTTGCGCTCCAGTGCAGCGCGCACGAAGCGCCAGTCGAACGCAGCATTGTGCGCAACGAAGATACTGCCCTTGACGCACAACAGGGATGCAACCCGCGCCATAACCTCAGCCTCCGGAGGCGCTTGCGCCAGCATCTCCGGCGTAATGCCGGTCAGCCGAACGATGCTGGGCGGAGGTGCAACGTCACAGCGGACCAGCGAGCTGAAGCGCTGTGTCGTTGCTCCGTACTCCACGACGACGCAGGCGATCTCGATGATGCGGTGGCGCTGGGGATCGTGTCCGCTCGTTTCTACGTCCACGACCACGTAGCGGGCATCCCAGAGCGAGTTCATCGGGCGTGCGGCTACGGAGCCGAGGGCACATTCGCAGCGTCGGCTGCCCAGAGGAGTTTGCGCCGCAGCAGGTCGAAGTAGGAGCTATCGGCGTGTTTGACCAGCTTAACAACGTGCGGCGAGAGCTCGATGTGCACCTGTTCGCCGCGCGCCAGAGGCTCCTGCAGTTGCCCATCGGGGACGACAACGGCGGGATCACGCGAGAGCAGCTCCAGCCGGATACGGCAATCATCGGGCACGATGAGGGAGCGGAGCGTGAGCGTGTGCGGGCAGATCGGAGTCAGACACAGCACGCGCGCCGACGGCGCAATGATCGGTCCGCCACAGGAGAGGGAGTACGCCGTCGAACCCGTCGGGGTGGTTACGATTAGCCCATCGGCACGGTAGTCGGCAACGTGGTGTTCGTTGACAAAGGCACGCAGCAGAATCATGTGCGGGGAGGCGTGCTTTTCGACCACGATGTCGTTGAGCGCGTAGAAGCGCTTCCCGTGGACGGAGGCTTGCAGCACCGTGCGGTCCACGATGCGGTAGTGCCCGCCGATGAGGGCGTCGAGTGCGCTGTCGAGCTCCTCCACGCTGAACTCCGCCAGGAAGCCCAGCTTTCCAACATTGACGCCCATGAGCGGGAGCTGGCTACTCAGGAAGCGCTGAGCCGCTGCCAGCATCGTGCCATCGCCGCCGAAGGTGAGCACAATATCCACGATGTTGGCAAACTGCTCGGGTGGCTGCACCTGCAGTTGTGGCAGCAGCTCTGGGGTCATATGTGGGACCGCTTCCGGGGAGATGCACACCTCGGCTCCCAGCTCCAGCAGACGGCGGGCGCTGTAGTTTGCCCAGCGGACCGCTTCAGCGTTGGCGAGGTTGATGAATAAGCCGATGCACTGCCTCATGCCCTTTCGGGAGGATTCGATGGACCGGAGAGGCTCTCCACGTAGAGCAGACGCAGCTCGGTGAGCGCCGCGTTGAGCTGTGCGCTCTCAGCCGCGCTGAGGTTCCCTTGGGTCTTCTCCTGCAGCAGCGTAAGCAGCTCGATGATAAACTGCGCATGCTCCAGGTTGCGCTCCAGCGTTCCGGAGAGGGGGTTCTCAATCTGCCCCAGCGCGATCAAGCCCTCCAACTGGAACATCTGCACAAGCGAGCCGAAGGAGAGTTGCATGGGAGCACGAAGCTATGGTGAGACGAGCACCGGATGTCGGATGCAGTAATGCCCACTACGCAGCTCCAGCCAGTAGAGCCCCGGGGCAAGCGCCGGAAGTGCCACTTCGCGGAGTGCGCCATCGGCGCGTCCGTGCCAGAGTGGCTGGGTGCGACCGAGTGGATCGACCAGAAGGAGCGTTGCTGCGGCAGCCGTCGGCGGGAGGAGGAACTCCACGCGCCCACTGCGCCCAGCAGGATGCGGCGTGACGCGCAGCCATGCTGCGGGCGGCTCCCCATCTTCGGCGACGGAGGTGGTGTCGGTAGGCTTCCAGCGCTGCTCGATGAGGAACCAGGGGGTGTGCTGCGGCAGGGCAGTTTGGTCCAATCGGAAGCTCACACGTCCGCCGGGGAGGCGGTCAACCGAGAAGGGTCCGCTTGCCAGCCTCCCCAGCGAATCCAGCCCGTAGACGAGGATGGTATCGGCGGTGGACTCCCACGACAGCCGGAGTTGCAGAGCTTCCAGTACCATCGGGGCAGTGCCCCAGCCCTGCCAGATGGAGGTGGAGCCCTCCCAGACGGCGTCGCTGTTGCAGGCGCGGGACACTGCCGTTAGCAGCGAGCGGCGCGCCTGCGGGAGCGGTGCCGTATCCAGGGAGAGCCACGTCACAGTGCCGACCCAGCCGCTATCGAGCCGTTCCACGCGCAGCGGACCAACCTGGAGGATGCCCTTCAGGCGACCCGTGACGGCGATGTAGCGCGGCGTGGTGACGGTGAAGAGCGTATCGAGCGCGTTCCACAGCAGCTCCTCCGTATCGGAGAGCAGCCGTGACAGGTCGGGCTCGCGCAGCTCCGGCACCTGCCGCTGCGGTTGCACGCTCTGCTGCGATGCCTCGAGTGAATCGAAGAAGACACGTCGGAAGAGCATGATGCGGTTATCCGCTCCGAAGCGGAGCCAGAAGCTGCCCTGCTGCCACTGGGGGCGCAGCAGTGCCGAGCGGGTCTGCTGCAGCGGGAGTGAATCCCGCCCCAGGCGGATGAGCCCGTTCCGGAAGGCAATCGCTGCGGAGGGAGCCAGGCTCATGACCGCGCTGTGTGCCCACAGCTCGTAGTGCTTATCGCGTCTCACGAACGGGGTTGTATAGGTCTCGCGGGAATCAGCACCGTAGTTCAAAAACACCGCATCCCAGCCCTGATATGCCCCGTAGGCGGACAGCAGCAACGGCATCTCTGCCATATGCGCTGAGGGGAAGGGCATGGAGAAGAGACCGATGCTGAGCTTATCGCGCACAGAAGCTCGGGCGATCCCCGGTAGGTTCCCCGCCGCAGTGTGCCCCAGCATCGGGGTGTTGGCGATGAACCAGCTCCCTTGCGGCTCGGTCCGGTTGCGTCGGTAGTCCCAGCCAGTGGAGCCGACGATGCCATCCATCGCCTGCATGCTCCACAGGTCGTTGAAGGTGGAGAGCAGCGTCCCTGCCAGGATGATGCCTCGGTAGCCCAGGCTGTCGCGCAGGAAGCGGGACATGGATTCGTAGTAGCGCTGCTGGAGCTCGGTGTAGAACTCCACGTTGTCGCGCATGCGCTGAGGGGTGGCGCCGAGGAGGTCGCCGTACAGCGAGCGGGCAATCGAGACGGTCGCAAGCGATTCGCCGGGCTGGAGCGGGCTTTCGTCGAGCATGTGGAGGCGGACATCGTCGAGGACAACCTCGCCCGTATCCTGCCCAAGGTAGAAGATGAGCCGTGCTGCTGGGGCGGTCTCCGGGGCACGGAAGCGCAGACGGAACTCCTGCCACGCGGTACCGAGCACGGTATCGCGGTACAGCCCCAGGTTCTGGTAGGGGAATTCGCCGTTGTACACCTGCAGCCGCAACGGGCGCTGCGGACGCGATGCCCGAGCCCAGAAACGCAGCTCGTAGAGCCGGTCTTGCTGTACCTGCGTTCCGTTGTACAGAATCACACTGCTGGGCGAGCCGTTGGTCCGTGCAATCCGAACCAGCCCAGCAAAGCGCCCGTGCCGGACGTTTGTCTCCGTGAGTCGGAAGACAGCCTGGGCAACGGCGCTGTTGGAGCTGAAGGTCCACTGTAGCGAGAACTCATCCTCGAAGCTGCCATTGGGGATGAAGTTCTGCGTATCGGCGGCGGGGACGGACCATGCCGCGCGGAGCGCAGCGTCGCTGCCGTACTTGCGGCGGAGGAAAGCCGCAAAGAGCGTGTCCAATTGGCGGCTGTGGAAGTGGGAGAGTATCCCGCCCGGATGGCGGAGCTGGTTGTTGACCCAGAAGTTCAAGAGCGAGTTATCCCAGGTCAGCCACACGCCGGCAATAGCGGGGTCGCTCCTGTATGCCCGTCCGGTGTAGGGGTTGACGTGCTCCAGTAGCAGGCGCACGATGGCGCGGTGCCGCTGCTGGAAGGCGGAATCGGTGTACAGGACCGCTCGACCGTACGTGGGGATGGAATCGCGGCGTGGGACACCATCGCCCGTTCGCGGAGTCCAGCGTGCATGGAGAGCCAGGAAGACCGCGATATTGTGCCGGGCAAGCTGGGAGATGAACCAATCCAGCCGCTGCATCTGCGCCGGAGAGAGCGCTGAGGAGCTCGTTCCGCTCTGCAGGATGCTGGAGGCGTCCCAGTTGGAGTAGTCGATCCCCACCAGTGCGACGGCGTTGAATCCCAGGGCTTGGAGCCGTTGGGCAACGGCAATTGCGGTGGTGCTGTCGGGGAAGCACGCCGTGTTGTAGAGCACAACGCCGAAGAGGCGCCGGGGAGTGCCATCCGGAGCGTGCAGCTCGCCGCCGCGGGCGATGAGCCAGCCGCCGTTCCCCGAAGAATCCTGGAGCTGCTCCCACCAGACCGGCTCCAATGGAGTTTGCAGAGCGGGCAGGAAGGGGAAGGGCGAGCGTAGCGGCTGGGCAAGTAGCAGCGCAGGGACAACGACGCCGCTGAGGATTCGACTCAGCTTCATCCGAGCGTGTGCAGGTAACGAGCCGCTGCCAAATTACAGCTTTGCCCGCAATAGGCAAGCATGCCGGCGAAGTTGCATCTGTTTGGCATCTTTGTGCCGGTGGCAGTTGGAGTTGAAGCGTTGCACCCTGATGCGTGGAATCCGATGGTGGGTGTTGCTCGTGGCGGGTCCGCTGGGGCTGTTGGCAGCGGTGGTGGCGCCGCCCTTGGGCATCTTCGAGGAGCCATTGCGCCACCTTGGGGTGGCGCCGGAAGCGCTGCCGATGATGGAGCAGACGGTTCAGCGCGTGCTGGGGCTGCTCTGGTGGATGCTCTGCTGGTGGCTGGGCGAGGTCGTCCCGCTTGCGGTGACGGCACTACTGCCGGCGGCGGTTGCCCCACTGCTGCGACTTCTCCGCTGGGAATCTACCGGCGGAGCGCAGCCCATTGCGGCAACGGAGCTCCTGCGTGCCTATGCCGACCCGATTGTGCTGCTGTTTTTGGGGTCCTTCCTGCTTGCGCAAGCGCTGCAACGGTACGAGCTGGACCGGCGCTGGGCGCTGTGGATGCTCAGCCGAGCGGGGGTGGCGCGCACGTACCCACGGGTGCTGCTGGTGCTCATGGTTGCGGTCATGAGCGTATCGGCGTGGCTCAACAACACTGCAACGGCAGCGCTCTTCATGCCCGTTGCGGTGGGGATTGCACAGCAGATTGGGCAGCCCCGCGGTGGTATGGCTACAGCGTGCGTCCTGGGGGTTGCCTGGGCAGCTTCCATCGGTGGGATGACCACGATCGTGGGCACCGCTCCCAACGGGATTGCCGTAGGGGTGCTGCGCCAATATGGCATGGAGATTGGGTTCGTGCAGTGGCTTGCGTTCGGGCTCCCCGCAGGGGTGGTACTGCTGCTGTGCGGGTGGATGGTGCTGCGGTGGCGGTTCCGGCTCAGCGGAGCAATGGACGCTGCTGCGCAGGAGTACCTGCGACGGAGCTACCGCGAGCTTGCCCCGCTCTCTCCAGCGCAGCGGCGCGTCATTGCTGTAGGGGCAGCGGTTGTGCTGGGGTGGCTGCTGCAACCGCTGTTGCAGCAACTTCCTGGGCTGCGCTGGCTGCAGGAGTGGAATACCGTGCTCCTGGGGGCGATGCTCCTATTCGTGCTGCCGGCGGGCAGGAACGAGGGAGCGCTGCTGGAGTGGCGCCACGCACAGCAGATCGATTGGGGCACGCTGCTGCTCTTCGGAGGTGGATTGGCGCTCTCGGGGGTGCTTGTGCAAACCCAGACGGCGGCGGTGCTGACCCGGCTGCTGACCGATGCCTTGGGTAGCGTGCCCGTGATGGTGAGCGTCCTTGGGCTTATCCTGGCGGCGAATCTCTCAACGGAGGTGCTCTCCAACACCGCACTGGCGGCACTGCTGCTGCCGGTTGTGACGCCGTTGCTGCCAGCGCTGGGCTTGCCACAGTTGCCGATGGTTGTTGCGATCGCGCTGGTGACCTCGTGTGCGTTTATGCTCCCGGTTGCCACACCGCCGAATGCGATCGCGTATGCAACGGGGATACTCCCGTTACCGCAGATGGTGCGCACCGGCGTGGCGATGAACCTACTCAGCACGGTGGTGCTGGGGGTAATGGTCCTTTTGGCGGGGCTGTAAGGCGCTGAGCTGGTCCAAGAGCTGCGCCAGGCGCTGGGCGGCGGTTCGGCGTTCGTACTGCCGGATGACCTCCGGACGCGGCTGCGGTAGCGGGACCTTCTCGCCGCGCCAGGCGCGGATGTAGCGGTGCAGAATCTCCGCGCAGCGCTCCACCTCTGTACGCTCAGCAACCTCGCCGCATCCGGTCTGGTGGAGCAGGCGCTCGACTGCGCTGCCGTGCGGAGCGATCGCCAGGATGGGTTTGCCCGCACCGAGGTACTCAAAGAGCTTGCCCGGCACAATTGCGTGGCTTTCCGGGGCATCGTCCACGATGAGCAGAAGGGCATCGGAGGAAACGACGTAGCGCAGGCTCTCGCGGTGCGGCACATAGCCGGTCAGCTCGATGGAGTCAAAAAGCGGGGATTGGCGCAGCGTCTGCAGCACGTCCTCTCCACAGCGTCCCACAATGCGGAAGCAGAGCTCTTCGGCGCGGAGCTGTCCGGAGCGCTGGAGCAGCTCCAGTGCCGCAAGCACCACAGCGGGGTTGCGCCGACCGTAGAGGGAGCCGCTGTAGGTGAGCGTAAAGCGGGCGTTGCGTTCGGTTGGCGCCGGAGGGTAATCGGCGGGGTCGAATCCGTTGGGGATGTGCACGAACTTCTCCGCCGGCAGGTCGCTGTACTTGCGCAGGGCATCCTCGGCGATGCCTTCCCAGGCGCATTCGATGAGGTCTGCTTCGCGGAAGACCGAGTGCTCCAGGCGTCGGTCAATCCAGGCTGGCAGCCACCAGCGGCGTGGGGTGGTCAGGAATCCAGTCCAAGGGTCGCGGAAGCCGGCGATCCAGGGCAGCCCGTAGCGGCGTTTGAGTTGCCGGGCAATCAGCGCGCAGGTGTAGGGCGGGGAGGAGCTGTAGAGGACCTCGATGCGGTAGCGGCGCAGCAGGCGCCGGGCTGCCGGAAGTGCCGTCAACAGCCAGCCGACTCGGGCGTCGGGGATGAAGAAGGTGGCGCGGATCCAGTGGGCAAGCCGTTCGGCGATGCTGCGGCGCGGTGGCTCGGTGGTGAGCACCTGTACGTCGATGGGCGTACCGTGGCGGCGCGTCAGGCGGCGGTAGAGGGCGTAGGGCTCCAGAATCGGGGTGCGCTCCACGTGGACATTCGGGGGGAGCTCCTGCAGCAGGCTGGGATCGCGTGCGGGGAACTCCCCATCGCGCACGGTGAGCACGACCGGCTCCCAGCCGAATTCCGGAAGGTAGCGCACATGTTTGAGGACGCGTTGCACACCTGGACCGCCCGAGGGTGGGAAGTAGTAGGCTACGACGAGCACTCGGCGCAGCATTGCAGAACGTAGCTGGCTTCCATGCACAGGAACTGGAACACCTCCGGCAGAAGGCGCGCCAGCGGGGTGAGCTCAATTGCCGGCAGCGGAAGCCCAAATCGGAAGCGGAAGACGGGGCGAAGCAGGTAGTGCTTCTGGAGGACGATTCGATAGCCGGATTCTGCCACAGCGCGGTGAAAGCGCCCGAACGACAGCCGGATGCGGCGCAGGCGGCGGACCTCGGAGCGGTCGGGTTCCCGCCCGCTGGCGATGAGCCGCTCGAATACGGGTTCGGGCAGGAGATGCACGTACGGGAGCTTGCCCCAGAGGTTGTGCAGCAGGTGCTGATGCCCGCCGTACGGCGATGGGTAGGGCGGGAAGGAGATGTAGAGGTAGCCGCCAGGGCGCAGCAGTTGGGCAATTCGGCGCAGCGCGGTTTCAGGCGAATCCAGATGCTCCAGAACGTCGCGCAGAAGCACCACATGGTAGCGCCCGCGCCAGGATTCGGGGATGGGGTCGGCAAGGATATCGTGCACGGCGAAGGTGATCTGCAAGCCCAATCGGTCAGCGATGCGGCGGGCGCTCTCCAGGCGCGAGGGCGCAATATCGGTCCCCAGCGCCGAAGTTGCCCCTGCTTCGACGAAGGACATCAGCACGCCCCCTTCGGCACAGCCGATCTCTGCAACGGCATCACCGGGGTGGAAGATGCCTCGGCGCTGCAGCTCTGGGACAAGGACGCGGCGCCCCAGCTCGTACTGGTAGCCCCAGTAGTATCGGCTCGCTGCGGAGATGTCCTCCCAGGCGGGGAGTGTCAGTGCCCTCGAGCTCATGGACGCTTGCGCCTGCGCTCGGATGCCGCGGGAGCCGTCTGCTGCGGTGCAGCTTTCCCGATGAAGGCTGACCAGTGGTACTGCTGCGGGACCTGGCGTCCCTGCAGCGCCAGTTGGACGAGGTATTCCGCCGTAGTCTGCACAATCCAGCGGAAGTTCTCCTCCTGCACGGAGTAGCGTTCGGCATCGGGAGCGGGGTTGAGGAAATCGATGGCATACGGTGTGCCGTCGCGCACGGCGAATTCCACGGTGTTGATCTCGTAGCCCAGTGCCGTGCACAGTTGCAGCGCCAACTGGCGCAATTGGCGCTCCCGCTCGGGCGGGACCTCAACACCGGTTAGGTAGCGCAGATGGTACGGATTGCGCGGCTCATAGGGGATGACGCGCACCTGCTCCCCGATGACGAAGCAGCGGTAGTACTCCTCGTACTCGATGGCTTCCTGCAGCACCATGACGGTGTCGCCGGTCTGGTCGTAGGCGGCGAAGAATTCGTGCGGGTCATGTACCTTGTAGACCTGGCGCCAGCCGCCACCCAGGTGCGGCTTAAGATACGCCGGGAAGCCCACGTAGGCGAAGAGCTCCTCCCAGTTGAGCGGGTAGATGAGGTTGCGCATGGATTCGGAGGTGGTACGCGGCGGATGCTGCTTGGTGGGGAAGATGACGGTGCGCGGCACGGGGATGCCTATGCGAGCCGCCAGCGCATAGCCGAAGAACTTGTCATCGGCGCTCCACCAGAAGGGGTTGTTGACCACGCGCGTGCCGCCGAGTGTGGCAACCTTGAGCACGGAGCGGTAGAAGGGGATGTCGTGCGAAATCCGGTCCAGGATGACATCGTAGCGCAGCAGCTCATCCATGCGCACGCCGCCAATCTTGACAAACTCGGCTGCTACGTCGGGCAGATTCATGCTGTTGATGGCTTCGACGAGCGCGGGAGGGAAGCTCTGTTCCATGCCGAAGAGAACGCCGATGATGCGCATTGGGTGGCACCGGTTGTGGGACCTCAGATGTTGACGGCTTCCTCGTACGCAGCAGCAGCGGCTTCCATGACCGCTTCGCTCAATGTCGGGTGCGCATGGATGGTGCGGAAGATCGTGCGTGCGGTCGCCTCCGATGAGCGGGCAAGCCCCAGCTCTGCAATGAGCTCGGTGACATCCGGACCAATCATGTGGGCGCCCAGCAGCTCACCGTAGCGCGCCTCGAAGATGAGCTTGACAAAGCCTCGGGCTTCGCCCATGCCCCATGCCTTGCCGCTGGCGCTGAAAGGGAACTTGCCGATCTTGAGCTCGTAGCCCGCCTGGCGGGCTTGCTGCTCGGTCAGACCAATGCTGGCAATCTGCGGCTGGCAGTATGTGCACGCGGGGATATTGCTGTAGTCGATCGGCTGCGGATGGTGACCAGCAATGGCTTCCACGCAGACGATCCCTTCGGCGGAAGCCTTATGCGCCAGCCACGGCGGACCCGCCACATCCCCAATGGCGTAGATGCCCGGGACGTTGGTGCGCAGGTACTGGTCCACTTTGATGAAGCCGCGCTCCAACTGCACGCCCAGCCGTTCCAGCCCGATGCCCTCCACGTTCGCCTGGACTCCAATGGCATTGAGCGCCATTGCAGCGGTGAGCGTCTCCTGTTTGCCGTTGCGCTCGACGGTGACGCTGACGCCTTTACCCTTGCGCCGTGCCGAGACCACCTTCGTGGAGGTCATCACCTGGATGCCATCGCGCTTGAAGTGGCGCTCCAGCTCCTTGGAGATCTCCTCGTCCTCGTTGGGAGCAAGCCGAGGCATCATCTCGATGATGGTCACCTGAGTGCCGAAGGCGTTGTAGAAGTAGGCGAACTCCAGTCCGATTGCCCCACCCCCGATGATGATGAGCGATTCCGGCGGCTCCTTCAACAGCATCGCCTCGGTGCTGGTGAGGATGCGCTCGCGGTCCACCTCGATGCCGGGGATGGTTCGTGGGCGCGCGCCGGTGGCAACGATGATGTGTGCGCACTCGATGCGGTCCGTCACTGTGCCCTCGGCATCGCGCACTTCGACAACGCCAACATCGGCGATAGTGGCGGTTCCTTGCAGGTGCTGCACGCCGTATTTGCGGAACAGGTAGGCGATCCCATTGGACATGCGCTCGGCAACCTGGCGGCTGCGCTCGATGATGCGGGGGAAGTTGACCGTGAGCGAGCCGACTTCGAAGCCGAGTTCAGCACTGCGCTTGAGGAAGTGCATCTGCTCGGCGCTCCGCAGCAGCGCCTTCGTGGGGATGCATCCCCAGTTGAGGCAGATCCCGCCCAGCCGGTCGCGCTCCACGCAGATGGTCTTGAGGCGCAACTGGGCAGCGCGGATTGCTGCGACGTATCCGCCTGGACCGGCACCGATGACAACGATATCGCACCGATGGTGGTTCATCTGCACGCACGGTGAGTGGTACCCTCAGCCACACGGCAAAATTAGGGAAGCACGGGGCAGCACCGGTTGGGGGCAAGCCAATTTCCCTTGTGCATCGGCGTCTTTGTGGGCGTCTCAGTGCCTGGGTGCAGAGCCATGAGCGATGTGGAGCGAATCGAGCGCTTTGCCGAAGTCATCGATCGGGTGCGGCAGCAGATTGGCAAGGTGATCGTCGGGCAGCATGCCATCATTGAGCAGTTGCTCATCGCGCTGTTTGCCCGCGGGCATTGCCTGCTCATTGGGGTGCCTGGGCTTGCCAAGACGCTGCTCATCCGCACGCTGGCGCAGACGATGGCGCTCAAGTTCAGCCGCATCCAGTTCACGCCCGATCTCATGCCGGGCGACATCACCGGAACGGAGGTGCTGGAGGAGAACCTCACAACGGGCGAGAAGCACTTCCGCTTCGTGCGCGGTCCCATCTTTGCCAACATCGTGCTTGCGGACGAGATCAACCGCACACCGCCGAAGACCCAATCGGCGCTGCTGGAGGCGATGCAGGAGCACAGCGTCACCGTCGCTGGAGTCACTTACCGATTGGAGGAGCCCTTCTTTGTGCTGGCAACGCAGAATCCAATCGAGCAGGAGGGCACATACCCGCTCCCCGAGGCGCAGTTGGACCGCTTCATGTTCAACCTCTGGATGGACTACCCCAGCTTCGAGGAGGAGGTCGAGATCGTACGCACAACCACAACGGAGGAGGAGCCGCAGGTGGAGCCGGTGTTGACGGCACCGGAGATTCTGGAGTACCAGCGCTTGGTGCGGCGCATTCCGGTCTCCGAGCACGTGATCGAGTACGCCGTCCAGCTCGTCCGGGCGACGCGCCCGCAGAATGGAGCGCTACCGATAGTGCGCGAGTATTTGCGCTACGGGGCTGGTCCGCGCGCTTCGCAGTACCTGATTCTGGGGGCAAAGGCGCGGGCGGCGCTCTACGGGCGCTACACCCCGACGGTAGAGGATGTGCGCGCGGTCACGCTCCCGGTGCTGCGGCACCGGATGGTGCTCAATTTTGCAGCCGAAGCCGATAACGTCTCGGCAGCGATGTTGGTTGAGCGCTTGCTCGATGCCCTCGGATGAGCATCGTTGCTATTGTCGGGCGCCCCAACGTTGGGAAGTCTACGCTCTTCAACCGCTTGGTGCGCGAGCGCCGGGCAATCGTGGAGGCAACTCCGGGGGTGACGCGCGACCGGCTCTACGGGCATGCCGAATGGGCGGGCAAGCGCTTCACCGTCATAGACACCGGCGGCTGGATGCCGGAATCGGATGACCTCATCGCCCGTGCCGTCCGCGAGCAGACCGCGCTGGCAATCGAGGAAGCCGATGCAATCCTCTTCCTGGTGGATGCCCGCGAGGGGGTGACCCCCGTTGACCAGGAGCTGGCAGCGCTCCTGCGGGCAACGCAAAAGCCGGTGCTGCTCGTTGCGAACAAGTGCGATCTTGCCCAATGGGATAGCGCAGCGGCGGAGTTCTACTCCCTGGGCTTGGGCACACCCTATCCGATCGCTGCCGAGAGCGGGCGCAACCTGGGAGATCTCCTGGATGCCCTCGTGGCAGTTCTGCCCGATGCCGCCGAACAGCAGCCCGACCCGCGCCTCAAGCTTGCCATCGTCGGACGCCCCAACGTGGGGAAATCCAGCATCGTCAATGCCTTGCTGGGGCAGGAGCGCCTGATTGTGACTCCGATCCCGGGGACAACCCGCGACGCCGTCGATACGGTTGTGCGCTACTACGGTGAGGAGTACCTGCTCATCGACACAGCGGGGCTGCGGCGCCGCAGCCACATCCGCGAGAACATCGAGCTCTACAGCGTGCTGCGGACCCTGCGCGCGATCGAGCGCAGCGATGTCGCCGCCGTCGTCGTAGATGCGTACGAAGGGCTCCGCGACCAGGACAAGCGCATCCTCGGCGAGGTCGTGGATGCCCGCAAGGGGGTCCTGCTGGTCTTCAACAAGTGGGATTTGGTCGAAAAGGACGAGACGACCGCCGAGTGGTACCGGCAGCAGGTACGGGCGGAGCTGCCCACGCTCTCCTGGGTGCCGGTGGTGTTCGTCTCGGCGAAGACACGGCAGCGGGTGACGAAGATTCTGGAGCTTGCGCGCCAAATTCACCAGCGGCGTAAGCAGCGGATTCCCACGGCGCAGTTGAATCGGACGCTCTTGCCCGAGATCGAGCGTACCCCACCGCCGGCGGTGCAGGGCAAGGAGATTCGCATCAACTACATCACACAGGTGCGCGCCGAGCCGCCCGTGTTTGTCTTCTTCTGCAACCACCCGGAGCTGCTGCCGGACTCATACAAGCGCTTCCTGGAGAACGTGCTGCGCCAGCATTTCGATTTCGAAGGGGTCCCCATCTCCTTCCTCTTCCGGCGCAAGAACGTCCCCTACGAGCTGCGTCAGTAGCGCAGTTGCATCCCCAGGTTGAGCGCGCGTGGCATGCCGGGTTCGGCAAACAGTGGGCGTCCGCGTGCGTCGCGGTCGGGGTTGATGTAGACAGAGCCGACGTGGCGCCGATTGAGCACGTTGCGCAGCTCGACCCAGGGCAGGAGCCCAACGTCCCCGAGGCGGAGCCCCTCGGTTGCGCGTACAGCCGTGGAGAGCAGCAGAGCTGCTGGCACGGTGACTGTGTTGGCATCATCGGCGTAGTAGGAGCTTGTGTGCTGCAGCTCTACCTCCCACCGCAGCGGCAAGCCTGTAGGGAGGGGCAGCCACAGTTGAGCACTCCCCAGCAGCTCAGGGACGCCAGCGATGGCATGACCGGAGTAGTCCACCACCCCCGAACGACCAAAGTAGCTGGAGTCGATCCGGTAGTGCGCGTAGCGGTACCTGCCGTAAGTCAACGCCAGGCGCAGCGCCGCGCCCCAATCGGTAGATACGGTGAGCGCGGCTTCGGTGCCACTGCGGGTACTGCGCGCAGCGTTGACGTAGAAGCGCCCGCCACCGTACGGGACCAGCTCGTTGCGCACGAGGATGTGGAAGAGAGCCAGCTCCAGTTGCATTGCCAGGCGGAGAGGAGCAACACGGAGCAAGTGGCGGCTGCCCAGCTCCCAGGTCCAGGAGGACATGGGCTGGAGGTCGGGATTGATTCCCGCCGAGGCGTTCGTCGGGGGCGGGTCAACCTCATTGTAGGCAGGGACCTCCCATCCACTGCTGGCGTGGGCATAGAGGCTGTGGGCATCGGAGAGGCGCACGTTGATACCGACGGCGGGAAGCCAGGTCTGGAAATCCTTCACCGCCGAACGTGAAGGAGCCAGCGCATCGATCAGGCGGTAGCGCAACCATTCTGCCCGTAACCCTGCCCACAGCCACAGCCGCTGCTCCAGCTCCAGAGCAGCGCGGACGAAGGCTCCTCCGTTGAACGCCGCTTCACGCTTGTTTGCGCGCAGCACGCTATCGCGCCCTCCGTCGGGGGCAAGCCCGTAGAAGAGAGCCGGTCCATCCTGCACGACGTAGTCCGCGCCGACGGCAAGGGAGGGATGCAGCTGCCCCCAGCTTGCGCGGTGCCAGGCAACCACGCTTGCGCCCGTTTGCACGCGGGAGAACTCCCGGTAGGTGCCTCGTTCGGAGCGCACAAGGAACTTCGGCTGAACGAACGCGGAGGCGTTCACCTGCGTGGTGGGCGCTGGGGTATGCAGCAGCGTGAGGCTGATGCTGGCAAGGGTGTTCTCGCGGCGGGCGCGCTGCTGTGCGTAGGTGGCGTTGGCAGCGGTGGGATCCTGCTCGAAGGTCTCCCAGTCCAGCGGTCCTGGGATAAGGAACCGGTTCCGTGTGGCGCTGAGCGCAAGTTCGGCGCGCAGAGTGGGCGAAAGCGCTGTCTGCAGGGAGCTTCCCAGCCAGAGCCGTTCCCCTTCGCTGTGGCGCCGCCAGCCATCCGAGCGGGCGTACGTTGCCGTCAGCGCAAGCGTCGGGATTGGCAGCACCTGCAATGCCCCGCGCCGGTAGCCGAAGCTGCCAACGGCAAGGGTCGCCCGAATCGGGGCTGCATCTGGGAGTTCCATCGGGAGGGTGCGGAAGGAGAGAACTCCGCCGCTGGCATTGCCCCAGAGCAATGAGGTGTTGGAGCGGACGATCTCCGCCTGCTGCAAAGCCAGTGGCTCCAGAAGGTCCAACGCCGTGCGTCCATCGGGTTCGGTCAGCGGAACCCCATCGAGCAGGATGCGCACGCCCCGCGTGGTCCCGTTATTGGAGCGGTCTCCAGCCCCGCGCGCGCCGAACCCACGGATGACGATGCGCAGGTCGCTTGTCCCACCACGCGATTGCACAAAGACCCCGGGGATACCCTGCAGCAGCTCCTCCACGCTGTAGCTCCGTCGGGTAGCCCACTGCGGTGCCGAACGCAGCGTGATGGCATAGGGCAGAGCCGCGAGCTCCGTCGGTACCCGGTTGGCGATGACCCTGACCTCCTGCAGGGGATAGACCCGCAGCGTATCCGCATGGAGTGCCAATCCCCCACAGCAGCTCAGCACGAAGAGCATCCCGCGCGTGCGCATCAGACAGCGGAATGGCTGTGCAACGGATGCAAAGATACGTCTCGGCGTGCGGGGGAGTCCTACGGGAGAGCTGAGGGAGCTTCGGAGAGCGTTTCTGGGCGGAGTGCTATTTTCGCCGGCGGAAGGTATCGCTGTGCAAGGAGGAAGCGATGGCGTACATACAGGCACGCAAACCGTTGACGACATGGCTGCAGACGCTGCTGCACTACCGGTGGCATCCCGGGGCTGTGGCGTACGTGCTGCACCGCATCAGCGGGATTGCGCTATTGGGCTACCTCTTCGTGCACATCTCAACGCTGCGCGGATTGGTGCAAGGGGAGGCGTCCTTCAACGAGAAGATGCAGCTCTTCACGGCACCGATCTTCAAGCTTGCCGAGTGGCTGCTGTTTGCCTTTGTGCTGTTCCATGCCCTCAACGGTGTCCGGATTGCGCTGCTGGACCTCACACAGCGCGGCTCGCGCGTGCACATTGCGCTGCTGCGGTTGGTCTACGTTGTGGGAGCGCTGGCGATGCTGGGCATGGGCGTGCTCATCTTTTGGGACCCCTTCGGTGCATAAGCGCGGAGGTGTACGATGAAGCGCTGGTCGGCATTTGCGTGGTATTGGCAGCGGATCTCGGGGCTGCTGCTGGTCATCTTTACAATTGGGCACTACGTCACGGTGCACTGGAGTGAAGCCGCAGGGCATGAGTTCAGTTCCTCGGTTGCGCGCCTTTCCAACCCGTTGTGGCAGTTCTGGTACCTGGGCTTTGTGGTGCTGGGGCTGTGGCACGGTGTGCAGGGGGCGTACAACATCTTGCGCGACTTCAAACTGCCACGCGCTGTGCTGTTGGGCGCCATGGTGGTGCTGATTGGTGCAGCGCTCTACTTTGCCTACCTGGGCTTCGATACGGTGCTGACCGTGCACGAGTGGAAGCATCGTCCGTAGAACAGCGGCGCAGAGAGCAATGCAGGAACACCGTGTGGATGTGGTCATCGTCGGCTCCGGTGGAGCGGGGCTTCGGGCAGCCGTGGAGATTACGCCTCCGTACACGTGCGCGGTGCTGAGCAAAGTGCATCCGCTGCGCTCGCACACCGGTGCGGCGCAGGGCGGTGTCTGTGCCGCCTTGGGCAACGAGGAGGAGGATTCCTGGGAGTGGCACGCCTACGATACGATCAAGGGCTCGGACTTCCTGGGCGACCAGGACGCCATCGAGCTGATGTGCCAGGATGCTATTCGGGCAATCATCGAGCTGGAGCACATGGGGATGCCCTTCTCGCGGCGTCCCGATGGCAGGATTGCCCAGCGCCGCTTCGGCGGGCATACGAAGCCGGAGAACCCCGCAGACCCCAACTCCCGACGTATCCCTGTGCGCCGAGCCTGCTACTCGGCGGACCGCACGGGGCATGCCATGCTGCACACGCTCTACGAGAACGCGCTCAAGAACAACGTGCGCTTCTTCTCGGAGTTCTTTGTCACCGATGTCATCGTGCACAACGGGAGCTGCCGCGGGGTCGTTGCCCTGGATATCCGCAGCGGGGAGCTGCATGTCTTCCACGCCAAGGCGGTGCTGTTTGCCACCGGCGGCTACGGGCGGGTCTACCAGGTGACCTCCAACGCGCACGCCGGCACGGGCGATGGAATGGCGGTGGTCTACCGGCGCGGAATTCCGCTGGAGGACATGGAGTTTGTGCAGTTCCATCCCACGGGGCTGTGGCGCTTAGGGGTGCTCATCTCGGAAGCAGCTCGCGGAGAGGGCGGAATCCTGCGCAATAAGCACGGCGAGCCCTTCATGGAGCGCTATGCGCCGACGGTCAAGGACCTGGCGCCGCGCGACCTGGTCAGCCGTGCCATCATCACAGAAATCCGCGAGGGGCGCGGCATCGAAGCCCGCGACGGAACCTTCTACGTTGGCTTGGATCTGACCCACCTTCCCGAACAAGTGCTGCGCGAAAAGCTGCCCGAAATCACCGGCTTTGCCCAGATGTACTTGGGTGTGGACCCCAGGCGCGAGTGGATCCCCGTGCAACCGACCGTGCACTACGCCATGGGCGGCATCCCAACGGATGTGGATGGGCGCGTTGTGCTCGATGCTAACAACACCGTGCTTCGCGGCATGTACGCCGCCGGAGAGGTGGCGTGTGTTTCCGTGCATGGGGCAAACCGGCTGGGGACGAACTCGCTGCTGGACCTCATCGTCTTCGGGCGCCGAGCCGGCAAAGCCATCATGGAGTACCTGCGCTCGGGTGCCGACTGGGAGGAGCTCCCCGCCGATGTGTTGGAGTTCTCGCGCGAGCGAATCGAACGGCTGCGCAGCGGCAGCGGGCAGGAACGTGTGGCACCGCTGCGCAAGGAGCTCCAGCGCTCGATGAGCGAATACGTTGGCGTGTTCCGTACCGAGCAGCAGTTGCTGCAGATGACCTCTATTCTGCAGGACCTGCGCCAGCGCTACCAGCGGCTGCGTCTGCAGGATACCGGACGTCAGTTCAACACGGAATTGGTGGAGGCGCTGGAGCTGGAGAATCTGCTCGATGTCGCCGAAGCCATTACCTACAGCGCACTCAACCGCCGCGAGAGCCGTGGTGCGCACGCGCGCGAGGACTACCCCAAGCGGGATGACCAGAACTGGCTCAAGCACACCCTCATCCGCAAGCGCGAGGGCGCCGAACCGGAGATCTTCTACAAGCCCGTGCGGATTACGCGTTACCAGCCCGTCGAGCGCACCTACTGAATCAGCGCTGCGCCGGTTTGGGCTCGGCGGCGAAGCAGTAAAACTCCGCCCACAAGCATTGCCGCAAGCGCAAACCACTGCGCCTGCGAAAGCCCCCAATAGGTGGGGTTGAGCCGGATGAACTCCACCAGGAAGCGCTCCAGCCCTGCCAGCACAAGGTAGAGCGCAAAGAGCTTCCCTTCGGGCATGCTGCGGCGCAGCCGCCACAGGAGCGCAAAGATCGCTCCGGCTGCGAGCGCCTCGTATATCGGGGTGGGGTGCACGGGGATATCCTCCGGCACGGGGCGACCGGGGAAGAGCTCTTCGTAGCGGCGGCGGAGTTCGGGGTTGAGCGCGCTGAGTGTGGGGACCGTCCCCTTGGGGTAGGTTACTGCCCAGGGGACATCGGTGGGGATGCCGTAATCCCCATCGCCGGCGAGGTGGCAGCCGATGCGCCCGATGCCGTACGCCAGCATGAGCGCTGGAGCAATTGCATCGGCGATGCGCCACAACGGGAGCCGATGCCGCCAGATGTACCACAGGAACAGCGCCGCTGCCACGAGAAAGCCCCCGTGAAAGGTTAACCCCGCGGGGCTGACGAGGGCTCCCAATGGGTCACCGCGCAGCTCTTCGGGGTGCTCCAGCAGATGGAAGAGCTTTGCCCCAACGAGCCCACCCACAAACGCCAGCAGCAGCAGCGACGAGGCGAGATCCTTCGGCTTGGGCAGCCCGCGCCGCCGAAATTCGGCAACCGAAATCCAGTACGCCGTCAGAAACCCCAGCGCCACCATGGCGCCGAAGCTGTAGATGGTGATGGGTCCGATTTTGAACAGCACCGGCAGCATTGCGCTTACCCTGCGGAGGTGTCCAGCATGGCGTGCAGCATCGTGGCGGCTTCGCGGAAGCGCTGCTCCAGGTTGAGCGTAAACGCCGCCAGGTCTATCTGCTCCAGCTCGGGGAACTTCTCCGCAAGGAGCTTCCAACTGGGCTCCTCCGCAAGCACGACTTTGGAGATTCCTTCGCCGATGCCGGCACCCCAGACTTCGCACAGGAGGTCCGCGATGCGCGTGACGGCAGCCTGCGTTTGGAAGCGCTGGAGCATCTGCGGTGCCGAATGGAAGCGGATGACGCTGGGCAATGGCTCGGGCAGCTTCCAACGCTGGGCAAGCAGGTGTCCGGCTTCCTCGTGGGTCATGCCCATTATGGCGCGTTCGGCTTCCTGTTCGGGGACGCCGGAGAGGATCTGCTGCTCGAGCTCGCGGTACTGCGGCAGCGCCAGTTGGATCATCAGCAGCTTGCCTACATCGTGCAGCAGTGCGGCGGTGAAGACTTGGTCGGCAAGCGAGCGCTCCAACTGCTCAGCAAGCGCTCGTGCAACGAACGCCGTGCAGGTGGAATGCCACCAGAAGCGCTCCAGGTACGGCACCGCCTCGGGCTGGCTTTCGGCGAGCAGTTGGGAGAAGATGCTCACTGCGGTGGTGATCGAGGTGACAGCAAGGGTGCCCATGTAGACCAGCGCCTGAGGAATCGAGGTCACGGGGACCTTCAGCCCGTAGAGCGGGGAATTCACCACGCGCAGAATGCGAGCAGCAACGGCGGGCTCCCGCTCCACAATGCGGGCGATCTCGTTCCAATGCACCTGCTCGTGCTTGAGGAGCGTGTTGATGTGCTCGACGACTGTCGGCGGAGATACCAGCCAATCGGTGTCCTCAATGAGCTGGGCGAGGTTGACGGCGCTCATCGGCGGTGAGGAGAGCTTGTGGTACTTCCCACCAGTACTCGGGCTTTGCCGAGCGCAGGAGCAGTTCCTGCAGGGCAGCTTTGGGGTCTTTGCGCTCGAAGAGGATGGCGTGGACCTGCTCCACGATAGGCATCTCCACAGCAGCACGCCGGCTGAGTTCGTAAGCAGAGCGGGCGGTGGGGACCCCTTCGGCAACCATCGGAGTGGAAGCCAGGATGCGCTCCAGCGGCTCCCCGCGCGCCAGGCGCTCTCCAACGGCACGATTGCGGCTGTAACGGCTCATGCACGTTGCCACAAGGTCGCCCAACCCTGAAAGTCCGGCAAAGGTCTGCGGTTCAGCACCGTAGGCGATGCCCAGACGCTGGATCTCTGCCAATCCACGCGTGATGAGCGCTGCCTTGGTGTTGTCTCCAAAGCCCAGACCATCGGCAATGCCGGCGGCAATAGCAATGACGTTTTTGAGCGCTCCGCCCAGCTCCACCCCGACAACATCGCCGGAGGTGTAGACCCGGAAGCTCGGGCGTGTAAGAAGTTCTTGCACAGCGCGTGCCAGTTCTGCAGACTCCGACGCCACCACCACTGCCGTCGGCAGCTCGCGGATGACCTCCTCGGCATGGCTGGGTCCGCTCAGAATAGCGTACTCCTGGGCGGAGACATCCAGAAGTTCGCGCAGCAGCTCCGAAACGCGCAGGCACGTCCCCTGTTCGATGCCCTTGGCAACATTGACCACCGGCAGCGGGAAGCGGAGCCGGTACTGCTGGATTGCCGAACGCAGATGCTGCGTGGGGATCGCCAGGAGCGTTAGCTCTGCGGCAGCCAGGTCGGCAGGGTCGGTTGTTGGCACAATCCTCTCATGGAGCCGAATGCCCGGCAGGAAGGTGGAGTTTGTACGATGGCGGCGGATCTCCTCGGCACGCTCCGCCGAACGGCACCACAGCACAACCCGGTGCTCCTGTGCCAGGAGGTGCGCCAGCGTGGTTCCCCAACTCCCTGCGCCGACAACGGCAACGGTCATCGGTGTGGACGCTGTGTGAGCCGACGGATCCATCCCGGCAGCCAGAGCCGTTCAAACCGGTATTCCGTCCCGCGCCACAGCCGTTCGATGTTGCTGCGGTGGCGCAGGACAACGATGCCGCTCAGCACCAGGCTTCCGGCAAGCATCCACGGGAATTCCGAGCTCGGAAGCGCTCCCGCAACATACCGCAGCCCTATGCTGAGCGGCACCACCATGGCAGCAGCAAGGGAGCCCAACGAGACGTAGCCCGACACCAGCAGTGCCAGCGCAAACGCCCCGATACCGAAGAGAAGCTCCGTTGGAGCCAGCACGAGCAATGCCCCGGCAGCGGTGTTGACCCCCTTACCGCCTTGGAAGTTCGCCCACGGCGACCAGCAGTGTCCGGCGGTGGCAGCAATTCCCGCCAGGAAGCCCACTCCCAGCGCAGGAGCCGAGGGCAACAGCTTGGGAAGAAGCCCCGCCGCGAGCGCTCCTTTCGCAATATCCACTGCCTGCACCAGCAATCCCCAGCGCCAGCCCAACACACGGGCAGCGTTGGTGCTGCCGACGTTCCCGCTGCCGTGCTGGCGAATGTCGATGCCGAAGCGGCGAGCGATGAGCAGCGCCGTTGGAACCGAACCCAGGAGGTAGGCTCCCCCCACGAGCAGCACCAGTGCTACGGCTGTCGGCACGGCTGGAAGCGGATGAACTACTTCACATTTGCGCGGCTCGAAATTAGCAAACGCACCCGTGCTGCAAGCGCATTGCCTCAGGCGGAGTTCGAGGGGGTCCCAGGGGAGTGCTCCTCGGGCTCGTGGAGCCGGTAGCCAAAGCCGCGCACGGTTTGCAGGAGTGGCGGCATGCCCGGACGCTCGATCTTCTCGCGCAGCCGCTTGATGTAGACGTCCACGATGTTGGAATCGCCGCTGAAGGAGGGGTGCCAGACGTGCTGCAGAATCAGGGTCCGGCTGAGCGTTTGGTTCTTGTGGCGCATGAGGTACTCCAGCAGCGCGTACTCGCGCGGTGTGAGCGGAATCTCCTCCTTTCCGCGGTAGGCAACGCGGGCGCGGGTATCCAGCACAAGATCGCCGCATTGGAGTCGGACCGTGCGCTCGGGCGAGGAGCGGCGCAGCACCGAGCGCAGGCGCGCCACCAGCTCCTCGAAGTGGAAGGGCTTGGGCAGGTAGTCGTCAGCGCCCAAGTCCAGTCCCATGACGCGCTCCTCTGGAGTCCCGCGAGCCGTGAGCATGATGACCGGTGTGGTGTCGCCTCGGGCGCGGAGCTGGGCAAGGACGGCAAAGCCGTCCAGCTTCGGCAGCATGACATCCAGGATGATGGCATCGTAGGCGTTTTGCGATGCCAGCTCCAGCGCCGTTTCCCCGTCGTAGGCGATATCAACGCTGTAGCTCTCCTCCTCCAGCCCGTGCTTGAGGAAGGCGGCTAACTTGCGCTCGTCTTCGACGACCAGGATGCGCATCGGCACCCTTGTACAGCCATTGCGGCGCAAAATTACGCAGGTGCGTATGCCCTCAGCGGCGTACGAAGACGGGCAGCACCCAGCGCTGCTGAGCAGCTTCGATGAGGACGTAGTAAACCCCCGTGGGCACCGACGCGCCGTCGTAGGCAGTTCCGTCCCAGAATTCGCAGTGGTATTGCCCGGCGGCGTGGAAGCGCCAGGGCACCAGCTCGCGCACAAGGTTGTTGGCAGCATCCAGGATGCGCACCCGTGCGGTGCCCGATTGCGTCAGGGCGTACACGATCTGGAGCCGCTCATCGGGCAACTTCAGCGGATTGGGCGCCAGCACCTGTAGCTGCAAGCCTCCCGGGAGCAACAGCACGGTGTCGGCACGGTAGCATCCCTGGCAGCAGAGCCGAACCAGCAGCGCAGTCTCCTGCTCGCGCACAGGGAGCTGCCAGCGGTACTGACCGGACCCAGCCCGAAGCTGCGCCAATTCCGTGAAGGTGGCGCCATCCTCGGAGTAGCCCAGCAGCACTTCCGGGCATGGGAGGCTATCCCACTGCAGCAGTAGTTCGGGACACACGGGTGTGATTTCGGCGCTGAAAGCGATGGGCAACCGACGCGCAACGCGCAGGAGCGTTCGCCCGAGGGCTGTGCGGAAGGTATCCGCATGCGCTGTCAGCCGGAGCTCCGCTGCAGGAAGCGGCTCCCAGCACGATGCCCGCGATGGGCACGGGAGAGGCACCCAGAGCGAGAAGGTGTCCGTGCCCGCAGGACGGACGACAGCGGAGAATTCCGGACGCTGGGGCACCCCAAGCTCTACGACCAGGCTATCGGCGCAGCGGCACAAGCCCTGCAGGAGCAGGCTATCGCCGACGGTGACGCTTGTATCTGCCGCCGGGCGGGATAGCTGCACCTGGGGGAACAGCACCTGGACAAGACCGCTGGAATCCCGCGCCTGAGCAAACGCGGTGCTCTGCAGCAGGAAGCGCCCGAGAGTGTCGGTAGCAAGATGGCGCATGGGCACGTCAAAGCGCACCGTATCGGCAGAGTTTGCAACGTAGCCAATGAGGCGGGCTTGCCCAGTGGCTCTGCCCACACGGTAGGGCTGAAACAGCAGCGCAAGGGTATCGTGCCCTCGCACGAAGTTCACCCACCGGAGGCGGAGCGTGTCGGTGATACACAGCGCTGTATCGGCTCGCGGGGAGAGCACGGCAAATGCCGGCAGCAGCGGGATTCCCACTGCGTATGTTGCGCCCCGGGTGCGCACGAGGAGGTCGCTTCGCCCATCTCCGTCAATGTCGGCGACGGCAACGGCGGTGATACGCTCGCCGGGGAAGCGGAAGCGGGCAACGGTATCAAATGGTGCGCCCAGCGCAAAGCGAGGATCGGAGTACGGGCGAAGGCGCCACAGTTGCAGCTCCTCGCCATCTGCCAGGAGGGCTTCGGCGCGTCCGTCGCCATCTACATCTGCCACGGCAGCCAGCCAGCCGCTGCAGGGCGCGCTGGCAATGGTATCGAATGGTGCCAGGAAGCTGCCTGGCGGGCTCTGCTTGGGCACTTGGAGGTCCGTGCGGTAGCGCACCACGAGCAGCCGGGCACCGGTGACGGCTTGCTCCGGCGTATTCGGGCAGGCGACAATCTCCATGCCGGGGTTGTTGGGGTAGAAGGGCGGAGCGGAATTGCTCGCGGGCGCATCCATATCGCCGATGCCGATGCTCCAGAGATGCGCTCCCAGACCGGCAACCGCAGGGGATGCCGGCAGCTGCGGCGATGCCAGGGCTGACCCATTTGCATCGTAGAGGTGCAGTCGCGCCATGCCGTTCCCGCCGCTGTAGCCCTCGGCAAGGAGGATGAAGGGACGCTCGCTTTCTCCGCTGCCGGGGCGGAGCCGCACCCATAGTGGCAGCAGCACCGGACGGCGTCCCTCCGATGCCGATACAAGCTCCACCGGTGCAATTCCGCTGGCGGGCACATCCCCCTGGAGGTCCACGCCGATGAGGTAGCCAGCGGCGGCAGCGGTGCGCTGCCCCACTCGGTTGGTGACCGTATCCGGCAGTGTATCGGGCTGGAGCGGCAGCAGCATCCGCACGATACCGCCGGGCAGTTGCGTCAGCGCCGGGGGTTGGGCAAGGATGCGCGGTCCATAGAGCAGCCGCGCCGAGCGCTCATCGGGGAGATTGGCAACGGGATAGGTTGGGATGAGCGAATCGGAAGCAAACTGCACCACCCCACGCAGGAAGCCGGAGCCTGAGCGCGGGGCAAGGCTGGAGGCGATTCCGTAGATGAGCGTGCGCGCCCCCGCCCGCCGAGCGGCAAACGGAACGAGCGCAGCGGCAAGATTGGGACCGTACGGGCGCATATCCAGCACCAGTTGCCGCAGCAGCGCCAGTGTATCAGCTCGGGCATCGTAGCCGACCAGGTAGGTGGCGACCGTACTATCGGGGCGACGGTGTTCGCTGCTCTGCACGGCGATGAGAGCGGGTTCGCTGCTATAGCCGCGCGGCAGCGGCGCAGTGGTGTCCATGACCGCGCAGACGTCCCACAGGAACGGTGGAAGTGCCAGACGTCCGGCAAGGCGTCCGCTCCCTTCCAGCACAACGAGCGTATCTCCGGCAACGCCGATGAGCTCGTTGGGTGCCCAGGGAAGCCCAGGGAGCAGAGGTCCGCGCGGGAGTACCTTGCCGACCAGCAGTGCACCCTCGCCGGCAAGTGCCGGATGGCGCCACTTGATGCGGAAGGAATCCAGCGGCTGCGGCGCCGATGGCGTGGGTTGCGAACGCGTGCCCTCAGGCGTTCCCGATGGATACAGCCATTGCTGCGGGCTGGGCAGCAACGTCTGTCCAAAGAGCGCTGCCGTGCTCAAGCTCACCAGCAGAATGCACCGCATGGACGGACCGCAGGCTGTCACAGCAAAATTACGCACGCGCTTGCCCCACCCTGCGCGGGGCTGCTAATTTTGCACAACTACCGGCGTGCCACAGATGGACGTTCTGCAGCTTAGCGATCGGCTCCGCAAGCACATCCGTTCGTTGCACGAGCGCCAGGGGCGCGACCAGCACCAGGAGTTCCTTGCCGAAGGCGTCACGGTTTGCCGGGAGCTGCTGCGGAGCCGGCTCTACCACGCGCTCTTCGTGGTCGTGCGCAGAGGGGGCGATGAGGAGGCGTGGCGGCTGGCGCGGGAATTCGCCCAGCGCAATGTTCCCATCTACGCTGCCGAAGGGCGCCGCTTTGAGAGCCTCTTTGAAGTGCAGACGCCGCAGGATATCCTTGCGGTGGTGAGCTATCCGGAGCGGAGTGCGCCGCTGTCGGGGCAGCGTGTGGTCGTGCTCGACGGAGTGTCCGATCCAGGCAACTTGGGCACGATCATCCGCACGGCGGTGTGGTTCGATTGCCCCGATGTCGCGGTGTTGCCGGGGAGCGCCGACCCGTTCCAGCCCAAGGTGGTGCGCGCCAGCGCCGGGGCGATCTTCCACGCTGTTGTGCGGCGGGTGGAGGCAGCGGAGCCATTCCTGCGGCAGCTGCGTGCGCAGGGCTACCGGCTGTTGGGGGCACAACCGGATGCGCTCAACGAGCTCCCGGCACTCAAGATTCCGCAGCGGGCAGCGCTGGTGTTCGGCAGCGAAGCGCACGGACTCTCCACAGCCGTGCGGGCGCAGTGCGACCAGCTGTTCCGCATTCCGGGGAGCTCCGCGCTGGATTCGCTCAACGTTGCCGTTGCTGCGGCGCTGACGCTGTACCATTGCTGGCTCCAGCGAGCTCATGCGCCTGTTCACCCCAGGTCCGGTCGCCGTCCCCGGTGAGGTACTCCAGCTCCTTGCGGAGCCGCCGCTGCCGCACCATTCGGCGCAGTTCCGGCAGCTTGTCTTTGCCATCCAGAGCCGGCTGCGGGAGCTGTTGGAGGCTGCCGAGCCCGTGCTCCTGCTGACCTGTTCGGGCACCGGGGCGTTGGAGGCGGTCGCCTCGGCACTCTGCCCGGAGGGGAGCCGTGCGCTTGTGTTGGTCAATGGGCGATTTTCGGCACGCTGCGCGGAGATCCTGCGGCGGTTGCGCGTGCAGGTGCAGCGGCTGGAGGCTCCCTGGGGCGAGAGCATCTCCCCTGAGGCGCTGGAGCGGTATCTGGAGTCGCACCCGGGGATGGAGAGCGTCTGGATTGTGCACAGCGAGACCTCGACCGGAGTGCTGCAGCCGCTGCAGGAGCTCATCGGCGTTGTCCGCCGATACTGCCCCGATGCATTCGTGTGCGTGGATGCCATCACGAGCTTTGCCGTGCATCCGTGCCCGATGTCGTGGGGCATTGATGCGGTGGTGGTCTCCTCACAGAAGGCGCTGATGCTGCCTCCGGGGCTTGCTATCGTGGGGCTCAGTGCGCGCGCCTGGGAGCATGTGCTGCGCCACGATTCGCGCAGCCTGTACTTCGATTTGCGCCTTGCACGGGAGCGTGCCTCAGAGGGGTTGACCCTGTGGACCCCTGCGGTGTCGCTGGTGCGTGCCTTGGGGTATGTCCTGGAGCACTACTTCGCCGATGGGCTTGCGCCACACTGGGAGCGGCATGCTCGGAATGCCCGCGCCGTCCGGGCTGCGCTAGGGCAGCTTGGACTGCGGTGCTTTGGGCAATCGGGCTCGAACGCCTTGAGCGTTGTGGAGCTGCCGGAGCCGTTGCGCACGCTGCCCGAAGAGCTTGCTGCCTGTGGCTTTGCAGTCGGGCGTGGGCAGGACGCCCTCGCCGGTCGGGTCATGCGGATCGGGCACATGGGCGCGTTGAGCGTGGGGGATGTCCTGGAGTTCCTCGCCGTACTGGAGGAGCTGGTGCGTCGGCACGGCGGAGGGGGCGAACCCGGTAGCGCCGTTGCCGCTGCTGCTGCGGTGTTCTCATCGTGAGAGGAGCACAGATGCCCTGGCGGCTGGTGCTGGCGACGAACAATCCGCACAAGGTCCGCGAGCTGCGCGAGATTGCCGAGCTCTATGCCCCCGGACAGCTTGAGCTGCTACTGCCGGAGGAGCTCTCCCAGCCGTGGGAGGGGATCGAGGAGGTTGGGGCAACGCTGGAGGAGAACGCCTATCTGAAGGCAACGGCGCTGTTTGAGCGGCTCTGGGTGCCCGTTGTTGCCGATGATACGGGGCTGGAGATCGAAGCGCTGGGCGGGTTGCCCGGGGTGCGCTCGGCGCGCTTTGTGGGCAGCGATGCGGAAAATCGCCGAGCCGTGCTGGAGCTGCTGCAGGATGTCCCGCCCGAGCGGCGGCGAGCACGCTTCCGCACGGTGCTGTGCTACCGTGACCATCTGCGTACCCTGTGCGTGGAGGGGATCTGCGAGGGCTGGATTGCACTGCAGGAGCGTGGTGAACACGGCTTTGGATACGACCCCATCTTCATCCCCGAAGGCTCCGAGCAGACCTTTGCCGAGATGGCACCGCAGGAGAAGAACCGCATCAGCCATCGAGCCCGCGCGCTCCGTGCGCTCATTGCTGAGCTGCGCCGCCTGGAGGAGGAGCCAGCAGAGCCGTCCTCCGAGCAGCAGCCCACACTGCTTCCCCGCGAGCACCTTGCGCTCCTTGTGCGGTCGTGCGCGGCATTGGCACGGGCGCGGCTGGAGCGCGTGGAGCAACTGCTGCACCAGGGGCTGGCGGCGGGGATTGCTCCCGAGCTCTTCTACGAGGCGTTTCTGCAGGGGCTGCTCTTCGCCGGCGTTCCGGCGGCAATCGAGGGGACGCAGTGCCTGCAGAGGGTCTGTGCCCAGCGCGGGCGCTCCTGGACACCGCCGGGGTCGGGTCCCGCTGCGGCGGACGCTGTGCGCGGTGAGCGGCTCTTTGAGCGGGTCTACGGGGAGCACGCCGAGCGGGTGCGTGCGCGCATTCGGGCAGCCTCGCCGGAGCTGGAGCAGTGGATCCTTGCCCGTGCGTACGGGGAGATCCTGGCGCGTCCGGGCTTGCCGCTGCTTGAGCGCGAATTCTGTGCTATCGCCATGCTGGCAGCAGCCCAATGGTGGCGCCAGCTTCGGGCACACCTCTCCGCAGTGCGCCGCTGGGGTGTTTCGCGGCAGCAGTGCCGCTGGGTGCTCGAACAGCTTGCCGAGGAGCTCCCGCCCGAACAACGGCAATGGCTCTGGCAGGAGTGGCACCTGGTGGGCTGAAGTACGCCAGCGCCGCTTGGCTCGTCTACCGCAGCGAAATCACCGGTGAACCCATAGCGCATGGGCAACGGAGCACAGCAGCAGAAGCTGCTCGCAGCGGCACCGGAACAGCCTCTGGCAGAGCGCTTGCGCCCCAGGAGCTTTGAGGAGGTGCTCGGACAGGAGCATCTGGTGGGTCCTCACGGGGTCTTCCGCAGCTTCCTGCGGCAGGGGACCTTCCCTTCGGTCATCCTGTGGGGACCACCGGGGACGGGCAAGACCACGATTGCGCGCCTCATCGGCGAGGCGTTGCGGGCGGAGTGGCTCGAACTCGCTGGAACGGAGGTCGGTGTTGCCGCGCTCCGTGCACTCCTGCGCCGAGCCCAATTGGTGCGGGCTCGCGGGAGGGCGGTCGTGCTCTTCATCGACGAGATCCACCGCTGCACCCGCCCGCAGCAGGATGCACTGCTGAAAGCCCTGGAGGAGGGCACAGTGACGCTGATTGGCACCACAACCGAGCCGCCGGGCTTTGTGCTCTCGCCGGCGCTACTGTCGCGCTGCCGGGTCTATCAGCTCCGGGCGCTTCAGGAGGAGCACCTGCGGCAGCTCTTGCAGCGAGCGCTCGAGTGGCTGCGCACTCAGGAGGGCATCCGGGTGCGTTTGGAAGCGGAAGCGGAGTTGCTGCGGCTCTCCGGTGCCGATGCCCGAGTGCTGCTATCGCTGCTGGAGGCAGCCCTATCGGTAGCGGAGCGCTCCGAGGAGGGCGAGTACTGCATCCGAGCGCAGACGCTGCAGGCGGTCGTGGCGCAAGCACTGCCGCAGTACGATGCTCATGGGCAGCGCCATTACGACGTGGTGTCGGCGTTTATCAAGTCCGTCCGCGGTTCCGACCCTGACGCCGCGCTCCTCTGGCTGGCGGTTATGCTGGAGGGCGGGGAGGACCCGCGCTTCATCGCCCGTAGGCTGATTCTGCTGGCAAGCGAGGATATTGGCAATGCCGACCCGCATGCGCTGCCCCTGGCAGTGGCAGCACTGCAAGCGGTGGAGCGCATCGGCATGCCAGAGGCGCGCATCGTCCTGGCACAGGTGACGGCGTATCTGGCGTGCTGCCCGAAATCGAACGCTGCCTACCGTGCCATCGAAGCCGCAATTGCGGATGTCCGCTCCGGGATTGGGACGACGGTCCCCTTGCATCTCCGCAACGCGGCAACGCCGTTCCTGGCGCAGTTGGGCTATGGGCAGGGCTACCAGTATCCCCACGATGCGCCCGAACACTTCGTGCCGCAGCAGTACTTCCCCGAGGGCGTTGCTGCGCGGGTGTACTACATGCCCACCGAGCAGGGGGCAGAGGCGGTGCTTCGGGAGCGGCTGCGGCGATGGTGGGCAGAGCGCTACGGCAAAGGGGAGCAGCAGAACCCGTGAGACGCCGCTTCGGCAACGCTTCGGCACGCAGTGGTGCGCTGTTGCCGGCGGGATGTGGCTTTTGCCCGACCGAAGCCATCCCGGCGGTGCCCTACGGTAGCCAGGTCCAGCGCAGCTCGGCTTGCAGATGCGCGGTGGAGACCAACTGCAGACCGTAGGTGCGGCGCAGGATCGGTAGGGTCGCCGAAAGCTGCAGGGCAAACGGCTCCCGCTGCAAGGTCAGCGTTGGGCGTAGCTCCAGGTGTTTGCCTCCGCTTGCCGGGAGCATCCGCCCGTTGAGCTCATCCGGCTCTGTCTGGCGCCACTGCAGGGCAAGAGCGGGAAGCACGCCGGGGATGGGGCAATCCAGCCACGCAAGGGTTCCCGAAAGCTGCAGTTCGCTCCCGTTGCGGAAGCCGAACTCATCTGCCGTTGGAAAGCGCACAAGGAGCGAGGCTGTGGCGCCGGCAAGCCCATCGGCAAGGAGGCTCGAGCCCCACAGCCACAGGAGCAGCTCCCAGGTGCCCGTACCCGGCTGGACATCCCGCGGGAGCTGAACGCCATCGGCTTCGCGATGGGAGTCCCCGGTGGGGAATTTCACGCCAGCACCGGCGGAGAGCGCCTGCTCCCCAAGCGGCAGCGGGACGGAGTACTTGACCAGGGCGAACGCATCACCGATACCACTTGCCCGGTAACGGTAGGGCTCTGGCTGCTGTAGGCGCCGCTCCTTGACAACGAAGGGGAGCGCCAGCAGGAGCGCCACTCGGGGCAGTGCGGTGTACTCTGCTTCCAGCGCGAACGTATGCCCGTACGCTGTGCGGGCAAGTGGGTCCGCTGCCGGTGCACTCCCGTTGTACGAGCGCCCGAAGGCGATGTACTGGTACCGCGCACCCAGGGTCAGTGTCCCCACTGCATTGACACCGCGTTCGGTGCCGCCGAGCGCAATTGTGGGGACGCCGCAGCAGCTCTGTGCCGCTCCGCGCAATGCAAGCAACGGTAGTGCTACGGCTGCTGCGCACCCCAGCCTACGGAGAGACCACCACATGGGCAGTGTCGTAAGCAACTCCGCCGCGTCCGTCCTGCACAATGACGGTGATCGTGTTGGTCAGCCCGCCGCAGCACGGTGCGGCGATGTAACGGACTCTGCTGCCATCCCCCATCGGGAGCAGGTCGCCCGCAGAGGCGCTCCAACGGTACTGCAGTGGGTCGCCGTCGGGATCGCGGGCGTAGCACGTCACCGTTGCACTCTCGCCGACCCGCAGCAGCGGAGGAGCAACGATGAGGCTGTCAATCACGGGGGCGCGATTGTCCGGTGCGCTCGGCGCGTTCGAGCCGGTGCATCCGCTGAGGAGCGCAACCACAGCAAGCGTTGCAAGCGTTTGCTTCATGGGCGGTAGCAGGCTATAGAACGTGCACAAATTTACATCGAAGCATGTACGCGGCTCCCAAGCGGTGGAGCTGCGCTCGTTTCCAGCGCATTGTAGTGAGCTTTCCCCCATGCGCTTTGCACCCAGCGGCATACCTCTGCCTTCGGCTGCGCAATGGCTCCCGAATCTCTTCCACGGAAAATCCCAGCTCCCGCGCCATCCGGATAAAAGTGCACGTGCTGGAATATTCCCACGCTGCAAAGCCGGTAGCCCATCAGCATTTCAGCGCACACAGCAGCTTCTTTGCGTCAACGGACGTTCCACCAGTTCAAGCGCGATTTTCCATGCTTCGCCATAAGTGGGGAAGACAAATATGCTCTCCAGTAGCTCCGTTGCCCGCATTCCCGCTGCCATCGCTATTACGGGGACGTGGATGAGTTCGGAAGCATGCGGCGCAACAACATGTGCTCCCAAGAGCCTTTTGTCGTCAGGATGGAGCACGAGCTTGACCATCCCGCGAGCATCTCCCACCGCATGCGCTCGGGGCACCGCCTCCAGGGAGAGGCGCAGGCACAGGCAGTCTCCCAACTGTGCCCGCGCAGCTTCTTCGGTCCACCCTACCGCTGCCACCTCCGGGTCGGTAAAGACCGCATGCGGGACGCGGTGGTAGTCGATCGTGCGCGCATCGCCCGTGAGCGCGTTGTAGGCAGCGTTATAGCCTTGTCGAGCAGCGACGGTCTCCAGGGGCATGATGCCCGTGACATCTCCTGCCGCATACAGACCGGGGATGTTGGTCTCCTGCCGGGCATCCACGCGGAGGAATCCACGTGCATCACGAGCCACCCCCAGTTCCTCAAGCCCCAATCCTTCGACATTGGGACGGATGCCGGTGGCAACGAGAACGCGTTCAGCCTGAAGGGCTGGTTTTCCGTTTACCCACAGCGTAAGCTCCCCTGGCTTTCCCGTGATGCGTTCGACCTTGCTCCCCAAAAGGAAGCGGATGCCTTCCGACTCCAGGTGGGACTGTAGCACGGCAGCAATCTCGCCATCATGATTGGGTAGGATACGCGGAGCAATCTCAATCACCGTAACCTCGGAGCCGGCTCGGCGGAAGATTTGGGCGAATTCCAAACCCAAAGGTCCAGCACCGAAAATCGCAAGCGATTTGGGCGGCTCCTGTAGCTCGAGGGCTTGAATGTGAGTCAACGGTTCTGCCTGGTCGATCCCGGCAACCGGTGGGATAGCCGTCCGAGCACCAGTAGCAATCAGCACGTGGGCAGCCTGTACCCGTTCCCCTTCGACTTCAACCGTAAAGCTCGAAGGCAGCCCACAACATCCCTTACCTGCACTTATACCGACGAGTCGTCCCCTTCCCTCCACGAAGCGAATCCCGGGCAGATGTCTCAGAACGTCGCTATAATTGCGCTTGCGCAGCGCCTGTACCAACTGCGCTTTCTCCTCGATGAGCCGGGCGAAGTTTAGCTCTACCTTGCCCGCTTCCCGTAGCCACGGTGGTGTGTTCAAACGGCTGTAGTACTCCCGTACCGCATGGAGCAGAAACTTCGACGGCATACATCCCACGTTGACGCACGTGCCGCCGATGGGGAGTCCTTTGTTGAGCATCAGCGCCCGCGCACCGAGCTCTGAAGCGGCGATTGCTGCAGAGAAGGCTGCCGCCCCACCACCGAGGATAACCAGATCCCATTCCATGGCGATCTCCTCCCCTTCTATGGTGCTTCCTTGGGCTGTGAGGTAGGTGTTGCTTTGGAGCTTGGCTCCTGTTCGTTGGACTTGTGTACCTGCCAGATCTTCCCGACCCCGTAGCCTGCTTGAATTACCGCTTGCTTTAGCGCGTTTTCTGTCAGCGTGTCGGGGGTGCAGACCGCTGCCATGCCTTCCGAATAGCTCACCCGTGCGCGGAGAGCTCCAGCTTTGAGCAAGGCTTGCTGCACGTGGAGAGCACATCCACCGCAGGTCATCCCTTGGATCTCCAGACGCCAACACTGTTCCGCCTTTTGAGTTGCCCGAGAAGAGCCCTGCGCACCTGCTTGAACGCCAAACACGTATGGAGCTGCCCATACGCCAAGTGTCACAACGCTCACCCCCAACAGCGCAACCGTCCGGAGTCGCTCTATAGCTTGCTTCCCCGTTTCCTCTGTTGCACACGCGCATCCAAGCTTCCTTTGCCGAACCTGGCGCAGATGTGCCCACCAAGCGATGCCAAGCAGGAGCCCACTGAGAGGCAGTAGCACTGGTTTCCACGCGGAAAGACCCGCTATCGTTACCCCTCCGGCACCCACCACCGCAAGCAGCAGCGGAAGCCAACAGCATGATACGCCTACAACCGCTGCCACAAGTGCGGCAATCCCTACACCAATGAGCGGCACACGCCGCAATGCACCTCGCTTCATGATGCTTCTCCTTGGGTTGTTGCACTTTCCCCCAGCGCCGCCAAGAGCGGACAGGGGTCGGTAGCTTGCCGTTTTTGGCACGCCTGCAGAAGCTCCAGCAGCACAGCTTCCAGGCGATGGAGCTGCTCCAATTTCCGGCGCACTGTAGTGAGCTTTTCCTCCACGCGCTGTTGCACCCAGCGGCATACCTCTGCCTTCGGCTGCGCAATCCGTAGCTCCAGCAGCTCCCGAATTTCTTCCAAGGAAAATCCCAGCTCCCGCGCCATCCGGATGAAGCGCAGGCGCCGGAGTGTTTCCACATCGTAGAGTCGGTAGCCCGACTTTGTCCGCCCTGCGGGAAAGACGAGCCCTAAGCGTTCGTAAAACCGAAGTGCTTCGGGGCTGAGCCCTTCGCGTTCTGCAACTTCACCGATGGAGAGGTGCTGCATGCTGTACGCACTTTTGCCCTCCTGCACACTCAAGCCGGATACCCACCGTGGGCTAAACACGAGAGGGCTCCAGTCCGCACCGACTCTGCTGCGGCGCCCTGGCATCCGTGGGAACACTTGCTGCAATTGCCCCGCTACCTGCAGTACGTGAGGATGCGCTCTTCCAGTGCGTTGTTTTGAAGGGGCACAGCGGCGCTGCGTGCCCTATGGGGCGCTATGCCCCGCGGCATCCCCTTGTGAGCAGACCTGTGTGCTGCGGGGCTTTGTTGTATTTTTGCTGCTGCATCGGCATAGGTTCTGCATGCGGGTTGATGTGCGGCTGAGTCCGGCGGAGTTCCCTGCGGAGTATCCCCGTGAGGCGCTCATCGTGCTCATTGACGTCCTGCGGACCAGCACGACCTTCTGTGTTGGGCTGATGCATGGGGCGCGGGGGTTCATCCCGTGCAGCGATGCGCAGGAGGCGCTGCGCCGTGCGGCGCTGCTCAATGGCAGTGCGGTGTTGGCAGGGGAGTACCTGGGGGAGCCGCTGCCAGGCTTTGCGCTGGAGAACTCGCCGGAGGAGTATACCGAGGAGCGCGTCCGGGGCAAGCTCATCGTGTTTACCTCGACCAATGGGGCACCGCTGCTACGCCGTCTGCCCGATGGGGTTGCTCCGACGACGGTTGTGGCGGGGATGGTCAACTGCGGAGAGCTGGTGGCACGGTGTCGGCAGCATCCGGTGGAGCAGCTCCTGCTACTGTGCGCTGGGCATCGTGGGGAGCTTGCCTACGAGGATGTGCTCGGTGCCGGCGCCATCGTCGCGCGGGTTGTTGCTGAAATCCCTTCAGCGGAGCTGACCGACCGGGCGCACGTTGCGTGGGCGGTGTACCGCGATGCAGCCCCGGCGTTGTTGCCGGCGGTGCTTCAGCGCAGCAGCCATGCTCGGCGATTGCATGCCCGGGGACGCTTGCGCGATATCGAGCGTGCGCTGCAGGAGGACTCCGCTCCCGTGCTCCCGTGGTGGTTCCAGGGCATGGTTGTGCCCTGGACTGCAGAGCCGTGACCGGTGCAGAGGAGATGTGCAGCAGGAAGGGGAAGTGGCTATGGCGACAGCGTTCGCGAACTCCAGCCCTGCGGGCGGGCGGCGGCGCCAGCGAGTGTCGGCGGAGCTGCAGCGGCAGCGTCGCCTGATTGGGGTGTTGCTGGCGCTCAACGCCGTGCTGCTTGCGTTGGCGCTGCTCTCGTACACTCCTCACGACGAAGCCTTCGCCTACTTGGACTGGGGGGATATCGTGGGGCTCCTGCGCGGCGAACCGGAACTGCGGCTGCGGATGGAGTCCATCCAGAACTGGCTGGGGCTGGTGGGTGCGGTGCTTGCGCATACGTTCTACGTCAAGCTCATCGGCTATGCGGCGCTGGTGGTGCCGGCGCTGCTGGGGTGGTGGGCGTACAGTCTGCTCCGCCGGCAGCACATTTCGCCGGTGCAGTGGCGCCAGAGTGCGCTCTGGCTTGCCCTGGCGGTGGCGTGGTCGGTGCTGATGGGCACACTGCGCGGTATCCCGTTCCTTGCAGAGCTGCCGCTGGAGTGGAGCGGGATGACAGGGGCATTCTTGGCGTCCCTACTGCGGCAGCTCTTGGGGGTGGTTGGTTCGGTCCTGGTTGCGGCAGTTGCCACTGTTGCCATCGCGGTGGTGAGCATCCCGCTGCCGTGGGCTCGGCTGGCGATGCGGCTGCGGCTGCTGTGGGCGCGGCTGCGGCTGCAGTGGCGCCGGAGTCGGCAACGTCGGAGCACAGCCTCGGAAGCGGAAGCAGCGGTGGAGACGACCGAAGAGCCAATTGAACCGGCGCGGATTCTGCAGCGAGCGGCTCCAGAGCCAGTCATTCGCCGTCCCGAACCCGCTGTGGCGCCTGCTGCAGCGGTGCCCTCGGTGCGCTTGGAGCGGCAGGAGCCGCCGCCGACGCCCTCCGCTGCCGAACCTCCCGGTGGACAAACTCCGCCAAAGCCGGCGCCGCAGATGCCCACGGCGCCCTACGTCCCGCCATCGCCGGAGCTGCTGCTGCCGGACACGGACGCACCCGAAATCTCCGAAGAGGAGCTGCGCCAGAATGCCCGTCTGCTGCAGGAGAAGCTGGAGACCTTCCGCATCGGCATCGAAAACCTCACGGTCACGCCCGGTCCCGTCGTTACGCAGTACGAGTTCGTGCCCGCCGCCGGCGTCAAGATTAGCCAAATCGAAAGCCTCGCCGATGACATTGCCCTGGCGCTCAAGGCTCCTGGCGTGCGCATCATCGCTCCGGTGCCCGGGCGCGGGACCGTTGCCGTAGAGATCCCCAACCAGCGGCGGGCATTGGTGCGCTTCCGCAGCATCGTGGAGGCGCCGCAGTTCTGGAATCCCGACCTGCAGCTCCCGCTGGGGCTGGGCAAGACGATTGCCGGGGAGGTGTACTGCGCCGACCTGACGCGGATGCCGCACCTGCTGATTGCCGGGGCAACGGGATCGGGCAAAAGCGTTGGCATCCATGCGATGGTGCTCTCGCTGCTCTACCGAATGCAGCCTTCGGAGCTGAAGCTGGTGCTCATTGACCCGAAGAAGGTGGAGCTGGCACCCTACGCGGTGCTGGAGGAGCATTTCCTGGCGGTTGCTCCCGATGTGGGCGAGCCGATTGTGACCACGCCCTCGGCAGCGGTGCTCGTGCTCAAGTCGGTGGAGCTGGAGATGGAGCGGCGCTACGACATGCTGGCGCAGTTGGGGCAGCGCAACATCGCCGAGTACAACCGGCGGGTGCGCGAAGGCAGGTTGGGAGCAGAGGCAGTGCCGCTGCCGTACCTGGTGGTGGTCATTGATGAGCTGGCGGACCTGATGCTCACCGCCGGGCGGGCAGCCGAGGAGCCGATCACACGGCTGGCGCAGTTGGCGCGTGCGGTGGGCATCCATCTCATCGTAGCAACGCAGCGCCCCTCGGTGGATGTGCTCACCGGGCTAATCAAGGCGAACTTCCCGGCGCGGATCGCCTACCAGGTGGCTTCGCGCGTGGATTCGCGCGTGATTCTGGACATGGCGGGTGCAGAGCAGTTGCTCGGTAGCGGGGATATGCTCTTCCTGCCCGGAGGGGTGCCCAAACCGATTCGCCTGCAGAATGCGTACGTGAGCTTGGAGGAGGTCGAAGCCGTATGCCAGCACATCGCCGCGCAACCCGGCACTGGGCAGCCCTACGTCTTGCCCTCGCTCAGCGAGCAGGGCGAACGGGAGGGGAGCGACGGTGGGGGGCGCGACCCGCTCTTTGCCGAGGCGGCGCGGTTGGTTGTGCGCCATCAGCAGGGGTCGGTCTCGTTGCTGCAGCGTCGGCTCAAGATTGGCTATTCGCGGGCAGCCCGCATCATGGATGAGCTGGAGGCTGCCGGCATCGTCGGACCGCCCGATGGCAGCCGCGCTCGGCAGGTTCTGGTGGGCAGCGAAGCAGAGCTGGAGCGATTGCTATCCTCGGTGTAGGCGCTTGGCTTTGCATTTTTGCACCCTTGGCACGTGGAGTCATTGACCGAAGCAACGGTGCTGCAGCGCTTACGGGTTGAGCAGATCGCGCTCATCGAGCACATTGAGCTGGAGTTTGAGCCTGGGCTCAATGTCATCACCGGAGAGACCGGCGCCGGGAAGTCGCTTCTGGTGGACTCCCTCCAGCTCGCCCTGGGAGAGCGTGCCGGAGCGGAGCTTCTGCGCGAGGGCGCAGAGCGTGCGGTCGTGGAGGCGCTCTTCCGCATTGATGCTGCTCCGGCACTGCGGGCGCTCCTGGCACAGCACGGCTATGAGCTCCAAGGCGATGAGCTGCTGCTGCGGCGCGAATTGCATCGCCGAGGGAGCTCCCGCTGCTTCCTCAACGATTCCCCGGCTCCGCTTGCCCTGGTGCGCCAGCTCGGGGAGATGTTGGTAGACTTCCACGGACAGCACGAGCAGCAATCCCTGCTGCGGGTGGAGACGCACGGACGGCTGCTGGACAACGCCGGAGGCTTGGAGGCACTGCGGCACGATTACGAACGCGTCCACGCCGAGCTGCGCCGCACGGTGGAGCAGCTCCAATCCCTGCAGGCGCAGCGGCACGAGCTGGAGCAGCAGCGCGAATGGCTCCGCTTCCAACTGCGCGAGCTTGCCGAGCTCAATCCCCAGCCGGGCGAGGAGGAGGAGCTCGATGCCCAACTCCGCCGCATCGAGCACGCAGAGCGGCTCTACGCGCTGAGTATGCAGTTGCACGAGCTGCTCTACGGCGGAAGCGATGCCGTGCGCGATCGGCTCATCCGCGCTCGGAACCTCCTGGAGGAGCTCTCGCGCATCGATGCGCAGTTTGCCCCCTACGTGGCAGAGTGCCATTCGTTGGTGGTGAGCGTGGAGGAGTTGGCGCGCTTTGTCCAGCGCTACAGTTCGGCGCTGGAGTTTGAGCCCGAGCAGTTGGAGCAGATTCGCCGTCGGCGAGCGCAGCTCCAGTTGCTGCGCAAGCGCTACGGTTCTATCGAAGCAGCGCTCGAGCAGAAGCAGCGTTGGGAGGAGCAACTGCGCTATGCCGAACACATCGAGGAGCATCTGCAGGAGCTGCAGCAGCGGCAGGAAGCGCTCCGTGAGGAGCTTGCCCGCTGCGCCCAACGGCTGCACGCTAAGCGCGTTGCCGTCGCGCGGAAGCTGGAGCGCGCCGTCGAACAGTTCCTTGCGCAATTGGGCATCCCCTATAGCCAGTTCCGCGTGAGCATCGAGCAGGAGGATGCTGCCCCCCAGGATCCGCTCTGGGTGGAGTTCAACGGGCGACGCTGCCGTGCATTTGCCGACGGAGTGGACCGGGTGGAGTTCCTCATCACAACCAATCGGGGCGAATCGCCGCGTCCGCTGGTGCGTGTTGCCTCGGGTGGGGAGATCTCGCGCATCATGCTGGCGCTCAAGAGCATTTTGGCGAAAGCCGACCGCTTGCCGCTGCTGGTCTTCGACGAGATCGATGCCGGAATCAGCGGGCGGATTGCGCAGCGCGTAGGGCAAGCGCTGAAGGCGTTGGCGCAGTACCACCAGGTGCTCGTCATCACGCATCTGCCACAGATTGCCGCCTGCGGCGATGTGCACATCCTTGTGGAGAAGTACGAGCGGGAGGGACGGACCCTTGTCCAAGCCCGCCGGCTGGGCAGCGAGGAGCGCCTCTATGAGATCGCCCGCCTCCTCAGCGGTGAGCGCGTCAGCCCCAGTGCGCTGCAGGCAGCCCAGCAACTTCTGCAGGAAGCCCTTCAGTAGAACCAGCCCGACGGTGCAGCGTGAGTGTGCCGTACAACTTCACCTACCTTTCGCGCGAGGAGCTCATCGAGCGGCTGCAGGGGAAGGTCGATCCAGTCGAGCTCAACCGCATCCTGAGCGCCTACGATGTTGCCGCCAGCGTACACGAGCTCCAACTGCGCCGCGACGGGAGCCCGTACTTCTACCATGTCACGCGCGTGTGCAAGATTCTCATCGACGAGCTCGGCGTCACCGACCCCGATGTCCTCATCGCAGCGCTGCTGCACGATGTGCTGGAGGATTCCGAGGTGCTCTCGCGCGAGGTGCTCGAGTACAACTTCGGTCCCTACGTTGCCTACCTGGTGGAGACGCTCACCAAGGATTTGCGGGCGCATGAGCTCGACCCCGATGCCGTGGACCTGGAGCATGTGGAGCGGTTACGGAAAGCACCGCCGGAGTGCCTGATGATTCGTCTGGCGACGCGCCTGGATAACTTCCGGTGTCTGGGGTACGACCTCAAGCGCAATCCGCTGCGCTACATCCAGCAGACTTCGGAGCGGTATCTCCCGCTGGCGGAGCAATCCTCCGACCCACGGCTGCGCTATCTTGCCGAAGCGCTCAAGCGCGAGCGTAACAAGTTCCTCGGGTAGGGGGTTATTGCCGATGACGCGGCGACGGTGGCTTGCGATGGTCGGTACAGGGATGCTCGGAAGCGGGCTGCTTCCGGGGGCGCTCTCATCGCGCGGGTGGGCGCGGTCGGCGCATACTCCGGGCTGCGAAGGGACGGACCCCGAGGGAATCCCCGTGCTTATCCCGCCGGGGCTGCGTCCGGGTGCACTTGTTGCTATCACGGCACCGGCAAGCCCGGTGCGCCCTTCGGAGCTGAGTGCGGTCACGGCGCTGCTGCGGCGCTGGGGCTACCGCGTACGGCTTGCCCGTACGGTGACCGCCGGAGGCAGATACCTTGCTGCGCCAGACCAGGAGCGCGCCCAGGAGCTCATGGAGCTCGTTGCTGACCCGACGGTGGATGCCATCCTCTGCGCCCGTGGAGGATACGGCACGTTGCGCATGCTGCCCTATCTGGACTGGGAGCTCTTCCGGCGCTTTCCTAAGCCCATCATCGGCTTCAGCGACATTACGGCGCTGCTGCTTGCGCTCTACAGCCGTGCCCGGGTGGTGACCTATCACGGACCGGTTGCCACTTCGCGCTTCGACCCCTTCACCGCCGAATGGTTCCGTCGCACGCTTGCCCTGCCGGAAGCGCTCCAGCCATGGCGCTTGAGCAATCCGCAGTGGCGTGTGCTCGCCCCGGGGCGTGCCACCGGCGTGCTCGTCGGAGGGAATCTGAGCCTACTGGTGGCAACTCTGGGCACCCCGTACGAGGTGGATCTGCGCGGCGCCGTGCTGTTCTTGGAGGATGTGGGCGAGGAGCCCTACCGAGTTGACCGCATGCTCATGCAGCTTGCGCTCGCCGGCAAGTTGCAGCAGTGCGCGGCGGTGCTACTGGGGCACTTCCGTGCTCCGTGGGGGCGATTCCCATCGGGCATGATCGGATGGCAGCCGCCGGTGGAGCAGATCTTCCGTGACTACCTTGCCCCGCTGAACATCCCCGTGCTTGCGGGGCTGCCCATCGGGCATGTACTGCAGAAGCTGACCTTGCCTATTGGCGTGCGGGCATTGGTGGACGCCGATGCGCGCACTATCGCCCTATGTAGTCCGTCTGTCAACGGCGAACGATCGCGGGAAGGGTCATGAAGCGTGTTGCTATCCCTGTGCTTGCCTTGTTTGCTGTGGTCGGAGCCCGGGCGCAGAGCTTCTCCGTTTACGGCATTGATGCAACGAACTTCCCACGGATGAAGGCGAACTTCATCGCGCTGGACGTCAACGGGCAGCCGTATCCAAACATCAGCCGCGCGGATTTCCGCGTCCTGGATAACGGCGTTGTCGTTGACCCGACCGTCAGCGTGGGCTGTACGACGCTGACGGGGCAGCCCGAATTCAGTGCGGTCCTGGTGTTGGACCGCAGCAACTCGATGCGGGATAGCGTCGGAGGTGGGGAGACGCGCTGGGACTGGGTCAAGCACGCTGCCAAGACCTTTGTCAATTCGGTCAACTTCGTCGGGCGGACGGCGGTTGCCGTCGTCGCCTTCGATGCCGATGCCGAGCTGATTGTGCCCTTCACAAACCGCGCCATCGATCTCATCGTTGGCATCGACACGTTGCAGCCGCGTGGGGGGACGCGCTACGATCCACCGTTCCTGAAGACTGGTGTTGGGGCACTGCCACTGTTGGCGACGCGTCCACCGGAGCTACGCCGCTTCGTTATCTTCCTGACCGACGGGCTGCCGAATGTCCCGCCGCAGACGGATACCATCATTGCACGTGCTCGGACGGTTGGGGCAATTGTCTACGCCATCACCGTCAGCATGCCGATGAACCCGGACCTGGAGCGGATTGCGCGCGCCACCGGTGGTAAGAGCTTTGCCGCCTACACCAAAGCGGAGCTGGAGAGCATCTACCGACAGATTGCGCTGGAGGCGCAGAGCCGCCAGGTGTGCGAATTGTACTGGACCGCCCCCTACGGATGCACCGAGCTGAGCCGTTACCGCACGCTGCAGGTGACCTTCCTGCGCACCAATGCGGCGGTGACCACCGGCTACACTGCGCCGGACAACAGTGTGGCGCGGATGCAGGCGCCTTCGCTGGTCTACTTCGGCAATCCCGACCCTGGGACAACAGTGGTGCAGGATATCACCGTGCGACCGCTGGTGACGCCGCTCCGGGTGGATAGCGTGAGTGTGCGCCCGGGGCAGTACTACAGAGTGCTCCAGGTGACACCACAGCCGCCTGCGGTGGTGCCGGTCGGGCAAGACCTGACCGTACGCGTGGAGTTTCGGCAGGGTCCCGCACGCGCCTATCGGCAGGCAACGCTGCTGGTGCACGGGGAGCCGTGCGGACCGCAGATCCCGCTGGTGGGGGGACCGGGGCGGGTCTTCCTGATAGCGCCGCGCGGTGGAGAGGTGATCTCGCAGTGCGATACCGTGCTCATCCTCTGGGCGGGGGTAGAGCCCACGCAGGGGGTGGACCTGGCGTACAGCACGGATGAGGGGCGCACCTGGCGCACCATCGCCACCGGGGCACGGGGGCTCTCCTACCGGTGGGTGCCGCCCGCACCGGGACGCTATCGGGTGCGCGTCTCCGCTGCGTCGCAGCGCTTCTGGGCATGGGCAATACCGGTTGGAGGGAAGCAGGACGACCGTGTCACCAGCGTTGCCGTCACGCCGGACGGAGCCTACCTCTACGTGGTGGGCTCCTTTGAGGACACGCTGCGCTGGGGCAATTCCGTACTGGTGAGCCGAGGCTTCAAGGACGCCTTCGTGGCAAAGCTGGATGCCGAGGGCAATCTGGTTTGGCTCTTCCGCATCGGAGGTGCGCTCACCGACGAGGCAACCGGTGTAGCGGTGGACAACAACGGGCATGCCTACGTGAGCGGCTACTTCGAAAGCCCTCAGTGCTACATCGGCGACACGCAGTTTCTGAGCCTGGGGAATTCGCTCGATACGACCAACGCCTTCCTCATCAGCTTTGACGGGACGGCGCAAACCCCAACGGTCCGCTGGGTCGTGCGCATCGGGGGGATCCCGGTCAATAGCGGGCGCGCCTTCGGCGACCGCGTAGCCGTGCGTAACGATAGCGTCTTCATCGAGGGGCGCTTCCGCCGCCTGATAGAGTTCGGTGTGGGTCCCAACGGCAATCAGATTCGGCTGACCAGCCCCAGCCCGAACTTCTACTCCACCTTCACCGGCTGGTACCGCACGGGCGGAGCTGCACTGGGGGCGATGATTGGGCAGTTCACGCCACGCCCCACTTACAGCAGCACAACGGTGCAGGATGCCTACGGCAACCGCTACGAGGGCGGGGAGTTCAGTGGGAGCCTGGCATCGGGCACGATTATTATCCGCAGCGCCGGGGGCAGGGATGGCTACGTGCGCAAGGAAGCCTTTGTCCCCGCAAGCTCGGACGCAGGCGACACCAGCTTCACCGTTGCTGCACCGCAGTTGAGCTTGCCTGCAATCCGGGCATACATCGGAGCCACGCCGGTAGGCACCTCAGTGGATAGCTCCCTGGGTCCGGTGCTGTGCAATCGGGGGAACTACCCCGTGCGCATCCTGCGGGCGTACTTTACGGGCAACAATCCAGCAGACTTTGAGCTGGTGCAGGTGCTCGACGGAAGGACGCTCCAGCCCGGCGAGTGCGCTTCGGTAGAGGTCCGCTTCGCCCCGAAGGCGGTGGGGAACCGCGACGCAGTGCTGGAGGTGCAGGGCGATTGCGGTCCGATCCCGCAGATGACGGTCTGGGGAGTGGGCTACCCGCCGTGCGAGGTGCGCACCGCCGATGTGAACTTCCCACGGGTGGGTGTGGGGCAGTTCCAGGTGCGCACGGCGTGCGTGCTGGAGAACCGAGGGACGCGGAGCCTCAGCGGCACGGTGCGCCTGGTGGGTCCGGACGCGGGCGACTTCCAGGTCACTCCCCTGGGCGGCTTCACGGTTGGAGCGGGGGAGTGCTTCACCGTGCAGGTGCGCTTTGCTCCGGGCGCCCCAGGTGTGCGGCAGGCGGCGTTGGAGTTCGACCTGGGAGCGGAATGCCAGCCGCAGCGGGTGCAGCTCCTGGGCGAGGGTGCGGTTGCTGAGCTGCGGATAGGCTCTGTGGACTGGGGCAAGCGGCGGCTGCGCACGGATAATCCAGCAGAGCTGCTGCTGTGGAATCCCGACACCGTCTCAGGCGAAGTTGTGCAGCTCCGCCTGCAAGGAGCGGATGCCGCGCACTTCCGTCTGACTCCGCCGCAGCTCCCGTTGGTGCTGGAGCCTGGAGATACGCTGCGGCTCCCCGTTAGCTTTGTGCCGCAGCAGGAGGGCGAGCGGCGCGCTGTGGTGGAGGTTGTGCTCCGAGGCGCTCCCACGCCGCTTCAGGGCGAGCTCCGGGGCATCGGTGTGCTGCCGAAGATTGCGCTCCAGGGCTACCGATTTGCCCCAACGCCAGTTGGGCAGCGCTCGGCAGAGGTCGGAAGCCTCCGCATCCGCAACGTGGATACGCTGGCGGAGCTCTTCATCGCGCAGGTGCGCTACATCAGTGGGGACACGGAGTTCCCGCCGGACCAACCCGCCTTCACCGCTGCGCAGGGAGCACGCCTACAGCCCGGTGCAGAGCTGGCCATTCCGGTCTTCTTCCAGCCACAGGCGTCTGGGCAGCGCCGGGCGTTCGTCGAGGTGCTGAGCGATGCGGCGCCTGGACCCAACCCGAACCCTGTGGTTGCCGATACGGTGCTGCTCGAGGGCGATGGGCTTGCGGTTGGAGTGGACCGCCCCCTGGTGGATTTCGGCGGTGTGCTGACCTGCTCTGTGGCGGAGGATTCGCTCGTGCTGTTCAACGGTGCGGGGACGACTCCGCTGCGCATCACGGGCTACAGCGTCATCGCCGGCGATGCAACGGGATTTGAGCTTCTGCCCACCCCGCCCTTCGATGTTTCCCCGGGTGGGCAGGTACGGCTCACAGTGCGCTTTGCACCGACGCAGGTGCGACGCTACACCGTGCGGCTGCGCTTGGAGAATGACCAGCAATTGCCCATAGAGCTGGAGCTGCGGGGCGAGGGGCGGGAGCTGCGCATCGAGTTTGGACAGGGCGTGGTGGTCGAGCGTGCCCTCCCGGGCGTTGAGGTCATCGTCCCGCTGCGCGTGGTGCAGGAGGAGTGGGCAGGAGCTCTGCAGGGACCGGGGGACTCAGAGCTGTGCCTGCGGGTGCGCTATCCGGTGCAGTTCTTGGAGTTTCTGGGTGTGGCACGGGTGCAGACGAGCTCCCGGTGGGATTGGAGCTGGCAGGAGCTTGCCCCAGGTGTGCTGGAGTTCCGCGCCGTCGGGCTGGAGGGATGGACGCCGCTTGTGGCGCAACTCGATCTCCGCGTGCGCCCGTACCTGGCGCTGCCGCCGGAGCAGGAGCTTGTGCTGGAGCTGTGTTCGGCGCTTCCACGGTGCCTGCGACCGGAGATCCGCAATCCGCGCGTTCGGCTGGCGGATATCTGCTTCCTGAACGGACGCCTGGTGCGGTTGGTCGGGCAGAGCACCGTTGGTGCAGCCTTCCCCAACCCGGTCGAGCAGGGGCTGACGGTGACCATCCCCTACTGGACTCCGCAGCCGGCGGAGTTGGAGGTGGAGCTCTTCAACAGCATGGGGCAGTCCATCCGGCGCGTCCACTACGGCAGTGTCCCAGCCGGGACGGGCGAACTGCGGCTCCCAACCGAAGGGCTGGGTGCGGGTCCGTACGCCTACCGTGTGCGCATCGGGACGGCTGTTGAGGTCGGAACGTTTGTCGTGCTCCCGTAGGCATGGAGACACCGCAGCCGGTGCAGATTCACGCCGAGGAGCAGTCCGGGAGCGCGGTATCCGACCCGATTCTGCAGGCAGCGCTGCAGGAGCTGGAGTTTCCGAAGGTCATCGAGCAGATCGCTGCGCTGTGCAGCTCGGAGCTGGGGCGGGAGTATATCCGCGCACTGGCACCGCGGGAGGACCTACCGTGGCTGCACGCCGAGCACGAGACCCTGCAGGAGATGGTCGAGCTGCTCGAGCAGGGGCTTCCCTTCGGCTTGGGCAGCATTCCCGATGTGCGGCGGTCGCTGCGTAAATCCACGGTCGAAAACGCATTGCTGCTGCCGACGGAGTTGGTGGATATCCGCGAGCTGCTGGTGCTGTGCCGGAGTGTACGCCAGGAGCTCATTCGGCTGGAGCAGTTCCCGCACCTGCGGCAGTTGGGGCAGCAGCTCTACCAGAACCGGCTTCTGGAGCGGCACATCAACGATACGGTGGATGAGACCGGGGCGGTTCGCGATACGGCATCGCGGGAGCTGGCGCGCATTCGCGAGGAGATGCGTGCCGTTGCCGCGCGGCTTCGGTCGCGGCTGCGCACCATCCTGCGCCGCTTCGTCGAGGACGAGCTGGCAATGGATGAGTTCATCACCCAGCGCGAAGGGCGCTTCGTCGTGCCCATCCGGGTCGAGCACAAGCACCACATCCCCGGCATCATCCACGGGGTGTCGCAGACGGGGGCAACAGTCTTTCTGGAGCCAGCCGAGATCTTCGAGCTCAACAACGAGCTGGCGCTGCTTGCCGATGCCGAACGGCGCGAGATCGAACGCATTCTGCGGGTGCTCACCGCCGAGGTCGGCTCCTGCGCCCATGAGCTGCTGCACTCGGAGCAGTTGCTGGGCTACCTGGACAGCTTGCTGGCACGTGCGCGCTACGCACAGCGCTACGGCGGTCGCCGACCAGTCATTGGGGAGGGCGAGGAGATTGTGGTGCGCGATATCGTCCACCCCTTGCTGGCGGCGGCGCATGGGCGTGCGGCGGTGGTGCCACTCTCGCTGGAGTTCCGCGCCGGGTTGCGCGGGCATCTCATCTCCGGTCCCAATGCCGGTGGCAAGACCGTGGCGCTCAAGAGCGTGGGGCTGAATCTGCTGCTTGCCTTCAGCGGGATCTTCCCGCTGGGGGAATGCCGTACGCCGCTGCTGCGCATCATGACCGCCATCGGGGACCAGCAGTCCATCGAGCAGAACCTGAGCACCTTCAGTTGGCAAATCGTGCGGCTGCGCGAGATTCTGCAGCGTTCCACACCGCAGAGCCTGGTGCTGGTGGACGAGATCTGCGCCGGCACCGACCCCAGCGAGGGTGCCGCTCTGGCAATGGCAATTCTGGAGGAGCTGCTGCGGAGCGGGGCGCGCTTCATCGTCACTACGCACCAGTCCTCGCTCAAGGTCTTTGCCCTGCGCCGTGCGGAGGTGCAGAATGATTCTCTGGCGTTCGACCAGGAGCGCCTGTTGCCGACCTATCGCTTCCTGCCCGGTGTGCCGGGGAATAGCTACGCGTTCGTGATTGCCCGCAACTTCGGCTTGCCCGAAGCCGTTGTGCAGCGGGCGCAGGAGCTCCTGGGTGGGCAGCATCGCGCGTTGGAGGAGGGCATTGCTGCGGTGGAGCAGCTTCGGGCGCAACTGGAGCAGGCGTATGCAGAAGCCGAGCGGGAGCGGCAGCGCGCCGAAGAGCTGCGCCGCCAAATCGAGCAGCAGTTGCAGGAGCTGCGGCTCTACCGCGCACAACTGCGGGCTCGCGCCCGGGAGGAGTTCCAGGAGCTGCTTGCCCAGGCGCGGCAGCTCATCGAGAGCACGCTCCGGGAGCTCCGCGAACAGCAGCGCCCAGCCGAACAGGTCCGACGCGAGTTCGCCGAAGCCATCGAGCAGCTCCAACAGACGCTCCGTCCGGAACCGGAGGAGCTCCCACAGGAGCAGCCCGCAGCCGGCTCCCCGCTGAGCGTGGGAAGCTGGGTCCGCATGGAGGGCATGCAGAGCGTGGGCACCATTGTGGAGCTGGACACCGAGCGGGGCATTGCTGTGGTGGACTTTGGCGGACTGAAGCTGCGCTCGCCCGTGGAGAAGCTCCAGGCAGCCGAACCGCCGCCGCGCCCTACGCGTTCGGCGGCGGAGTACGTCCGGGCTGATGCTCCCCACAGCCTCGATCTCCGTGGACGGCGCGTTGCAGAGGCGCTGCAGGCGCTGGAGCGCTTCCTCAACCAAGCCCTGCAAGCTGGTGCCGAACGCGTGCGCATCGTTCACGGCACGGGCACAGGGGCGCTGCGGCAGGCGCTGCACGAGTTTCTGCGTCGCCACCCCGCGGTGGCGGAGTTCCGCAATGCTGAGCCGGATGAAGGGGGTGCGGGAACGACCATAGTCGTGCTGCGCTGATGCGCCCGCTGCGACTGGCGTTTCTGTGGCACTACCACCAGCCTGAATACCGCTTCGAGGGGGTCGCACTGCTGCCGTGGGCGCGGCTCCGTGCAGTCAAGGACTACGCTACCATCTTCGCCTTGCTGGAGCGGTACCCGCAGCTGGAGCTGACGCTCAACGTGGTACCTTCGCTGCTTGCGCAACTGCGGGCACTGGTCGAGGATGGCGTACCGGACCGAGCGGAGCTGCTGTGTCTCAAGCCCGCCGAGGAGCTGACCGAAGCGGAGCTGGAGTACCTCCGAGCGCTGGTTCCGCCGGAGCCACTGCTGGAGCGCTGTCCGGCGTATCGGGAGCTGCTCTCCCAGCCGGGCGAATGGGATGCCGCTCGGCGCCGGGCGCTGCAGATGTGGGTCAATCTGGCGTGGATGCTGCCTCATCGCGCGCGCTTCCCCATCGTTGGAGAATGGCTGGAGCGGAGGGAATTCCACGCCGATGACATCCGCTTGCTGCTGCTCCTGCAGCGGATGGTGGCGCGGGAAGCCCTGGAACGGCTCCGCCGGCTTGCCCGACAGCCGACGCTGGAGCTGAGCTGCTCACCGCTGTACCATCCCATTCTGCCGCTGCTGTGCGATACCGAAAGCGCTGCGGAGAGCGACCCAGAGCTTCCCCGACCGCGACCTGCCTTCCGCTTCCCCGCTGATGCCTGGTTGCAATGCACGCGGGCGCGCGAGCGCTGCTGGGAGGAGCTCGGCGTCCTGCCCAGCGGGATGTGGCCCTCTGAGGGTGCGCTGAGCATGGCAGCCTTGGAAAGCCTTGCCGCTGCTGGCGTCCGCTGGGTGGCAACCGACGAAGCGCTGCTTGCCGGCGCGCAACCTCCGGTGGAGGGGCTGCAGAGGTACCTTCCGCACCGCATCCGCACCCGTGCCGGAGAGCTGGTGCTGCTGTTCCGGGACCGAGAGCTCTCCGATGCCATCGGCTTTGTGTATGGCACCTGGGAAGCGGAACGGGCGGTGGAGGACTTCTGTCAGCGACTGGAGCAGATTCGCCAGGAGCTGCTGCGCACGCTCGGCGAGCAGGCGTTGGAGCGGGCGCTGGTGCTCGTTGCACTGGATGGGGAGAACTGCTGGGACGGCTACCCCGATAACGGGCGTGCCTTCCTCACAGCGCTCTACGACCGGCTGATGAGCGAGGAGCGCTTCCGTGTGGTCTGCTGCCGTGAGGCGCTCTCTACCCCGGAGATGCCCGTGCTGGAGCGCATCGGCGTTGGCTCCTGGATGCAGGGGTCGTTGCGGATTTGGATTGGCTCCCCGGAATCGAACGCTGCCTGGCAAGCCTTGGCGCAGGCGCGCGCTCGGTTGGAGTCCGCACGCGGGAGCATCCCCATGCGGCAGTGGGTGAGGGCGCTGGAGCATCTCCTCGTTGCCGAGGGGTCGGACTGGTTCTGGTGGATGGGTGGGTACTTTCGCAGCCCGGCGCAGCCGTACTTTCGGGAGCTCTTCCGCCGCCATGTGGAGCGGGCAGAGGAGCTGTGCACGCTTGCGTGAATCGGGCGAATGCCGTAATTTTGCGCTGCCGATGATCGCGGGGTGGAGCAATGGGTAGCTCGCCAGGCTCATAACCTGGAGGTTGCAGGTTCAAGTCCTGCCCCCGCTACAATCGAGAGGTCGGCGCCGCGCGGGCGCCGTTTTTGTTTGTCCCCGATGGGGCAACCGGCAGAGCCGTTCAACGGGGCGAGGAAGGGGTGGAGCGACTCAAGACAATCGCCGCTGCGGCGTTCGCGCTGGTGGCGGCGTACTGGGTGCTCAAGATAGTGGGCTGGATTCTGGGCTTTACCATCCGCTTCGTGCTGGAGGTGGGGTTCCTGGTGCTGCTGGTCATCGTTGCCGTGCCGATCTACCTGGTTGTGCGCAAGAAGCTGGGATGAAGCGCCTGTGCTGGATTGCCGCCGCCATTGTGGGGCTGCTGAGCCCGCTTCAGGCGCAGCAGCGCGCCGATTCACTCACCGTTGAGCTTGCCCGCCGCTTCGGCTACGAGCTCATGCAGCTCAATGCCATCCCCTTCATGCAGCCGCTGGTGGTCACCGTCAATGCGATGTCGAATTCGCGCTTCTTCCGCCATGCGCGGCTGCCCAGGACGGCGGAGCGACCGTACGTGCGCGTTGGGCTGCACTCGATGCTGGGGCTGGTGCGGGAATCACAGCGGACCTACGTGCCGCAAGCGCCGGCGGATACGCAGCTCCGGCTGGAACCGTACGCCCGGCTGCGAATCGTCGAGGGGCAACCGCAGTTGGAGATCCTCGATACCGTCGGGCTGCTGCTCAACGTGCTGAAGTACCTCTTTGCCGAAGGGATTCGCGAGGACAGCATCCGTGTGCCCGAGCAAGCGGCAACGGTCTTCGGCTACCTGCCAACAGCCATTGCCATTCCGCGCGATTACCTCATTCGCCGCATCCGGCGCGACCCGCTCTACCAGTTGCTCTCGCCGGCAGCGCGGGCAACGCTGGATTCGGCACTGGAGCGCATCCCGAACGCCCGCTTCGATCTGCCCCCAGGGCAGAATATGCACCTGCTCTGGGCAGCCGTACCGCAACTGGAGATCGGCGCGCTCTGGGGCACCGAGCTGCTGCTGCGGGCAATCCCACCGGTGCAGTGGGACCGCAACGTTGGCTACTTCGCCTTCTGGGGAATTGGGCTGGCGCACAGCCTCACGCAGTGGTGGACGCCCGATCCCGCGCTCGATGCCGCAGTGCAGGTAGTCTACCAAGGCACAGCGCTGCGGAACAGCATCGGAGAGACCGGTGCCCGACTGCGGGCGTGGGCGCAGATCTGGAGCGCCAACGTGCACCTGTCCTATGCTCTTGCCCGCTGGGGAGCGCTGCTCTACGGCGGTGTTGCAGTGGAGTCCATCCGCATTGAATCCGAGTACACCTTCGTGCTGCCCGTGCAGGTGCAGGTGGACTTAGGGTTGCTCCCGCCGGATAAGCGCCCCACGCCGGAGCAGCCCGGAGATACAAAGCCGCAGCAGGTCCGACCCGTATTCACCGACCTCAACACCAAGCTCACGCTGGGGATGGCAAAGGAGCTGGGTCCGCTCACGCTCGTGCTGGACGGCAGTCTGAGCAAATTCCCGCTTGTCAGCTTCGGCGTACTGTACCGCTGGTAGGCGCGGCGGTGCGCTGGGGTTGCAGAATGGGCGCTTCTGCACTAAATTTGTAGCAGCGCAATCGCGAGCTCTCCGAGGCTGCAGCACCTCGGAGGGATGGTTGCTCAAGAGGAAGTGGCGATGTACCGCGTGCATCCGCATCGGGGGACACCGGGAAGGGTGGGCTCACGCTCGTCTGCCGGAGGAGAGAGCTCTAAGGCACGGACGACGCTCGCCATCATTGGGGTTGCTCTCCTTGCAGGAGCGGTCCTCTCGGCGCGCTGGTGGCAGCAACAACCGCTGCGGACGCTCGAGTTCACCGGCGTTGAACTCCTGGACACAGCCCAACTGCGCCACCTGTTGCAGCAGGGAGCGGATGCACTGCCCGAACAGCCCTCTCTTGCGGAGTGGCGCGAGCGGCTCCTGCGCCATCCCCTCATTGCGGAAGCCACGCTCTCCTGGCGTGCTCCAGGGACGCTTCGGGTGCATGTTCGGGAGCGCCGACCGGTTGCCCTTGTGGTCACGGCATCGGGTCAGTATGCGCTCGACAGCAGCGGAGCACTCTTCGAGCTCCCCTCTGCGCCCCAGGGGCAGTTGCCCATCGTTGCAGTGCCGAAGCTGCAGGAGTGGATGAAGGGCGAAGCCGCTGCAATCGCCTGTGCCCTGCGCAAAGAGCTTCTGCAGGTGGAGCGGCTCCACTGGACACCGCAGCACGGGTGGGTTGCCCGGATGGAGAACGGCTGGGAGGTGCTGCTGGGCGATACGACGGCATTGGAGGCGAAATGCTCCCGAGCGCGCCGCTTCCTGCGGTGGAGAGGGCAGGCTGCCCCACAGCGCGTGGATGTGCGCTGGAGCGGGCAGGTGGTCGTGTCCGTACCGGTTCCACAACCCCAGGGGTGAGCCAATGGCTGCCGAGATGCTGCGCCCACAACCGCCGGAGGTGCTCGTCGGTCTGGATATCGGGACCACGAAGGTGTGCGCCCTGGTGGCACAGGTTGAACCCGACTCCGGAGAGCTCACCGTCCTGGGCGTCGGCACCGCTCCCAGCGAAGGCATCAACCGAGGCGTGGTGGTCAACATCGAGAAGACCGTTAACTCCATCACACAGGCGGTTGCAGCAGCCGAGCAGCAATCGGGCATTCGCATCGAGCGCGTCGTCGTGGGGATTGCCGGAGACCACATTCGCGCAGAGCAGACCCGCAGTGTGGTGACGATCTCCAATCCCAACCGCGAGATCACCGCGCACGATGTGGCACGCCTGCTGGAGGATGCCCGGAGTATGGCGTTGCCGCCGGACCGGCTCATCCTGCACCTGATCCCGCAGGAGTACATCGTGGACGGGCACGATGGCATCACCGACCCCATCGGCATGAGCGGGGTGCGGATGGAGGCGAAGATCTGCGTCATCACCGCCTTGACCACAGCGGTGCAGAATCTCCACCGCTGCGTCGAGCGCGCGGGGCTGCAGAGTGAGCAGCTTGTGCTGCAGCCCCTGGCAAGCAGCTACGCGGTGCTGGAGCCCGAGGAGCGGGAGGTGGGCGTTGCCCTCATTGATATCGGCGGCGGCACAACCGATGTGGCGGTCTTCGAGGAGGGGGTCGTGCGCTACACGGTGATCTTCGGCATTGCGGGACGGCAGATCACCGACGACATCCGCTACGGCTTGGGCATTATCGCCTCGCAAGCAGAGCAGCTCAAGCGCGAGTACGGGCACGCGCTTCCGGAGAGCATCCTGCGCGATGAGGTGTTCACCATCCCCGGCATCGGGGGGCGCAAGCCCATGGAGATCACCAAGAGCCTGCTGTGCCAGATTATCCAGCCGCGGGCAGAGGAGATTCTGGAGTTTGCCCTCGCCGAGCTGAACCGCTCCGGCTACCGGCATCGCCTGCCTGCCGGAGTTGTGCTCACGGGTGGAACGGCACTGCTGCGCGGATTGGACGAGCTGGCGCAGCGCATCTTCCAGATGCCCGTCAAGATTGGCTTCCCAACGGTTCGCGGAGGATTGGGAGCCGAGGTCTCGCACCCGATGTACTCGACCGCGGTCGGCTTAGTCCTGTTTGCGCTCCAGGAGCGGCGCTCGCGTCCGCTTCCGGCGAAGCGCTCCTTGCTTGAGCGATTGAAACGCTTCTTCGATGCTCTGTGAGCATGTCCCACAGCCCAGCGTGCAGGGATGATCGCATTGGAAGCCTCGGTCCGCTACGGTGCCTGTATCCGGGTTATCGGGGTGGGTGGCGGCGGCGGCAACGCCATCAACACGATGATCGAGCGGGGATTGCAGGGAGTGGATTTCATCGCCGCCAATACGGACGTGCAAGCCCTGGCAGCGAACCGGGCGCCCATCAAGGTCCAGTTGGGCAAGGAGCTCACCCGTGGCTTGGGGGCGGGCTCCGACCCCACTGTCGGACGCCGGGCAGCCGAGGAGAGCCGCGAAGAGCTCCGCGAGGTGCTCTCCGGTAGTGACATGGTCTTCATCACCGCCGGGATGGGCGGTGGGACGGGCACGGGCGCTGCCCCAGTGGTGGCGCAGTTGGCGCGCGAACTGGGGGCACTGGTGGTGGCAATCGTTACCAAGCCCTTCCACTGGGAGGCGCGCCACCGCATGCAGGTTGCCGAAGCCGGTATCGCCGAACTGCGCCAGCATGTGGATGCCCTCATCGTGGTGCCCAACCAGCGCCTGCTCAGCATCATCGATCGCCACACGAGCGTGCGCGAGGCGTTCCAGCGCGTGGATGAGATCCTCTACAACGCCACGCGCGGCATCTCCGACATCATCTCCGGCTGCGGCTACATCAACGTGGACTTTGCCGACGTACGCACCGTCATGCAGGGCACGGGCGATGCGCTCATGGGCATGGGGCGCGGACGCGGTGAACACCGGGCGATCGAGGCGGCGCAGAATGCGCTCAACTCGCCGCTCTTGGAGGGTATCTCCATCTCCGGCGCGCGTGGGGTACTGGTCAACATCACCGGTGGCTCCGACCTTACGATGTACGAGGTTGCCGAGGCGATGCAGCTCATCGAAGAAGCCGCTGGTAGCGATGCCAACATCATCCACGGCATCGTCATGGGCGAACAGCCCAGCGAGGAGCTCAGCCTGACGTTGGTGGCGACGGGATTCCGTGCAACGCCCTCGGAGACGCCACTCCCGCAGCCCTCGGCAACGCAGAGTGTGCCGATACCGCCGCCGTCTACCCTGGAGGTGCGTACCCTCCCGACGGCAAGCCCAGTGGGAGCGCAGGAGCTACAGAAGTACGACGAGCCCGCATACTTGCGGCGGAGCAGCACTGCAGCTCAGGGTGGGCAGAGCAAAGGGCTGGAGCATCCGGCGTTCCTGCGCCGGCTGATGGATTGAGCCTCAGCCCTTGTGGACCTTTGCCGAAAAGCGCTGCTGAGCCTGCTGCAGGAGCATGGCGTGGATGAACTCGTCCAGCTCCCCATCCAGCACGGCGTAGGCATCGCTGGTCTTGTGCTCGGTGCGGTGGTCCGCCACCATGAGGTAGGGGTGCAGGACGTAGGAGCGGATCTGGCTGCCCCATTCGATCTTGCGCTTGGTGCTCTCCAGCGCGGCGCGGGCAGCGGCTTCCTCTTCGAGTTTGCGCTGGTATAGCTTCGCCCGCAGCAGCTTGAGCGCCCGCTCCCGATTCTGATGCTGCGAACGCTCCTGCTGGCAGGTGACCACAATCCCGGTGGGGATGTGCCGAATCCGCACAGCGGTCTCCACCTTGTTCACATTCTGCCCGCCATGCCCACCGGCGCGGAAGGTCTCGATCTCCAAATCCTCCGGGCGGATGACGATGGTGGAGTCGTTTTCGACCACCGGGTACACAAACACAGAGGCAAAGGAGGTGTGGCGCCGGGCGTTGGCATCGAAGGGCGAGATGCGCACCAGCCGATGCACGCCGCTTTCGGTCTTGAGGTAGCCGTAGGCGTAGGGACCCCGGACCTCCAGCGTTGCGGACTTGATGCCAGCTTCTTCGCCCTCCAGGAGGTCCACCAGTTCGGTTTCATAGCCGTGGCGTTCAGCCCAGCGGGTGTACATGCGCAGGAGCATCTGTGCCCAGTCCTGGGCTTCGGTTCCGCCGGCGCCGGCGTGGATTGTCAGCAGGGCATCGCGTATGTCGTCGGGATCGGAGAGCAGGTAGCGCAGTTCGAGCGCTTCGACGGCTTTAGCAAAGGCGTCCAGCTCGGCATCCAGCTCAGCAGCGAGGCTGAGGTCCTGCGCCTCTTCGGCAAGCTCCAAGAGCGCGGCGATATCCTCACGTCGGCGAAGGGCATCCTCCCAGAGCTGGAGCTCCTCGCGCACGGCAGCAACTTGGCGCGAAAGCTGCTGCAGCAGCGCCGGGTTCTCCCACGCCTCTGGGCTGCTCAACTGAGCTTCGTACTGGCTCTGGCGATGGCGAAGCTCCTCGGGGTCAAAGATACCCCCGCAGCAACTCCAGCTTCTGGGAAAGCTCTTCGGCACGTGCTCGCTGAGGCTCAAACATGGGGGCTCCATCTGCTGTTGCCGCGCGCAAAATTACGCTGCCCCGCCATTGTTGTAGGCTGCGGGCTCCATAATATCGCGCCAGCTCCGACGTTTCTGCCACAGGTGAACATGCCGGAGACTCTCAATGCACGAGCAACTGCGCGAGGGCTTCCAAGCCCAGATGCAAGCCGAGTTCGAATCCGCCTACCTATACCTGGCGATGGCGTCCTACTGCGCCCACCAGGGGTGGATGGGGTGCGCCCACTGGTTGCGCATCCAATGGCAGGAGGAGCTGGAGCACGCGCTCAAGTTCTTCGAGTTCCTGCTGGACCGCGGAGTGCAGCCGGAGCTGCGCGCGCTCCAGCAGCCAGCGCATGCCTTTGGGACACCCCTGGAGCTCTTCACCAAGGTCCTGGAGCACGAGCAGTACATCACCGGACGCATCCACCGGCTCTACCGCCAGGCGATTGAGCTGGAGGACTACCCCGCGCAGGTCTTCCTGCAGTGGTTCGTCGACGAGCAACTGGAGGAGGAGTCGCAGGCGCGCGCAATTGTGGAGCAACTGCGCCAAATCGGGGAAAGCCCGGTGGGGATATACCTGCTGGACCGCGAGCTGGCACGGCGCAAAGCCGAAGAGGACTGATCTGGGTTCTCTCTGCCCTCGGCGGTGAGCCGATATATTTGCACCGGTACAGCCGCAGAGGCGCACCATGGCAACGGGAATGATCCTGGCACAGTGGGAGCGGGCGCAGCGCCAGCTCCGCCAACTTCGGCGCGAAGCAGCCGAGAAGACCGTCACCGTTGACGTCGCCGCCGGTATGGTGCGCGTGACCGCAGCCGGCGATATGAGCATCCGCCACATCGTCATTGCCCCAGAGGCGATGCAGGATCGCCAAGCGCTGGAGGACCTGCTCGTCGTCGCCGTCAACCGTGCGCTCGAAGCGGCACGCCAGCTCGTGGAGGAGCAGCTTGAGCCGGTGCGCGAACTGCTTCCGCCGTGGATGAGTGCAATGGCGGACTCGCCGTAGATGCCCTACCCCTCGCAACTGCTGGAGAAAGCGGTCGAACTGCTCTCGGCTCTCCCCGGCATTGGGCGGCGCACCGCACAGCGGCTGACCTTCTTCCTGCTACGGCAACCCAACGAGTTCGTCGAAGAGCTGGCGCAGACCCTTCGGGCGCTCAAGCAGCAGATCCGCTACTGCTCCCAGTGCTACACCTTTACCGAGAGCGATCCATGCCCAATCTGCGCCTCAGACCGGCGCGACCGCTCGCTCATCTGCGTGGTGGAGGACCCCACCGACGTGCTGGCGATCGAGCGCACGGGCGAATACCGTGGGCTCTACCACGTGCTCCACGGGGTGCTCAACCCGCTGGCAGGCATCGGACCGGAGGAGCTGCGGATTCGGGAGCTGCTTGCCCGTATCACCCCACAGGTGCGGGAGGTCATTCTCGCCTTGAGCCCAACGGTTGAAGGCGACGTGACGGCGCACTACCTGGCGCGCGTGCTCAAGCCGCTGGGGGTGCGCGTCAGCCGCATTGCCCAAGGCGTTCCCTTGGGGAGCGCACTGGAGTACATGGACGAAGCCACGCTGTCGCGGGCACTCAGCGGGCGCTATCCGCTCGAATAGCTCAGCCCAACCACCCCTTTGGCAAGCGCGCAACACCGAGGAAGACCAGCACACCTACAGCGAGCACTACCCACAGCGTGCGGCGCCACCACAACGGCTCCTCAAGCCGCTTCCACCGCAGCGGCAGATGCAGCAGCAACAGCGCCGCAAGCATCGTCACGACATGCTCCCAGCGGTAGTGCGGCACCTGTGCCAATCCCTCCCAGCGCCAGACGAACAGCGCAATCCCCAGCAGCAGTTGCAGCGCAAACAACGCAAGCAGCCCCAGCAACGTCAGCCGTGCCCACCGCCGCGGCATGCTCCGCACCGCTCCCACCACCACTTGCACAGCAAGCACTGCCCACACCAACGCCACAAGCCAGCGATTGTGCCCGTGCAGCAGCACAATGAACTCCATTGCCGCTCGATGCCATTGCACATGCCCATTTGCCCCGGCTGCGCTGGCAGCCTTCGGAAGCCTCAAGACGAGCAGATACCATCCGTGCGTCCGTAGCTGCTGCCGTAAGGGCAGCCGGCATAAATTTGCGTGCGGTGCCGCTACTCCATGCCGCGGCTGCGGTGCCGAGCTCGTGCAAAGTAATGCACCACAACCCGAAGGGGCAGCAGCAATGCCGAAGAAGCAGCGTAGCTCCGAACACTACCACGACTACCGCCACACCGCCGCACACCGCAAGAACAACCCGCCCGCCGGTATTGCGCCCACGTACGAAGTCCGCGAGCGGCAGACCACGCGCTACTCCTACGACCCCCACCTGGACCCGCAGCTCATCTGGGCTGGCAAAGCCGAACACACCTCATTCGAGGTGGACGTGGTGCCGTCCGTATGGTAGAGGGGTGAGTGTATGCTCCAGCGTGGTGCTCTTCTGAAAGGTGATTACTGGCCCGAGCCCGTGCGCATCCTTGCTGTGGAGCATCTGGGTACGCGGGTAAGGATCGAAGCGGTGGGCATCAAGAGCTCGCAAGTCTATGAGCGTATCCTAAGTGCGACTGACTTAGAGCGTGTGCGCGTAGTCGACGAGGCTGTCCGGGACTTCAGTGCACGGGGCGAAGCGTTCTTCCTTGCCATGGAGGCGCAGCGCATCCGCTATGCCTATCAGTTTGATCCGCTTTTTGCGGTAAGCGTTGCGCAAGTAGATCCTCTGCCGCACCAGATTGAAGCGGTTTACCACTATATCCTGCGCAATCCGCGCATCCGCTTCCTGCTCGCCGACGACCCCGGCGCTGGCAAGACCATCATGACCGGCTTGCTGCTCAAGGAACTGAAGTACCGGGGTCTCGTGCGACGCACGCTCATCGTGGTGCCAGGCCATCTGAAGGACCAGTGGCTGCGGGAGATGAAAGAACGCTTTGGTGAAACCTTCACCGTGGTTGACCGCAGCGTCATCAACGCCACCTGGGGGCGCAACGTCTGGCAAGAACAGCCACAGGTGATCACTTCGATGGACTTCGCTAAGCAGGACGATGTGATGGCGACCCTCAGCGAAGTGCATTGGGACCTGGTGGTCGTAGATGAAGCCCACAAGATGGCTGCCTACCGATATGGCGAAAAAACGACCAGGACCGAACGGTATCGCTTAGGCGAGCTCCTCTCGCGCACGAGCAACTTTTTGCTCTTTCTGACGGCCACCCCCCACCGCGGCGACCCGGAGAACTTCCGCCTATTTCTTGACTTGCTCCAACCCGGATTCTTCGCCAATAGCGACCTGCTCAATGAATCGGTGAAGAACGCCGACAATCCGCTCTTCCTGCGTCGCTTGAAGGAAGATTTGAGGGACTTCGAGGGACGACCGCTCTTCCCACCGCGTCGGGTTTTTACAAAGACCTATCGGCTGAGCGACGATGAAAAGCGGCTCTATAACGCCGTGACCGAGTATGTGGAAAAGTCCTACAACAAAGCCCTGGCAGCTGAGAAGCGGAACGTTGCCTTTGCCCTCTTGATTTTGCAGCGGCGATTGGCCTCTAGCCTTCGAGCTGTGCGCCGCTCGCTCGAACGCCGTAAGGAGCGTTTAGAAGAGCTGCTCAAGCTGGGCAAGTGGCTTGCCGAACGCGGCACTGTGGACGAAGAGGAGCTGGAAGATGCCCCCGAAGCCGAACGTCTCAAGCGCGAGGAGGAGCTCGTTGAGCGCCTCACCGCAGCTGAAACCCGCGAAGAATTGCAAACCGAAATCAACACCCTTGCCGAACTCATACGCTTAGCTCGCGAAGCGGAGCGGCACGAGCTCGAGACCAAGCTCACTGAACTGCGGAGGGTGATGGAGGACGAACAACTCCAGCAAACGCGGGAGAAACTTCTGATTTTCACCGAGTCGCGGGAGACTCTGGAGTATCTGGCGGAAAAACTCAAGGACTGGGGTTATTCCGTAGTGACCTTGCACGGTGGGATGAATCTGGATGCCCGTATCCGCGCCGAGCACGAGTTCCGGGAGCGGGCACAGGTCATGGTCTCTACCGAGGCGGGCGGTGAGGGGATCAATCTGCAGTTCTGCTCCCTCATGGTCAACTACGACATCCCCTGGAATCCCAACCGCCTGGAACAGCGCATGGGGCGCATCCACCGCTACGGACAGCAAAAGGAAGTGCACATCTACAACCTTGTCGCTGCCGACACCCGCGAAGGCAAGGTGCTGGAGGCGCTCTTCCGCAAGTTAGAGCGGATTCAGAACGCGTTGGGGAGCGACCGTGTCTTCGATATCATCGGCGAAGTGATCCCTGGTCGCAGCCTCAAAGAGCTGATCGTCGAAGCCATCGCCAATCGGCGCACCCTTGACGACATCGTCGCCGAGATAGAGGCAATGCCCGACGAAGAGGCGGTACGCAAGGCGCGCGAAGCGGTGTTGGAAGGCTTAGCCACGCGGCATATTGACCTGCAACGTGTGCTAGGCGAAGATCGGCGCGCCCGGGAACATCGCCTCATGCCCGAATACATTGAGCGCTTCTTTCAACGCGCTTGCCAGTTCCTGAACATTCCCCTCGAACGCCGCCGCGATGGACTGTGGCGCGTGCCCAACGTGCCCTATGAAATTCGCAATGTCCCGCAGGACTTTCGGCATCGCTTCGGCGAGGTCTTCCGGGAGTACGGCAAACTGGCTTTCGACAAAGCGACGGCTCGCCGCCAGGATGCAGTCTTCATTGCGCCTGGACACCCCTTGCTGGAAGCTGTGATCGAGCGGTTGCTCACAGAATGCGCGGAGGATGTGCGTCGCGGGGCGGTCTTCGTCGACCCCGACGGACGGCTGGATGGCTGGCTCCTCTTCCTGGAGGGCGAAGTCCGCGATGGCACAAACCAAGTAGCGGGGAAACGAATCTTCGCCCTCTATCGCTCCGTTGGCGGCGATGTAAGGCTTATCAACCCATCCGTTCTCTGGGACTTGAAGCCGTATGCCAAACAACAGGAGATTGAGAGCCAAGTGCCGGAGAATGACGTCATCGCGTACGCCGTCGAACACGTTCTGGAGCCCTATCGCGCGGAATTGTTGAAAGAGCGTGAGCGGATGGCTGCCATCAAGCGCAAATACGGTCTGCGTTCTCTGGAACAGATGATTCTGGAGTCAGAGGCCAAACTCATCGAATACGAGACCCGGCGTGCCAAGGGGGAGAATCTCCCCGAAGTGGAGATCCTCAACGAGCAGCGCCGGAAAGAGGAGCTGGAGATGCGCAAACGGGCACTGGAAGAGGAGATCCGCCGCGAAACCAGCCTCTTGCCCTCCACGCCGAAGATACTGGGCGTGGTGCGCGTCCTCCCACAGCCGACCTCCGATCAGAGCATGCGTTCTGACGCCGAGATCGAAGCCATCGGCATGCAAGTGGCAATGCAATACGAGCGCGAGCATGGGCGCAACCCCGAAGATGTCTCCGCCGAGAATATCGGCTACGACATCCGCTCCACCAGCCCTTTGGGCGAGGTGCGCTACATCGAGGTCAAAGCCCGCGCCACCACCGGCGCCATCGTGCTCACCCCGAACGAATGGCTCATGGCGCAGCGTCTAGGCAACGAATATTGGCTCTACGTCGTCGAAAACGCTGCCACCCAGCCCCGGCTGCGCATCATCCAAAACCCCGCTGCCAAGCTCCAGCCTGAAGAGGTGGTTGAGGTTGTGCGCTATGTGGTCAAAAACTGGAAGGAGGTAAGCGATGAAGGCACATGAGATTCCCCAATCCGTGCGCC
>Ga0079992_128187_pt1 | contig 84691 bp, 79 predicted proteins | sample FaiFalFF_MnMetaG_3_FD_69197 | JGI IMG/M metagenome (GOLD analysis project Ga0079992, IMG submission 69197) | Freshwater microbial communities from Yellowstone National Park, Wyoming, USA - Fairy Falls B (FF_Mn_B) MetaG (SPADES assembly) (version 2) | ecosystem: Environmental > Aquatic >...
GTCGTTGTCGCTTCCGGACCCGCGAGGAGGCTCGCTCTGTGCTGTTCGCCTACCTGGAGGGGTTCTACAACCGGAGGCGACGGCATTCTGCTCTGGGGTACCTGTCCCCGGAGGAGTTCGAGAGGAGGTGGTCAGCGAACCCTGAATCTGTCAGTGTTACCCTGTCTACTAAAGCGGGGTAAGTCCAGCCGTACTACGACGCAGTTCCCTACGCCGACCTTTCTGACTTCTTCTTCGTCTGGCTCAAGCGGGCGCTGCCGGGCCACCCGCTGCTGCGGGACCCGTTCGACCCGGGGAACCCCCTGACCCCGAAGGCGGCCGAGATCGTGCAGAACGAGGCCGTGCAGGTGAACGGCCAGGTGAAGGACCGCGCGTTCTTCGAGAGCGGCATGGCCAGGGCTTTCCGCGAGGGCCGGAGGGTGCTCCAGGACGACGGCATCGGCGCCGTAGTTTTCGCTCACAAGACCACGGAAGGGTGGGAGGCGCTCCTTTCGGGCCTGATCCGGGCGGGCTGGACGGTTACGGCGTCCTGGCCCATCACTACCGAAATGGGCTCGCGGCTGCGAGCCCGGGAGTCGGCGGCGCTGGCAGCGAGTGTCCACCTTGTCCTTCGCCCTCGGCCGGAGGAGGCGGGAGTGGGCGACTGGGACGAGGTGCTGCGCGAACTCCCGGGCCGCGTCGAGGAATGGATGGACCGGCTCCAGGCGGAAGGCATCCGCGGGGCCGACCTGGTCTTCGCCTGCATCGGCCCGGCGCTGGAGATCTTCAGCCGTTACTCGCGGGTGGAGACCGCCGAGGGGCGCGAGGTGACGCTGGCGGAGTTCCTGGAGAAGGTGTGGGAGGTGGTGGGCCGGGCGGCGCTCCGGCAGGTTCTTGGGGCCGCAGACGGCGCCGGGGCCCTCGAGGAGGACGCGCGCTTGGTGGCCCTGTTCCTGTGGACGCTCCAGAGCACCAACGGCAACGCGGCGCAGGCGGAGGCCGCCGAGGAGGAGGACGAAGCGGAGGTGGCCGAGGATGAGGAGGAAGAAGAGGAGCGGCCTCGCAAGGCCCCCGGCGGCTACGCGCTCGTCTACGACGTGGTGCGCCGGTTCGCCCAGCCGCTCGGCATCCGCCTGCCGGACTGGGAAGGCCGGGTGATCGAGACGAAGAAGGGGGTCGTGCGGCTGCTGACGATCCGCGAGCGAGCGAGGGTGCTGTTCGGCCGGGAGGGGGCCGACCTCGTGGCCCGGCGGATCGAGCGTGCCCCGCGCGGACCGGTCCAGTTGGAACTCCTCCTGGCAGACCGGGTGGCTGAGGCGGGTGCGGAGTATGGCCCCGCGCGGAGGCGGGGGACGAGGGGCAGCCGCGGTTCTGGCTCTGACCGGCTCCCGGAGGGAGAGCACGGGATCCCGCGGGGGGCGACCACCCTGGATCGAGTGCACGCCGCAATGCTGCTGCAGGCAGCCGGCCGGGCCAACGCCCTGCGGGCGCTGCTCCGGTCGGAGGTCGAGCGCGGGCCGGACTTCCTCCGCCTCGCCAACGCCCTGGCGGCCCTGTACCCTAAGGGCAGCGAGGAGCGGCGACTGGTGGAGGCGATGCTCCTGGCGGTGCCGAGGTAGGCGGTGCTGGAAGACGAACCCGGGTATGTCCTGACGCCGCACGCCAGGTTCCAGATGCAGCGTCGAGGCATTGATGAGGCAATCGTCCACCGGGTCATGACGGCGCCTGAACAGCAGTTTGATCTCCGCCCCGGCCGCGCAGTCCGTCAATCTCGCGTGGAGATGGGAGGGCGGACATACCTCGTTCGAGTCGTCGTAGACGTTGAACGCAGCCCGGCAGAGGTTGTGACAGTCTACCGCACCACAAAGATTTCGAAGTACTGGAGGGAAGCAGGATGAAGGTGATTTACGATCCGAGGACGGACACGCTCAGCGTGATCCTCCGCGAGGGAGCCTCCGTAGCAGAGAGCGACGAGGACAAGCCCGGGGTCATCCTCGACTACGACGATCAAGGGAATCTGGTTTCGCTGGAGATCCTCGACGCATCGAGACGGGTAACGGAGGCTCAGCGGGTGGAGTTCCAGACGGTGGAGTGAGCCATGGAGCCCTGGTACCGTGTCGTAACTCCGCGGAAGGAGGTCCGGGAGGGTCGGTCCTTCAATCCCGACGAGTTCGCGATCCACCTGGAGCAGGTGGTTTCCGGCCGCGCCCCCGACGACTACCGCGACCCCGAGAAGTTCTTCAGCCGCAACGTCTTTACCCGGGCGCTTACGGAACACGCGGGGATGGTGCTGCGGCGGCTCGCGGGACGCACCGAGGGCACGGCACCGGTCCTGACCCTCATCACCCAGTTCGGGGGCGGCAAGACCCACACCCTGACCGTGCTGTACCACTTGGTCACTAACGCGGCACGTGCCCGGAGCCTCCCGGGCGTGGCGGGACTGCTGGAGGCGGCGGGGCTCGGTGAAGTGCCGTCAGGCCGCGTGGGGGTGTTTGTGGGCAACGCGTGGGACCCCCAGCCGGGGGCGGAGACGCCGTGGCTGGACCTGGCCCGGCAGGTGGCTGGGGACGCAGGGGTGGCGGCCCTCGGGTCCACCGCACGGGAGGTCCCACCGGGGACCGCGGCTTTGGAGCGTCTGTTCGAAGCGGCAGGGGGCCGGGTGCTCCTGCTCTTCGACGAAGTCCTGAACTTCCTCAACCGCCACAGGGCCCTGGCCGAGCCCTTCTACGCCTTTCTTCAGAACGTGACCATAGCCATGACGGGGACCACCCGCAGCGCCGCCGTGATCAGCCTGCCCCGCAGCCAGGTGGAGATGACCGACTGGGATGTCCAGTGGCAGGAGCGGATCACCAAGGTGGTCCGCCGCGTGGCCAAGGACCTCATCGCGAACGACGAGGCCGAGATCGCCGAGGTGGTGCGCCGGCGTTTGTTCGAGGACCTGGGACCGGAGGCTACTCGCAAGCGTGTCGCGCGAGCGTACGCGGACTGGTGCTTCGAGCGCCGGGCGCAGCTTCCGCCGGAGTGGACGGCGGTGGACACCGCCACCACGGAGGCGAAGGCACGGGACTTCCTGCGGGCGCGCTTCGAGGCGTGTTACCCTTTCCACCCTGCCACGCTGTCGGTGTTCCAGCGCAAGTGGCAGCCGCTGCCCCAATACCAGCAGACCCGGGGTACGCTCGCCATGCTGGCCCAGTGGGTTTCTCTGGCGTACCGGGAGGGCTTTCAGACGGCGCGGCGGGAGCCGCTCATCACACTGGGCTCGGCGCCGCTCGGCTCCCCCGAGTTCCGCGGGGTGGTACTGGGGCAGTTGGGGGAACCGAAGCTCGCGGCGGCCATCGAGGCCGACATCGCGGGCGCCATGAGTCACGCCCGGGCCCTCGACGCCGACACCAAAGGACCCTTGCGGGACATCCACCGAAGGGTCGGGACGGCCATCCTGTTCGAGTCGTCCGGCGGTCAGGTCCACAAGGTGGCCTACCTGCCCGAGTTGCGTTTTGCTCTGGGCGAGCCCGAGGTGGAAACCACGTCCGTTGACAACGCCGCCGCCGCCCTGGAGGCCAGAGCGTTCTTTATCCGCAAGGTAGGCTCCGACGGATACCAGATCAGCCATAAGGCCACTCTGAAGAAGGTGGTGAACGACCGGCGCGCGGCACTGGACGACGAGACGGAGGTGCGGCCACGGCTGCGCCAGCTCGTTGTGGAGGAGTTCCGGCGGGGAGCGACCCTCACGGTGGAACACTTCCCCGAGAACAGCGAGGCGATTTCCGACGCCCCCAGGCTGAGGCTGGTGGTCATGCCCCCGGAGGTGGAGTGGTCCGAGTCGGTACGGGCTCAGGTCCGCGAGTGGATGCGGAGCCGGGGTGAGCAGCCGAGGCAGCATCCGGGTGCGCTCCTCTTGTGCTTCAAGCGTCCGGGGCGGAGTCTCAAGGATGCGGTGGAGACCTGGCTCGCCTGGGAACGGGTCGCCTCGGACGTGCGCTCGGGGGTACTGGGCGAAGACTACGACCGCACCGAGATGGCGGAGATTCAGACCAAGGTGCGGGAGGCGCTGGACGACGCGCGCGACGAGGTGTGGGCTACTTACACCGTGGTCGCGGTGGCGGACTCTCGGGAGCCGGACGGGGTCAAGATCGTCGACCTGGGAGCCGGACACGCCAGTAGCGGCCAGAGCCTCTGCGGCCGGATTCTGGCGGCGTTGAAGACCGAAGGACTGTTGAGCGAGTCGGTGGGGGCCTCCTACCTCGAGCGTCACTGGCCCCCCGCTTTGCAGGAGACCGGTGCCTGGCCGCTGGCTTCGCTGCGGCAAGGCTTCCTGGACGGGTCCCTCATACGGCTGTTGGACGCGGAGGGGGTCCTGAGGGCCAGGATCCCGGAGTGGGTGGAGAAGGGGGTGTTCGGGCTCGCAGCGGGGCTGCGGCCGGACGGCACCTTCCAGCAGGTGTGGTACGAAGAGACCGTCCAGCCTGAGGACGTCACCTTCGACCACGACGTCTACCTGCTCCGGAAGGAGCGCGCGAGGGTGCTGAAGGCACCGGCGGCGGTTCCGGCGGGTCCACCGAGGCCTGGGCCCGGGCCGCAGCCGCCTCCGCCCGGGCCGCAGCCGCCCATAGGGCTTCCCCAGGGCCGGGTCGTGGTCCGGATCCGCGGCCTGATACCTCCCGAGAGCTGGAACCGGGTCGGTACGAGGCTGATCCCGAAGCTGCGCGGCCTCAAGGGCCTGGAGGCGCGTGCGGAGTTCACCTGCGAGGTGGAGGGCCCCGAACCCGGGCAGGTGGTAGCAGAGTTGGAGGCGGCGCTGGAGGAACTGGGCCTGGGCAGGAACTTCCGCATCGAGCAGTTCCCCGAACCCGGGCCTCCTTCCGGTGACAACGGTGTTTGACGTCGGTTTGGCCGTGGGCTCGGGGCGCTCCGCCAGCGCGGGCAGGGAACGCGCGGGGGTTCCCCGCGATCCGAGGCGGCGGGGAGTGCTCCCGGGGGCGCCGATCGGGGTCAGGGGACCAGGACGAGGCGGCCCAGGACCCGGCCGCGGCGGACGCGGTCCAGGGCCTCGTTGACCCGTCCGAGAGGAACGGGCTCCACGTGCCAGCGGAGCCGGCCCGTGCGGGCCAGCTCCACGACTTCCCGCAGCTCTCGGAGGGAGCCCCACACGGAGTTGGTGAGGTGGGCTTCGGGGGGCACGCGGTCGAACCCGAAGGGCACCTGGCCCCCTGCAGCCCCGACGTGCACGAGGATGCCTCCCGGCTCCAGGGCTTGAAGGCAAAGGCGCAGGCTCGCCGTGGAGCCCACGAAGTCGAAGGCCGCGCGGGCGGCCGGGATTTTCTGGCTGGGGTGGAGCACTTCGTCCGCGCCCAGCTCCCGGACCCACGAAAACTTGCGGCGGCTGCGCTCCACCGCCACTACAGCGGCGGGCGAGAGCAGCTTGAGGTACTGCACCGCGAACTGGCCCAGCCCGCCCGCGCCCACCACCAAAGCCGTGCAGCCCTGCTGGAGCCAGGGCAAGGCGCGCCGCACGGCCCGGTACGGTGTGAGGCCTGCGTCCGCCAGGGGTGCGGCGTGCACGGGGTCCAGGTCCCCGAGGGGGACCAGGTACCGGCGGGAGGGCACGCGCACCCACTCCGCGTAGCCGCCCTGGCAGCTCCAGCCCGCCTGTTCGGCGTCCGGGCACAGCTGCTCGTCCCCCTGCCGGCAGAACACGCACCGTCCGCAGCCCCAACTGGCGTACACCAGGACGTTTCCGACACCGTCGGCGTGACCGGCAATCTCGTGGCCGGGCACCAGGGGGAGCGTCGCCTCGAACAGCCCCTCCGCCAGGGAGACGTCGCTGTGGCAGACCCCGCAGCCCAGGACCCGGACCAAGACCTGCTGGCCCCGGGCCCGTGGCCGAGGCCGGTGCTCCAGGCGCAGGGGGCGCCCGGGCCTGTAGAGGACAGCGGCTCTCACCGGAGGGAGAGTTCGGCGTCGCAGGACGCGGTTCCCGCGGGGCCGGCCACCGCCCTGGAGCTTCCTTGTGCCGTCCCGGGAGCCGGTGGTAAAGAGAGGAAGGGCCTCCCGGCAGGTCACCTACTGGCTCAGGAAGGCCGACGCCACGGCCTCCTCCGCCGGGTCGAGGGCTTCCCGCGGGGACCCGTAGTCCAGAGGAGGAGGTGCGGCGTGCAGAAAGGGGTCTGGGCGGCGGCACTGGCGGTGTGGGTGGCGGCTGCGGCGGTCGCAGCCCCTGCTCTCACGGTGAACGGTGATGCGCGGGCGTGGCGCGAGGTGGGGGAGGCCATGGCGAAGCTGGCGGCGCTGCGCAGCTACAGGGTGCGGTCTGACATGGGGCAGGGACAGACCATGGTGGTCGAGTTCGTGAACCCCGACCGGATGCGGATGGTGATGGGTGGCGGGCAGGTCGAGGTGGTGCGGGTCGGACAGGAGCAGCGGGTTCGGATGGCAGGAGGGCCGTGGCAGTGCAGGATGATGTTCCCTGCTCCGCAGCCGCCTTCCGGCGGTCCGCCGGAGGGGGAAACCCGGGTGACGGTCCAGCGCGCTCCAAACAGGAAGGTGGGAGGGGAGGAGGTGCGCACCTACCGGTACTGGTTCGGTTCGAAGCCGGACGCGGTGATGCACCTGTACGTGTCGGTGCGGACGGGGCTGCCCCGGCGCCTGCAGGTCTTGGACCAGGCGGGCAAGGTGCAGACCACCATGGACTACACCGACTTCAACGCGGACATCCGCATCTCCCTGCCGCCCTGCCAGGACCGGTAGCGGAGGTGCACGCGGAGGGGAGGGCGCGGCGTGCGTGTGTGGGCGTGCGTCCACCGAACCTTCCGGGCCGTGGCCGTCGCCCTGGCCCTGGTGGTCCTGGCTGCTCCTGCGGGCGCCCAGGTCGTCATCGCGGAGGACCAGGAACTGGCGGTGGGCCGGGCGGTGGCCGCGCGTCTTGTGGCCCAGTTCGGGTTCGTCTCGGACCCGGAGTGGCTCGCCTTCCTCGCGAGCCTCCGGGACCGCCTCCTCCCGTTTTCCGGCCGGACCTCCGTGCCCTACCGGGTGGGCATCCTGGACCACGGGGAGCCCAACGCGGTGAGCACGCCGGGCTGGATCTTCGTGACCACGGGACTCATCCGGCTGAACCCGGACGTGGACGCGTGGGCCTTCGTGCTGGCGCACGAGATCGCGCACACCGCGCGCCGGCACGTGGCCCAGCAGGTCGCCCGGTACCAGGTGGGCCAGATCGCCAGCGTGTTGGTGGCCATCCTCACGGGAAGCCCCACCGCGGGGGACTTGGTGCGGGTGTTGCTGCGGGTCTCGACCTTGGGCTTTTCCCGGGAGCTGGAGGTGGAGGCGGACCGGGAGGCGTTACGGATGCTGGTGGAAGCCGGGTTCGACCCGCAAGCTGCGTGGCGGACCCTGGGGTGGTTCAACGAGGTCACAGGCCGTCGGCAGGAGAACACCCACTGGGCGGGCACGCATCCAGGGTTTGCGGACCGGGTGCGGGCCGTCCAGGCTGCGTACCAGGAGTTCCCGGCCCGTAACCTGCCCCTGCGGGTGCGCCACTTCCGGGCCGCGCAACAGGTGGGCCCCGTGGTGGTGCGGCCCCAGCGGCTCGCGGAGCTCCGGGATGCGTGGTCGCTGTCTGTGGCGGTGGAGAACCCCGGAGAACGCCCCGTCCTGTTGGGGGTGACGGAGGCAGCCCTGCACGGGCCGGACGGGGAGCTGCCCGTACGGTTCTTGCGGTCCACCCTGGCCGCGGAGGTGCCGGCCCGGAGTCGGACAGAGGGGCTGCTGGTGTTCGAAAAGCGCACGTCCGCTTGGCCCGCCGTCCTGACCCTGCCCGTGGGGAGCGGTCCGGAGCGGGTGGAAGGACGGCTGGACTTGACGTCCGGGGGTCCCTTCGCACCGCCGGCCCAAGCGCCGGCTTTGCCCCGGCCGCCCGCGCTGCCGTAGGCGGACGGAGGTCTAGAGGGCCAGCTGGAGCTGGGTGCCGAGCCGCCATGGGCGGTTTCCGGTGGGTGCTCCAGGCGTCAGGAGCCCGCCCCGGACAGGAGGACCGGGGTCCCCGAAAGCGCGCAGCGGTTTTGGGGCGGCCCACCGCCTCGTTGGAATCCACGCGGAGGTGTGGTGTGAGCAACTGGGACGTCCGCAAGCAGTTCGCCCGCAGCGCGGAGCTGTACGCCACCAGCCCCGTGCACGCCCGCGGGGCAGACCTGGAGGTGGTGGTGCGGTTCGCGCGTCCTGAGCCCACGGACGTGGTCCTGGACGTGTCCACGGGCGCGGGACACACCGCCCTCGCGCTTGCACCGCACGTGGCGCGGGTGGTGGCCACGGACCTGACACCCGAGATGTTGGACGTCGCCCGCAGGCTGGCGGCACAACGCGGGGCGAAAAACGTGGAGTTCCGGGAGGCGGACGTGCGGGCGCTGCCGTTCCCCGACGCCTCGTTCGACATCGTCACCTGCCGCACCGCGGGGCACCACTACCCGGAGCTTGAGACCCCCGTGAGGGAGATGGGGAGGGTCCTGCGGGGGGGAGGGCGCCTCGTGGTCTCGGACACCGTCTCCCCCGCGGACGAGGTGGCAGACCGGTTCATCAACGCGGTGGAGACCCTGCGGGATTCCACCCACGTGCGGGACTGGAGCGTAGCCGAGTGGCAGGAGGCGTTCTCCGCCTCCGGGCTCACGCTGGAGAACTACGAGGAGATGCTGCTGGAGATCGAGTTCCAGTCCTGGGTGGAGCGGTCTGCGACCCCGCCCGAACTGCAGGCCGTGCTGGTGGCCATGCTGACCCAGGCGCCCCGCAGGCTGAGGGAGCTGTTCCGGGTTCAGGAACCGCCTCTGCGGTTCTGCCTGCACAAAGCGGTGTTCGTGGCGGTGAAAGAATAGAGACCGGGGCGACGCGGGAACGCCCCCAGGTGACCGGCGCAGCCCCAGGTCCCGACCCGGCTGTGCGGGGCGCGGCACGTTGCACGGAGAAAAGATGGGCTCCAAGGGCCGCAGGATCCCGGCTACCCGCCCGCGCCGGCGGAGCCCTTCAGCCGGTCCCGGTAGCGCTTGCGGAACTTCTCCAGCTTGGGAGCGATCACCGCGGCGCAGTACGCCTGGTCGGGGTGTCGGCGGTAGTAGTCCCGGTGGTAGTCCTCCGCGGGGTAGAAGTTGGTGAAGGGGACCACCTCGGTGACGATGGGGTCCGGCCACACCTTCTCCCGCTCCATCTCCGCGATGAGCTCCCGGGCAACCCGCTCCTGCTCGGGGCTGTGGCAGAAGATGGCGGACCGGTACTGGTGACCCACGTCCGGCCCCTGGCGGTTCGGGGTGGTGGGGTCGTGGACGGCGAAGAAGACCTCCAGGAGCTCGCGGAAGGAGATGCGGTCCGGGTCGAAGGTGACCTGCACGGCCTCCGCGTGTCCCGTGGTGCCGGTGCACACCTGCTCGTAGGTGGGATGGGGGACGTGACCGCCCGCGTAGCCGGGCACCACGTCCAACACGCCCTCCAGCTCGTCGAACACGGCCTCCGTACACCAGAAGCAGCCACCCGCGAGAGTGGCCCGTTCAGTCCGCGTCGCCACGGGGGTCCCCCCTTCCTGGGTCCATGGTAGCCTCCTGGAGGCGTTGACGCACCGCCTCCCCGAACTGCGCGGTGGTGGCGGTCCCTCCCAGGTCGGGGGTGTGGACCCCGCTTGCCAGGGCGGAGCGGACCCCGGCCTCCAGGAGGGAGGCGGCCTCCGTGGCCACGGGGTCCCCGTGCCGGTGGCCCAGCCACTCGAACAGCATGGCTACAGACAGGATCTCCCCCGTGGGGTTGGCGATCCCCCGGCCCGCGATGTCCGGCGCGGAGCCGTGCACCGCTTGGGCCATGGCGTACCGGTCGCCCGCGTTCAGGGAGGGGGCCAGCCCCAGACTGCCCACCAGCCCCGCGGCCAGGTCGCTGAGGATGTCCCCGAACAGGTTGGTGGTGACCAGGACGTCGAACCGGGCGGGGTCGCGCACGAGGAAGTAGCTGGCGGCGTCCACGTGGACGTCGTCGAAGGCGACGTCGGGGAACTGCGCGGCCACCTCGCGGCAGCACGCCAGGAACATGCCATCCCCGCGGCGCAGGACGTTGGCCTTGTGCACGGCGGTGACCCGGCCCGGGGTGCCGCGGAGGGCCGCGCGGCGGTGGGCAAGCTGGAAGGCGTATTCCGCGATGCGCAGACACGCCTGCCGGGTGACGACCCGGAGGCTGACCACCACGTCCTGTGTGACCCGCAGCTCCGCGTCGCCTTCCAGGACGTTGCGGTCGGGGTAGAAGCCCTCGGTGTTCTCGCGTACCACCACCAGGTCCACGTGCTCGTACCGGGTTGGGACGCCGGGAAAGGTCCGGGCGGGGCGCACGTTCGCGTACAGGTCGAAGCGCTTGCGGAGGACTGCACTGGGGTTTGGCATCTCCGGGCGCCGCACTTCGTATCGGTGGTGCTCCACAGGTCCCAGCACCCAACCGTGGCAGGCTTCCAGGGCCTGGAGGGTCTGCAAAGGCAAGGTGCTGCCCACTTCCCGGTAGGCTGCCAGGCCCACGGGCAACTCCACCCAGTCCACCCGGAGTCCAGCGGCCCGTGCCGCGGCCTCCGCCGCCACCACCGCCACGGGTACCACCTCGGGCCCGATCCCGTCCCCGTGCAGGACGCCGATGCGGTACCGGGTCACTGCGGTGCTCCTCCGGACAGGCCCGGCAGAGGTTCGGGAAAGCCGAACTCTGCCGCGGCCCGCTGGAGGTGCGTCAAGACCTCCTGCGGCAGCTCCACCACCTCCTGCTGCTCCTCCGCCCGTCGGGCCTCCCGCTCCCCCGGCAGCAGGACCTCCCGGAACCCCGGGGCCAGGGCGCTGTTCTTCACCATCTCCACCAGCCGCTCCAGGTCACCCCAAAAGCCCGCGAGGTCCCGGAGCTGCCCCACGTCCACCGCGAAGAACGCGTGAGTGGCCGCAAAAGGACCGCCCCGCCGACCCGAGACCAGCTTCCCGAAGGCCCCGCCGCTGGCCACGCCCGTGAGCACGTCCACCATGAAGGCCAGGCCGTAGCCCTTGTAGCCTCCCACGGGCAAGAGGCTCCCCGCCAGCGCCTGGTGGGGGTCCTGGGTCGGGTTGCCTTCAGGGTCCAGGGCCCAGCCGGGCGGGAGCCGGTCCCCACGCTCCGCCGCCAGCCGGACCCACCCCTGGGCCCCCACGGACAAGGCCATGTCCAGGACCACGGGCGCACCGGTACGCCTCGGGACCGCCACGGCGACGGGGTTGTTCCCCAGGACCCGCTCCCGTCCGCCCCACGGTGCGAGGCTTGGGGCTGCGTTGGCCAGGGCCACACCCACCATGCCCTCCCGGGCTGCCAGCTCCGCGTAGTAGCCTGCCCGCCCGAAGTGGCCCGCGTGGCGTACCCACACGCCGCCCAAGCCGACCCGCCTGGCTTTGTCCAGGCACCGGCGCATGCCCTCCGTGGCGGCCACAGGCCCCACGCACCCCTCTGCGTCCAGCAAGAGGAAGGCAGGCCCCTCCCGGACAACCCGGGGGCGGGCTCCCGAACGCCACGCGCCGGCGCGGACCAGTTCCGCGTAGGCCCCCACCCGCATGACGCCGTGGGAGTGCACCCCGCAGCAGTCCGCACGGACCAGAACCTCCGCCAGCAGCTCGGACTCCTCCGGCGAAAGCCCCACGGCCTGGAAGAAGTGCGCCACCCACCGGCGCAAGTTAGCGACACGGAGGCGCGCCACGGCTACGGCTCCGGGGCGCCCACCGAGGGGACGGGGACGCCCGCGGCGGTCACCGTCCGGGTGGCCGCCAGGCGCATGCGGATCATCTGCGCCCTGGCCATATGCCGGCGGGCCAGCTGTTCCGCGCGGTCCGCATCCCCCTGCCGGATGGCCTCCAACAGCGCCCGGTGCTCGTCCAGGGCTTCCCGGGCGCGGCCCGGGTAACTGAGGGTGGTCACGGGCTGACGGGTGATGAGGAGCCAGATCCTCTGCAGCTCCCGGGCCAGGTAGCGGTTGCGGGCCGCCCGCCAGATGACCGCGTGGAACTCCGCGTTCAGGCGCGCCAGCTCCTGGAGGTCCTCCCGCTGCAGGGCCTGCTCCATGTCCCGGCACAACTCCTCCAGGAAGTACACCTCGCTGGTGGTGATGCCGCGGGCAGCCAGGCGGGCTGCCAGCCCCTCCAGAGTCTCCCGTACCACGCACAGGTCCAGGAGTTCCTCCTGCGTGGGCTCGGCCACGGTCAGGCCCCGGCGGCGGCCTCTCTGCAGGTAGCCCTCCACCCGGAGCCGCTGGAGGGCTTCGCGGACCGGGGTCCTGCTACACCGCAGCTGCCGCGCCAGGACCTCCTCCCGCAGGGGCTGTCCGGGCCGCAGGCGGCCGCTGCGGATGGCGGCGACCAGCCACTCGTACACCGCGTGGGAGGTGGTGGTGAGCCTCCTCCCGGGAGACCCGGAGGGTCGCGTCTGCATCGGCACGATTGTATACGGAAGGACACAAATTGACAACGTTTCTGTCCAGTGGTATGCGTTAGCCGAGCGTGCCCTGCGGAGGATCCAGGCGGCGGCCGTGGAACCTCCCACGCGGGGAGGAGGAGCCTGTGGGCAACCAACGGAGGATCCGGGCGGTGGTCATGCGGGGCGGCACCAGCCGCGGGGTGTTCTTCCTGCAGCCGGACTTGCCCGTGGAGCCGGCGCTGCGGGACCGCGTGATCCTCGCGGTCTTCGGAGGGGGAGACCCCTACGGCCGACAGGTGGACGGCCTGGGCGGGGCCACCTCCACCACCAGCAAGGTGGTGATCGTGGGCCCGCCCTCGGTGCCAGACGCGGACGTGGACTACACCTTCGGACAGGTGAGCGTGACCGAGCCCCTGGTAGACTACGGAGGGACCTGCGGCAACCTCACCGCGGCGGTGGGGCCCTTCGCCATGGAGGAAGGCCTGGTGCGGGGCACCGACCCCGTGACCACGGTCCGGATCTGGCAGACCAACACCCGCAAGCGCATCCACGCCCACGTGCCCACCCGCCACGCGCTCCCGGAGGTGGAGGGGGACTACGCCATCGACGGGGTACCCGGCACGGGAGCCCGCATCGCCTTGGACTTCCTCGACCCCGCGGGTTCGGTCACGGGCCGGCTGTTGCCTACGGGCCAGGCTTCGGAGGTGCTGGACGTCCCCGGGGTGGGGCGGGTCACGGTGTCCTTGGTGGACGCGGTGAACCCCGTGGTGTTCGTGCGGCCTGAGGAATTCGGGCTGCAGGGCACGGAGGGACCCGAGGAGGTGGACGGGAACCCGGACCTTTTGCGGCGGCTGGAGCTGGTGCGGGCGCACGCCGCGGTGCGGATGGGGATTGTCCCCAGCCCGGAGGAAGCCACCCGCCGCAGCCCCGGGATCCCCAAGCTGGCCTGGGTGGGGCCGCCCACGGCGTACCGGTCCATCCGCGGGGCCCTGGTGGCTGCCGCAGACGTGGACCTGGTGGGCCGGATTCTGTCCATGGGGAAGCTGCACCGGGCCTACGCCCTCAGCGGGGCCGCGTGTACCGCGGTGGCGGCCCAGGTGGAGGGCACGGTGGTGCACGAGGCCCTCCGGGGTATGCGGGAGGAAGGGCGCCTGCGCTTGGGCCACCCCTCGGGAGTCCTGGAGGTGGCGGCCTCCGTGGCCTGGCGGGACGGGGCGTGGCAGGTACAGAAGGTGACCACGTACCGGACCGCGCGGCGGCTGATGGAGGGCTACGCCTTGGTGCCGTGGTCGGTGTGGCCGGGCTAGGCGCGCGTCCCGGACCCCCAGCCGAGGGGGACCGGCGTGGCCAAAAAACGCTGTGCGATTTTTGGGTGGTGTGGATCACCCCAGACATCGCGCGGCGGCCCTGGCGGTGATTTCCCCGGGCCTCGCGTGGCGGTGCGGCTTTTCAGGAACACGCACGGAGGGGGTGCTCGCATGAAGAGGCTTTCCTGGGCGGTCCTGTTGGCGGTGCTGGCGGCGCTCCCCGCGGGGGCGCAGCAGCCATACTACGCGGGCAAGACCATCGAGATCCTCGTGCCCTTCGCCGCGGGCGGGGGCAGCGACATCGACGCCCGGTTCTTCGCGCAGTTCTTCGAGAAGCACGTGCCGGGGAACCCCCGGGTCCTGGTGCGGAACATGCCGGGCGGCGGCAGCGTCCTGGGGGCCAACTTCTTCGCGGAGAACGCCCGGGCGGACGGCACCCAGCTGCTGGCCACTTCGGCGTCCACCATCATCCCGTACATCCTGGGCCTGCCGCAGGTGCGGTACGACCCCGCCAAGTGGGAGCTCATCAAGGTGAACGGGGTGGGCGGCATCGTGTACGTCTCCCCCCGCACGGGGGTGCGGAAGCCGGAGGACCTGGCGCGTCCCGCGGAACGCTTGGTGTACGGAGGGATCAGCGCCACGGGGCTGGACTTGGTCACCCTGCTGCTGTTCGAGGTCCTGGGGCTGGACGTGCGGGTGGTGATGGGGTTTGAGGGGCGCGGGCCGGCCCGGCTGGCCTTCGAGCGGGGCGAGACCAACATCGACTACCAGACCACGCCCGCGTACCTGTCCCAGGTGGTGCCCCTGGTGCGGGAGGGGAAGGCGGTGCCCATCCTGTCCATGGGCTTCGTGAACGAGAAGGGCGTGATGGTGCGGGACCCGAGCGCCCCCGACCTGCCCAGCGCGTACGAGGCGTACCAGGCCCTGTTCAAGCGCAAGCCGGACGGCCTGTTGCGGTGGAAGGCCTACCAGAGCATGGTGGCCGCGGCCTTCACCTTCCAGAAGGCCCTGTGGGCCCCCGCGGGGACTCCTCCGGAGGCCCTGCAGGCCCTGCGCACCGCGGTGGACCGCATGCGGGCGGACCCGCAGTTCCAGCAGCAGGCCAAGCAGATCCTGGAAGGCTACGAGGTGTTCCGCGGGGACGTGGCCAAACCCGCGGTCCTGCGGGCCACCCGGATCACCTTGGACGTGAAGAAGTTCATCACGGACCTGCTGCGGAGCAAGTACCAGGTACGGCTGTAAGGCGACCCCAGGGGCTGCCCCACGCGGCCCGGACGGAACCCGGGGCCGCGGGGTGGACTGCGCGCTCGGGAGAGATCTGACGTGGCGGAGGCGGTACGCGCGGCGGTGGAGCTGTTCGTGAACCCCACCCGGCTGAGCATGCTGGTGCTCGGCAGCGCGGTGGGGCTGCTCATCGGGATCCTGCCCGGGATGGGCGGGATCGTGGCCGTGGCCATCCTCCTGCCGTTCATGATCAAGCTGGACCCCTTCTCGGCCCTGGCCATGGCTACGGGAGCCCTGGCCGTGGTGCACACCTCCGACACCATCACCTCCGTCCTCCTGGGCGCTCCGGGCTCCGCGGCGGCGGTGCCCACCATGATGGAGGGCCACCCCATGGCACGGCGGGGTGAGGCCGCCCGCGCCCTGTCCGCGGCGTACCTGTCTTCCCTGGTGGGCGGGATCTTGGGGGCGGTGGGCCTGACCCTGTCCATTCCCATCGCCCGGCCCCTGGTGCTGTCCTTCGGTTCCCCGGAGCTGTTCCTGCTCACGGTCCTGGGGGTGTCCTTCGCGGGCAGCCTCCTGGGCAAGGAGCCCCTCAAGGGGCTGGCGGCGGGTCTTCTGGGACTCCTGCTGGGGACCGTGGGGCCCGCGCCCGCGGCCGCGGAGGTGCGGTTTGCCTTCGGGCAGGTGTACCTCACGGACGGGATCGACCTGGGACTGGTGGCCCTGGGGATCTTCGGAGTGGCGGAGGTGGTGTCCCTCCTGGCCCGGGGCGGCGCGGTGGCACAACGCCTGGAGCTGGGGCGCGGCTGGTGGGAAGGGGTCCTGGACGTGTGGCGCCACCGGTGGTTGGTCCTGCGGGGCGCCCTCATCGGCATGTGGGCCGGCGTCCTGCCGGCCATCGGGGCCACCGCGGGCACCTTGATGGCCTACGGACACGCGGTGGCCACCAGCCGGGACCGGTCTCGCTTCGGCAAGGGCGACGTCCGGGGGATCATCGCACCGGAGGCCGCCAACAACGCGGTGGAAGCCGGGGACCTCGTGCCCACCCTCCTGTTCGGGGTGCCGGGAGGCGCACCCAGCGCCATGATCCTGGGGGCGCTCCTGGCCTACGGGATCCTGCCAGGCCCCCGCATCGTCACCGAGCACCTGGACCTGATCTACACGGTGGTGTGGTCTTTCGCCCTGGCCAACGTGCTGGGGGCCGGGGTCATGTTCGCCGCGAGCCCCCTGCTGGCGCGCCTCACGTACGTCCCCTTCCCCCGGATCGCCCCTCCCATCGTGCTGGCCATGGTCCTGGCGTCCTTCCAGGAGACGCAGCACTTCGGCGACCTGGTGACCCTGGTAGTCCTGGGCGTGGTGGGCTACGCGCTGAAGGTCACGGGCTGGCCGCGGGGCCCTCTGCTCATCGGGTTCGTCCTCAGCAACCCCCTGGAGCGCTACTACTTCCTCACGGTGAAGCTGTACCCGCGGCCGGAGGAGTGGCTGCTGCGTCCCGGGGTGGTGGTGATCGGCCTGCTGGTGCTGGCGCCCTTCGCGTGGAGCGCCCTGCGGTGGCTGAGGACGCGGGGCCGCGGGCAGGCCGAGGTCCGGGGGGGCCAGCCGCCGGGACCCGGTGCGGTCGCCACCGCGGCGGTGCTCGCGGTCTTCGCGTACGCGTGGTGGCAGGCCACGGGCTTCCTCCCGGACGCGGCCCTGATGCCCGTGTCCGTGGCCGCCCTGGGCACGGTCCTGTCGGCCCTGCAGCTGGTGCGGGAGCTGCGGGGGCAGGCGAGTCCCCTGCGGGACGAGGACGAAGGGGAGGTGGCGGAGGAGGAGGGGGGGCCTCGGGTCCGCCGGGCGGCCGGCTACCTCGTCAGCCTCGCGGTGTACGTCCTGGCCACGTGGTTTTTGGGGATCCGGTGGGCGTCCGCGCTGTGGAGCCTGTGGTTCCTGCGCGGCGTGGCCCGCCTGAGCTGGCCCGCGGCGGCGGTCTACGCCGCGGTCCTGGTGGCCGGGCTGGAACTCGTGGCGTCCGTGTTGGGCCTGCACCTGCCCGCAGGGCGGCTGCGGCTGTAGCCCCCAGGGCTCGCCCGAAAGGCCCACTCGGCGCGTGTCCCGGAAACCCATAGTGGATCTGCGGCGGCGTGGCACGTCCCGGAGGTGAGGATGGAGCTGGTCTGGCATGAGTTCGACGCGGTGGTGGTGGGAGCCGGGGGCGCGGGGCTGTACGCGGCTTTGGAGCTCTCCCGCGCGTCCGACCTGCGGGTGGCGGTGCTCAGCAAGCTGCACCCGCTGCGGTCCCACACGGGGGCGGCCCAGGGGGGGATGGGGGCCGCGTTGGGACACGCGGAGGAGGACCACCCGGACTGGCACGTGTTCGACACGGTGAAGGGAGGAGACTACCTGGCCGACCAGGACGCGGTGGAGATCCTCTGTTACGAGGCCGTCCGCGTGGTGTTCGAGCTGGAGCACATGGGCTTCCCCTTCGACCGCGCCCCGGACGGGCGTATCGAGCAGCGGGTGCGGGCGGGCGGCCACACCCGGAACTTCGGGGAAGCACCCCTGGCACGGTCGGTGTACGCCGCGGACCGCACCGGGCAGATGATCCTCCACACCCTGTACCAGCAGTGCCTGCGACGGGGGGTCACCTTCCTCGACGAGTTCCTCGTGGCGGACGTGTGGGTGCACGATGGGTCGTGCGCGGGCGTGCTGGCTTGGGACGTGCGGCGCGGCGGGCTGCACGCGGTGCGGGCGAAGGCGGTGCTCCTGGCCACGGGAGGGTGGGGTCAGATCTACCGCACCACCACCAACGCCCTGACCCTCACGGGCGACGGCCCGGCCCTGGTGTGGCGGCGGGGGCTCCCCCTGGAGGACATGGAGTTCTACCAGTTCCACCCCACGGGCATCTACGGCCGGGGGATCCTGCTCTCCGAGGCGTCCAGGGGCGAAGGCGCGTACCTGGTGAACGGCGCGGGGGAGCGGTTCATGGAACGCTACGCCCCCACCCTCCGGGAGCTGGCCCCCCGGGACGTGGTGAGCCGGTCCATCTTCCGGGAGATCCAGGCGGGCCGGGGAGGCGGGCCCGCGGGGGACTGCGTGTTTTTGGACTTCCGCCACCTTCCGGAGGAGGTGCGGCGCACCAAACTCCCCGAGGTCACCACCCTCATCCGCACCTACCTGGGCTTGGACCCTGCCCGGGATCTGGTGCCCGTGCGCCCCACGGCGCACTACGCCGTGGGCGGGATCCCCACGGACGTGTGGGGGCGCGTGCTGGCGGACGGGCGAGGCCGCGCCGTGGAAGGGCTGTACGCCGCCGGGGAGTGCGCGTGTGTGTCCGTACACGGCGCCAACCGCCTGGGGACCAACTCCCTGGTGGACATTCTGGTGTTCGGCCGGCGGGCGGCCCAGGACATGGTACGCCTGGCGCGCTCCCGGCCTCTTCCGCCGCCTCCGCCCTCGCCCCTGGACGGGCCGGGGGACCACTTCCTGCGGCTGCTCGGGAGCTCCGGGCCGGAGTCCCCCGCGGCCCTGCGGCGCGAGCTCCAGGACCTGATGGAGCGGCACTGCTCCGTGTTCCGCACGGAGGCGGGTCTGCGCCAGGCCCTGGAGGGCATCCGACAGTTGCAGGAGAGGTACGGACGGGTGGGGTTGGGGGACCGGGGCCGCGTGTACAACCAGGAGCTGGTGGAGGCCTTCGAGACCGGGTGCCTTCTGGACGTGGCGGAGGCCACCGCGGCCAGCGCCCTGTACCGCACGGAAAGCCGCGGTACGCACTTCCGGGAGGACTACCCGCACCGCGACGACGTGCGCTGGCTGAAGCACACCCTGGTGTGGCGGGAGGGACCGGGCAGGTACCGGATGGAGGACAAGCCTGTGGTGGTGACGCGGTTTCCCCCGAGGGAACGGAGCTACTGAGCGCCCGTGGCAAAAGGAGGTGTGCCATGTTCGTGGTGATGAACCGGATCCCCGTGAGGCCGGAGTTCCGGGAGGCCTTCGAGCAGCGTTTCCGCGCCCGGGCCCGGGAAGTGGACCGGATGCCGGGGTTCGTGCGGAACTGGGTGCTACGTCCTGCGGACCCTGAGGACCCGTACGTGGTGCTCACGGTGTGGGAGTCCCAGGAGGCGTTCGAGGCCTGGACCCAGTCGGAGGCCTTCCGCCGTGGGCACGCCCAGTCCGGGACCCTGCCCCGGGAGGCCTTCCGGGGGCCTTCGAAGCTGGAACGCTACGAGCTGTTTTTGGACTCCGCGGCGGAGAGCAGCGCGACGCCCTGGTAGGAGCGTGTCCGGAAAGCCCCTCCGCGGAGGGGGACCGGGGGGCCTGAAAGACGTCTTGAGGCCCCTGCCGGGGCGCGGCCGGCAACAGGGCCACGTGGGCTGGCCGGGGAAGACGTTGTCCCGTATCCTGTACGGCAGGGAGAGGTGTGGAGGTGCGGTGTGGGTGAACCGGTGATCGTGGACGCGGTCCGTACCCCCATCGGCAAGCGGGACGGGTTGCTGCGGGCGGTGCGGCCGGAGGTCCTGTACGCCAAGGTCCTGGACGCCCTCCTGGAACGCTACGGACTCGCACCGGAGCTGGTGGACGACGTGATCACGGGCTGCGTGACCCAGGCCGGGGAGCAGGGGATGAACGTGGGCCGGCTGGCGGTCCTGTGTTCCTCCTTGGGCCACCGGGTGCCCGCGGTGACCCTCAGCCGCATGTGTGGCAGCAGCCAGCAGGCGGTGCACTTCGCGGCCCAGGCCATCGCCGCGGGGGACGCGCGCCTGGTCCTCGCGGGTGGGGTGGAGTCCATGACCCGCGTGCCCATGTTCCTGGACGTGGGAGACTGGAGGACCCTCAGCCCCGCGGCCCGGGAGAGGTACGAGCTGGTGCACCAGGGCGAGTCTGCGGAGCGCATCGCGGAAAAGTACGGGATCTCCCGGCGGGAGCTGGACGAGTTCGGATACCGCAGCCACGTGCGTGCGGCCCAGGCCACCCGGGAGGGCCGGTTCCGGCGGCACCTGGTGCCCGTGGAGGGCCTGGACGGACAGGGCCGGCCGGTACAGGTGGAACACGACGAGGGGATCCGATTCGAACCGTCCCTGGAACGCATGCTGCAGCTGCCCCCCGCCTTCCGGCCGGACGGCCGCGTGACCGCGGGGAACAGCTCCCAGATCTCGGACGGTGCCGCGGCGGTGATGGTGGCGGACGCCGAGTTCGCCCGCGCCCACGGGCTTCCCGTGCGGGCGCGGTTCCGGGCCAGGGTGGTGGTGGCGGGAGACCCGACCCTGCAGCTGATGGAGGTGGTGCCCGCCACCCGGGCGGCTTTGGCGCGGGCCGGGCTCACCCTGAAGGACTTGGACGTGATCGAGATCAACGAGGCCTTCGCCAGCGTGGTGCTGGCCTGGGCCCGGGAGCTGGAGCCGGACCTGGAACGGGTGAACCCCAACGGGGGAGCCATCGCCCACGGGCACCCCCTGGGCGCCACGGGGGCGGTGCTCATGGCCAAGCTGGTGGACGAGCTGGAGCGCCGGGACGGGCAGTTCGGACTGCAGGTGATGTGCATCGGCCACGGGATGGCCACCGCCACCGTCTTGGAACGGGTGGCCTGACCTCGGGCTATGGCAGACGGGAGCGCCAAGGCGCCGCAGGGACTCGCGGCCTTCTTCGCGCCCCGCGGCGTGGCGGTGGTGGGGGCTTCCCCGGAGCCGGGAAGCCCCGGCCACCAGATCGTGGCGCAGCTGCAGCAGACCCACTACGCGGGCGGCGTGTACCCGGTGAACCCCCGGGCTCAGGAGGTCCGGGGCCTGCCGTGCTATCCGGGTGTGCTGCAGGTCCCGGGACCCGTGGACCTAGCGGTGGTGGTGGTGCCGGCCCCCGTGTGCTTGGTGGTGGCAGCGCAGCTGGCGAGCCGCAGGCGGCAGCGGGGGGACGTGGCCGCGGCGGTGGTGGTCTCGGGCGGATTCGCGGAGACCGGCCCCGAGGGCCGCAGGCTGCAGGAGGAGCTGGTCCGCACCCTGCGGGGTGCGGGCATTCGACTGGTGGGGCCCAACTGCGTGGGAGTGGCAGACGGGCACACGGGCCTGACCACCAGCTTTGACCTGGGCCCGTACCCGGCCGGGGGGGTTTCCCTCCTAAGCCAGAGCGGTGCCTTCGTGATGTCCTTCCTGCACTGGGCACGGCCCCTGCAGATGGTGGGGCTGTGTAAGCTGGCGTCCGTGGGCAACATGGCGGACGTCACCCTCACGGAGCTGTTGGCGTACCTGGCGGACGACCCGTGCACCCGGGTGGTGGGCGTGTACCTGGAAGGGGTGCAGGACGCCCGCGCCTTCGTACAGGCCGCGGCGGAGGTAGCGGCCCGCAAGCCCGTGGTGGTCCTGAAGCCGGGGAGGACCGCGCAGGGAGCCCGCGCCGCCCAAAGCCACACGGGCTCCGTGGCCAGCCCGGACGCCATCTACCACGGCGCCTTCCGCCAGGCGGGGGTGGTGCGGGCCCGCACGGTGGCGGAGTTCTACGGGACCGTACGGGCCTTCGAGCGGTTGCCCCTCCCCCGCGGGGACCGGGTGGCGGTGCTGAGCGCGGTGGGCGGCCCGGGTACGGTGTGCGTGGACGAGGTGGCTTCTCAAGCCAACCTGCGTCTGGCGCAGTTCTCCCCGCCTACCCGCGCGCGGCTGCAGGCGGTGCTGTCGGACATCGCCTCCATCGGGCAGCCGGAGGGATACGTGGACATGACCGGGGCCCTCACCGCCCGGACCCACGGGGACGCCCTGCGGGCCTTGCTGGCGGACGAAGGGGTGGACGCGGTGATCCTGCTGACCCCGCCCCCCACATTCCTGGACGAGGAGGAGGTGGCTCGGCACGTGGTGGAGGCCTACCGGGAGCAGCCCCCGGAGCTTCGCAAGCCGGTGCTGGTGGTGCTCACCTTCGGGGACGCGGCTTTGCGGGCGCGCCAGGTCCTGGAAGGCGCGGGGCTGTGCACCTTCGAGTTCCCGGAGGAGGCGGCACAGGTCCTCGCCCGGATGGTGGAGTACGCGCAGGCCCGTGCCCGTCTCGGAGCCTGGAAAAGGTCCGGTCCGATTCCGTTCCGAGGGGGCTTTGGGACGAGCGGCTAGTCGCATGAGCCACCCGGTGGTGCAACGAGCTCTGGAGCAGGGCCGTGGGAGCCTGCTGGAGTGGGAGGCGTACGAGCTCTGCGCGGCCTACGGGATCCCCCACGCGCCCTGGGAGCTGGCCCAGGACGAGGAGCAGGCCGTGGCCGCCGCCCGCCGGCTGGGGAATCCCGTGGTCCTCAAGGTGGTCTCCCCGGACGTGCTCCACAAGTCCGAGGTGGGTGGGGTGTTGGTGGGGCTAGAGGGGGAGCGGGCGGTGCGGGAAGGGTTTCGGCGCCTTCGGGAGGAGCTCACCCGCAGGGCTCCCGGAGCCCGCTGGGCAGGTGTGCTGGTGCAGCCCCTGGTCAGGGGTTCGGTGGAGGTGGCGGTGGGCGGCCTCCGGGATCCGCAGTTCGGGCCCGTGGTGATGGTAGGGTCCGGTGGGGTGCTGGTGGAGGTCCTGCAGGACGTGGCGTTCCGCTTGGCGCCCCTGGACAGAGAAGAAGCCCTGCGCCAGATCCGGGAGACCCAGTGCTCCCGGCTGTTCCAGGGGGTGCGGGGGAGGCCGCCCGCGGACGTGGAGGCGCTGGCCGAAGTGTTGGTGCGGGTGGGGCACCTCGTGGCGCAAGAAACGGCGGTGCGGGAGCTGGACCTGAACCCCGTGGTGGCGGGTCCCCAGGGCTGCTGGGCGGTGGACGCCCGGGTGGTGTTGGGGGCCGCGGCTCACACGTCGTAGTACAGGTAGAACTCCGACGGGTGGGGCCGCAGGCGGATGTAGTCCACCTCCCGCTTGCGCTTGTACTGGATCCACGTCTCGATGAGGTCCTCCGTGAACACCCCGCCCCGGAGGAGGAAGTCGTGGTCTTCCTCCAGGGCCCGGAGGGACTCTTCCAGGGAACCGGGAACCTGCCGTACGTGCTTGGCCTCCTCCGGAGGCAGCTCGTACAGGTCCACGTCCATGGGAGGCCCCGGGTCGATGCGGTTCAGAATCCCGTCCAGCCCCGCCAACAGCATGGCTGCGAAGGCCAAGTAGGGGTTGCAGCTAGGGTCCGGCGGCCGGTACTCGATGCGCTTGGCCTTGGGGTTGGTGGAGTAGAGGGGGATCCGGATGGCGGCGCTGCGGTTGCGCTGGGAGTACACCAGGTTGACGGGAGCTTCGTAGCCGGGGACCAGGCGCCGGTAGGAGTTGGTCGTGGGAGCGCAGAAGGCCAAAAGGGCGGGCGAGTGTTTCAACAGGCCTCCGATGTAGTACAGGGCGAGTTCACTGAGCTGAGCGTACCCGCGGGGATCGAAGAACAGGTTCCGGCCTTCGTGCCACAGGCTCTGGTGGGTGTGCATCCCGGATCCGTTGTCGCCGAACAGCGGCTTGGGCATGAAGGTGGCGGTCTTGAGGTGTTCCCGGGCGAAGGTCTTCACCAGGTACTTGTACATCTGCACTCGGTCGGCCATGTCCGTGAGGGTGGAAAAGCGCATGTCGATCTCGCACTGCCCCGCGGTGGCCACCTCGTGGTGGTGCACCTCCACCTCTACGCCCGCCTCCCGCATCTTCCGGACCAGCTGGGAACGGAACTCCTGCAGGCTGTCCGTGGGGGGCACGGGGAAGTAGCCTTCCTTGTAGCGGGGCTTGTAGCCGAGGTTCGGCCGCTCGTCCCGTCCCGTGTTCCACGCCCCCTCCGCGGAGTCCACGAAGTAGTAGCCGCAGTGCACGTTCTGGTCAAAGCGCACGTCGTCGAACACGAAGAACTCCGCCTCGGGCCCCCAGTAGCTGGTGGTGGCGATCCCCGTGCGCACGAGGAACTCCTCCGCGCGCTGCGCGACCCCCCGGGGGTCACGGCTGTAGCGCTCCCGGGTCACGGGGTCGTACACGTCGCACACCAGGATCAGGGTGGGCGTCTTGCACATGGGGTCCACGCGTGCGGTACGAGGGTCCGGGACGAGGATCATGTCGCTCTCGTGAATGTCCTGGAAGCCCCGGATGCTGCTGCCGTCGAAGCCGACCCCTTCCGTGAACACGTCCTCGGACAGCTCCTCCACGGGCAGGGAGAAGTGTTGCCACCCGCCCACCAGGTCGGTGAAGCGCAGGTCCACCATCTGGATGCCCTTGCGCTCGCACAACTCCAGGACGTCCTGCGGTGTGGCCGCCGGCTGTTCCCGCACCCTCGGGCGGACTGCCGCCATCGCTCTCCTCCCTAGGTCTGCGCCGCGGGCGCCGGCTCCTCCGCGGGCCGGGGCTGGCTGCGGAGCTCCGGGATGCGTTCCAGCAGCTGCTCCAGCTTGACCCCGGTGAGGGACTCCACCAGGGCGGGCAGCTGCGCCACCACCCGCGCCACGTCCGCCGGGATCCGGGCCACCCCTGCGCCGCCCGCGTCCGCGTTCACGACCACGATGCGCTCGGTCTTGGCCAAGGGCTCAGAAACCGCGCGCGCCAGCTCCGGGAGGACCCGGACGATGAGCTCTGTGATGGCGGCCTCGTTGTACTGGCTCCAGGACTCCGCCTTCTTCCGCATGGCCTCCGCCTCCGCCAGGCCCTTCATGCGGATCACCTCCGCCTCCGCAGCGCCGCGGGCCTTGATCTCCTCGGCCCGGCCCATCCCTTCCGCCTCCAGGCGGTAGCGCTCCGCCTCCGCCAGCACCTCGGTCCGCTGGCGCTCCACCTGCGCCGGCTTGAGCACCGTGGCCAGCAGCTCTCTTTCCTTGCGCGCCACCTCGCGTTCCTCCAGCTCCGCCAGCTTCTCCCGCTCCACGATGCCCACCTGGATCTCCTCAGCCTTCACCCGCTGGGCGATCCGGTAGCGGTGGAGGTCGTAGCTCAGGTCCGCTTCCGCCCGCTTGGCCTTCACCTCCGCCTCGTACTCTGCCTTCTTCAGCTCCATGTCCCGTTGGGCCTGGGCGATGGCGGTCTCCGCCTGGAAGCGGGCTTGCTGGGCCTCTTTCTCCGCCTCCGCTTCCCCCTTCACCGCATCCCGCTTCACCTGTGCGATCCGGGGCCGGGCCAGGGCCTCCAGGTACCCCTGGGTGTCGGCCACGTTGCGGATGGTGAGGGAGAGGATCTCCATGCCCATCTTGCGCAGGTCCTCCGCGGCCGCCTCCCGCACCCGGCGCGCCACCTCCTGCCGGCCGCGGTAGATCTCCTCCACGGTGAGGGTCCCCAGCACCGCGCGCATGTGTCCCTCCACGGTCTGCAGGACGGTCTTCATCACGTCTTCCCGCGACCGGGAGAGGAACTGCTCCGCGGCGATGGCGATGCTCTCCTCGTCGCCCTTGATCTTCACCTGGGCCACCCCGTCCACGGTGACGGGTACCGCGTTCACGGTGTACACCTCCGGCGTCCGCACCTCCAGGGTCATGAGCTCCAAGGACATGCGCTGGACCTTCTCCTTGATGGGCCACACGAAGGTGCCGCCCCCGTGCACCAGCCGGTAACCCACGGTCCTCCGCCGGCCGTCCGGACCCGTCACGGTCCGGCGGCGGCCGGAGATGATGAGCACCTCGTTGGGGCCCACCTTGGTGTACCGCACCGCCCACACCACCGCGGCAGCAACCACCAGCCCCGCCAGGAGGACCCACCACACCCACGACACGGTCACCACCTCCTCACGCGCTCGGAACTGCCCTCAAACTGGCCGCGGCCCAGGGGGCCCCCAGGTGCCGGGCCCGCGGATTCCTCCAGGGCCAGCTCGGGCGGCCCCGCCACCGCCCAGGCCTCCGCCACGTGGCGTGCCACCCCCTCCCGCAGGGTCCCAGGGTCCGGTGCCACGTGCAGGCAGCCCCGCTCTGGGCAGCTGGCGAACACCAGGTGGCCCAGCTGCCGGACGGGCAGGCACACCCGGCCTGCCCCGGCTCCGTCCAACCGGACGAACCGAAGGGCAAGCCCCGTGGGTGTGCTGGCCTGCATCAGGGCACCGTGGCAGCCTTCGGAGACCTCCGCCAACCACAGGGAGGCGGGGTCTGCCAGCTTGCCGCAGAGGGCCAGCTGGCGGGAGGCGGCCTCCCACAGGGAGAGCACCCCTGCAGGGCTGTGCGGGGCGGACCAGGTAGTCTGGCCGGGGCCGAAGGCCACGAGGGTGCCGTCCTCCGGGAACACCGGCGCCCACACACCGGGTCCTTCCAGCACCGCCTCCGGGCCGTGCACGTCCAGATCCGCAAAGGACAACAGGGCCACGGTGACGGGCCCGCCGTGGCCGCCGTTGCACGACGCCAGGTAGTAGGCGTACCGGTCCCGGAGTTCCTGCAGGTCCCGGCCCCACACGCGCGGCCCGTCGGTGAGGGCCTCGTACGTGCCCCCTTGCCAGTACACGGGGACGCCAGAGCTGCGGTGCAAAAGCCAGAAGCGCGGGGGCTGCCCCGGAGCTCCCAGCCCTGCCAGGGCGCTCCGGACCAGGTCCCCCAGGACGTGCAGGTTGCCCGCCTCCAGGGTCTGGCCCGCTACCCGAACCCGGTACGCTTCGCGGACCAACACGTCCCGGGAAGCGGGCCTGGGGTTCCAGTACACGGGCAGGCGGGCCTCGGAAGCCATCCCCGGGAGCCGTACCAGGTAGAAGTACCGGGGCGTCTCCTCTCCCGACGCGTGGTGGAAGGACGGGTTCCGCACCAGTCTCACCTCCACCGGGCTCGCAGCCTGTCCCGGAAAAGCCCTGGGAGAGGTTGGACGAACTGGCCCAGACCACCCCGAAAGCCGCGCCATCGGTGGGGACTGGGGCAACGGCGTCGCGGCGTGGGCCACCGTGGCCGCCGGGGAAGGGGGAGCCGCGGCCTCCCCCCGCCTGCGCTGGAGGAATCTGCTGGGCAAGAGCGACCAGGCGGCAAACAGCACCACGAAGGCCGCCAGCCCCAACCACGCCTCCAAGGTCACCGTCCTCACCTCCTGTTCTCCGTCCTGCGGGACCTCCTCACGAGCCCGCGGCCACCCCGGGCATCGCCGCCACCAGCTCCTCCGGGTAACAAAGGGCGCCGTGTTCGGGCAGGTCCAGGCCGCTGAGCTCCTCCTCCCGCGGCGCCCTCAGGCCCACGGTCTTCTTGAGGGCCCAGAACATGAGGAACCCGGTGCCCAGGGACCAGGCGGTCACCGCGACCACCGCCACCAGCTGCGCCGCCAGCTGGCCCCACTGGCCCGTGATGAGGCCCGCCACGTTCCCGTAGGTGCCGTCCGCGAAGATCCCCACCGCCAGCATCCCCCAGAGTCCGCCCCCCGCGTGCACCGCCACCGCGCCCACGGGGTCGTCCACCTTCAGGACGCGCTCCACGAAGGCCGCGGTGAGCATCATCACGAAGGCCGCCACCGCGCCGATCACCACCGCGGCCCAAGGCGCCACATACGCGCACGGCGCGGTGATTCCCACGAGCCCCGCCAGGGCTCCGTTGCAGGCCAGAGCCAGGTCCGCCTTCCCCGTGCGGGCCAAGCTGTAGTACACCGCGGCCACCGCGCCCGCGGCCCCCGCGAGGAGGGTGTTCACCGCGATGGCCGCGATGCGAAGGTCCGTGGCCGCCAGGGTGCTGCCGGGGTTGAACCCGAACCAGCCGAAGAACAGGATGAAGGTCCCCGTCACCACGTACGCCATGTTGTGGCCGGGGATGGCGTTGGGCGTGCCGTCAGGGTTGAACTTGCCGATCCGAGGCCCCACCATGGCCGCACCCGCCAGTCCCACGAGACCACCCAGAGCGTGGACCACGCTGGAGCCCGCGAAGTCCCGGGCGCCTGCGCCCAGGGGCAGGTTGGCCAGCCAGCCGCCGCCCCACATCCAGTGGCCGTAGATGGGGTAGATGACCGCGCCCACCAGGAAGCTGTAGGCCAGGTACGCGGTGATGCGGGTGCGTTCCGCCACCGCACCGGCCACGATGGTGGCCGCGGTGGCCGCGAACACCATCTGGAAGAACCACAGCATCATGGTGCGCACGTCGTAGGCTTGCCCGGAGAGGAAGAAGCCCGACCAGCCGAGGAGGGGGTTGCCCTGTTCCAGGCCCGGAGCGGCCCCGGAGCCGCCGAACATCAGGGGGAACCCGAAGGCCCAGAAGGAGAGGGAAGCCATGCAGAAGTCCATGAAGCTCTTGGTCAGGTAGTTCACCGTGTTCTTGGACCGGATGAGGCCCGCGCCCAGCAGGGCGAATCCCGCCTGCATGAAGAACACCAGGAACCCGGCCACCAGGGTCCAGGTGAAGTTCACCGGAGCGGAGGGGTCGGCCTTCAGGGTGGCGGCCCCCGTGGGGTCTGCGGCCCACGCGGGCCCGGCAGCGTACCACACCACCACGGCCAGCAACAGGGTCCGCACCGCTCTCATCCCGTCCCCCCGAAAAAGCAAGCGACGCCCGCCAGCTCGGCGGGCGTCGCGGCCCTGCCAGTAACATACCGCAGCCCCCTACACTGTCAAGGGGACAGGAGGGGAGGGCCGGGCCACCCTGTCCTCCCCGGGTCCTGCGCAGACCCCCCGGGAGCGGAGGGAGCACCTTGCCGCAGCCGGACGTGGTGGTGGTGGGAGCCGGAGCCGTGGGGCTGTCCTGTGCGTGCGCCCTGGCGGAGCGTGGCCTCCGGGTGGTGGTCCTGGAACGGGACCGGCCCGGAGCCGGGGCCTCCTGGGGCAACGCGGGCTGGGTAGTGCCTTCCCACAGCGTCCCCCTGGCGGAGCCAGGTGCTTTGCGCCGGGGGCTGCGGTGGCTGGTGGATCCCACAAGTCCCCTGTACGTGCCCCCGGGGGCGGACCGGGCGCTGTGGGGCTGGCTGTGGCGGTTCCGGAAGTCCAGCACCTCCGCCCACGTCCTCCGGGCTCTGCCCTGCTTGGTCCGTCTCCAGCGCCGGAGCCTGCAGCTGTACCAGGACCTGGTGAACCGGGGGCTGGAGTTCGGGTTTTGCCGGGCGGGCTCCCTGTCGGTGTTTCTGGATCCCCGGGAGTACCGGTCCTTCCTCGGGGAGCTGCACTTGCTGCGGGAGCAGGGGATCTCCGCGGAGGTTCTGGAAGGGGACGCGGTGCGGGCTCGGGAGCCCTTGCTGCGGCGGGAGGTGGCGGGAGGGGTTTACTTCCCCGAGGACGCTCACCTGGACCCCGCGCGCCTGGTGCGCGCCCTGGCGGAGTACGCGCGGCAGCTAGGGGTACAAGTGCGGACAGGCTGTCCCGCGCGAGCCCTGCGCCGCCACGGCCGTGGCGTCGAGGTGGACCTGGGGGAGAACAAGCTCTACCCGCGGTGGCTGGTGGTGGCCGCGGGTGCCTGGAGCACTCCCCTCCTGCGGGCCGCGGGGCTGCGTCTGCCCGTGCTCCCGGCCAAGGGGTACAGCGTCACCCTGACGGCGCGGCCGACACCGGCAGCTCCCGTGATGCTGAGCGAGGCCCGGGTGGCGGTGACCCCTCTTGGCGGCCTGGACGGAGCGCGGCTGCGCCTAGCGGGGACCCTGGAGCTGGGCGTGTGGGAGGGAGGGGTGAACCCGCGGAGGGTGGAGGCCATCCGGCGCGCCGGAGCCCGGTACCTGCAGGTGGAGCCGGAGGGGGGCGAGGTCTGGACAGGGCTCCGGCCCTGCACCCCGGATGGGCTGCCCGTGGTGGGAAGTCCCTCGGGGTGGGACAGCCTGGTGCTGGCCACCGGCCACGGGACCCTGGGCATCTCCCTGGCTCCCGTGACGGGCGAACTCGTGGCGTCCGTGGTGGTCGGCCCGCAGGTCCGGGACCGAGGAAAAACTCCTGCAGCGGAGGGAGACCAGGGTGGCCTGGAACTGTTGAGCCCCGACCGCTTCCGCTGACCGCTTTTGCGGTCACCGCGACCCCGGTGGACGGCCGAGGAGGTGCGGGCTCAAGGCAGCGACCTCGGCTTCCACCTCCTGCGGCATGGGGTGGAGCCCGGGTGGGTACCGGTGGCCGCGGTCCACCAGGTGGGCGATGCCCGCGAGCAGCAAGGCGGAGGTGAGGTCGAAGGCGTCGTACGGGTCTCCCGGACCCGCGGCCAGGTTGAACATGGCACCGCCCGCCAGGAGGTACACCCGGCGCCCGGGCAGCTGCACCTCCTCCAGATGAGGCCGCAGCCTGCGGCTGGGGTAGCGGCGCAGGGCCTCCACGTCCAGCTCCCGGTTGGTGTGGCCCACGTTCAGCAGGAAGGCTCCGTCCCGGAGGAGGCGGAAGTGCTCCTCGCGTACCGCACCCTCCCTGCCGGTGGCGGTGACCACCACGTCCGCGCTGGCTAACGCGTCTTCCAGGCGTGCCACCTCACAGCCCGCGTACCGGGCCAAAAGTTGCCGGGTCGGGCTGAGCTCTACCACCACCGGAATACCTCCCAAGAGCCGAGCGTACTCCGCCACCCCCTGTCCCACGGGGCCGTAGCCCACCACCGCCACCCGCCTCCCGTACAGCGTGACCCTCGCCACTTCGAGGAAGGTGGTCCAGGTGACCAGGCCCACCAGGTAACGGTTGTGCAGCCCCTCCTTCAGGGGCAGGGCGTTCCAGTCCAGGACGGGAAACGGCAGGGCTACTTCCCGCAGTCGCTGGACGCCTGTGCCGGTAGCTTCCATCCCCGCCCGCACGGACGCTCCGAGCTTCCGGTTCGCCGCCGCCCGCGTGGCCAGCTCCGCGCCCATCTCACACAGGTAGTGGGGACCTTGGTCCAGGGCCCACCGGAAGCTGTCTTCCCACTCCTGGGGGGACATCTCCGCCCGAGCCCGCACCAGGGCCCCGCGGTTCTGCAGGTACCGGGACACCTCGTCCCGCACCGTGGCGGGGTTGCAGGTCACCACCACCACCCGCGCCCCGGCTTCCAGCACCGCCTCCAGCACAGGCACCGTCTTGATGTCCAGGTGTACGGAAAAAGCCATGCAGACCCCGCGGAGGTCCCGGGACCGGAAACCGTGCGCCACCCGCGCGGTGAGAGGGGTCTGCTGTCGCAGGTACTGCAGCTCGTCCGCTAAGTCCATGGGGCTTCCTTCCCACAGGGTTTTCGGGGAGCAGTTCGTGATCCCCTGCCGCAGGCTTCGCCCCAGCCTCCCCAAGAAACGCGGACACGCGGGTTCCCAAGGCACCGGCAGGAGATCCGCGGGGCCGTGGCGTACGCATCTTGCAAGCCAACTCGGAAAGGGGGGTGGTTCCGCGTGTGCGGTCCGGTGGTGATGGAAGCGGTGGCGGAGGAGGTGAGCCGGCGGGGGTTCCTCAAGGCCGCGGCGGGCGTCCTGGCGGGAGCGGTGGGCTCCCAGCTCCTGGGAGCCGGGGAGGTCATGGCGGCGCCCAGGATGGGGGGATTCCGGAGGATCCAGGACCTGACCCACACCCTGAAGCCCACCTTTCCGTCCTTCTCCGGCCAGCCGGTGTTCAAGAGCGAGGTGGCGGTGACGATCCAGAAGGACGGCTACTACGGGCTCAACATCAGCTACTTCGAGCACATCGGGACCCACATGGACGCGCCCGCCCACTTCGGGGACGGGGCACGGACCGTGGAACAGTTGCCGGCCACGGCGCTGGTGGCTCCCGTGGCGGTGGTGCACATCCACGAGCGGGCCAGCAAGGACCACGACGCACAGGTGACCCCCGACGACGTGCGGGCGTGGGAACGGAAGTACGGCAGGCTCCCAAGGGGTGCCGCGGTGTTCATGCACAGCGGCTGGGAGTCCCGGGTGGGGAGCTCCCAGGCCTTCCGGAACCCCGACGGCGCGGGCGTGATGCACTTCCCGGGCTTCCACCCCGACACCGTGGAGTTCCTCCTGCGGGAGCGGGAGGTGGTGGGGATCGGGGTGGACACCCTGAGCCTGGACTTCGGGCCGTCCAAGGACTTCAAGACGCACCGTACCTGGCTGCCCGCCAACCGCTGGGGCCTGGAGAACCTGGCCAACTTGGCCCGCATCCCGCCCGCGGGCGCGTGGGTGTTCGTGGGAGCTCCCAAGGTGGCGGGCGGCTCGGGAGGGCCCTGTCGGGTGTTCGCCCTTTGGTAGGGACCGGGCACGGCTCCCCGGGCAAGGAGGGGAGGGGGGAGGGCGCGTAACAAGACCCCCGAGGGCCCTGCGGGGAGGTGGTGCCCATGAAGATCACGTACTTCGGGCACGCGTGCTTCCTCCTGGAGAGCCGGGAAGGGAGGCGGATCCTCATCGACCCCTTCCACCCTCAGGTGGGTTATCCCGTGCCGCGGGTGGCTGCGGACCTGGTGCTGGTCAGCCACGAGCACTCCGACCACAACTACGTGGAGATGGCCACGGGTTCGCCCCGGGTGATCCGCGGCCTGCGGGAGGGCGGGAGGGAGCACGCGGACGTGCGGGAGACCGTGGAGGGCGTGCGGGTGGTGGCCATCCCCACCTACCACGACGGAGCGCACGGAGCGCAGCGGGGCAAGAACGCCATGTTCCGCATCGAGGTGGACGCGTTGAAGATCCTGCACTGCGGGGACCTGGGCCACGACCTGGAGGGTGCCAACTTTCACGAGGGCGCCTACAAGGGAGCCCTCAAGCCGGATATCCTCATGGTGCCCGTGGGCGGACACTTCACCATCGACGCCCGCACCGCGGAGCTGGTGGTGAACCGTCTGCAGCCGCGGGTGGTGATCCCCATGCACTACCGCACGGAGGCCAACCCCACGTGGCCCCTGGCACCCGTGGACGAGTTCCTGGCGGGCAAGCGCAACGTCACCCGGGTGGGCCACCGGGTGGAGGCCACTCCCCTGCCCAGCTACCGGGAGATCTGGGTGATGGACTGGAAGGAGAAGACCCCGTGACCTCCCGGAGCGTCCTCGCCCGGGTGGAGATCCCGCGGGGGAGTCGCAACAAGTACGAGTGGGACCACGTCCGGGGCATCCGGCTGGACCGGGTCCTGTACTCCCCCCTGCACTACCCCGCGGACTACGGATTCCTGGAGGACACCCTGGCGGAGGACGGCGACCACCTGGACGTGCTGGTGTTCACCTTCGAGCCCACGTTCCCGGGGTGCCTGGTGGAGGTGCGCCCCATCGGCGTCCTGGACATGCGGGACGAGAAGGGCCGGGACCAGAAGATCCTGGCGGTCCCCGTGGCGGACCCGCGCTTCGACGGGGTGGCGGACCTGCAGGGGGTGCCCGCCCACTTCCTCCGGGAGGTGGAGCACTTCTTCGCGGTGTACAAGGAGCTGGAGCGCAAGCCGGTGGAGATCTACGGGTGGGGCGGAGCGGAAGAGGCCTGGCGGCTCGTGGAGGAGGCCCAGCGCAGGGCCCGTGGGGTGCAGTAGGCCACGCCGGGAGTCGCGGGGCGATTTCGGAAGACCCCGGCGCACTTTCCGGGATGGGCTACTCGGGCGGGGTGCGTCCTCCCCGCGTCGCCCCGTACACCGCGATGCCCAGCCACACGGCGTTCACGAAGGCCGAGGGGATCGCGCCGTAGTACAGGCTGTTCAGGCCCAGCAGCACGCTGCCCGCGGCGTTCAAGCCCTGGTACAGCAGGCTGCCGCCGTGGACCCGCCGGCTGGACACGAGGAAGTACGCGAACAACAGCACCGCTGCCCCGAGCCAGCCGAGGACGTCCACCCACGCCACGCCTACACCTCCGCGAGCCACCGCAGCAGGGTGCGGACGCCGAAGCCGGTAGCCCCCTTGGGCAGGTGAGGCGCCTGTCCCTCCTGCTTGTCCAGGAAGGCGACCCCCGCGATGTCCAGGTGCGCCCACGGGTGCGGACCCACGAACCGGCTGAGGAAGGCCGCCCCCTTCTGCGCTCCCCCGTACCGGCCCGCGGAGTTCTTCCAGTCCGCCACCTCGCCGCGCATGGCCTCCACGAACTCCTCGTACAGGGGCAGCTCCCACAGCCGTTCCCCCGCGCGGGCACCCGCCCGCACCAGGCTCGCCACCAGCTGCGGCTCGTTCCCCAGGACCGCGGCCGCGTGGTGCCCCAAGGCCACGATGGCGGCGCCCGTGAGGGTGGCCACGTCCACCACCCCGTGGGGCCGGTAGCGCCGCGCGTAGGCCAGGCAGTCCGCCAGCACCACCCGTCCCTCCGCGTCGGTGTTGGTGATCTCGATGGTCTGGCCGTCCAGGGCCCGGACCACGTCCCCCGGCTTGAACGCCGCCTCGCCCAGGAGGTTCTCCACCGCGCCCACCACACCCACCACCCGGTGGGGCACCCCCAGGTGCGGAAGGGCCCGCAGGCACGCCAGCACCACCGCGGCTCCCGCCATGTCCGCCTTCATGGCTTCCATGCCCTCATGGGTCTTGATGTCCAGGCCGCCGGCGTCGAAGGTGACGCCCTTGCCCACCAGGGCGTACGTGCGGCGGGCCCGGGGCGGCCGGTATTCCAGGACGATCATCTGAGGAGGCTGACGGCTGCCCGCGCCCACCGCCAGGAGGGCTCCCGCCCCCATGCGCCGCAGCTGCTGGGGCCCGAAGACCGCCACCCGGAGGTCGAGCTCGCGGGCCAGGCGGCGCGCCGTCTGGGCCAGGAAGACGGGGTGTACCTCGTTGGGCGGTCCGTTCACCAGGTCGCGGGCGAAGCAGGTGGCTTCTGCCAAGAGCTGCGCCCGGCGCACCGCGGGCGCAGCTCCGGGGACTGCGGCCACCTCCACGGCCTCCAGGCCTGGGCCTTCAGGGGCCTTGTACTGCGTGTACCGGTACGCGCCCAACAGGGCTCCTTCTACCAAGGCCTCGGCCACCTCCGGGGTCGCGGGGAAGCTGCCGGGCCAAAGCCCCAGGCGCTTGGCGCCCACCGCCTGCGCGTGGCGGGCTGCCACCGCCGCGGCCCTGCGGGCCGCCTGGGAGGTGTCCTGCTCCGGCCCGGTCCCCACCAGGAGCACCCGCGGCGTGGAGAGGCGGCCGTGGGTGAACAGCTGGAGGACGGAGTCCCGTTTGCCCTCGAAGCGGTCCAGCTGCACGGCCTCCCGCAGCCAGCCGCCTAGGGCCTCGTCCAGAGGCTGCAGGCCCGCCAAGGGGTCGGGAGGCCGCACGGGCACGGCGAGGACGTCGCAGGTGACCCGGCTCCACGGCCGGGTGGAAGCCACCACCCTCACGGTGTTCCCTCCTCCGCGGTGCGCGTTTGTTCCACCACCAGACACGTCCCGACCCCGTGGCAGTGGGAGGCCGTCAACAGGTTGACCCGGGCGCCCGCGGGGCGGTCCACCACGCGGCGCAGGGCCTCCTGCAGTTCCGCCACGGGGACGGTACCCACTCCGAACACGAAGTGCCGGCACGGAAACTGCACCAAGGGGATTTCGGAGTGGGCCTGCACGGTGCTGCCCAGGTCCCAGGTGCGGGCTCCCCGGGTGGCGGGGCAGATCTCCGGCTCCGGGCAGGTGGCGGGGCAGCGCCACGCCGCCTCGCTCAGGTACCGGCGGTCCTGGAGGGTCACGTCGTAGGGCACCGGGTAGGAGCCGTGGAGGGGTTCCCGGCGGACCCGCAGGTCGGGACGGAGACGGAGCAGGGAAGCCACCAGCCACTCCGCCAGGACGTGAGGTGCGAAGGGGGCGGGCACCAGCTGCGCGTCCGGCGGGGCCTGGGGCACGTAGTCCACCAGGTACGCCACCCAGTCCGCGGTCACCACCCGGACTTTGCCCGCCAGCTCCGCCTGGGCCCGGCAGCCGGGGTTGCGGTCCACCACCACCAGGCTCCCGCACCGCAGCCGGTCCCGCTCGGCGGCTTTCAGGAGCTGGCGTGCGTGGAAGCACCCGTAGCACCCGCCTCCGAGGACCACCACCTCCGTGGCCTGCGCTGGGAAAGCGGTGGGGGCGGTCACGGACGGTCCGGTCTCGGACCGCCCCCAGGACCGCGGGGCGCTTGGGGAGTGGGCCGGTCTTCCGGGCCGGAGGTCCTTCCGGGGTGCGCTTCGAGGTCCAGGGAGCGGCCTACGCCCCGGGCCCGGGCGCGCTCGTACACGAGACGGGCCGCCACCACGTCCTCCAGGGCCACGCCCTGGGAGCAGAACAGGGTCACTTCCTCCGGAGCCGTGCGGCCCGGAGCCCTCCCCGCCACCACCTCCGCCAGCTCCACGGCCCGGTCCCACTGGAAGCGCCCTTCCCGGGCGGCCTGGATGAGGTCCCCGCACTCCCCCTGGGCCTGCGCCAGGTCGTCCACCACCACCCGGTGTGCCAGGGCCACGGCGTCTCCGTCCAGCTCCCGACGGTGGGCCCAGTTGGAGCCCGCGGCGTTCACGTGCACCCCCGGCCGCAGCCAGCGGCCCAGGAGTACGGGTTCGCGGGAGGTGGTGATGGTGCACACCACGTCCGCCTCCCGCACCGCCTCCTCCGCGGAGGAGGCGGCGGAGATGGGCACGCCGAGGAGTTCCCGCATCTCCGCGGCGAACCGCTCGCGCCGCTCCCGGGTGCGGCTGTACACCCACGCCTGCTGGACGGGTCGCACCGCACACACCGCCTCCAGCTGGGTGCGGGCCTGCCAGCCTGCGCCCAGGACGGCCACGGTACGAGCCTCAGGGCGGCTCAGGACGCGGGTGGCGAGCCCCGTGGCCGCACCCGTGCGCCGCTGTCCCAGGGTGTCCGCCTGCATGAGGGCCAGCAGCCGGCCCGTCTGGTCGTACAGGAGGACCAGGAACCTCCCGCCCTCCCGGGAGGTGGTGTAGGCCTTCAGGCCCATCACCCCGCCGCCGGCCCAGGCCGCGGACATCACGTGCAGCACGGTGCCCGAGGGCAGGGCTGCCCGGGTGCGGGGGACGTTCACCGCCTGTCCCTCCGCCTTGTCCCGAAAGGCGGCCTCCAGGGCGTCCACCAGCTCCGCCACGGAGACCAAAGACGCCACCTCGGACTCCGTCAGGAACAGGGTCATGCCTGCACCAACTCCTCCACCACCGCCGCCAGGCGCGAGGCCGCGGGGCCCGTCACCTCCAGGTACGCGTCCCACCGCCGACGCAGCTCCAGCGTCTGTGGGGTCCACGCGCCCAGGAGCTGTCCTTCCCAGGGCGGGACCTCGGGGTCCAGGGCCGCCCGGTCCAGGTAAGCCAGGGCGTCGTCGAGGAAGGTCCGCACGCTGTGCGCGTCCAGCCCGGGGGCGTGGAAGGGTTCCCCGGAGAGCTCCTCGCACAGGGCCACCAACACCCGCGCGGTGGCGGCCAACACCGCCAGGGAGCGGACCTCGTGCCAGCGGGCCTGGATGTTCGTGGAGGCCGGGTCGGCCTGGCGTTGCGCCCGCATCTCCGCCATCCAGCCGTCCGCCACCCCCACCAGGGCGGCCGCGGCGCGCCGCAGGACTTCTCCAGGTTCGGGCTGCCGGAAGGCCGCGCGTCCCACCGCCACCACCGTCTCGTGCACCTTGGCCACGTAGGGCGGGGTCACGATGCGGGGCATGAGGACCTCCCGCTCGTACACCCCGTGCGCCACCAGGGGCAGGTTCTCGGAGGTGACGCGGTCGGGGAACTGGTCTCGGAAGGACGCGCGGAGCCGCTGGCCCCGGGCCCCCAGGAGTTCCACCGCCAGCCGGAGGGGCACGAACACCCCCGCACCCCACAGCATGGCCCAGAAGAACCACCGGTCCCAGCCGAACACCGCGGCGGTGGCGGAGAAGCCCGCCCCGCAGCCCACGAGCAGGTAGCGGCCGAACCGCCGCCGGCTCTCGCCGGGGGCCAGCTGTGCCACCCACAGGTTCAGGTGCCTCACGCCACCAGGCGCTCCAAGGTAACCGCGTCCAAGCGCCGGAGGACGGCGGTCACCAGCCTCACGGTGTTGTCGAAGTCGTCCCGGTGCAGGACCGCGTTGTGGCTGTGGATGTACCGCACGGGAGCTCCGATGACGATGGACGGGACGCCCACCCCGAAGGTGTGGATGCGGCCCGCGTCGGTACCGCCGCGGGAAACCCGGTCGAACTGGTAGGGGATCCCTTCCGCCTCCGCGGTCTCCACCACCAGGTCCCGCAGCCGGACGTGGGGGATCATGGTGGCGTCGTACAGGAGGATGACGGGGCCCTTCCCCAGCTTTCCCTGGGCTTCGTCCGGCTTGACCCCCGGGGTGTCGCCCGCGATCCCGGTGTCCAAGGCGATGCCCACGTCGGGCTGGACCAGGTAGCTGGAAGTCTGGGCGCCTCGCAGCCCCACCTCTTCCTGCACGCTGGCCACGCCGTACACGGTGTTGGGGTGCTCCTCCCCCTGGAGGGCCCGCAGGATCTCCACCACCGCCGCGCACCCGAAGCGGTTGTCCCACGCCTTGGCCACCAAAAGCTTGGGGTTTTGCAGGGCGGTGAAGGGGGAGTCGGGTACTATGGGGTCGCCGGGCCGGATCCCGAACCGTTCGGCCTCCTCCCGGCTTCCCGCGCCCACGTCGATGTACATGTCCTTGGCGTCCACGGGTTTCTTGCGTTCTTCTTCGTCGAGGAGGTGGGGCGGCTTGCTGCCGATGACTCCCAACACGGGGCCCTGCCGGGTCCACACCCGCACCCGTTGGGCCAGCATGACCTGGGACCACCAACCCCCCAGGGTCTGGAACTTCAGGTAGCCCTCGTCCGTGATGCGGGTCACCAGGAACCCGATTTCGTCCATGTGGCCGGCCACCATGACCTTGGGATGCGGGCTGGTGCCCTCCTTCCGGGCCACTAGGCTTCCCAGGCGGTCCTGGAGGATCTCGCCCAGGGGGCTGAGGTACTTGCGCAGCACCGCCCGCACGGGCTCCTCGAAGCCGGGCACCCCTGGGGCTTCCGTGAGCTCGCGGAACATCTCAAGAACCCGGTCCGTCATGCTTCCCTCCCTCTTGGCCCGCGCCGCCCGCCCGTGCCTGGGGTCCCGCGGTCCCGCCGGGGCGGCCGCCACCCATGATACCGGATCCGCTCCTCTAGCAGGGTTCTGGGGGGCCGGGGTCGTACATGGGACCTGTCTACGGAAAAGTCCTCGGGCGGAGGGAGCCGGGACCCCGGGGTCGCGGCGACTCCCGGGTCTGGAAAGGACAGAACCCGGCGTCCTGAAAGCCCTCAGGAGGTTTCCCGATGGAACGCGCACTGGCCTACGCGCGGGAGCGCCGCGCTTCCTTCCTGGAGGAGCTGAAGGAGTGGCTGGCCATCCCCAGCGTGAGTACCCTGCCCGAGCACGGCCCGGACTGTGAACGCGCGGCGCGCTGGCTGGCGGACCAGCTCCGCAGGGCCGGGCTGCGGCGGGTGGAGGTCGTCCCCTCCCAACGGCAACACCCCCTGGTGTACGGGGAGTGGGGAGGGCTTCCCGGCGCGCCCACGGTGCTGGTGTACGGGCACTACGACGTCCAGCCCGCGGACCCGCTGGAACTGTGGGAGAGCCCCCCCTTCCAGCCGACGGTGCGGGGCGACAACCTGTACGCCCGGGGAGCCTCCGACGACAAGGGCCACGTGTTTGCCACGGTCAAGGCCCTCCAGAGCCTGCTGGCCACGGACGGGCTGCCCGTGAACGTCAAGGTGCTGGTGGAGGGGGAGGAGGAGAGCAGTGGCGCGGAAATCGCCCGGTACGTGCCGCGGCACCGGCGCCGTCTCCGGGCGGACTGCGCCTTGGTGATGGACTCTGGGTTCGTGGCGCCGGGCATCCCGTCCATCACCGTGGGGCTGCGGGGGATCCTGTACACAGAGGTGGAGGTCCGCGGGCCGGCCACCGACCTGCACTCGGGCACCTTCGGGGGCGCGGCGCCCAACCCCTTCCACGAGATGGTGCGGCTGCTGGCCTCCCTGCGGGACCGCCGCGGCCGGATCCGCATCCCGGGCTTCTACAAGCCGGTGCGGGAGCCCTCGGAGGCCGAGCGGGCCGCGTGGCGGGACTTGCCCATCCGGGAAGAGGACTTCGCCCGCAGCATCGGAGCCCGCGGTGTGGTGGGGGAGGAAGGGTACTCCCTCCTGGAACGGCTGTGGGTGCGCCCCACCCTGGAGATCCACGGCATGGGGGGCGGGTTTGCAGGACCGGGGGCGAAGACCGTGCTGCCTAGCCGGTGCGTGGCCAAGGTCAGCATGCGCCTGGTGCCGGACCAGAACCCCGACCGGGTGTACCGGGCCTTCGAACGGTACCTGCTCCGCAACGCCCACCCCGCGTACGAGGTCACCGTCCGAAAGGTGCACACGGGCCGGCCCTGGGTGGTTTCGCCGGAGGAGCCCGCGGTGCAGGCGGCGGCGCGGGCGTGGGCTGCCACCTACGGCGCACCCGCGCGGTTCGTGCGCATGGGCGGCTCGGTCCCCGTGGTGGACCTGTTCAGCCGGGTCCTGGGGCAGCCGGTGGTGGTCACGGGCTTCGGACTGCCGGACGACAACCTGCACGCCCCCAACGAAAAGGTGAGCCTGCCCCTGCTGTGGGGCGGAGTGGAGGCGGTGATCCGGTTCCTCTACGAACTCCGCGGGGCCGCCTGAGCTTCCCCCGCGGGGGGGCGGTGGACGATACTGCTGGGGGATGCGGATCCTGCGGGTGGCCCTGGCTCAGATGAACCCCGTGGTGGGGGACCTGGAGGGCAACGTCCGCCGCATGGTGGAGTACATCCACCGGGCCCGGCAAGCCCAGGCCCACGTGGTCCTCTTCCCGGAGCTGGCGGTCACCGGGTACCCTCCGGAGGACCTGCTCCTCAAGCCGGACTTCGTGGAAGGCAACCTGGCCGCGGTGCAGGAACTCGCGCGGCACGCCACGGACCTCGTGGCGGTGGTGGGTTTCGCGGACCGCGCCAACTACCTGTACAACGCCGCCGCGGTGTGCGCGGGCGGCCGAGTCCAGGGGGTGTACCACAAGCGGCTGCTCCCCAACTACGGGGTGTTCGACGAGAAACGGTACTTCGCCCCGGGCCAACAAGCCCCCGTGTTTCTGCTGGGCGACCTGCCCGTGGCGGTGAACATCTGCGAGGACATCTGGTTCCCGGACGGGCCCTGCGCGGTGCAGGCCCGGGCCGGGGCCTTGGTGGTGTTCAACATCAACGGGTCTCCCTACCACCGGGGCAAGTGGCGGGAGCGGGAGGAGATGCTGCGGACCCGGGCCCGGGACTGCGGGGTCGTCCTGTGCTACGTGAACCTGGTGGGCGGGCAGGACGAGCTGGTCTTCGACGGAGACAGCGTGGTGGTGGACCAGACCGGGCGCGTGCTGGCCCGGGCCCCTCAGTTCGAGGAGACCCTGCTGGTGTGTGACCTGGATGTGGCCGCAGCCCGGCGACAGCGGGCGCGGCGCACGGGGGTGGACGAGGCGGAGCGGTTCCCCGTGGGCGACGTCGCCCTGTGCCCCGCCGTCCCCGTGGAGGTCCCCCTCCGGGAGCCCAGCGCGCCCGTATCCCCCCTGGTGGCAGAACCCCTCCCCGACCTGGAGGAGGTGTACCGGGCCCTGGTGGTGGGGACCCGGGACTACGTCCGGAAGAACGGATTCCGGCAGGCCTTCGTGGGGCTTTCGGGGGGAGTGGACTCGTCCTTGGTGGCGGCGGTGGCCGCGGACGCCCTGGGGCCGGAGGCGGTGGTGGGGGTCTCCATGCCCTCCCCGTACACGTCCGGGGAGAGCGTGCGGTACGCGGAGGAGCTGGCCCGCAACCTCGGCATCCGGCTTTTGACCCTGCCCATCCGGGGTCCGTTCGAAGCCTACCTGGAGGCCTTGCGGCCAGCCTTCCAGGGGCGCGAGCCGGACGTCACGGAGGAAAACCTGCAGGCCCGGATCCGGGGGAACTACCTCATGGCCCTCACCAACAAATTGGGCGGGGTCGTCCTGACCACGGGCAACAAGAGCGAGCTCAGCGTGGGCTACGCCACCCTGTACGGCGACATGGCGGGCGGGTTCGCGGTGCTGAAGGACGTGCCGAAGACCCTGGTGTACGCCCTGGCGCGCTGGCGGAACCGGAAACAGCCCGTCATCCCCGAGGGCGTCCTCACCCGGCCGCCCACCGCGGAGCTGCGGCCCGGCCAGACGGACCAGGAGACCCTCCCTCCCTACGAGGTCCTCGACCCCATCCTGGAGCTGTACGTGGAGCAGGACACTCCCCCGGAGGACATCGTCCGGGCGGGCTTCGACCCGGAGACGGTGGCCAAGGTGGTGCGCATGGTGGACCGCAGCGAGTACAAGCGCCGCCAGGCACCGCCCGGCGTGAAGATCACCCCCAAGGCCTTCGGCCGTGACCGGCGCCTGCCCATCACCTCCTGGTACCGGGCCTGGGCGCGGGTGGAAGCCGCCCCCGCGAGGCCCACCGGGGCGTCCTGAAGCCCTCCATGGCGCGGGTCCTCAGCGTGGCGCACACGCGCACGGAGACCGTGCAGATCGTCTTCCCCGAGCACACCAACGCCCGCGGGTCCCTGTACGGCGGGCGGATGATGAGCTGGATCGTGACCGTGGGGACCCTGGCGGCTTCCCGGCTCGCCCGGGGCGTGGTGGTCCTGGGCTCCATGGACGCGCTGGACTTCCTGCACCCCGTGCTGGCCGGTCAGATCCTCCAGCTGGCCGCCACCGTCCCCCTGGTGGGCCGGTCGTCCTTGGAAGTGGACGTGGAGGTGTACGCGGAGGACGCCGCCACGGGCGCCCGAAACCTCGCCACGCGGGCCTCCCTGGGCTTCGTGGCGGTGGACGGAGACGGTCGGCCGCGTCCGGTGGACGTTCAGGTGGTGGCTTCAGGGCCCGAGGAACAGCAAGCGCAGGAGGAGGCGCGCGGGCGGCGGGACCGGAGGCGGGCGCGCCTGGCCGGCCGGCGCCGCCCGGAGCCGGAGGAGCCGCCTCCCCGCCACCACCTGGAGACCTGCCGGGTGGTGTTCCCGGAGGACGCGGTGGTGGGCAACCTCATGTTCGCGGGCAAGCTGGTCATGGACCTGGACGAGGTAGCGTCCATCGTGGCCATGCGGTACGCCCGGGGCCCGGTGGTCACAGCCTCGGTGGACGCGTTGGACTTCGTCCACCCCATCCGGGTGGGACAGGTGGTGCACTACCGGGCTGCCCTCAACCACGTGGGCCGCAGCTCCATGGAGGTGGGGGTACGGGTGCTGAGCGAGGACCCCCTTTCCGGGGAGGTTCACCACACCTGCAGCACCTTCGTGACCATGGTCCACACCGACTTGCAGGGGCGGCCGCAGGCCTTGCCGCCGTACGAGCCGCAGACGGAAGCGGAGCGGCGGCGGTGGCAGGAGGCGGAGCTGCGCCGCCAGACCCGGCAGGCGCGGTTGCGGGGGCTGCGGTGACCGGCCTGTGGTGGGCGGCGGCCTTGAGCTTGGTGCCGTGGGTGGAGCTGCGCGGTTCCATCCCCTTGGCCTTGGCCCTCGGGTACCCTCCCGCCGTGGCGTTCGCGGTGTGTACGGGGGTGAACCTGCTGGCGATCCCTGTGGGGTGGCTAGTTCTCGACTGGTGCTACACCCGCTGGCTGTCCCGCTTCCGGTGGCTCCGCGGACAGGTGGAGCGGGTGCGGCGGCGGGGAGAGGGGTACGTCCACCGGCACGCGGCGCTGGGCCTGGCCCTGTTCGTGGCCGTACCGTTACCCGGCACCGGGGCGTACGCGGGCACCCTGCTGGGCTGGCTGCTGGGTCTCTCTCGGCTCCGGGTGTGGGGCGCGGTGGCTGTGGGGGTGGTGGCGGCGGGGGCGGTGGTGACGGCCGCGGCCACAGGGCTCGTGGCGGGGGTCCGGTGGCTGCTGCGGTAGGCTGTCCGACGCGCTTTTCCGAGAAGTTTTCCTCCGCACGTCGGCCACCGCTCCGCCGCAGTCCCCGTGAAGTCCCTTGACCCCCTGGCCCGCTTGTCCTTAGCATGGTCCTGATCCGAGAACCGTCCCTGGGCGGGGCGTGCGCCACGCCCGGGGACGTGTGTGTTTGGGGGTTGAGACCGCGGCGACGCGACAAACCGGAGGGCGCCCATGGACACGGTGGGACACCACTACATCGTGGAAGCCTCGGGGTGTGACCCGGAGGTCATCGGCAAGGTGGAACGCGTAGAGCAGATCCTCACCCGGGCCGCGGAGGTAGCCGGGGTCCAGATCTGGGCCATCTCCTTCCACCGCTTCTCCCCCGTGGGCGTAAGCGGGGTGGTGGTCATCTCCGAGTCTCACCTGTCCGTCCACACGTGGCCGGAGACGGGCTACGTGGCCCTGGACATCTACACCTGCGGGGAGGACGCCAAGCCGGAGGCCGCGGTGGAGTACGCCCTGGGGGAGTTCGGGGCCAAAAACGTGCACATCACGGAGGTGACCCGAGGGCTGGACGAGGGGGACCGGGTGTACTTCCACAGCATCGTCACCTGGGAGGAGGAGCGCCTCCCCAAAGCCGCGGTCCCGGTCCCGCGGCCGCGCCCCAAGCGCAAGGCCGCGGCGCGCCGGCCCTCCGGTCGGTAACAGGGGACCCAGGGGAGCCGTCGGCGCGGGAGGGTCCCAGGAAAGCCGCAGGCGGATGGGAGGCGGGAGGTTCGCGGGGCCGGGGTCCCCAAAGATCGGGACGCGGTTCTCGGCTTGGTCCAGGCAGGCGGGAGCGCCGGGACGGTGCTGCTGAACGTCGTCGGCCCCGTGGTCCTGCTGGTCCTCACCGGCTACCTGCTGGGGCGGTACCGCCCCGTGGAAGTCTCTTCCCTGGCGCCGGTGTCCATGTACCTGTTCGCTCCGGCCCTGGTGTTCCAGTCCCTCACCCACTCCCCGCTCACCGCGGGCTACGCGCCGCGGCTCCTGGCCGCCTGCGCGCTGCACCTGTTGGCCATGCTGGGGCTGGGCCTCGCCGCTTCCCAGGCCCTGGGCCTGCACGGTCCCCGGCGGGCCGCGTTCCTCCTCCCCACCTTTCACTACAACGCCGGCAACTACGGCCTCCCCGTGGCCCTGTTCGCCTTCGGCCCGCCCGGGTTCCAGGCGGCCACCCTGATCTTCGTGGTGAACGCCACCGTGGCCAACTTCACCGCGGGCGTGACCGCGGCGTGGGGCAGCCGGGGAGGGTTGCGGCGGGCGGTGTCCGACATGTTGCGGCTGCCCTTGAGTTACGCGGTGGTGGCGGCGGTGGGGGTCCTGGTCACGGGCTGGAAGGTGCCCCAGTGGCTGGAGCGCACCGTGGACATCCTGGCTTCGGGGGCGGTCCCCCTGCTGGTGGTCACCTTGGGGATCCAGCTGGCGCAGGGCAGAGGGGTGCAGCCTTCCGTGGGGCTGTTCACCGCAGGCGTCCTGCGTCTGGTGGCTTCCCCCGCGGTGGCCGCGGGGGTGGCGGGTCTGGTGGGCCTGGAGGGGACGAGCCGGGACGTGTTCGTCCTGGTAGCCGGCATGCCTGCGGCGGTGAACACCTTCCTGTTCGCCTCCGAGTTCGGCTGCGAGCCCGGCTTCGTGGCCAGCGCGGTGTTCACCACCACCCTGGCCAGCTTCGTGACGGTGAGCGCCCTCCTGTACCTCCTCCTGTGAGGGTCAGGGGACGGCCAGGGAGGCGATCCCGGACGCCGCACCAGCTCCCGCAGGAGGAAAGCACCACGGAGGTGCAGCGGCGGGCGGGGGATCCAATCCCGGGAACCCAGCTGGACAGCACCCGGACGAGGAGGACCAGGCTGTACGTTGACGAACTCCGCCCCGGACCCCACGCCAGTTTCCGTGGACCCGGAGGGCACCCTGCGGGAAACTCAGAGGGCCCCGCACCGCGGGGCCCTCTGCACGCGACCCGGAACCGCTGGGTTCAGAGGGGCGTGACGTTGGCGGCCTGCGGGCCCTTCCGGCCGTCCACGATGTCGAACTGCACCCGCTGGCCCTCCTGGAGGGTGCGGTAGCCGTCCATGTTGATGGCGGTGTAGTGAACGAACACGTCCTTGCCGCCGTCCACGGAGATGAAGCCGTAGCCCTTCTCCGCGTTGAACCACTTCACCGTGCCTTGTGCCATTCCCTTGCTCCTTTCGGCCTTGCCTTGGATTTTGAGCCTCCCGCCCGGGCGAGGGCTCCGGCCGAGCGTAGCACGCCAGAAGCCCCCTGTCAAACGCGACACCGACCTGGCTACGACAGGACCCAGCGGAGGGTTCCGGACTCCACGGTCCACCGGACCTCCCCCGCCTCCAGCAGGTACGCCAGGTGCGCCAGGATGGTGGCCCGCAGGAGGAAGTAGGTGGCCGGATTGTCGGGCGGCGACTTCAGGGTAGCGGCCACCCGGTGCACTACCTCGTCGGAGGTAGCGCCCCTCCCCACCGCCCCCCGGACGCGTTCCGTACTGGCCCGCACCGCCTTTCGGTTGGCTTCCACAACGCGGGCCAGCTCTCCGCGGGAGACGGGGTTTCCGTGGCCCGGCACGAACCACTCGTAGGGCCAGTCCTGGATGCGGTCCAGGGTCTGGAGCTGGCCCGAGACCTCGTGGGTGAAGGGGACCTCGTACTTTTCCAGGACCTCGGGGCCGAAGAAGGCGTCCGCGGTGTAGCACACGGGCCCGCACCCCACGGCTGCCTGCCGCACCGCGTGGCCGTCTGCGCGGTGCACCCGGAGCCGGAGTCCCACCACCTCCAGCTCGCCGTCTGCGGTGTCGTACACGTGGTGTACGGGGGACGGCCTCGCCAGGAGCCACTTGGTCTGCAGGGCTTCCGGAGGCCGTGCCCCGTACAGGGAGAAGGGCTCCAGGTACGGGTACCGCAGCACCGCTTCCTCGAAAACCGGGGCCCACACCTCCAGGTCCGGGAGCTGGCGGCACAGGGAGTCGTTGCCCCCGTAGTGGTCTGCGTGGGCGTGGGTGACCACCACCGCCCGCAGCCGCAGGGAGCGGGCCCGCACCGCCCGCAGGAGGCGGCGCCCTGCGTCGCGGTCGGGCCCGCTGTCCACGGCCACCGCGTCCCCTCCGGGTCCCCACACCACACCCACGTTTACCCCGCCGGGTAGGTACGCACACCCCTCCGCGAGCTCCACCAGCTCCGGCACCTTCTGCCTCCGTCAGAGAGATTCGACCGCGGCGGGGGTGGTCCTGGTGCGACAGGGTCAAGGGGAAGGGCCCGGGGCGCCGGTGGCGAAACCTGTACGGGGAGGTGCCGCGTGGCGTACTACCTGGTGCGTGCCCGGCCTCGCGCAGACCGGGTGGATGAGCTCCGCCGCAGGCTCGCGGGCGGGGAGTTCGCTACTTTGCGCCCCTTCGGCCACGCCCTCACCCGGGCCCTGAAAGGGGCGCGGCTCGACCCCGCCACGGGGGAGGCGGTCTGGGAGGAGGAGGACTACTGTTCTCCGCCGCTGGCCATGGAGCGGGAGGCGGTCCTGGACCGGTACTTCCAAGACCTGCGGGTGCAGCGGGTGGAAGAGGGCCGGGGATGGGCGGCCATCTCGCACCTGCCGCCCTTTTGGGGTCCGACGGAGGGTCCGTAGCAAGCACGGCCCCCTGGAACCTGTCCCGGGTGGTGTCAGCGAGGCGCCCGGCAGGTGAGCACGGGCGCGGAGGCCCGGCGCAGGACGTATTCCGCCACGCTGCCCAGGAGTACGTGGGCCAGCCCCGTCTGCCCCCGGGTCCCCATGCACACGAGGTCCACCCCGAGTTCCTCTGTGGCCTGCACCAGCCCGCTCCCCGGGAAGCCCAGCCGCACCTCCACGCCCTCCCCTTCCCCGGCCACGGAACGCAGCCGCCGGGTGGCGCGGTCCACCAGGTAGTCGCGGATCTGGGCGCCCACCGCGGGCTCCATGATCTCTCTCGGCACCGTGGCGAAGGTCTCCGGGTCCAGCTCCACCACGTGCAGCAACACGAGTTCCGCCTGACACGCCTGCGCCAGGGTCCGGGCCCACGCCACGGCCTCCTGGGCCGGGACAGAGAAGTCCGTGGCGGCCAGGATCCTCCGCACCTGGGGAGGGCGGTGGGGGCGCACGGTGAGCACGGGCACCGGGCTCGTACGCACCACGTGCTCCGCCACGCTGCCGAAGAACACCCGGGCCAGCCCGGTGCGGCCGTGGGTGCCCACGCACACCAGGTCCGCTCCGAGTTCCGTGCACGCCTGCGGGATCACCTGGCGGGCGGGACCCTCCCGCACCGCCACCTCCCCGCCCCCGAAGCGCTGGGACCAGCGGCCGAGTTCTTCTCGGGCCCACCGTTCCGCGGCGTCCCGTAGCGCGCGGGCACTGGCCGCGGAGTCCGAAAGCGCCTCCGGCAGGGCCCACCACTCGGCCTCGAGGGCGTGCAGGAAGGTGACCCGGGCACCGAACCGCTGGGCCAACCAGGCGGCCCACTGGGAAGAGGACGCGGAGGCTTCGGAGAGGTCCGTGGCGGCTATGATGTGGCTGACCTTGTGCTGCACAGGTCCCTCCTTTCTACAAGGGATCCCTCCCGCGGCCCACACCGCATACCATGGAGGCGTGTACGGCGACGGCGGCGGGTTCTTCCTCCTCCCTGGGGAAGACGTGGCAGTCCTTCTCCTCGCGGTGGCGGTTTCCCTGCTCTTGGGCAACGCCAAGGAGGCGGTGGCCATCGCGGCCGTGGTGGTCCTCAACGCGGGCCTGGGCTTCTTCCAGGAGTACCGGGCCGAACGCGCCCTCCGGGCGCTGCGGAAGCTGGCGGTGCCGAAAGCCCGGGTGAGGCGGGCGGGTCGGGTGGAGGAGGTGCCCGGTACAGAACTTGTGCCCGGGGACGTGGTGTTGTTGGAGGCGGGAGACAGAGTCCCCGCGGACGCCAGACTCCTGGAGGCGGTGGGACTGCGGGCGGACGAGTCGTCCCTCACGGGCGAGTCCGTGCCCGTGGACAAGGAGGCGGACGCCCGGCTGAGTCCGGAGACTCCCCTTTTGGAGCGGCGGAACATGGTGTACATGGGTACCATGCTGACCGCAGGGCGGGGCGTGGCGGTGGTCACCGCCACGGGAACCCGCACCGAACTGGGGCGTGTGGCGAGTTTGGTGGCCGCGACGCGCCCGGAGGCCACCCCCTTGCAGCGCAGGCTGGAACGCCTGGCCCGCACCCTGGGAGGCTTTGCGGCCCTCATCGTGTTGGTGGTGGCGGCTTTGGGTCTTGCGCGGGCGGAGGAGCCGGGCAGGGTCTGGCTCATGGCGGTGAGCCTCGCGGTGGCCGCGGTGCCGGAGGGGTTGCCCGTGGTCCTCACCGTGGCCCTGAGCCTGGGAGCCCAGCGCATGCTGCGGCGGAAGGCCCTCATCCGACGTCTGTCCGCGGTGGAGACCCTGGGCAGCATCACCGTGATCTGCACCGACAAGACGGGCACCCTCACCGAGAACCGGCTGAGGCTCGGGACTCTGTGGACACCGGGCGAGGGAGGACCGAACCACGGGGAAGGTGCCCCGGCCCTTTTGGTCGCTTGCCTGTGCAACGACGCAGAACTGGACCACGAAGGAGGAGGCTTCGGGGATCCGGTGGACGTGGCCTTGGCGCAAGCCGCGGCGGCGTGGGGCTACCGGCGAGAGCTCTGGGAAGAGGTCCTCCCCCGCCGGGCGGAGTGGCCCTTCGATGGCGCGCGCAAGCGCATGACCACGGTCCACGAGGTCGCACGGGCCGCGCAGCTTCCCCGCGGTTTCCCGTCCTCCGGGTACGTGGCCTTCGTCAAGGGCGCTCCAGAAGTGGTGCTGTCAAGGTGCCGGTGGCTGTGGAAAACCGGGCCGCGGGAGGAGCTCGACACCCCGCACCGTCAGCGGGTGGTGGGCAAGGTGGAGGAGCTGGCGAGCCAGGGGTTCCGGGTGCTGGCCCTGGCGTGTGGGTTCCACGAGCTCCGCCCCACGGGACCGGAGGAAGCAGAAGAAGGCTTGGTCTTTTTGGGGCTGGCAGGACTGGTAGATCCCCTGCGTCCCGAGGTCCGAGAGGCGGTGGCGAAGTGCAAGAGGGCCGGGGTGCGGGTGGTGATGGTCACCGGCGACCATCCCTCCACGGCCCTGGCCGTGGCACGGGAGGCGGGTGTCGTGGACCCGGGAGAGGAACGGGTGGTGACGGGGCCGGAACTGGATGCCATCCCGCGACACGAGTTGCGCCGGCTGGTCCGGGACGTCTGTGTGTTCGCCCGGGTGGTCCCCGAGCACAAGCTCCTCTTGGTGGAGGCCCTGCAAGCGCAGGGGGAGGTGGTGGCGGTCACGGGGGACGGGGTCAACGACGGACCCGCCCTGCGGCGGGCAGAGGTGGGCGTGGCCATGGGCAGCGGGACGGAGGTGGCGCGGGAAGCCTCGGCGGTGGTCCTGCTGGACGACAACTTCGCCACGGTGGTGGCCGCGGTGGAGGAGGGACGGGTGGTCTTCGACAACGTCCGGAAGTTCGTGCGGTACCTGTTCACCACCAACGTGGCGGAGCTGTGGACGGTCCTGGCCGCGGCCCTGGCGGGCCTGCCCTTCCCCCTCTACCCCCTGCAGGTGTTGTGGATCAACCTTGTGACGGACGGGCCACCGGCCCTGGCCCTCAGCGTGGAACCCGCGGAGGAGGACGTGATGCGCAGGCCGCCCCGGTCCCCGGCGGAACCCTTCCTCACCCCCGCCCAGGGCTGGCGGGTGGTGTGGGTGGGGCTGCTCATGGGGATGACCGCTTTGGGGGTGGGCGCCTACTTCCTCGCGCAGGGAGACCCGGCATGGCAGACGGTGGTGTTTGCGGCCCTCACCGTAGCGCAGTTCTTCAACGTATACGCGGTGCGGACTTCCAAACCCTTTTGGCACGGGGTGGGGTCTAACCCGGCCCTGCTGGCCTCGGTGGCGGCGGGTGTGGGGCTCCTGGCCCTGGCCATCTACCTCCCCGTCCTGCAGCCTTACTTCTACACCCGTCCTCTCCACGGAGGACACCTGGTCACCGCCATGCTGCCTGGGTTGGTGGCAGCCTTGGCGCTGGAGTTCGACGAGCTGCGCCGGGCGCGCGCAGGAGCGGTGCCGTGAGGGTGCAGTACGTCTGCCAGTCGTGCGGCTACCGGGCGCCCCGCTGGCTGGGCCGCTGTCCCAGCTGCGAGGCGTGGAACAGCATGGTGGAGGAGGCGGAGGTCCCCCGCAAGCCTGCACCCCGAGCCGCGAACCCCGTGCCCCTGCCCGAGGTCTCGCCCCTCCCGGAGCAGCGGTGGCCCACGGGACTGGCGGAGCTGGACCGGGTGCTGGGCGGTGGGTTCGTCCCGGGGTCCTTGGTGTTGGTGGGCGGAGACCCCGGCATCGGCAAGAGCACCCTGGCCCTCCAGGCGGCGCACCGGCTGGCAGAGGCGGGCCGGACGGTGCTGTACGTGGCGGGCGAGGAGTCTCCCCAGCAGACCCGCATGCGGGCGGAGCGGGTGGGGGCGCTTTCCCGGGGCGTGTGGGTGGTGTCGGAGACGGACCTGGACGCGGTGCTGGCCACGGCCCGCAAACTTCGTCCGGCCCTGTTGGTGGTGGACAGTATCCAGACCGTCTACCGCCCCGACGTCCCCAGCGCTCCCGGGAGCGTGGGGCAGGTGCGGGAGTGTGCCGCGGCCCTCCTGCAGCTGGCGAAGTCCGAAGGCGTGGCGGTGCTGCTGGTGGGCCACGTGACCAAGGAGGGGATGCTGGCGGGGCCCAAGGTCCTGGAGCACCTGGTGGACACCGTGCTGTACTTCGAGGGCGAGCGCCACCAGGCGTACCGGATCCTCCGGGCGGTGAAGAACCGCTTCGGCTCCACCAACGAGATCGGGGTGTTCGAGATGCGGGGCAGTGGGCTGGTGGAGGTGCCCAACCCGTCCGCGGCGTTCCTGAGCGACCGTCCCCCGGGGGCATCCGGGGCCGCGGTGGTGTGCACCCTGGAAGGGAGCCGGCCCCTGCTGGTGGAGGTGCAAGCCCTGGTGAGCCCTTCCGCCTTCGGCACGCCCCGGCGGGCCACCTCGGGGGTGGACTACAACCGGTTGCTGCTGCTGTTGGCGGTGCTGGAGAAACACGCGGGGCTCGGTTTCTCGCAGGCGGACGTGTACGCCAACGCCGCGGGCGGGGTGCGGGTGGACGAACCTGCCGCGGACCTGGGGATCGCCCTGGCGGTGGCTTCCTCCTACCGCAGCACCGCCCTGGACCCCAAGACGGTGTTCTGCGGGGAGCTGGGGTTGGCGGGAGAGGTACGGCCCGTGCCCCAGCTGGGCCGCCGCCTGGGGGAAGCCAGCAAGCTGGGGTTCGTGCGGGCCTTCGTGCCGAAGGCGGGGCTGTCCGGGGCCGAGGGCGTAGGGCTTGAGCTGGTGCCGGTGGGGACGGTGGTGGAGGCCCTCGACCTGGCCCCCTGGGGCTAGGAACGGTCCGGGAAACTCCCCGGGCGGAGGGAGACCGGGGTGGCCTGGGCTACCCCGGAGATCGGTGCCCGAGGATCGCTTGCCGGCTGCCGGCCCTTGCGGAGCGGGGCTTCGGTGGCGGCTTATACTGGGCTCGAAATGGCTTCGGAAGGAAGGACGGCGCACCGGGTGGCGGCGTGGGCCGGGGCTTTGCTGGGTGCTGCCGTGGGCGCGCAGGTAGGGCTCGCGGTGGCGCCCATGGTGCCCCTGTCGGGCTGGATGCGGGTGGGCGCCGGGGTGGCGGGGGCCGCAGCCGGGGCTCTTGGGGGGGGCGTGGCGGCCGGGCCCGTGTGGCGGCTCTTCGTACGGCTCATGGCCCGGGTCCTGGCGTGGCTGAGCCACGTGCCTTCCCGGGACTTGGGCATCGGGGTGGCAGGGCTGCTGTTGGGCTTGGTAGTGGCCACGGCGGTGGGCTACCTCCTGTCGGGAGTGCCGGTGATCGGCGGGTACCTGAGGGTGGTGGCCCTGGTGGTGTTCGGCTACCTGGGGCTGCAGTTCGCCTTGCAGCGGAGGGAGGAGGTGGCGAGCCTCCTGGACCGCGGACGCAGGCCTCGGGGGCCCGCGAAGGTGCTGGACACCAGCGCCATCATCGACGGCCGCATCGCGGACGTGGTGCGGGCGGGCTTCCTCGAGGGCCCCTTCTTGGTCCCCCGGTCGGTGCTCCGGGAGCTGCAGGCCATCGCGGACTCCTCCGATCCCGTCCGCCGCGCCCGAGGCCGCAGGGGACTGGACGTCCTGCACCGGCTCCAGGAGGAGTCGCAGGCGGTGCAGGTGGTGGAGGACGACGGGGACGGGGCGGTGGACGAGCGGGTGGTGCGGTTGGCCCGCTCCGCGCGGGCGTCCGTGGTCACCACGGACTTCAACCTCAACCGGGTGGCCCAGCTGCAGGGGGTGCGGGTGCTGAACCTCAACGACCTCGCCTCCGCCATGCGGCCCGTGGTGCTGCCGGGGGAGGAGGTCACGGTGCAGCTCCTGCGGGAGGGCAAGGAGCCGGGCCAGGGGGTGGGCTACCTGGAGGACGGGACCATGATCGTGGTGGAGGGCGGCAAGGCCCTGGTGGGGTCCACCGTGGAGGCCGTGGTGACCAGCGTGCTGCAGACCTCCGCGGGCCGCATGGTCTTCGCGCGCCCCAAGCAGGAAGCCGCGCGGCGGGGCGGGGCGGTGTCCCCCCGGTGAAGGGGAGACTGAAGCGCGTGCGGGTGGCTGCGGTGATCGCCGCAGCGGGGCGGAGTGCGCGCATGGGCCAGGGCACCCCGAAGGTGCTCCTCTCTCTGCACCAGGTGCCGGTCATCGTGCGGTCCATCCTGCCCTTCCACCACGCGAGCCTGGTGGAGGACATCGTGGTGGTGGCCACGGAGGCCTCCATCGACCGGGTGCGGGAGCTGGTGGCCAAGTACGGACTGGGCAAGGTGTCCGCGGTGGTGGCGGGAGGGCTCAAGCGGCAGCAGTCCGTGGCCCTGGGGCTGCAGGCGCTGAGGCGGTGCGACGTGGTCCTGGTCCACGACGGCGCACGGCCCCTGGTCACCGCGGACATCATCGAGCGGGTGGTGGAAGCCGCGGTGGAGCACGGGGCCGCGGTGCCCGCGGTGCCGGTGCGGGACACCATCAAGCGCGTGGACGGCGACCGGGTGGTGGAGACCTTGAACCGGGACGAACTCCGGGCGGTACAGACACCCCAGGGCTTCCGGTACGAGCTGCTGGTGCAGGCGCACGAACGGGCCCGGGAGGAGGGCTTTTACGGCACCGACGACGCCACCCTGGTGGAACGCCTGGGCCACCCCGTGGCCGTGGTGCCGGGAAGCCCCGAGAACCTCAAGATCACCACCCCCGAGGACTTGCTCCTGGCGGAGGCGTTGCTGCAGTGGCGGGAAGGGTGAGGGTGGGGATCGGATACGACGTGCACCCCTTCGGCGCCGGGCGCCGCCTGGTCCTCGGCGGGGTGCTGGTCCCCCACTCCCGCGGTCTGGAGGGCCACAGCGACGCGGACGTCCTCACCCACGCGGTGATGGACGCGGTCCTCGGCGCCTGCGGGTTGCCGGACATCGGCACCCTGTTCCCGTCCACAGACCCGCGGTACGAGGGAGCCGACAGCCTGGACCTGCTGGACCAGGTCCTGGACCGCGCCCGCAGGGCGGGCTGGAGGGTGGCTCAGGTAGACTGCGTGGTGGTGGCGCAGGAGCCCCCCCTCGCGGAGTACCTGCCGCGCATGCGGGAGACCCTGGCCTTGCGCATGGGTCTGCCTCCCGATGCGGTGGGGGTGAAGGCCACCACCCCGGAGGGGCTTGGAGCCCTGGGCCGGGGAGAGGGAGTGGCGGCCCTGGCGGTGGCCCTGGTGGAAGCCCTGGAGCCGTGACGTCTGCTGAACCCGGAGGTCTTCCGTGGCGCTGTACGTGACCAACACCCTGACCCGGCGGAAGGAACTCTTCCAGCCGTGGAACCCCCCGGACGTGAAGATGTACGTGTGCGGGGTGAACCTGCACGGCCCGGCCCACGTGGGGCACGCCCGCAGCTACGTCTTCTTCGACGTGGTCCGCCGCCACCTGGAGTGGTCGGGCTACCGGGTCCGCCACGTGCAGAACTTCACCGACATCGAGGACAAGATCATCGCCCGGGCCCAGCGGGAAGGCCGCAGCCTCGAGGCCATCGCCCAAGAGTACATCCAGCGGTTCCTGGAGGAGATGGACGCCCTGAACGTGCTCCGGGCCCACCACTACCCCCGGGCCACGGAGGCCATTCCCGAGATGGTGCGCATCGTAGAGGGGCTCCTGGCCAAAGGTCACGCCTACGTGGTGGATGGGGACGTGTACTTCCGGGTCACCTCCGACCCCGAGTACGGGAAGCTGTCCGGGCGTTCCCTGGAGGAGCTGCAGGCGGGGGCCCGGGTGGAGGTGGACCCGCGGAAGGAGCACCCCATGGACTTCGCCCTGTGGAAGGCAGCCAAGCCGGGTGAGCCTTCTTGGCCCAGCCCGTGGGGCCCGGGGCGGCCGGGCTGGCACATCGAGTGCTCCGCCATGTCCATGAGCTACCTGGGGGAGCAGCTGGACATCCACGGGGGCGGGGAGGACGTCATTTTCCCCCACCACGAAAACGAGATCGCCCAGAGCGAGTGTTACACGGGCAAGCCCTTCGTGAAGTACTGGCTCCACAACGCCCACCTCCGCATGGAGGGCCAGGAGGAGCGCATGACCCGCTCCCTGGGGAACGTGGTGTGGATCCGGGACGCCCTGGCCCGCTACCGCCCCGACGGCATCCGCTTGTTCTTGCTCAGCTCCCACTACCGGAGCCCCATGACGTGGCGGGAGGAAGCCGTGGCGGCCGCGGAGCGGGGAGCCGGACACCTGCGGGCCGCGGTGGAGGCCGCGGAGACTCTCCTGCGGCGCACCCGCCCGTCGGGCCGCACTTCCCCCGCGGCACAGCGCCTGCGGGAGGCGGTGGCGCGCTACCGGGCGGAGTTCCGCAAGGCCCTGGACGACGACTTCGACACCCCCTCCGCCCTGGCCTCCCTGCATGCCCTGGCCGCCGAACTGAACCGCCTCACGGACGCCCTGGCCAAGTCGCAGACGGAGGCGGGCAGTCCGGAGGACGCGGCGCAGGCCGTGGAGGAGGCCCGGGAAGCGCTGCGGGAGCTCGGGGGAGTCCTGGGCCTGCGCTTGGTGGCGCCCGTGCCGGCGTCCCTGGCCGCGGCCTTGCGTCGGCTGCTGGACGAGGAGGAGGCGCTGCGGGAGGTGGACGGACACGGGCCTCCGGAGCTGGTCCTGGACCGGGTCCTGGAAGCCCGCCAGAGGGCGCGGGAGCGCCGGGACTTCTCGACCGCGGACCGGATCCGACAGCGCCTGGCGGAGCTGGGGGTGTCCGTGGAGGACTACCCCGGAGGCAGCCGGTGGCGGATCCGCGACGGCACGTGACGGAGCGAGCCCCCGCGGCAGGCGAGGGCGCGGGCCGGGAGTCGCACAGCGGTGTTCCCGGGGGACAGGCGAGCGCCGTGGTGGAGGGCCGCAACCCCGTGCGGGAGGCCCTGCGCTCCGGACAGCCCATCCGGAAGGTGCAGGTGTCCCGCCACGCCCACCTGCGGGGCACGCTCGCGGAGATCGTGGAAGAGGCCCGCCGGCGCGGGATCCCCGTCCAGTTCGTGGACCCCCGTCACCTCGACCAGCTCTCCGCCACGGGCGCCCACCAGGGCGTGGTGGCCCTGGTGGCGGTACGCCCCTTGGTGGACCTCGAAGACCTCCTGGAACGCGCCCGGTCCGTCCCAGACCCCTTGCTGGTTCTGGTGGACGGGGTGGAGGACCCGCGCAACCTGGGCGCGATCCTGCGCACCGCGGAAGCCGCCGGGGCGGTGGGGGCGGTGATCCCGACCCGCCGGTCCGCGGGCCTTTCCCCGGCGGTGGCGAAGGCTTCCGCGGGTGCGGCGCTGCACCTGCCGGTGGCGGGCGTGAGCAACATGGCCAGGGCGGTGCAGCGGTGCCAAGAGGCCGGCTTCCGCGTGGTGGCCGCAGACCCGCGGGCCACCCTCGGCTACGACGAAGCCGACCTGGACCCTCCCGTGGCCCTGGTGGTCGGCGGGGAAGAACGAGGGGTGCGGCGGCTGGTGCGGGAGCGGTGCGACCAGGTGGTGCGGATCCCCATGCGGGGCAAGGTGGAGTCCCTGAACGCTTCGGTGGCCGCAGCCATCCTCCTGTACGAGGTGGTCCGCAGGCTGCGGGCCCGGGGGCGAGGGCGGGAGCAGGGGAGTTGAGGAAGGCCCTGTGGGTTTCCGCGGGCGTGGTGGCCGTGTGCCTCGTCTGGGGGATTTGGGAGGAGGTCCGTCACGCGGGGCGGGTTTGGCCCGGGGTCTGGGTGGGCGGTCAGCCCGCGGGCGGGCTCACGCCGGAGGAGCTGAGGGCGCGCCTGCAGGCCCTGGCGGAACGGCGGGCACGGCAGCCGGTGACGGTGCGGGCCGGTAGGCTGCGCTGGGCCGTCACCGCCGGCCAGCTCGGCCTCCGGGTGGAGGGAGAGGAAGCGGTCCAGGCCGCCTACTGGGTGGGGCGTGGCCGCGAGCTCGGCAGGAGGCTACGGGAGCGGTGGGACCTGCTCCGTGGGCCGGTGTCGGTGCAGGTACGCACCTCCGTGGACGGCCCTCGCCTGGCTGCCTTTTTGGACGAGGTGAGCAAGGCCGTGCACGCCCCGCCCCGGGAGGGCCGGCTGGTGGTCCGTTCAGGCCGCGTGGAGGTGGTCCCGCACCGGGACGGCGTGAGGTTGGACCGGGCGGAGGCTGAACGGCTGCTGCGGGCTGCCCTCCTGGCTTCCACGCGGGAGGTGGAGCTCCCGTTGAAGCCCCTGCGGCCCGTGTGGACCACGGAGCGCCTCCAGGCTTTGGGGATCTCAAGGCAGGTGGCCAGCTTCTCCACGTACTTCCCCCCGGACCCCGACCGCGCGCACAACATCGCCCTGGCGGCCTCGCGCCTGAGGGGTCTGCTGCTGCCCACGGGCTCCGAGCTGTCCTTCAACGAAGCGGTGGGACCCCGCACCGCCCGGGCGGGCTACCGGGAGGCGCCCGTCCTGTTGGATGACGAGCTGGTGCCCGGGGACGGGGGAGGAGTGTGTCAGGTGTCCACGACCCTGTTCAACGCCGCCCTCCTGGCGGGTCTTGCGGTGCGCAGCCGGACCAACCACAGCCAGCGGGACAGCGGCTCGAAGTGGCTTTCTACGGCCCCCCTGGCCCTCGCGGCACGGTGCGGGTGCTGGTGCCGGAGGTGCAGGTCCTGCCCCCTCCTCCGGGGGTGGTGATCCGGCGTGACCCGCGGCTGGCCGCGGGTGAGCTACAGGTGGTGGCCCCCCGACCCGGCTTCCGCGCCACCACGGTGCGGGAGGTGTGGGAGGCCGGGGTCCTGGTCCGCCGGGAGGTGGTGGCGAGGTCCTGGTACCGTCCCGTCCCCCGCACGGTGAAGGTGGGGGTGCGGAAGGCGGCGGAAATCGAGATCTCTACCCCCTGGCGTCCTTGACCGCCGCATAGACCGTCTCTATAATCTGCTTAGTTTTCGGCGAATCGGAGTCCGGCGGAATCCAACTGGCGCGGAGGCGGTGCCGGTGGCGGTAGCGCGGAAAGAAGCGGCGACTCCGTACCCTGAGATGCTCGACGAAGACCTGGTGGAAGCCGCCAAAGCCGGAGACGACCGAGCTTCCGAGTTCCTCATCCACAAGTACCGCAACTTCGTCCGGGTCAAGGCCAAGGCTTACTTCCTCATCGGCGCGGACCGGGAGGACATCATCCAGGAGGGGATGATCGGCCTGTACAAGGCCATCCGGGACTTCCGCCGGGACAAGCTCAGCAGCTTCCGGGCCTTCGCGGAGCTGTGCATCACCCGGCAGATCATCACGGCCATCAAGACCGCCACCCGACAGAAGCACATCCCCCTGAACTCCTACGTCTCCCTCAACAAGCCCATCTACGACGACGACTCGGACCGGACCCTCCTGGACGTGATCGGGGGGCTGAAGGTGGCGGACCCGGAGGAGATGGTCATCAACCGGGAGACCTCTGCTCGGATGCGGCAGCGGATCCGCCAGAACCTGAGCGAGCTGGAGCACCGGGTCCTGAACCTGTACCTGGACGGCAAGTCCTACCAGGAGATGGCCAACGAGCTGCAGCGGCACGTGAAGTCCATCGACAACGCCCTGCAGCGGGTGAAGCGCAAGCTGGAAAAGAACCTCGAGCAGGACGACTAGGGGCGTGTGCTGGAGGAGCCCCCGGGCACCGGCTAGGGAGGTCCCCGGAACCCGCGATTTCCCCGAGGCCACGTGGTCCGCATCCCTTGCCCCCGCTGTGGCGCGGACATCCTCCGCCTGACCCCCACGGATCCCGGGGAGCAGGTGCGGTGCCCGCGCTGCGGCCACCGGTTCGAGCCACAGGAGGAGAGCTGGGTAGACCCGGAGGACGCCTGAGGGCAAGCCGCCCTCGGGGGAACACGGCGGGGGTCCCCAACCGTCGGGGTTTAACCCCCGATCTGGATCATCACCCGCTGCCTGGGGTACAGCCGCTCGGCCAGGGCGTGCCCGAAGGGGCGGCGGAAGGCCGCGGCCCGGAAGATCTCCCGCAGCTCCTCGTACGAGGCGCCGCGCCGCAGGGGCGTGAGGAGGTCTTCCTCGTCGTCCCGCAGCAGGCACAGGCGCAGCTTGCCGTCCGCGGTCAGGCGGAGGCGGCCGCACTTGGCGCAGAAGGGCTCGCTGATGGGGCTGATGAACCCCAGGGTACCCACCGCTCCCGGGATGCGGTAGGTGCGGGCCGGTTCGTCCCCGGACAGGTCCAGGGGTTCCAGGGGCCCGAAGGCCTCCTCGATCCGGCGCACGGTTTCCTCCGTCCGCACCACGCTGCCCTCCGCGAAGTCTGCCACCGCTCCGAAGGGCATGACCTCGATGAACCGCACTTCCCACGGGCGGTCCAGGGTCAACGCCGCCAGGGGCACCACCGCGTCCTCGTTGAACCCCCGCACGACCACGGTGTTGAGCTTCACGGGGCGCAGCCCGGCCGCCTCCGCGGCCCGGATCCCGTCCAGGACGTCTTCCAGCCGTCCCCCCCGGGTGATGCGGCGGAACTGCTCGGGGTCCAGGGTGTCCAAGCTCACGTTCACCCGGCGCAGGCCCGCTTCCGCCAGCGGCGCCGCCAGGTCCCGGAGCCGCACGCCGTTGGTGGTGAGGGCCACGTCCCGGATCCCCGGGATGGACGCGATCCCCCGCACCAGGTCCACCAGCCCGGGCCGGACCGTGGGTTCCCCGCCCGTCAGGCGCACCTTGGACACCCCGAGCTCCGCGGCGATCCGGGTGAGGAGGAGGATCTCGTGGTCCTGCAGCAGCTCCGCGGGTGGGCGGAAGGCGATGCCGTCCGCGGGCATGCAGTACACGCACCGGAGGTTGCACCGGTCCGTGAGGGAGATGCGGAGATCGCGGATGGGGCGGCCGTACTGGTCCAGCAAGGCGGCCTCCGGCGGTCCGTCGCACCTTATTATACCCGGGGGCGGCAAAGGCAGGCCGGAGGTGTGAGCATGAGGGGGATCACGGTGGACCTCCCGGGCAAGGTAGCCCTGGTCACGGGCGGGGGAAGCGGGGTCGGTAGGTCCGGGGCCTTCACCCCGGCCCGCGCCGGGGCCGCGGTGTCTTGCCTAGCCGTGGACCGCGACCGGGCCCCCCAGAGGGCGGCGCCCGTCGGGGACCTGTGTTCCGGGCTGTCCGGGGGACTCACGGCTGCTGCCTGCCCCCTGGCCCTGGGGTGGACCGCGCCATGAGGTCTGTGCCCTTCCACCCGGGGCAGAGGGCGGAGTTCCGGCGGACGGTCACGGAGGCCGACCTGGTGAACTTCGCGGGCGTGTCCGGGGACTTCAACCCCCTGCACACGGACGCCGTGTACGCGGCCCGCAGCCGGTTCGGCCAGCGGGTGGCCCACGGGATGCTGCTGGGTGCGTGGATCTCCGCCCTCCTGGGCACACGCCTCCCGGGGCCCGGGGCCATCCTCCTGTCGTGCGGGCTCCGGTTCCGGAGGCCCACCCGCGTGGGCGACACCCTGGTGGTGTGGACGGAGGTGGCGTCGGTCCGGGAGGACAAGCCCATCCTCCACCTGCGGGTGGGCTGCACCAACCAGGAGGGCGAGACGGTGGTGGAGGGCGAGGCTGCCTGCCTGTGGGAACCGGTGGAGGAGGGGTGATGCACCGCAGTACGGTGCTCTTCCTGTTGGTCTTCCTCCTCGGCGGGGCCCTGAGTCCCGGAGGCGCCCAGGAGCCGGTCCTCCTGCACGAGGTGCTGCCCAACGGCCTGCGGGTGGTGGCCGCGGAGCTGCCCGGTTCCCCCGCGGTCACCGTGGACGCGTGGGTGCGGGTGGGCTCCCGGGACGAGCCAGACGAACTGAACGGCGCCGCGCACTTCGTGGAGCACATGCTCTTCAAAGGCACCCGGCGCCGCGGGCCCGGGGACTTCGCCCGGGAGGTGGAAAGCCTGGGGGGCTGGGCCAACGCTTCCACGGCGTGGGACTACACCCATTACTATGTGGTGGTCCCCTCGGGAGCCTTCCGCGAGGCCCTGGACATCCTGGCCGACGCCCTGGCGAACGCCGCCTTCGACCCCCGGGAGGTAGAGCGGGAACGCACGGTGGTGCTGCAGGAGTTGAGCCTCATCCACGACACCCCGGCCCGGTACGCCGTCTTCAAACTGTACGAGACCGCTTACACCGTGCACCCGTACCGGAGGCCCGTGGGAGGGTCGGTGGAAACCGTGCGGCGCATGACCCGGGACCAGCTGGTGGGTTTTTACCGCGCCCACTACGGGCCGAGGAACGTGACCGTGGTGGTGGCGGGCGGCGTGCCTGCCCGGCGGGCCGTGGAGGAAGCTCGGAGGGCCCTGGGCGGGTGGCGGCGCCCCGTGGCCTCACGCCCCGTAGCACCCCGGGAGCCTCCCCTGGACCGGGTTCGTCGTGCGGTGGAGCTCCGGGACGTGCAGGTCACCACCCTCGCCATGGGTTGGGTCGGCCCCGATGTGCGGGACGAGGACCACTACGCGGTGGACGTCCTGGTTTTCGCCCTGGGCCGGGGCAGGGGAGCGCGGTGGGTCCGCAACCTCCGGGACCGCCGGAGGGTCGTGCAGGCGGTGTCCGTGAGCTTCCCCACCGCGAAGGACCCGCCCCTGTTGGTGGTCACCGCGGCCACGCAGGACCCGGAGGAGTCCCGGGCCGAACGCGCGGTCTTGGAGGAGGTACGGGAGCTGAGGGAGCGGGGCCTGTCGGAGGACGAGCTCCAGCGGGCCAAGACGCTGCTGGAAGCGGAGGTCCGGGCCGAGCTGCACACCAGCCGGGGGACGGCCGCCAGCCTGGGGTTCGCGGCCACGGTGGCGGACCTGGACTACCACGGGACGTACCTGGACAACGTGCGGGCCGTGACCCGGGACCAAGTGCTGCAGGTGGCGCGCCGGTACCTGGACCCGGAGCGGTACGCGGTGGTGGCGGTGCGCCCCAGGAGGAACCCGTGAGGTGGGTTGCCCTCGTCGCGGCCGTGCTGGTGGCCCTGGCGCGGCCGGCGCCCGGCTCCCAGGAAGTCGGCGAGCCCGTGTTCTGGAGGCTCCGGAGCGGGCTGCGGGTGTTGGCGCAGGAGCTGCCCGCGGCCGGGTTGGTGGCGGTGGCGGTGCTGGTGGGAGCCAGCCCCAGGGTGGAGGAACCCTCCCAGGCAGGGATCTCTATCCTGACCAGGGAGGTGATGCTGCAGGGCACCACCCGGCGCGGCGGCCAGGACCTAGCGGAAGCCCTGGACTCCCTGGGCGCCAGCCTGCAGGCCCTCACCGGGCCCGACCACACGGAGTGGACGGTGTTGGTGCCCTCAGAACACGTGGACCAGGCTCTGGAGCTCCTGGCGGAGGTCCTCACGTCGCCCCGTTTCGCCCCGGAGGACCTGGAAGCACAGCGGAGGGTGAGCTTGGTGCGGCTTCGGCAACAGCGGGACCAACCCCAAAACCGTGCCGCGGAGCTCGCGCAGTCGGTGCTGTACCCCCACCACCCCTACCGGAACCCCTTGCTGGGCACCCCGGAGACCGTGGCCCGTCTGACCCGGGAGGACCTGGTCCGCTACCACGCCACGTTCTACACCGCGCCCAACACCGTGGTCTCGGTGGCCGGGGAGCTGCCCGCGCCCGTGGCGGTGGCGAAGGTCCAGCGGGCCTTCTCCGGCCTGCGCACTTCGGACCTGCCCGCGCGGGTGAAGCTCTTGGACTCCGTGGAGGGCGCCCTGGCGCACCGGCCCACACGGCGGCGGGACGTGCGGGAGACCCAGCAGACCGCGGGAGCGTGGGTGGCGGTGGCTTATCTGGGCGTCTCCGTGCGCCACCCGGACTGGCCGGCCTTGCGGGTTGCCGCCACGGTCCTAGGAGGCGGGATGGCTTCCCGGCTGTTTCAGGCGGTACGGGAAAGGGAGGGGCTGGCGTACGCGGTGGGGGCCGGCTTCCCGGCCCAGCGGGGCCCCGCCGCCGTCACCTTGACCGCGGGTGTGGACCCGGCCACCGTGGACCGCGCCCTGGGCGCCATGCTGCGGGAAGTGGAGGACCTGCGGGCGCGGCCGCCCGCGCCGGAGGAGGTGGCTCGGGCCCGCCGCAGGGCGGCGGGCTTACACCTGCTGGACCACGAGGACCTGCGGCGGCGCGCCTTCTACCCGGCGTGGTACGAACTGGTGGGTGCAGGCTACCGGTTCGACCGGCAGGTGACCGAGCTGGTTTCGCGGGTGACCCCCGCGGACGTGCAGCGGGTAGCCCGTCGCTACCTGGAGCATCCCGCGGTGGCGGTGGTGGGACCTGTACTCCCTTAGGAGCTTGAAAAAGACCGTCGCGAGCACGAACCAAAGTCCCCAAGCCATCTTTGGGGTGGGTCTTAGGTTGGCCGCGCCCAGCCGGACGGAGTTCCTGCGGCTCCTCCACAGGGTGGAGGAGGAGGTGGCGGAAGCCCGGCGCCTGTGGGCGCGGCTCCGTGCCCGGAGGCGGGCCCCCCTGCTGTGGGTGCTGATCCACACGGTCTTGTCGCACCAGACTCCCGGGCCCCGAACGTACCGGGCCAGCAGGCGGGTGTGGGTGCGTTACAGGTCCCTGGAGCAGCTGGCCCGGGCCAGGCCGGAGGAACTAGAACCCCTGGTGCGGGAGGTGGGGTTGGGGCGGTTGAAGTCGGCGCGGTTGGTGGCCCTGGCACGGGCGGTAAAGGCGCGGTGGAAGACCCTGGCCGCTTTCGCCGCGGTGCTGCGGTCCGCACCCCTGGAGCAGGCGTGGCAGGCCCTTCTGGACCTACCTGGGGTCGGGCCCAAGTCCGCGGCCGTGGTGCTCTTGTTCCGGTACCGCCGGCCCAAGTTCCCCGTGGACACCAACATCCTCCGGGTGGCCCAGACGCTGGGCTGGGTGGACGGGCAAGACCCGGAGGCGGTGCGGCTCCTGGTGGAAGCGGTGCTGGGACCGGACCCGGACCTGTTGCTGCGGGCACACGCGGACCTCCTGGCCCTGGGGCGTGCCACCCAGCGGAGCCGGAGCAGCGAGCTGTGGGAGCGGGTGTGCGGGCGCCCGTTGAGGAAGGCCCGGGGATCGGTTAGGATTTAAACGGATTTCGAAGTTCCGGAGGTGCGGGTGACGGAGCGGCAGGTGGTGCGCGTGTTCCGGGCCCTGGGAGACCCGACCCGCTACCGGATCGTGCGGCTTCTGGCCGCGCGGGAGGAGGTGGCGTGCCGGGAGCTGGCCAAGCGCTTCCGGCTGAGCGCCCCCGCCCTGTCGCACCACTTCCGGGTCCTGGAGGAGTGTGGGCTCCTCCGGGTGCGCAAGGAAGGCCCGTACCACTACTTCCGGCTCAACCGGGCGGTGCTGCGCGAGGCTCTGAGCCGGTGGGGGAGGTGGGAGGCGGAGTGACCCCGTGCGAAAAACGCCGGCTTTATTTCCATGCTTTGCAAATTCCAAAAAAGGAAGAGGAGGGAGTAGCATGGACGTTCTGTTCCTCGTAGGGCGCGTGGTGGTCGGCCTCTTCTACCTGATGAACGCCCTCAACCACTTCCGGAACGTGCAGATGCTGGGCGGGTACGCGGCCAGCAAGGGGGTCCCCGCGCCGCAGGCCATGGTGGTCCTCACGGGAGTGCTCCTGCTGGTCGGTGGCCTGTCCATCCTCTTCGGCGCGTACCCGACCGTGGGCATCGCCGCGGTGGTGGTGTTCCTGGTGGTGGTGGCCTTCTGGATGCACAACTTCTGGACGGTCCAGGACCCCATGCAGCGCATGGGTGAGATGGTCAACTTCAACAAAAACCTGGCGCTGGCGGGAAGCGCCCTCATGTTCCTGGCCATCCCCCAGCCCTGGCCTCTGAGCCTGGGGTGGTGAGGCGGGAGCCGGGCGCTCCCGGCGACTCCGTGGCCCTCCGCCCGAGGGAGCCGGAGTGGTAAGCTGGGTGGGGGCCGGCGTAGCTCAGCGGCAGAGCGGCGGATTTGTAATCCGCATGCCGGGGGTTCGAATCCCCCCGCCGGCTCCAGCCGAGACCCGCACAGGATAAGGCTCCTAGCCCAAAGGCGCAACCTCCGGCGGCACGCTTTTGCGGTCAGTGTGCGCCTATTGTGCGCCTGCTGGAGGATGGCGAGTACGCCCAGGTGAGCGGGGTCGGCAGGGTGGATCCGAAAGCGGGGAGACCTGGCTGGTCAGGCTCTCCCTGGGCAGGGATCCGACCACCGGGAGGAGCAAGTGGCTTTCCAGGGCCATCCACAGGACGCGCCGGGACGCCGCGTCCGTGCTTACAGAGCCGCTGGGCACGGGTCGGGGAGGCAAGCTGGGTCGTTTCCAGATCGGCACGATGGCTCAGGAGAGCATTCCGCGTGCGCTGCACTTTGAATTCCCTGCGGCCGCCCGGGAGGCGACCATGGTCCCCGCGAGCGCCATGCTCGTGGCCACGATCGTGGAACAGGTGGTCCGTTGAGGCGGCCGGCGGGGCCGTCGCTTGGGGGGCGAGGCCGCGGGCGATCCCCCATCCTGCACGGCGACCGCACAGGACAAGCAACGTCCATCGTGCGCGTGCTTAAGCTAGCTGGCGGTCCACGAAACCGGGGCAAGTCTACCCCGGGCCCGAGCAGGAATTCGGGGAGGGAAGGGCGAAACAAAGGACAAAATCCGGGATAGTTTCCCGATATTCGGGAAATCCTTGGGGCGGCCGCGTACGGAGAGAGCAGACAGGGACGGCCTCCGCAGCGTTCAGCGGGCGGCAGGGGTCTTGCGCTTGTTTTCGCTGGAAGTACCGGTTCTCACCCTCCGGGACGTGGCGCGCTCTTTGGAGATCCCCCGGAGCACGGCCCACCGCCTTCTACGCTCCATGGAGGACGCGGGCTTTCTCGTGTACGATCCCGAAGCACAAGCCTACCGGCTGGGTCTGTGGCTGGTCCGGCTGGGCCAGGTGGCAGTGCACTCGGTGGATCTGCGGGCCACGTGCCGACCCTACTTGCGCGCCCTGGCCGCGGAGACAGGAGAGTCCGCGTTCCTCCTGGTCGTTCAAGGGAGCTCCGCGGTCGTGGTGGACGTGCAGGAGAGTCAGTCGCCGCTACGGCTCAGCCTCCCGGTGGGAACTCCGTGGCCGCTCCATGCGGGTGCCAGCAACCGGGTCCTGCTTGCGTTCCTACCCCCTGGGGAGCGGGAGGAAGTCCTTCGCAAGCCCCTGCAGCGTATCACCCCCCGCACCATCACGGAGCCAGACCGGCTGCGCCGCGAGCTTGAGCGCGTCCGGAAACGTGGCTTCGCATACTCGGTGGGGGAACTTACACCCGGCGTGGCGGCCGTGGCAGTACCGATCCTCGTTCGGGGGAGGCTGCTGGGTGGCCTTGCGGTTGCCGGACCGGCTGCGCGCCTTCCCCGCGGCCGGATAGCAGAGGTGGTAAACAGGCTTCAACGCGCCGCGCAGGCGATCGCGCGTGATCTGCTCGGCAGTTCAACCAAAATCACGGAGGGGGTGGTGCCCTCATGAGGAGAATGGCTGGCGTTTTGTTGGCCGTGGTGTTGTTCGCTGGATTCGGAGCGTCTGCGGGGCCTGCGGTCAGCGGTACGATCGTGGTCACGAGTTACGGTGGGTCGTGGGAAGAGTTCATGCGGAAGGTCATCGTGCCGGGATTTGAGTCGCAGTATCCGGGCACCAAGGTGGAACTGGCCGTGGGGCTTTCCCGGGATTGGATCGCGAAGCTGCGGGCGGCTGGAAGGGACAATCCGCCCTACGACGTGGTGATCGCCAACACCGTCTGGGTCTCCGCGGCGCGGAGCGAGGGGTTCTTCGAGACGATGACCGCCGAGCGAGTCCCGAACATAAAGGACGTTTGGCCGGAGCTCCGGAACCCGGGAGATAACGGCGTGATTTTCGCCATCAACCCGTTGGGGATCGCCTACCGCCGGGACCTCGTCCGGAACGCTCCCAAGCGCTGGCGGGACCTCTGGAGCCCGGAGTACCGGGGTCGTCTGGGGATCTACAGCATTAACAACTCCGCGGGGCCCATGTTCATCATGATGACCGCCCGCATCTTCACGGGCGACCCGAAGAACTTCCGGGCCGGCGTAGAACGGATCAAGGAGTTGAAGCCTTTCCGGCAGACGGACTTTTCCGGGGACATGGAGAAACTGCTGACGGCCGGGGAGGTCCACGTCGGGATCCTGGATGCGCCGGCTGCCTCTCGGTTGAGGCTGCAGGGCGTGCCCATCGAGTTCGTCGTGCCGCTGGAGGGGATGTTCATGTTCGAGCAGGATACGAACGTCACCGTGGGGTCGAGGAACAAGGCCGCGGCGTTCGCCTTCGTGAACTACATGTTGGACCCGGCGACGCAGGAGAAATGGGCGCGGCAGTACTTTGTGACGCCCGCGAACCGGAAGGTGAAGATCGGAGGGGAGCTGGCCCGACTCATCCCCGTTCACACGGGCCCTCAGATCCGTTCCATCGTGAAGTGGGACTGGGAGTGGTTTAACCGTGGCGCACGAGAGCAGATGATCGAGCTGTGGAACCGGGAGATCGTCGGCCGGTAGGGAGATGGCCTCGATTCAGCTGGAGGGGGTAACGAAGCGGTTCGGCCGTGTGGTAGCGGTCCAGGGGCTGACCCTCCACGTCCGGGAGGGTGAGCTCCTCACCCTCCTGGGCCCCTCCGGGTGCGGCAAGACGACCACTCTGCGCCTTGTGGCCGGCTTCGTGACGCCGGAGGAGGGCAGGATCTGCTTCGGCACGCGGGACGTGACCCACCTCCCTCCAGAGCACCGGAACGTCGGGATCGTGTTCCAGAACTACGCGCTATTCCCACACATGACCGTGGCGCAGAACGTTGCCTTCGGACTGGAGGTTCGGGGGATCGCGACCTCACAAGTCCGTTCCCGGGTGAGCGAGATCCTCGAGCGGGTGCAGTTGCGAGGTTTGGAGGACCGGTACCCGCACCAGCTGTCGGGCGGGCAGCAGCAGCGGGTCGCCCTGGCGCGGGCCTTGGTGATCAACCCGCAGGTGCTCCTCCTGGACGAGCCGCTGGCGAATCTTGACGCGAAGTTGCGGGAAGAAATGCGCTTTTACATCCGAGACCTCCAGAGGGAATTCGGAATCACCACGATCTACGTGACCCACGACCAGGCGGAGGCGATGGTTCTGGCAGACCGTATTGCCCTGCTCCGGGACGGTGTGCTGCAGCAGGTAGCCCCTCCGGAGGAGATCTACCGACGGCCCCAGAGCAGGTGGGTGGCGGACTTCGTGGGTCTGTGCAACTTTCTGCCTGGCCGGGTCCTGGGGAGGGAGGACGGGCTGCTCGTGGTGGATACTCCTGCGGGCGTCGTGCGGTGCAGCGGGGCGGTGGAGGCGAACCGCGTCCTCGTGTGCGTGCGCCCCGAGTCCCTACGTCCGCATCTGGGCGGAAGAAACCGCATCGTAGGAGTCGTGCGCGAACGGACGTTCCTGGGGAATCTGCTGGACCTCCGGGTGGCGTGTCCGGCAGGCTTGATGTTGCGGGTTCAGCTCAGCCCGTCAGAGGACGCGCGGCCGGGTGAGCCTCTCCAGCTGGAGTTCCGGCCTGAAGACGCCTGGGCCGTTGCGGAGGACAGCTGACGTGGCGCACGCCGCGGAGTTAGGCCGCCGTGAACTGCGCCGGCCCCTCTGGAGCGTACGGCCAGCGGTGCTGTTGCTGCTCCCCGCTGGGCTGTTCCTCGTCGTCTTTTTCCTCGTCCCTTACCTCAACATGGTCCGCATGAGCTTCCTCACGAAGGCGCAGGGCGCCGCGTTCACCAACGTGATGACCCTGGAGAACTACCTGCGCGTCCTTGGGGATGCCTTCTACTGGCGGGTCATCGGCCGGACGTTCTGGCTGGCAGGCCTCGCCACGGTCTTCACTGTGCTCCTCGGGTACCCGCTAGCATACGCGATCGCACGCGCGTCCGGCCCGCGACGGCCGATCCTTCTGATGCTGCTTTTGGCTCCGCTCTTGGTCGGAGCTGTGGTGCGCTCGTACGGCTGGATGATTCTGCTGGGCCGCGTAGGTCTCATCAACCAGATGCTCCGCGCGTTGGGCTGGAGAGAGGCCGAGCTCATGTACAACACTCTGGGCGTGCTCATTGGGCTAGTGCACGTTTACCTGCCGTTCATGGTGCTCGCGGTTGCGGGTGCCCTGGAGCAGATCCAAGCTGACGTGGAACTTGCCGCGCGCTCACTGGGCGCCTCTCCGTGGCGGACCTTTTGGCGGGTCACGTGGCCCCTGTCGCTGCCGGGAGTGTTCTCGGGCGGGATTCTGGTGTTCGTGCTGGCCCTGAGTGCGTACGTGATCCCGATCCTGTTGGGAGGCAACAACGTGCTCGTGATGCCGATGCTGGTGGTGCAGATGCTCCTGGACGCGTTCAACTGGCCGCTCGGTTCGGCGATGGCGATGGTTCTGTTCGGCCTCGCCTGCGCGGTGCTGTGGGCCTACGTGAAGGTGATGAACCGGGCGTTGCGCTGGATACCCCGATGAACGCGAACCTTCGGCAGCTCGGCTTTCTCGGGGTCGTGGTGGCGCTCTACGTGTTCCTGCTCGCGCCCATCGCGATCGTGGTCATTGCGGCATTTAACGCCGGGGAGTACCTGCGCTTTCCCCCGGAGGGGTTGTCCCTTCGCTGGTTTGGGAGGTTTTTGGGAAGCGAGCCCTTCGTGCGTGCCTTCTGGTTCAGCCTCAAGCTGGCGTCCATGGTAACGGTCCTGAGCACCCTGCTGGGCGGTGCCGCGGCCTTCTACGTGGTGCGGCACGCCGGCCGCTCCCGGGATCTGCTCCAGCTGTTCTTCGTGGCACCGCTTCAGCTTCCCGCCATCCTCACGGGAATCGCCCTGTTAATCTTCTTCTATAGCTTGGGGCTGGGGACGCGGGGAATGGCGGGTTTGCTGATCGGCCACACAGTCGTCTCGATCCCCTACGTGTTCCTCATGGTGGGCGCTGTGTTGCTGCGGTTCGACCGGACGCTGGAGGAGGCTGCTCGGTCGTTGGGCGCTTCTGCCTGGACGAGCTTCCGGCGGGTCACCCTCCCCTTGATTCGGGGTGGGGTGATTTCCGGTGCCCTGTTCGCCTTCATCACGTCCTTCGACCAGTTTCCGGTCTCGTTACTGCTGGTGAGCGTGGGGAACACGACGCTGCCGATTCAGCTCTTCGATTACCTGCGATTCTCGTTCGATCCCACCGCCGCGGCGGCGTCGACAGTGAGTGTGGCGATGAGCGTGGCCGTGGTCTGGCTGATCGACCGGCTGGTCGGCCTGGAGCAGGTGACCTGGGGAGGACCGCGGTGAGGGAAGTGCAGGCCCGGGTCGGGGTTGACATCGGCGGGACGTTTACGGACCTCGCGCTCGTGGACGGGCGGGGCCGCGTGTGGCGGCACAAGGTGCTGACGACCCCGCGGAGCCCGGACGAGGCGGCGTTGCGGGGGCTTGTGGAGCTGTGCGAGCGGGCCGGTGTGGAGCTTCGATCCGTTGGTGCTGTGGTCCACGCAACGACCTTGGTGACGAACGCCCTCGTCGAGCGGAGGGGGGCGAAGACGGCGCTGCTCACCACGGCGGGATTCCGGGATGTGCTGGAGATAGGCCGGGAGCAGCGGTACGACATCTACGACCTGTTCCTGCGGTTTCCGGAGCCCTTGGTGCCGCGGCGGTGGCGCTTGGAGGTGGATGAGCGGATCACGCGGGACGGCGCGGTCCTGCGACCGGTCGACCTGGAGGGTACCCAGAGGGCGGTGGCGGCGCTGGTCGCGGAGGGTGTGGAGGCAGTCGCAGTCGTGTTTCTGCACGCGTACCGGAACCCCATCCACGAAGCGAGGGTGCGGGAGCTGCTGACTTCTCGGTTCCCGTACCTCTGGGTGTCCGCGAGCAGCGAGGTCTGTCCGGAGATACGGGAGTACGAGCGCACCTGCACCACGGTATGCAATGCGTACACCCAGCCCCTGGTAAGCCGGTACTTGGCGCGGATGGAGGATGCGCTGCAGGGGGCGGGCGGGAAGTTTCTCCTGTTGCTCTCCTCGGGCACCCTGGCGACCCCGGAGGTGGCGCGGCGCTTCCCCGTCCGCTTGCTGGAGTCCGGCCCCGCCGCTGGCGCGATTTTGGCTGGCGGGATCGCGTCCGAGATCGGCCGACCGGAGGCCGTGGCCTTCGACATGGGCGGTACCACGGCGAAGATCAGCCTCATACTCAGCGGACGGCCACGGATCGCCCCGATGATTGAGGCCGCGCGCGTGCACCGGTTCAAACCGGGGTCCGGGATCCCGATCCGTACGCCGGTGGTAGACACCGTGGAGATCGGCGCGGGCGGCGGGTCTATCGCGCGGGTGGACGCCATGGGCCTTTTGAAGGTGGGCCCGGAGAGCGCCGGCGCCGATCCCGGGCCGGCCTGCTACGGCCGGGGCGGGGAGGAGCCTACGGTGACCGATGCATGCGTGGTGCTGGGGTACTTTGACCCTGCCGCGTTCCTGGGCGGTGCGATGCCACTGGATGCGGAGGCCGCCCAGAGAGCCGTCGGGCGCCTGGGCCAGTCGCTCGGCCTTGATCCCGTTCAGACGGCATGGGGCATCTACGCGGTGGTCTGCGAGACCATGGCCCAGGCCGCGCGCCTCCACTTCGCCGAGCGCGGCCGAGACCCGAGGCGCTTCACGCTGGTGGCCTTGGGCGGTGCGGGCCCAGCCTTCGCCGCGCGGCTCGCCCGGTTGCTCGGGATCCGCGAGGTGGTCGTGCCCCAGGGTGTCGGCGTCGCTTCTGCCTTGGGGCTGCTGGCTGCCCCCCCGGGGTTCGATCAAGGCCGCTCCTTCGCCTGCGACCTGCACGACCTAGCACACCACTGGGAGACCGTGGAGGGCATGCTGCGGGAGATGGAGGAGGCAGGCCGACGGGTTGTGGTCTCTGCCGGGGCCGATCCAGAGGGGATCCGGATCGAACGCCGCGCGGAGCTGCGGTACGCGGGCCAGTTCCACGACCTCGAGGTCCCGGTCCCGCTCCGTCTGGGTCCGGCCAGCGGAGAAGAACTGCGACACCGGTTCGAGGAGCACTACCGCACCCTTTACGGAGTCTCGCTGAACGGGTATCCGGTGCTCGCCCTGAACTGGCGCACCCTCGTGGTGGGGGAGTCGCCGCCCATGGCTCTTGGCAGAGATCGCCGCCCTCCGCGCGGCGAGGGCCGACGGAGACGCCCCATCTACCTGCCCGGGGAGGGCTTCACCGAAGTCCCCGTGTACCGGCGCGAGGCGCTCCCCACGGCAGCGGTGATCGAAGGGCCGGCGGTGATCCAGGAGGACGAGGCGACGACGGTGCTCTGGCGGGGAGATTACCTCTCTGTGGACCCCCAGGGGAGGCTGCGGATCGCGGTGGGAGGGGCGTGATGACCGTTTGGGATCCAGCGACGCTGGAGATCCTCTGGAGCCGCCTCGTGCACATCACGGACGAGTGCTGGGTCACGATCGCCCGCACGGCCTTCTCCACCATCGTGGGGGAGGCGGGCGACTTCGCCTGTGAAATCCTGGACGGGCGGGGCGAGTCCATCGCCCACTCCCCCCGCTCGATGCCCGTCTTCAACCTGACGTTGCCCCGGGCGGTGAAGGCCCTACTGTCGGTGTTCCCGCCGGACTCCCTGGAGGAGGGGGACGTCCTGATCACCAACGACCCTTGGATCTGTGCCGGCCATCTCTTCGACGTGGCGGTCGTCACTCCCGTGTACCGCTCAGGTCGGCTGGTGGGCCTCGTGGGTTCCATCGCCCACTGGTCGGACATCGGGGGGACCAAGGACCCGGGACACGCCCGGGAGATCTACGAGGAAGGGCTCCAGATTCCACCCCTCAAGCTCTACCGGGCGGGCCGACTCAACGAAGACCTCGTGACCCTCATCCGACACAACGTCCGCAATCCCCAGATGGTCTTCGGGGACCTGCAGGCTCAGGTGGCGAGCAACCACGTGGGTGCCGAGCGCCTTCTCACGCTGATGAGCGAGTACGATCTCGAAACGCTTGAGCCGCTGGCGGAGGAGGTCCAGCGGCGGGCGGAGCATGCCATGCGCCGGGCCATCCGGGCGGTTCCGGACGGCACCTACCGGGGCCGGATCGCGTTCAAGCTCTTGGGGAAGCCAGCACGCCTCGGGTGCGAGGTGCGGGTCCGTGGAGACAAGCTCACCGTGGACTGGGTAGAGGCCCCTCCGGAACAGCCCATCGGGGCGCTCAACTGCACGTACTCTTACACGGCCGCCCACACAGTGTACGCGCTGAAGTGTCTGCTCACGCCGGAGATCCCTTCGAACGCCGGGTGTTTCCGGCCCCTCGAGGTGCACGCGCCCGTGGGAAGTGTGCTGAACTGCAGGTACCCGGCGGCCACGAGCCAGCGTACCATGGTCGGGTGGTTCCTCGCTCCTGCGCTGTTCGCGGCGCTGCAAGAGGTACTCCCTGACCGCGTCCAGGCCTTCACGGGCCTCCCCGCCTCTGTCTCTGCCTACGGGTACGATCCGGCGGGCAAGCCGTTCCACGACCACATCATGTTCGGGGGAGGGCAAGGCGCGGGGCGAGAGAGCGACGGCCGCTCCGCTCTCATGTTCCCCACCTCAGCTGGCAACGTGCCCGTGGAGATGTTCGAACAGCGTACGCCGATCCTGGTGGAGTGCAAGGAACTGATCCCCGACTCAGGAGGGTGGGGAGAGCACCGGGGAGGGCTGGGCCAGCGCGTGGTCCTTCGCAAGCTGGAGGACGACGGCCGACCCGTGCTCTTGAACGTCCTCACCCACGCGGTGGGATTTCCGGTGCCCGGGCTCCTGGGTGGAGGCCCCGGGCGGGACGCGGCGCTCCGGTGCGAGGGGGTAAGCCCGCTGGGAGGCACAGCCGGGGCGGTCCTCGTGGAGCTCACGCGCACGGATCAGAGGGTGGTGGTGGAGAGTGCAGGGGGAAGTGGTTTCGGAGACGCAGGGCGGCGCAGCTCGGAAGCCGTGGAACGTGATTTGGTGGAGGGGTACGTAACGTCTTCACCACGGAACGGATGACTGGCGCGGCAGGGGTGGAGACCGGGTGGCAAGCGGTACCACCTCGGACCTGGTGCTGGTGGCGGGCAACCCGGCCAGGGACATTACCACCACCCGAAACGTGCGTGTGGTGATCAAGGCCGGGGCTGTAGTGTACGAACGGCGGTAAGACGCGGCGCCGCTTGGCGGGTCGCAAGAGGGAGGGGGATTCCCCTGACGGTCCACGCCGTGGAGCCTGTCGCTTGCCGGCGTCCGCGGACAGCTTGAGGCCGGGCCGGCTGCGATGGGCGTCAGGGTGGGGTGGGCCCGGAGGGTCGTTCCGGGTGGCGGTGCTCCGACCCGGATGGGCGCGCCGACGCGTCCGGGGGATCTTCGGAGTCCGTCCGCAAGGAGGGGAGCAATCCGCCGAGTGGCGGGTTGCGCGGCGGCCCCAGGTCTGGTACACACAAGACAGAGTTCCACAGGGAGGAGGTGGGAGGGGAGCAGCGTGGGCGGGAGCGCCAGGACCCGCGGTGCGCGGCGCCGCGGGTTGACGAGGCGGGGGATCTCGACGGGAGGCGGAAGTCTCCTGCTCGGCGGGTGACCCCAGGCCTACCGGCGGGCCTCCGGAAACCCATCCGGTCTCGAAAAGGCAGCTGACAAAGCTCGGGGGTGACCCCGGGACAAAAGGCTGCTGGCCGGCAAGGTTCCTGCCGACCGTCGCGCAGGGAAGCCCACCTTCGCGCGGCGGAACCCCACGTACAACCCAGCGCACGCGCGGTCCCGGTGTGGCGTGCCGGGCCGAGGAGAATCTCGATACCCGAAGGGAGGGGTCAGCATGCGTACCACCCTCAGCGTGATCAAGGCCGACATCGGCAGCGTGGGCGGGCACACCCTGCCCAGCCGCGAAGTCCTGGACGTGGTGCGGGAGCGGGTTTTCCCCGAGCGCGGAAAACTCCTCGTGGACGCGTACGTGGCGCACACGGGAGACGACGTGTGTCTCATCCTGTCGCACCGGCACGGGGTGGGCCATCCCGACGTACACGCCCTGGCGTGGGAGGCGTTCCGGGCGGGGGCGGAGGTGGCCAAGCGGCAGGGGCTGTACGGCGCCGGGCAGGACCTCCTGAAGGACGCCTTCTCCGGGAACGTGCGGGGTCTGGGCCCTGCCGCCGCGGAGATGGAGTTCGAGGAGCGCCCCAACGAGGCGGTGGTGGTGTTCGCCGCGGACAAGACGGAGCCGGGGGCCTTCAACCTGCCCCTGTACCTGGCGTTCGCGGACCCCATGTACTCTTCCGGGCTTTTGCTGTCCACGGAGCTACACCAGGGGTTCCGCTTCCGCATCATGGACGTGGACTACACGGAGGGTGACCGGGTCATCACCCTGGACGCACCGGAGCGGCTGTACGACATCGCGGCCCTGCTGCGGGACACCCACCGGTACGTGATCGAGTCCATCTGGTCGCGGAAGTACCCCGACGAGCAGGCCGCGGCGGTGTCCACCACCCGGCTGCGCAACATCGCGGGCCGCTACGTGGGCAAGGACGACCCGGTGGCGGTGGTCCGGGTGCAGAAGATCTTCCCCGCCACAGAGGAGTTCGGCCCCCCCTTCGCCTTGGCCCCCTTTGTGGCGGGGGACACCCGGGGCAGCCACAACCTGCCCCTCATGCCGGTCCCCATCAACACCCCGGCCAGCACCTTCTTCTGCGTGCCCATGGTCTCAGGGCTCGCCTTCTCCGTACACGACGGGCGCTTCACGGAACCCACGGACCTGTTCGCGGACCCCTTCTGGACCGCGGTTCGGGAGCACGCGGCCCGGAAGGCCCTGGAGATGCGCAAGCAGGGGTTCTTCGGCCCCGCCATGCTGCCCATGTCGGAGCTGGAGTACGGGGGAATCGTGGCGCGCCTGGAGGCGCTGGAGAAGGAGTTCGTGGTGCGACGGGAGGCGGAGCCGGCGCCGGCGGGCCAGTGAGCACCTGACGGGCTCCGCCGTCCCGGTCGCGGCCCTGGTCGGGCCCGGGAGGAGAGGCGTATGTGCGGCATCATGGGCTACATCGGGGACCGTCCCGCGGCTCCCATTCTCCTGGACGGCTTGGGCCGGCTGGAGTACCGCGGGTACGACTCCGCGGGGGTGGCGGTGGCGCACAACGGGGCGGTGCTAGTCCGCAAGGCTGCGGGCAAGCTCTCGCGGTTGCGCGAGATCCTGGAACGGGACCCGCTCCCCGGGACTGTGGGGATCGGCCACACCCGCTGGGCCACCCACGGCCAGCCCACCGACGCCAACGCGCACCCGCACACGGACGAAGCGGGACGCTTCGTGGTCATCCACAACGGCATCATCGAGAACTTCCTCCCCCTCCGGGAGGAACTGCTGTCCCGCGGCCACCGCCTGCGGTCCGACACCGACACGGAGCTGCTGGCGCACCTCATCGAGGAGGAGTACCGCGGGGACGTGGTGGAGGCCACGCGGCAGGCGGTCCGTCGCGCCCGGGGGGCGTACGCCCTGGTGGTGCTGTGCGCCCACGAGCCACAGCGCATCGTGGCGGTCCGCATGATCAGCCCCCTGGTGGTGGGCTTCGGGCAGGGCGAGATGTGGCTGGCGTCCGACATCCCCGCCCTGCTCCCCTACACCCGCGACGTGGTCGTGGTGGACGACGGGGAGCTGGTGGTCCTGACCCGGGACGGCGCCCGGTTGGAGACCCTGGACGGGGGAGCGGTGGTGCGGCAGAGGTTGCACGTGACGTGGACCGCGGAGCAGGCGGAGCGCGGCGGGTTCCCGCACTTCATGTTGAAGGAGATCCACGAACAGCCCCGGGCCCTCCAGGAGACCCTCATGGGCAGGCTGGAGGCGGACGGTTCCGTGGTCCTGGAGGACGTGCACTACGACCAGGCGTTCGCACGGGACCTGCGGAAGATCTGGATCACCGCATGCGGGACCGCTTACCACGCAGGCCTGGTGGGGCGGTACGTGTTCGAGCGCACCCTGCGGATCCCTACGGAGGTGGACTACGCCCACGAACTGCGGTACCGGCACCCCCTGGTGCAGGCCGGGGACCTGGTGGTGGCCATCAGCCAGTCCGGGGAGACCGCGGACACCCTGGCCGCGGCGCGGCTGTGCAAAGCGTGCGGGGCTCGAGTGCTGGCGGTGACCAACGTGGTGGGGAGTACCTTGAGCCGCGAGGCCGACGACGTGCTGTACACCCGGGCGGGCCCGGAGATCGCGGTGGCCTCCACCAAGGCCTACCTCACCATGCTGGTGGGCCAGGTGCTCCTGGCCCTGCACCTGGGCTCCCTGCGGGGAGCCTTCCGCCCCGCGGACGTGCGACACCTGGTCGACGAGCTCACGGTGCTTCCCCGCAAGGTTCAGGAAATCCTCCACCGGCCGGAGCCCGTGGAGGCCGTGGCCCGGGAGGTGGCAGACTGCGAGCACATGTACTTCATCGGCCGGGGGCTGGACTACGCGGTGGCCATGGAAGGCTCGCTCAAACTCAAGGAGATCTCCTACCTCCACTCGGAGGCCATGCCCGCGGGCGAGTTGAAGCACGGCACCCTGGCCCTGGTGACCCCCGGCACGCCCGTGGTGGTGGTGCTGACCCAGCAGCACGTGTACGAGAAAACCCTTTCCGCCCTGCAGGAGGTGAAGGCGCGAGGGGCGCGGGTGCTCGCGGTGGCGTACGAGGACGACACCGAGATCGGGAAGTTGGCGGACCGGGTGCTGCGCATCCCGCGCACCGACGACCTGCTGAGCCCGGTGCTGGCCATGGTGCCCCTGCAGCTCCTGGCGTACTGGGTGGCGCGGGAGCGGGGGCACGACATCGACCAGCCGCGGAACCTGGCCAAGAGTGTGACGGTGGAGTAGACCGGCCCGGGCGTCGCGGCGGCCTTTCCGGGGACCCCGCCGGCGGGTTTCCGGGGAGGCGGAGGAGCGGGAATCCCCGCCCCGAGCACCGAATCCTACTCCCCGTGCACGGCCGCGGGGAATCCCTGGACCCGTCCTTGCTGGAGCTGCTCGCCTGTCCCGCCTGTCACGGGGGGCTCAGGCAGGAGGGGGAGCGGCTGCGGTGTTCGTCCTGCGGGCGCCGCTACCCCATCCGCGAGGGGATCCCCGTGCTGCTGGTGGAGGAGGCGGAACGACCGGAGGGGACCGAGCCGTGAAGCCTTCTGAGGACGGCGGGAGAAGGCGGCCGGGCTTGCGTGAGTTGCGGGAGCCCGGGCTTCGCTGCGGGGTCGTGGGGTTGGGGGTGGACGTGGTGGAGGTGTCCCGGGTCCAGCGGGCGGTGCAGCGGTGGGGCCGTGCCTTCCTGGCCCGGGTGTACACTCCGGAGGAGCTGGCGAGGGCTTCCGGCCGACAGGCTCCCGCGCGCTTGGCAGCCAGGTTCGCCGCCAAGGAGGCGGTGATGAAAGCCCTAGGCTGCGGCTGGGACCGGGTGGGCTTCCGGGAGATCGAGATCACCACCGACCCCTCGGGGAGGCCCCGGGCCCGGCTGTACGGCCGGGCCGCTTCGGTGGCGCGGGAGCGCGGGGTGGTGGCCTTGCACGTGTCCCTGTCCCACGGGCGGGAGTACGCCGCGGCGGTGGCGGTAGCGGAGGGGCGCGGTGAAGCTGGTGACCTCTGAGCAGATGCGGGAGCTGGAGCGCCGGGCGGCCCAGGAAGCGGGGATCCCCACCCTCGTCCTCATGGAGCACGCGGGGCGCGCGGTGGCGCAGGTCACGTGGAAGGTGCTGCGGGAGCGGGGCGGCCACCGGGTGGCGGTGGTGTGTGGCAAGGGGAACAACGGCGGGGACGGCCTGTGCGCGGCCAGGCACCTGGCCAACGCGGGCCTCTCGGTGCGGGTGTACCTCCTGGCTCGGGACCAGGACCTGGAGGGGGATCCGGCCACCAACCTGCGGGCCCTCCGAGCGTGCGGGGTGGAGGTGGACAACGTGGTGGGGGCCGTGGACACCGCGCTGCGGGCCGTGGGGGCGGGGGCGGACGTGGTGGTGGACGCGGTCTTCGGCACGGGGTTCCGGGGCACCCCTATGGGGCTGGCTGCCCGGGCCATCGAGGCCATCAACGAAAGCCGCTTGCCCGTGGTGGCGGTGGACGTCCCCTCGGGCCTGGACGCGGACACGGGGAAGGTGGAGGGACCCTGTGTGCGGGCTTCCGTGACGGTGACCATGGGCCTCCCCAAGGTGGGGTTGCTGGTGTACCCCGGGGCTGCCTACTGCGGGGAGGTGGTGGTGGCGGACTTGGGCCTGCCGCGCAAGCTGGTCCTGGAGGGCGCGGCCTTGACCACGGAGGTGGCCACCGCGGCGCAGGTGGGCAGGCTACTGCCGCCGCGCGCGCCCGAGACCCACAAGGGCACCTACGGACGGGTGCTGGTGGTGGCAGGCTCCGCACGCTTCCCCGGGGCTCCGAAGCTGGCGGCCTTGGGTGCCCTGCGGTCCGGGGCAGGACTGGTGCGGTTGTTGGTGCCGGCCTGCGTCTTCCCCGCCGCCGCCGCCTCGGCCCTGGAGTTCATGCCCGCCGCCCTGCCGGACAGAGACGGCTTCCTGGACGCTTCCGCCCTGGAGCTGCTGATGGAGTTTGCCCAGGACGCGGACGTGTTGGCGGTGGGGCCCGGACTCGGCACCTCCGAAGGGGTGGCGGCGGTGGTCAAGGCCTTGGTGGAACGGTGCGACCGGCCCCTGGTCCTGGACGCAGACGCCCTCAACGTCCTGCGCGGGCAGCACAGCCTCCTGCGCGCCGCCCGGGCTCCCGTGGTGATCACGCCACACCCGGGAGAGTTGGCCCGCCTCCTAGGCATCTCCACCGCGGAGGTACAGCGGGGCCGGTTGGAGGTGGCGCGTTCCACCGCGCGGCTCGTGGGTGCGGTCACCCTGCTCAAGGGTGCCAGAACCCTGGTGGCCTCTCCGGAGGGCCGGCTGGTGGTCAACCCCACGGGCAACCCCGGGATGGCCTCGGGAGGGATGGGGGACGTGCTCACGGGCGCGGTGGCGGCCTTCCTCGCGCAGGGGCTGCCGCCCTTCGACGCCGCGTGGGTGGCCGCGTACCTCCACGGCCTGGCCGCGGACTTGCTGGCGGAGGAGGTCGGGGACCGGGGGATCCTCGCCCACGACGTGGCCGAACGCATCCCACAAGCCATGCAACAGGTCCGCACCGGGCGGGCCAAGGAGCCCTTCTCCTACCTGCATGCGGCAAGCCTGGGTTGAGGTGGACCTGGACGCGGTGCGGTTCAACGTCCGCACCACCCTGAGCGTGCTGCCACGGTCCACGCAGCTGCTGGCGGTGGTGAAGGCGGACGCCTACGGCCACGGCGCGGTTCCCGTGGCCCGGGCAGCCCTGGAGGCGGGTGCCAGCTGGCTGGGGGTGGCCCGGCCCGAGGAGGCCTTGGCCCTGCGGGCCGCGGGAGTGGAGGCGCCTTTGCTGGTGTTCGGGTACAGCCCTGCGGAGCTGGTGGTGCAGGGAGCCGCGCAGCGGGTGTCCTTCACGGTGTTCTCGGAGGCCAGCCTGCAGGCTGCGGTGGAGGCCAGCAGCCGCAGTCCCGTGGGGGTCGCCGTACACCTCAAGGTGGACACCGGGATGACCCGGGTGGGCTTCCCCCCCGAGGAGGCGGCGGCGGTGGCGGACCGCATCGCCAACACCCCCGGGCTGCACCTGGAGGGGGTGTACACGCACTTCGCGTGCGCGGACAGCGACCGGGCTTTCACGGAGGAGCAGCTGCGGCGGTTCCTCTCCACGGTAGCCGCCCTGCGCGCCCGGGGCCACCACGCGCCCTTCCTGCACGCAGCCAACAGCGCGGCCACCTTCGCGGTGCCCGAAAGCCACCTGGACCTGGTGAGGGTGGGCATCGCCCTGTACGGCCTTCCGCCCGGGGTGCCCACTCCCGAGCTGCGGCGTGCCATGCGAGTGGTGGCGCAGGCGGTGCAGGTACGGCGCGTGCCCGCGGACACCCCCGTGAGCTACGGGGCCAGCTACCGCACCCAGGGACCCACCACCATCGTCACCGTCCCCGTGGGCTACGCGGACGGCCTTCCCCGCGGGCTTTCCAACCGTGGGTTCGCCACCATCCGGGGCCGGCGGGTGCGCTACGCGGGAGCGGTGTGCATGGACTTCCTCATGCTGGACGTGGGGGAGCTGGAGGTACGGGAGGGAGAGGAGGTGGAGCTGGTGGGACCGCAAGTCCCCGCGGAGGAGCTGGCGGGCCTGTGCGGCACCATCCCGTACGAGATCGTGACCCGCGTGGGGCCGCGGCTCCCCCGCGTGTACCGCGGAGACGGGGTGTAGGAGTGGAAGTCCTGCCCTTCGGCACCCGCGCCCTCCTGGTCCGAGTGGGCGACGCGGTGGACCCGGCTCTCCTGGCGCGGGTCCTGCAGCTGGACCGGTGGGCCCGACAGCTGGGAGGGGTCGTGGAGACGGTGCCCGCGTACGCCTCCCTGCTGGTGGTGTACGACCCTCAGCAGGTCTCCGCAGAAGCCCTGGCCCGCAGGCTGCGGGAGGTGCCGGATCGTCCGGCAGAGGCGCCGGCGGGCAAGCTGCACGAGGTCCCCGTGGTCTACGGCGGAGCCTTCGGGCCCGACCTGCCGGAGGTGGCGCGGTGGGCAGACCTGTCGGAGGAGGAGGTGGTGCGCCACCACGCGGGGACCGAGTACCTGGTGTACATGCTGGGCTTTTCCCCGGGTTTCGCGTACATGGGCAAGGTCCCCGACCGCATCGCGGCGCCCCGCCTCCCGCAGCCCAGGCCTCGAGTGCCCGCGGGTTCCGTGGCCCTCGCAGGTTCCCAGACGGGCATCTACCCGTCGTCCACCGCGGGCGGCTGGCGCATCCTCGGCCGCACCCCGCTCCAGCCCTTCGACCCCGCGCAGGACCCGCCCGCGCGGTTCCAGGTGGGAGACCGGGTGCGGTTCGTGCCGGTGCGGGAGACCAGCTGGCCGGTACCCCGGGAGACCCCGCCGCAGCTGGGGGGACGGCCAGTCCTGGTGGTCCTGGACGGGGGGCTTTTGTGTACCGTCCAGGACCTGGGTCGGTGGGGCTACCGCAGGTTCGGCGTGCCGCCGTCCGGTGCCATGGACCCGGAGGCCCTCCAGACCGCCAACGGCGCCGTGGGGAATCCCCCCGACTGCGCGGTCTTGGAGTTCACCTGGCCAGCCCCCACCCTGGAAGCCCTGGCGGACGTGGAGGTGGCGGTGGCGGGGGCGGACTTCGCGCCGGAGGTGGACGGTTCCCCGGTGGCCTTAGGCCAGCCCGTCCGGCTGCGCAGGGGCCAGGTGCTGCGTTTCCGGGCACCGCGTTGGGGGACTTGGGGATACCTGGCGGTGGCAGGCGGTGTGGACGCACCGGTGGTCCTGGGAAGCCGCTCCACCCACGTGCCCTCGGGTCTCGGGGGAAGACCCCTGGGCCGGGGAGACGTGGTCCGCGGCGCGGGGAAAACCTCAGGGGTGAGGGTCTCGGGGCAAGCCGAAGGGCGCGAGGTGGTGCGGCTGTCGCCCGGACCCCACCTGCACCTGTTTGCGGAGGGTGCTTTGGACCAGCTCCTGCGGGCGGAGTACCGGGTCAGCGCGCGCAGCGACCGCTCCGGGTACCGCCTGGAAGGGCCCCGGGTCCCGCACGCGGGGCCGGGTGAGATCGTTTCCGAGGGCATGGTGGTGGGCGCGGTGCAGGTGCCGCCGTCGGGCCAGCCCATCGTACTCATGCGGGATGGCCCGACCGCGGGCGGCTACCCTGTGCTGGCCGTGGTGGCGGAAGAGGACTTGGCGGCCCTGGCCCAGAAGCGGCCGGGCGAGGCGGTGCGCTTCGCCCTGGCCTGAAGCGAGAGGACTCCTCCAGATTGGAGGAAGCGGAGGTGGCCGGTGGAGGCGGCGGTGCTGGTGCAGTTCAAGGAGCCCCTGGAGATCCGGGAAGTCCCGGAGCCCGCCTGCGGGCCCCACGACGCGGTGGTGCGGGTGGAGGCGTGTGGGGTGTGCCGCAGCGACTGGCACGTGTGGCAGGGCGACTGGGGGTGGGTGGGGGTGCGGCCGAAGCTGCCCCTGGTCCTGGGCCACGAGTTCGCGGGGGTGGTGGAGACCGTGGGCGAAGCGGTGGGACAGTTCCGGCCCGGAGATCGGGTCACGGCCTCCTTCCGCGTCGCCTGCGGCCGGTGTGCGTTCTGCAGGAGCGGCAGGTCCAACCTGTGCCCCCAGGGGGGCGTGTTGGGCGTGGACCTGGACGGGGCCTTCGCCCGCCGGGTTCGGGTGCCGGAGGCGGACGCGAACTTAGTACGGTTGCCGGAGCAGGTGGACTTCGTGTGTGCCGCCAGCCTCGGGTGCCGGTTCACCACCGCCTACCACGCGGTGGTCAACCGGGCGGGCGTGCGCCCCGGCGAGTGGGTGGCGGTCTTCGGGCTGGGAGGGGTGGGCCTGTCCGCGGTGCAGGTGGCCGCCGCGGCGGGAGCGCAGGTGGTGGCGGTGGACGTGCGGGAAAGACAGCTGCAGCTGGCCCTGCGGGAAGGTGCGGTGGCCGCGGTGGACGCTTCCTCCCACGACCCGGTGCGCCGGGTCCGGGAGCTGACGGACGGCCAGGGCCCCCACGTGGTGGTGGAAGCGGTGGGCACGGGCCAGACGATCCAGCAGGCGGTGCGGTGTGTGCGCCGCGGGGGGCGGGTGGTGCAGGTGGGGCTCACGGGGCACGAGGAACAGGGGACGGTGCCCTTCCCCGTGGACCGGATGGTGTTGCTGGAGGTGAGCTTCCTCGGGAGCGCAGGTTGCCCTTCCTGGGCCTTTCCCGGGCTCGTGGCTCTGGTGGCTTCGGGAAAGCTGTCCCCCGCCCGCCTGGTGGGTGCTACGGTGGAGCTGGCCAGGGTGAACGAGGTGCTGGAGGCCATGAGCCGGTTCCAGACCGTGGGGTTCCACGTGATCACGTGGTGAATTGCGCGAGGTTGCTCGTGACCGCGGGCGTGGTGGTAGCCCCGGACCGGGACCTGGTGCCCGGGTACGTCCTGGTGGAGGACGGCAGGATCGCGGAGGTCGGCCAGGGGCAGCCCCGCGGTGCGGACCACCGGTTCCCCGAGGGGATTCTGGTGCCCGGGTTCGTGGACCTGCAGGTAAACGGCGCCGCCGGGGCGGACTTCCTCACCTGCACGCCCGAGCAGTTCGCCAGAGCCCGAACCTTCCTGGCCTCCACGGGCACCACCAGCTTCCTCCCCACCTTCGTCACCGCTCCCTTGGACGCGGTCAAGGAGGCCGCCCGGGTGGTGATGGAGTCCTCCCCAGACGGGGCACAGCCGGTGGGGATTCACCTAGAGGGCCCCGCCCTGAACCCCGCCCGTGCCGGCGCCCACGACCCGCGGTGGATGCTCCCTCCCGAGGATCCGCAGCTGCGGCAGCTGGTGGTGGAGCTGGGAAGGTCCGTGCGGTTGGTCACCTTGGCACCCGAGCAGCCCGGCGGGGTGGAGCTGGTCCGGTGGCTGGCAGGCCAGGGGGTGGTGGCCTCCTTGGGCCACACCGACGCCACCTACGCTCAGGCCCGGGAAGCTTTCTCCGCCGGCGCCCGGATGGTGACCCACCTGTTCAACGCCATGAGGGGCTTCCACCACCGGGAGCCGGGAGTGGTGGGCGCGGCCTTGGAGGAAGGGGACTGGGCCTGCGGGCTGGTGGCGGACGGCTTCCACGTGCACCCCGCGGCCTTCCGCCTCGCCTACCGGCTGCTTGGGCCGGAGCGGATCAGCCTCGTCACCGACGCGGTGTCCGCCCTGGGCGCCCCGGCCGGCCGGTACCGTTTGGGCTCCCAGGAGATCACCGCGGAGCCTGCGGGCCCGCCGCGGCTTCCTCACGGGACCCTGGCGGGCAGCGTCCTGCGCATGGACCAGGCGGTGGTCAACGCGGTCCGTTGGGGGGTACCCCTGCGGGACGCGGTGCGCATGGCCAGCACCACCCCG